>ERZ827522.1124-NODE-1124-length-26253-cov-9.021376_pt1 | contig 26253 bp, 26 predicted proteins | sample MGYA00519580_ERZ827522 | MGnify/ENA primary metagenome ERZ827522 (study PRJEB31778, sample SAMEA3449340) | human gut metagenome | biome: human gut; feature: human-associated habitat; material: faeces | place: United Kingdom | collected 2010/2012 ... | reverse complement strand
TAGCAAAATTAATGATAAAAGAAAATATTGATATTTCTATAATACAAAAAATAACGGGGCTTTCCAAAGAAGAAATAGAGAAATTATTGTAATTTCTCTATTTTTATTTTATATAGACTAAATTGGACTATATAAAGGATAAGTTATTAATTAATTATATAATTAAGTTGTAAGTAGTTAAGGTGGTGAGATGGATGAAAGAAGCAACGGGTGAAGCAAATATGACTGTTGTTACTATTATTTTAATTGCTGCGATTGTTGCTATAGCAACACCAATAGTTAATAAAATGATGATACAAACAGAAAATAAAGCAAATTGCATGAATGCTGGTGGATACTGTAAAAAGGATGCATGTTTAGATTCTGATGGAACTGTAATATCTGGTCAAACTTGTGGCTCTAATAAAATTGCTGCTCAAAAATAATATGTACTAGCATTTCTTAATTACCTTACAATAATTTTATTTACAAATAACTATTTATTTTATTTCACACTGAAAATATTTACAAATGGACTTTTATGTCCTTTTTTTTCATTCAACTCATATTATTATTTGTATTTTGTAAAAAAATGTCAATAAAAAACAATAATATTTGATAATTATAATATTTGGTGTTATACTAATACTGTAAATAAGATTATTGTAAGGTGGTGAAATGAATGAAAGAGGCAACTGGAGAAGCAAATATGACTGTTGTTACTATTATTTTGATTGCTGTTATTGTAGCTATAGCAACACCAATTGTAAATAGTATGATGAATAATACTGAGAAAAAAGCATGTTGTATGAGTAATGGTGGAACATGGAAACAAGGTGGTTGTAAAGGTGCGTCAGATGTATGCACTAATACAGAGGACAAAACCAAATAAATAGAGGTGTAATATATGAAAGAAGCTATAGGTAGTATACCTTTATACAATTTTATAATTATATTTATAGTCATTACCTTTGGCTTTCTTTCTGCTACATTAAGCTATATGAAAGCTTTTAAGGTGAATAGTAATATAGCAAAACAATTAGAAAGATATGAAGGTTATAATAATAGTTCAAAAATAGAAATTAACAATATTTTATCAACAATAGGGTATAGAAAAGCTGGAACAGTAACTTGCCCTGAAAAAAGTGGTATTACTGGTGTAAACTTAAATACTGACTATCCTATTTGTATTTATGAATCAAAACCAAATAAAAATAATTATTTCCATTATGGAATATTGACTTATATTTATGTTGATATTCCATTATTAGGTGGAACTTTTAAGATTCCAGTTTATTCTGAATCAGAAAAGATTTATAAATTTGGGGATGGTTCTAAATTAAAATATTGTGAAAATTGTTCATAAGAAGGTTGTGATAATTTATGAGAGAAGCAATTGGTACTAGTTATGTAGTTAATTTTATTATAACCTTTTTTATTTTGTTTATTTTAGTCTTTCTAGCAACATTATCTTATACAAAAGCTTTTAAAGTTAAAAATAAGATTGTTGATATTATAGAGGAATATGAGGGAGATGTTGTTGATACATCAAGTCAGTTAAAAAGTGAACCTCAAAGTGATATCAATAGTAAGTTAGGTCAAATTGGATATCGTGTTAGTGATAAAAAAACATGTAAAAAAAATGGTAGATATGAGGGAAATGCTTTTAAAGGAGAAAATGTTGTAAAAGAAATCAGTAAAAATGGTACTTCTAATTATCATTATTGTATTTACCAAATTGATACTGGTAAGGGAAAATATTACGGCGTTGTAACTTATATTTATTTTGATATTCCAATCGTTGGATCAACAGTAGAAATTCCGGTTTATGGAGAAACAAAAACATTTACAGAAATTAAATATTAGAGAAAGGATGATTTCATGAATGTAATAATTGCAAATAAATATCAATCTATGTTAGATAGTTTAAATATAGACGTTATTAAACGTTTAAATGGTCAATTTGAAGTAGATGATATTATCAATCAATTTCAAAATTTCTTTTTTCAAAGAATGATTTTGGATATTACAGCTTTAAAAAATTATAAAGATATTAAAACATTACAAAAATTATCCATTTCTTTAGATATGGATAAGATTATAATTTTATTAGATGATACTGTAGAGGGAAGTTCAGATGAATTTTTATCTAAATTGATTTCTATGGGAATTTATAATTTTACAAAAAATATTGATGGAATTATGTATCTTTACAATAATCCAAATTCTTATAGAGATGTAGCGCATATTCAACAATTAGATTCTACTTCGACAGAACAAGTTGTAGTAGAAAAATTTGATACCACTGTAACAGGTACTAGAATTATAGGAATAAAAAATGTTACAAAACAAACTGGTGCTACTACATTAACTTATATGATGAAAAAACAATTAGAGCAACATTATTCTGTAGTTGCATTAGAAGTGAATAGAGATGATTTTAAATATTTCCATGATAAAAGAATGTATAGTACTACAAATTCAGAAATTGGAAATATGATTGCTAAATACAATGATAAAGACGTTATTTTAATTGATGTTAATGATAGCACACAAGCTTTGGATTTATGCCATGAAGTATTATACTTAGTAGAGCCATCTGTTATTAAGTTAAATAGGTTAATGTTGGCTCGTCCAAAAACTTTCAAAGAATTAAAAGGCAAAAAAATTATATTAAATCAAAGTTTATTAAATCCAAAAGATGTTTTAGATTTTGAATATGAATCAGGTTCTAAAGTATTTTATAATATGCCGCCTTTGGATGAAAGAGAAAAAAGTATTCATGCATTAAATGTATTCTTATATAAGATTGGTTTTACAAAACAACAAAGTTTAGAACAAGATAAAAAGTTTAGTTTACTTGGCTTATTTGGTAAGTAAATATTGACAAAATTTATAAAATACAGTATTATACTGTTATAGAAAAGTGATTATTCACTTATGGGAGGTTTTATTTATGCTAAATTTATTAACAAATTTAAGCGATTGTGGTTTAACTAGTGATGCTGCGGTAATAGCTAATTTAGTTCATGCGGTTATCAATATTATTAAAATTTTTATTCCAATTGTTTTAATTATCTTTGGAATGCTTGATTTAGGAAAAGCAGTAATGAGTAATGATGAAAAAACAATGAAAGAAGCACAAGGAAAATTAATTAAAAGATTTATTTATGCAGTATTAGTATTCCTTGTTGTAACACTTGTTCAAGTAGTACTTGGTTTTGTTGATAAGGCTAATCAAGGTACTACAGGAGATGCTAAAACTTGTATTAGTTGCTTTGTAAAAGGCGCTGATGAAAATGGAAATTGCAATAGCTAATGTATATATGAAGGATGACTTAGATCATTCTTTTTTTATAAGTAATTATTGTATAAATTATTCATTTATTAATATTTTTATGATATAATCTAACTATGAGTTAGGTGATATTATGAAAAATATGATGAAATATATATCTTTAGCATTGCTATTCTTTTTCTTAGGAAGCAATGTTCAAAAAATAGAGGCAAAAGATTTATTTAAATGTAATTATGAATTTAATTTTTCTGAATTGTATGGTACTGCTAAAAATGAAACAACTAAATTTACTATAACAGTCACTAGTGATAAAAATGCCACGGTTGATGGTACTTTAAAAAATGCGCAAGGCACCGACATCTTTGGAGGTAATACTTTTAATTGGATTAATAGTTTTTCTTCTCAATTTAATACAGAAGCGAAAAAAAACAATACTTGTCCTAGTTTGAGATTTAGTTATAGAGATTCAACTTTCACTGGAATGCTTTCTATTTCTAATGATACTATGGCAGAAGTTAGTAAAGTAGTTGATGGAAAAATTTCAGATGCAAAAGTTGAGACATCAAAAGAAAAAGTTATTTGTACAAGAACTTCAACATTAAGAAATCAAAATTATAATATTGAAATCATTTTTGCTAAGCAGGGAAATAAAAATGTTTGGAAAATAAAAGATTCTAATAATGATACAGGATATGTACATGCAGATGTTCCTTTACAAGATTCTAGAAGTAATATGTATACAATTAATCAAACAGATATTTCAAAATATTTTAATTCTAAAACATGTAAAAATTCTAAATTATATTTAAACATTCGTAGTGAAATTAGTACTGGAATATATTCTATGACGATTCAAACTAAAAAGCCATCAAATATAAATAATGGTGCTTTTAGCAGAAATTATGCTGATCAGGATGATGGAATTTCGGATAATTCGGATAATAAATTTAATAATGATAACAATAATAAAGATAACAATAATAAAGATAATAATGATGAAGATTATATTAATGGTTGTGGTGATCTTCCAAAAACAACAGCGTTATTAAAGCAAATTTATGGGCTTATTAAATATTTAATTCCAGTGCTTGTAATTGGACTTAGTATTGTTGATTTCTTGAAGGTTTTACTTAGTGGAGAGGAAAAAGTATATAAAGATGCTTGGTCAAAATTTGTAAAACGTATTATAATAGGAATTGTGATATTGTTATTACCAATATTGCTAAAAATGGTTATTAATATTAGTGGAGTTTTAGATGATTATAATGTAGATGGTAATAATATTTTCTGTATTTTATCATAAAGCAATATTTATTATTGCTTTTTTTTATGTTATAATGTATTTGTTATAAATTTAAGGAGGATGCTACATGAATGCAAGTAAAATGCAAGACTGGTTAAGACTATTATTTGCTCAAATTGATAAGATGATTTATTGGTTAATATCAGTTACCTATTCTATTATTATGCAATTAAAAAATATTTCCATATTTGGGGAAGGAGATATAAAAGATTTTTCTAGTAGAATATATGTATTTTTGGGAATTATTATGCTATTTAAAGTGACATTCTCTTTGATTACTTACTTAGTTGATCCTGATGCATCTAAAGATAAATCAAAAGGAACAGGAAATTTAATTAAAAATATTTTAATAACATTGATTTTAATTGTTTTAGTTCCTTATGGGTTTGATTTATTGTATAATGCTCAAGCAGCTATTATTGATGATAACTTAGTTCCTAGATTAATTTTGGGGACAAAGGATGAACCAAATAATTTAACATTAATGATGGATTCAGATACTTGTAAAGGAGAATCTGCAAGCGTATCTAATTATGGAGATTATTTAGCATTAGCTACATTACGTCCATTTATTCAAGTTTATGAAGATTCTGATACAAGTAAAGAAGATTTACTTGCTTCATTGGATGATTCTACACGTGTTGTTTACTGCCTTAGTGGAAAAACTAGTAGTGTTTTAAGCAAATCTGTTCTTTATGCTGATACGGCAGTTTTGAATACTGGAGAGTATATATTTGAATATAATTATTTAATTTCAACAGCTTTTGGTGTAGTAGTATTTTTACTATTACTTAACTTTTGCTTTGATATTGCTGTTAGAACTATAAAATTGGGATTTTTGGAAATTATAGCTCCAATACCAATTATTTCCTATATTGACCCAAAATCAGGAAAAGATGGACAGTTTAAAAAATGGTTAAAAGAGGTATTTAATACTTGGTTAAGTTTATTTCTTAGATTAGGGGTTATTTATTTTGCCATTTATATTATTACCATGATTAATAAGAATGTACAGGAAATTCACGATGAAAATGGAAACATAATTATGCTATTCTTAATTATAGGAGCTTTAATGTTTGCTAAACAAGCTGTTCCTTTAATTGAAAATATTTTTGGAATTAAAATTGGTCATACAGTTCAATTAAATCCATTCAAGAAAATTTCTGAACAAGCATTAGGAGGAAAAGCTGTTTTAGGTTTGGGAGCCGCTGGAGCAGGAATTATTACAGGCGCTGCTGGACAGACTGCTTCTAATGTTATGTCGTTTGTAAGAAACAAACAAAATTTAAAAAGAGCTATGTCAAAATTGGATGAAAACAAACCGGAAGAAAAAGAAAAATATGATAAGCTTCGAAATAGATTGGATCATTTGAATTTTACAAGATTAGCTACAACCGCTGCTGGTGGTCTAGCTGGTGGAGCAGTGCGAGGTATGACTTCAGGATATAAATCTGGAAGCTCTGGGAAAATGAATGTTTTAAAAAATGTAAAAGATGATGTACAATCTGGAAATCGAATTAGAAACAATAGAGAAAATATTAATACCTATAATAGAGAATTGAAAGATAAATTAAATTCTGGGGATATTACTTCAAAAGAATATAAAGAACAAAAATATGGATTTTTTGAAAGAAATGTTACTGAACGTGTTGATAAATATGCAGGCGTAAAAAATGAATATGGTGGATATGGTTATTATAATAAGCAAATAGAAGATTTAAATAGAAGAATTTCTGACAATGATAGTGCTGAAAATGCTGTTAGAACAGGTCTAGCAAATTACTGTACAAATAATGGATTAGATCAATCGTTAGTAGAAGAATTACATAAAATGACAAAGGGAAATGCTAAAAATTCTACTGATATGATTAATGCTATTAATAGTTTAAACGATACTGAAAAAACAAAATTCTTAAGCAAATTTGGTTTGTCAGGGCTAAATGCTAGTCAAATGACTATCAAAATGAATACTATTTATAGTCACTATGATCAATATTTAAGATCTTCTTATGATAATCTTGATCGTATTAATGCTGATACAAAACAAATGAAAGCAGAGAGAAAGAACTTTAAAGAAATGCTTGATGCCAGAGAAAATGCTAAAAACAATAAATAAAAAGGGGATGAATACATATGAACGATAGTTATTTAATTCCAGCTAATAGTAAAAAATCATTAATGATTTTTGGATTATTTTATACATTTGATTTGATTTTATTTGGAACTGGTGTAGGAATCACTTTACTATTACTTTTGCTATTACCTATTGATCAATTGCCAATAGCAATCATTGCTATTACACCAGCATTGATTACTGGATTATTAGTTTTTCCAGTTCCAAATTATCACAATATATTAACTGTATTAATTGATTTATGGAATTTTGTAACAACAAGACAAAAATACGTATGGAAGGGTTGGTGTGTGAAAGATGAAATCTCAAAAATTAAGAAGTAAATATACAGATGAAAATTTTGTTCCAGTAAAAGATATTACCAACGGAATGATTATATTAGATAACAACGAAAAAGTTAGTGGAATCAAAATTATGCCAAGAAACATATTTATAGCAGATTATGACACTCAAAATGCGATTATTGCTAATTTAAAAAATGTGTATAATATGATAGATTATGAATTTTGGATTATTGCTGCTGATCGCCCTGTAGATATTAATGTATTCTTATCGCAATTACAACTTCTATATAATTCAGTTCAAGATCAATCGCGAAGAAAGCTAATTATTGAAGATATTAATAAAGCTAATCTTTTTATGAATAACAATATTGTGGATACAGAATATTTCTTACTTTTTAAAGAAAGAAAAGATGAAGTAATTAATAAAAGAATTCGTCAATTAATTAATGCATTTGCTAATTCAGGATTGAATTCTCATCAGGTAACAAACGACGATTTAAGAGTTATTTTAGATAACTTCTTAAATGGTGGACAAACTACTACATTTGGGACGGTGATTGGATAATGAATATAAAAGCACAAATAGCTCCAAAAGGACTAGAATTTAAAGCTGGAAGTTTTGTTATTAGTGACAAATATGCCACTATTTTAACAGCAATATCTTATCCAAAGTATATTCAACCTGGTTATTTAGCTTCTTTAACAAGTATGTCAGGAATTAAAGTAGTAATCAAACATATTCCAATGCCTTTTAGTTCTATTAGTAAAATGTTAAATAAAGAAATTGCTGATTTAAAACAACGCTACCAAGAAGAACATGATCGTACAATTCAAGAAAGAATTCGTCAAAATTATGAGTCGTTAGAACAATTTATTACACAATTAGCAGCATCACAATCTAAAATTTATGATTTTCAGATGCATATTATGATTACTGCTAATGATGAAGAAGAACTAAATAGTAAAAAGTTTCAAGTAAAAAATTACTTAGAGGCAATGGAAATTAGAGCTGTTCCTTTACGATTTGAACAAGAAAAAGTACTAAAATCAATCTTACCAATTTATGAAAGACAAGATATTGAAGACCGTATTGGTACACCAATTCCTTCTCCAACTTTAGCTGCTATGTATCCTTTTATCTTTGATAGTATTAAAGATCCAGGATTATCTACTTTATTAGGAGTCGATTTTTCAGGAGGAGTTATCTTATTTAATCAATTTTTATATCAAATAAAAAAAGAACATAATCGAAATAATGCTAACTTAATTATTTTAGGTACATCTGGTAGTGGTAAATCAACAGCAGCAAAAATATTACTAAGAACACATATCCGAAATAATTGCCAATTAGTTCTAATTGATCCAGAAGGAGAATTAGAAGAAATGACAAAACGTTATGGTGGTGATTTCATTGACTTAGGTAAAGGTGGAGAATATGGAATGGTTAATCCACTAGAAGTTATCATTGATGCTGATGAAGATGAAATGGAAGGTGGACTTGGATATACTATTTTAACAAGATCATTGCAAAGTATTAAGGCCTTTATGAAGTACTATGATCCAAGTATTACAGAAGATGTTTTGAACATGTTTACAGAAGTTGTCCAAGAAACTTATAGACGATTTGGAATTGACTTTAATACTGATTTTACACGATATACTTCTAGAGATTATCCTACATTTAAAGATGTGTACGCTACTATTAAAGGTCGTTTGGCTTCTATGGTAGAAAAAACACAAGAAAAAGATGTTATGGAAAGACTTGAACTTAAAATTAGACCAATTGTTAAAGAATTGAGATACTATTTTGATGGACATACTACAATTGATTCTAATAGTAATTTTATTACTTTTAATATAAGAGAATTAATGAATGCTGATGAAAACATTAGAAATGCCTTATTCTTTAATATTTTAAAATATGCTTGGGGATTAACATTGAATAAAAATGTAAATACAATTCTTCAAGTTGATGAAGCACACGTATTACTTTCTGGTAAAAATACGTTAGGAGCAGACTTCTTAGCTCAAATCCAAAGACGTTCTAGAAAGTATAATACAGGTACAATCATTATTACACAACAACCAAGTGATTTTAGTGATCCTTCTGTTATTACACAAGGTAAAGCTATTTTTGATAATGCGTCTTATTACTTAGTTATGGGACTTAAAAAACAAGCTGTAGAAGATTTATCTAAGTTAATTGACTTAAATGATAATGAAAAAGAGAGTATCAAAGGTTATACACAAGGAGAAGCACTATTTGTTTGTGGTAGTAGAAGAATGCGTATCAACGTTATAGCAACAGAACAAGAATTAGATTCCTTTGGAAGTGGTGGAGGATTATAAAATAGTTAGGTGGTGATACAATGGATAAACAGGAAGATGAAATAATTGATTTAGAAGAATCAGATGAAATAATCGAACAACCTATAGGTGAAGACATTGTATCACATCCTAATTTAAATGCCACATATCCTAAAAAAAATGATAATAAAATAACGAAAAGAGAAAATTCTGCAGATAATAATTCAAGTAATGATAAAAATTTTGCAGGTAATAGTAATTTAAAAAATAATAATCAACAATTTAATCAATCTAAATCAAATCAAAAAAATGATTTAGGTAATAATAGGTCTATATTACCTAAAAATTCATTTATGAATAAATCTAATCCAGTAGATAATAATCGTTTACAACAAACGTTAGGAAAACATCATGATATACCAAATGTTTCTAGAATGAATGATCAATCTACAACATCATCTGAAAAAAATTCTTCAATTGGAGAAGAAGCAAAGAAAAAGGCTGCTTCAACAGCATTAACTGCTGCAACAGGAGGAGCCTTGAATGGTCCTGTTGCTGATATGGTTGCTAAATCTATGCTACAAAAGTATGAACAATCCAAAAAGAAAATTAAATATATTATAATTGCTTCTTTAGTTCCAATTTTTTTAATTATCATTATTATTTTAAGTTTTGTTGGGGCATATGGAACTAACGAGGATTTAGGAAAAGATACTGCAGGTTATGTCACTGGAAATATGTCAGAGGATGATTTACTTGCTCAATTGCAGTACTATGGGTATTGTCATGATATTAGTTCTTGTAAAAAGCAAGGAGCTTACAAATTTTTTGAAAAATTAAAAAGTGTTTATGAATTATCTAAACTTAGCTGTGGAGCAACAACTGAAAATAATAAACCATGCGGAATTACTTTAAACACAGCATTAATTATCGAAACAATTAATTATTATGAAAATGCTACAGATAATTTTGATACCTATGATGAAACAGAAGAAAATCTTAATTTTTTTCAAAGTTTGGTTAGTAAATTTAAGAAAGCAATGAAAGATAAAACAGAACTGGATACAATGTTATCTGATGTAGATGCTTTAGCTATTGCTCAGGCAGAATATGTAAAAGAAACTTGTAAAGTAAATGGAAAGAAACAAACAAATTATTATTATCAAATAAGCTTTAATAAATACATTTCTTATTTAAAATATGGTACTAGTAGTAGTCATCCTAACTATCAAGGAAAGCCTGTTGAAATAGAAAATGATACTTGTCAAGGACCAACAAATGATTACATTGAAACTCAATATGAAACAAGTACGGATTCTAGTTTAGCGACAGATCCAAATACAGGAAAACCTTCTGTAGCAGGTAATGGTAAAGGTGTTGAAATCGCTAATTATGCTTTACAATTTGTCGGAAATCCTTACGTTTGGGGTGGGACAGATTTAATTAAAGGCGTTGATTGCTCTGGATTTACCATGAAAGTTATGGAACACTTTGGATATAGTATTCCACATAGTTCAGCTGCTCAAATAAATTACGGAACATACATTGGAACAAATGTGGCTAATGCTGCTGCTGGTGATTTGATTATTTATGATGGGCACGTTGCTATATACTTAGGAAATAATTCAATTGTTCATGCTTCTAATCCAAAAGATGGAATTAAAGTTAGTAATAATGCTTCTTATCGTAAGATTGTAGGAATTGTAAGATTGTGGGGATAATATGAAATTAAATAAAAAATATTACGTTTTGATTTTTGTTGCATTAGTTTTTATTATCACTTGTTTGTTATTATTTACTTCTAAAAATAATAAATATATTTCTGTAAAGAAATCACAGGATGGTTCAAAACTTCCTCAATTAAATATAAAAAGTAATGATAGCACTGCTATTAATGAATATTTGGAAAATCTTTATAATCAGTATACAGAAGATAAAAGGAATAAATTTACTTATACTTATTCGTCAAAAGGAGATATTCTTTCAATATTAGCTATTATTGATGAATTTAATAATGATGCGAATACAACAATTAGAAAGTATATGGCTTTTAATATTAACAAGAAAACTGGAAAATATTTATCAAAAGAAGAAATTGCTGGATTGTATCAAACAGATTTAGGACACATTAAAGAAAAAGTAGAACAACATTTGAAAACATATTATGATAAAGAAGCTCAAGAAGAATATTTGGTAAAAGAAGAATGTAATTTTAACTGTTATTTAAGTTATTTACGAGCAATAGATGTCTTAACAGATCAAGTTGTACTTGTTATAGAAAAAAAACAATTAGTAGCTTATACTAATTTTGATGTAACTTTTAGCGATGATGCTGATTACTTTAAAACACTAAAAGAAAATTATTATAGAACAGTAATAAAAGAATTGTAGGTGATTTTTATGATATTATTTAAAACAATAGAAAATAAGAAATTATTTTGGTTTAATAATATCATTTTATCACTTTTTTTTATTCTTCTCGTTCAGATCATATTTGGTTTTAAAAGTTATAGTACTATTAACCAAAATAATATATTGGATAACTATATGTTAACATTAACTTATTATTATCCAGGGGATGCCACAGGAAGTAGCAATACTACTGGGGCTGGTGTAACGACTTCTCAATTAACTGCTGATAGCAATGGATGGTATCATTATCAAAGAAATGGTACGGATTATTTAGTAGTTGCAGCAGCAACTACCTACTGTAGGGATTCTGCAAATCATTGTAATATAAGCAGTAGTCGTGGGATTGCTACAAGCATTCATTATTATAATTATTATGATACTTTAGTGCTTGATATTGGAGGAACTTCCTATAATGCAATTGTTTTAGACTCATGTGGTGCTTGTATGTGGAAAGATAGAGATAGTTTTGGAGAAAAATTTGATATTTTTACAAAGGATTCCTCTGCTGTAAATCCGGGAATATATAATAGTTCTGTTTCAAATATCACTGGTGGTAATGGTGGAACAGGAAATGCTTTCACAAATTTTGTAACGACTTATACAGGAGATATTACAAAAGGATATATTTATAACCGACAAAATGGAAAAGCACTTAAAATTACTCCTACAACTTTAGCTGATGTTATAGAAGGTAAAATTAATACAATAATTCAGGATATTTTCAAAAGTTCAAAATATTCTACTAATACAGGAAGTAGTTATACTGGTATTGTAGATAGTAATGCTTTAAATTGGAAACAATATGATTCAAGTTGGGGTAGTATTCATTTGGGATCAAGTTCCCTAACTATTAAAGAGGCAGGTTGTTTAGCAACTTCAGTCGCTATTCAAATTAAGAACTCTGGTACATCAATTTCGATAGAAAATTTTAATCCAGGTACTTTTGTTCAGGAATTAAGCAAAGCTAACGGATTTACATCAGGTGGTTTATTCCGTTGGGATGGTGCATGGAAATCTTTTGCTCCAAATTGGGAATATTATGGAAAAGATAGTCTACCAGCTTCTAAAAATGATAAAATTAATTATATAAAGAATCTTTTAAATCAAGGATATTATCCAGTAATGTGTGTAAAGAAAAATTGTGGTCACTGGGTAGCTGTTACAGGGGTTACAGATGATAATATTATTATTGCCGATCCGGGAAGTAATTCTACAACAGTATGGCCAGCATATAATGCGATAACAACAGATACAACATTAAAAGTAGCATATTTTAAGGGGTGATTATTGATGAATCAAAAAAAAGCTTATTTTGTTTTAATAGGAATAAGTATTATAATATTACTTTTCCTTTTAGGTTATTATTATTTTGGAGTTCAAAAAAACAATGGATATATTATTTTTCCAGGAGGTCAGGTATTTTATAAAAAGGGAAATAATATGACTTTAGTAGAAAATAATTTTCAATCTGATCAATATGCTAATATTACAGTTGTTGTAGATAATCAACAAATGCATTTAAAATTTACAATTTCAAATGGAAAAGTAGAATTTTATAAAAATAAAGAAAAAATTGATTTGGAAGAATTTACAATTGCTTATTCTCCTAAGTTAGATATCAAATTAAAAAACTATTCGGAAACAGAAATGAATCAAGAAGAAATTAAACAAATGGATACAATTTTAGAAGAACATGGTATAATAGGTTATGAAAATTTAAATGTTAAGAAAAAAATTTCATTAACAGAAAATAATCAAACAAATGATATTTATATTGTATCTAATTTATTTGACGAATCTAAGTATGATAAAGTTTTTTCATTTGCTTATTATTTTTCAAATAATCAAATCCATTATTTGATAGAAAAAGTAGATTCCGTTGATAACGCTTATGATTTATGTATTCCATCTATTAGTTCTTATATTAACTTCAATCATAGTCAACAGTCGAAGATAGTTTTAAGTTGTGAGTACTTTAGTGATATAGGAACTGATAATAAAATTTATCAATTAAATAATCATATATGGGAATCTTGGAATTAATAGGAGGGTTTTTATGAAATTAAAATTCAAAGCAGAAGGTAGAGATTGGGCAATATTTGCTGCATTCTCTTTGTTTTTACTTTATCTAATTGCGATTGCAGTATTAAACATATCGTCATTTATTGCTGATTCAACTTTTGCCGGATTGAATCCATTTCCAGCTTTTACTAAAGATTATATAGCTCCTACAATGGTTTTCTATTTAGCTGCAATGATTGGTATTTTTACATCAGTTTCTTCTTACTTTTTTGAAAGAGAAAAAGGATTTGGAATTGAGGCAGGTACTAAAAAGGATAAAGGATATAATAGATGGGCAACAGATAAAGAATTTAAAAAGGATTTAGTTAAGATATTGCCTACGGATGAAAAAATAGAAAAAGGTGGAATTCCTTTAATCAATAATGGTAGTGAGATTTGGATAGATAGTAGTGGATATCATAATATGATTATAGGATCTACTGGTTCTGGTAAATCACAAGCCTTATCATTCCCTTTTATTCGTGTTATGGCAAAAGCTGGAGAATCTATGATTGTAACCGATCCAAAAGGTGAATTATATGAGCAAACAGCAAATGAATTAAAAGAAAGAGGATATAATGTTATTGTACTTAATTTCCGTGATCCTCAAAATGGTAATTGTTGGAATCCTTTTTCCATTCCTTATAAATTGTTTAAAGAAGGAAAAGAAGATAAAGCCATAGAACTTCTAGAAGATTTAGCGAAAAACATTCTTTATGATGAATCTAGTAAAGGTCAAGATCCATTCTGGGAAAATTCATCAGCTGATTACTTTACAGGGTTAGCTTATGCCTTGTTCCAAGATGCTACAGAAGATCAAGTTAATATTAACAGTATTAATTATATGGCATCTGTAGGTGAGAATAAATTAGGTGGTACAACATATATTAAAGAATATTTTAGTGAGAAATCACAAGATTCTACCGAATATATTAAAGCAAATTCTACCATTAATGCTCCTACAGATACAAAAGGAAGTATTTTATCTGTATTTAATCAAAAAATACAATTATTCTCTTCTCGTAAGAATTTATCTGAAATGCTAGCTCATAGTGACTTTGATATGGAAGATATTGGTAGAAAAAAAACAGCAGTATTTATTGTTATTCAAGATGAAAAGAAAACATATCATTCTCTAGTTACTATTTTCTTAAAACAATGTTATGAGACTCTAGTTAGAGTAGCTCAAGAAACAGGTGGAAAACTAAAGTATCGAACAAATTTCTTGATGGATGAGTTTGCTAATATGCCTCCACTTTCAGATGTAGATGCCATGGTATCAGCAGCACGTTCTAGAAATATCAAACTATCATTTATTATTCAAAACTTTTCTCAATTAAATGATGTTTATGGAAAAGAAAAAGCAGAAACGATTCGTGGTAACTGTGGTAATACAATTTATTTACTTAGTACGGAACTTGCTGCACTAGAAGAAATCAGCAAGATGTGTGGAGAAGTAAAATCTAAAAAAGATGATAAAACAGATTCAAGACCATTAATTACAGTATCGGATCTTCAAAAAATGAAAGAAGAAGAAGCTGTTATATTACGTTCTAGAATGGAACCTTATAAAACAAAACTAAAATTTGATTATAAGATTGATTGGGGGAAAAAATATCCTGTAGCCGACTACCCACATCGTGAAAAACAACCAGTTTCTGTTTTTGATTTAAAAAATTATGTAAAAGAAAAAAGAGATAAAAAAATTAATGAAATGTTAGGAGATACTAAAATGCCATTTCCATCAATGCCTGGAATGACACCATCTCCAATGCCTGATTTATTTGGCCCTAAGCCAAAAGAGCAGGGGTTAAATGTTGATGAAATTGTTAAGAGAATAGATGCGAAAATAGCAGAATTAGAAGCAGAAGAAAAAGCCGAAAAAGAAAAACAAGAAGCAGAAAAAGCAAAATCATCTGTTACTAAAGAAACTAAAAAAGTGGAAATTCCTAAACAAAGTAATCCAAAAGAAAATTTAAATCAAGAAATTACAGATGATCAATTTTTTGATGACTTTTTCAATGACGAAGATTAATATCTTCGTTTTTTGTTTCAAAAATTAAGTTTTTTCATATAATGTATTAGGGTGATGAAATGATATCAAGCATTACTGTAAGTGATTTACTGAACTTTAGTGGTTTGAATATTATTGATGTTAGAACTGAACAAAGTTATAATAATAATCACATTCCGGGTGCTGTTAATGTACCATTTAATAAATTAATCACAGAGCCATATAAGTATTTATCAAAAGAAAAAAAATATTTTATCTATTGCCAAAAAGGAATTACTAGTTTGAAAACTTGTAAAATATTAGCTAATATGGGATATAAAGTAGTTAATATTATTGGTGGCTACGAAGAGTGGATATTAAAAAAATAGGATCAAAATCCTATTTTTTGTGTTATTTTAAAGCTTCATTTACCTTTTTCATTTGATGAATTGTTACAATTATAATATTGGTTGATACAGCAATTACTAATCCCCACATCCCAATGTGTAGTAATGAAAAAACAAATAAAAAGGCAGTACGAAAAATCATTCCAAGTAATGTACCTTTCATTGCTTCTTTGGCTTTTCCCATTGCTTGTAAAGTCCCATTTAAAGGAGATTGGATGTAGTATAAAAGACAAATAGGAGCTAAGATTTTAATATAAGAAATTCCTTCTGTTGTGTTATATATTAATCGAAGTGGAATTTCAGGAATTAACATAAATAATAAGGTACAAGGAATTCCTACCACTAATGAGTAAAAAATAGCTTGTTTGATTTTCCTTTTTGTTTCTTTTAAATTATGTTGTGTATAAGTTTTACTAATAATTGGTATTAAAGCCTGAGAAATAGCCATAGTAAAGAAACTTGGAAGTAATAATAAAGGTAAAACATAACCATTTAAAATACCATATTCCGTAATCATAAAATTATTAGAATATCCACATTGTTTAAAAGTATAGGCTAATATAATAGGTTCTAGGAAATAACCAATACTACCAATAATTCTACTTCCTGTAGTTGGAATACTAATACTTAAAACTGTTTTTAAATAATCTTTTTTTGGTTTAAAATCTTCTTTTTTTAGAGAAATTTTATTGGGTAAACATATTAAAAAAATAATAATAGAAGAAAGTTCACTAAAAATAGAAATTAAAATTAGAAAGGCAACAACATAGGATAATCCCATTTTTAAAATAGATGGAACGAATAAAATGATTAAAACAAGACGAATAACATCTTCTAAAATATTTGATATAACATGAGGAAACATTCTTTCTTTTCCAAAAAAATAAGCCCTTAAGATAGAAGAAATTGCAATAAATGGTAAAATGAAACCGATTGATATCAGTCCTAAATAAGTTCTTTCTTCTTTTAAAAGTTCTGTTGCTATAAATTGTCCACTAGATAATAATACGAGTAGGATAATAAAACAAATTCCTAAAGAAATTGGAATAATACCAAAGACTAACTTTTTATTATTAAACCGGTCTTCTGCCACTAACTTTGAAATTGCTACAGGAAATCCAAATTGAGTTAAAGATACCAATAGAGAAAAAGTCGGCATAATTAACATATAAATTCCAATTCCTTCTGTACCAATAAAACGAGTCATTACAATTTTAATAAGCATCCCTAAAATTTTAGTAATAAATCCACCAATTATTAATAACATAGTCATTTTTAAAAATTTGTTTTTTTTCATATATTCACCTTAAATACCTTTAAAAACATCGAAAAATCTTATATAATATATATATGTTTATCATTAGAAGTTTAGTATTGGGGGATTTATATGAGAGATGAAATTCATTCCTTAGAACAATTGTATAATCGACTAAAACCAGCTTTATTAGCCAAAAAAGAAGAGATGCGAAGAAGTGGCTATATTTATATCAAAGAAGAAGATATTTGGAATTATTTAAAAGAAATCGAATGGGTTCATTCCAGAGGCCTTTCTTTATATCAAATGGTGTGTGATATTTTAGAAACTGATGATGATAAAATAGATAATTATTTAAGACAAAAGATGAATTTAAAAAATAGAAGAGTTTATTTTGAATAATTTTAGGAGATGAAAAAGATGAAAAAAAATAAAGGAAAATTAATAAAAAATATAGGGTTTGTAATATTTTTAATTGTATTGATGGTATTACTAATCTTTCCTATTTTTAAAAATTTAAAATTTGGATTGGATCTTCAAGGAGGCTTTGAAGTTTTATATCAAGTAAATAGTATTGATGGTAGTGAAGTTACTAGTGATATGATGAATAGTACTTATAAAGCTTTACTAAAAAGAATCGATATCTTAGGAGTTAATGAACCTGTTATTACAATTGAAGGAGATGATAAAATCCGTGTTCAATTGGCAGGGGTAACGGATCAAGAAGAAGCACGAAAGATATTAAGTAGTGCGGCTACACTAACTTTCCGTGATACCGATAATAATTTATTGATGACAAGTGATGTATTATCTGGCGGTGGTGCTAAAGTCAGTAAAGATTCAAAAGGTCTTCCTGCTGTAGCATTGCAAATTTCAGATAAAGATCAATTTTATAAAGTAACTAAAAAAGTTAGTAAAATGAGTAATAATGTTATTGTAATTTGGTTAGATTATGATGAAAATGAAGATAGTTATGAACAAGAAAAAAATAAATGTGGCTTAGATAGTTCAAGATGTCTTTCTGCGGCTACTGTTTCAGAAGGTTTCGCTAGTGATGTTATTATCCAAGGAAACTTTAGTTCTACAGAAGTTCAAACTTTAGTAGATTTAATTAATTCGGGAAGTTTGCCTACAAAACTAGAAGAAATTTCTTCTAAGACTGTAGATGCTAGTTTTGGAGCTAACTCATTAAATAAAACTTTTATAGCTGGAGTTATTGGATTTATAGCAGTTATTGTTATTATGACTTCTTTATACCATTTTTCAGGATTTGTAGCTTGTGTTAGTTTACTTGTTTATACAGTATTAACTTTTGCTACTTTCTGGTTAGTTGGTGGAGTATTAACATTGCCTGGAATTGCTGCTGTTATTTTAGGAATTGGTATGGCAGTTGACTCTAATGTTATTAACTTTGAACGAATTAAAGATGAATTATTAAAAGGTGTTTCTTTCGAAACTGCTTTCAAAAAGGGAAATAAAAATTCTATAGGAACTATTATTGATGCTAATTTAACAACATTTATCGTAGCTTTAATCTTATTTATTTTTGGAGAAAGTAGTGTAAAAGGATTTGCTACTATGTTAATGATTAGTATTTTCACAACAATGTTAATTATGGTTTTCTTTACTAGATATTTATTAAAGATGTTTGTTGAGTCTAATTATTTTGAAGATAAAGTTAATTTCTTTATTGGAAAAGCGAAACCACATAAATCTAAGATTGATTTTATTAAACATTCTAAATTATTTATTACTTTATCTGTAGTGTGTGTAATTATTGGAGTAATCTCATTAAGTACAAAACATATGAATTTAGGCGTTGATTTTAAAGGTGGAACTTCTATTAGTATTAAATCAGAACAATCTTTAGATGAAAAAACAATTGAATCAGACTTAGAAAAATATGGTTATGAAATTGCTCAATCAGATTTTAAAGATGATAAGAATGCTTATATTAAAATTACAAATCAATTAGATCAAGAAGAAATTGCAGAATTACAAACACATTTTACAGAACAATATCAAGCAAGTACAGATATTGGTGTTGTATCTAATATGGTAAAAAAAGAATTAATTAAAAATGCTATTTTATCCGTATTGTTATCTTCTTTTGCTACAATTGTTTATATTTCATTACGTTTTAAATTTAATTATGCAATTAGTGCTATTCTTGCTTTAGCGCATGATGTATTTATTATATTCGCAATATTTAGTTTATTTGGAATTGAAGTAGAAACTATTTTTATCGCTGCTATTCTATCTATTATTGGATATTCTATCAATGATACAATTGTTATATTTGACCGTATTCGTGAAAATAAAGAAAACAAAACAATTAAAAAAGAAGAGGATTTAAAAGAAGTTGTTAATAATAGTTTAAATCAAGTTATGAAAAGAAGTATTATTACAAGCTTAACAACAGTTGCTACAGTAATTTGTTTAATTGTATTTGGTTCACAAGAAATATTTGAATTTAATATTGCTTTATTCATTGGTTTAATTGCTGGTGCATATTCTTCAATCTTTATTGCTAGCCAAATTTGGTATTACATGGAAAGAAAAAATATTGGTAAAAAACCTAAAAAGAAATGGTATGAAGATGATGAACCAACGGAAAAGAAAATAAAAGGGATTAATGCATAGGAGATGATAGTATGTCTGAAAATAATGACGAACTTATATGGATTAGTTTAGAAGATGTTATGCTGGTATTATCTAAATGTGATGATCCTGCTTTAAAAAATGAACTATGTGCTTTATATACAAATGAAGACTATAATGAATTAGGAAGAAAATTAATTTCTAAAAATAGTAATATTTATCGAATGATTGTAAAATATCAACCATTGAATACAATTACAATAGAAGATTTATCAGATGCTTTAGTAAGAGCTATTTATGAATGTAATCATTCTATTCGAAAAAAATTAACAAAGTATATTCATCAATATTTAGATAATATTAGTCAAGATATTGATAATGAATTTTTAATTTATAAAATTAAGCAAGATCAAGAAGTAGTAAGTTATATGGATCAATATACTTCTATTCGATCTTATGAACAATATTTAAAAACAAGGCAACCCAAAGTAAAATTTGAGGAGCCTGTAGAAAAACATTCAGAAAAAAGAAAAAGTTATGTAATTATGAATGATGATTAGGAGGTGGAATCTTGACAAAACATGTTGAAGTAAGCTTTACAGATTTATTAGATAAAGTATCAACTTATATGGATGAAGAGGATATTCAAAGAATCAAAGATAGTTACCATTACGCTTCAGAGATATACTTTGGTTACCAAAGTATGACAGGTGAAAATTATGTAAGTCACCCTATTAAAGTAGCCTATATTTTAACTAGTGTTCAAGCAGATGCAGCAACTATCTGTGCTGCTCTTTTACATAATATTTACAAATTTGATGATTCTGTTAATATTGAACAAAAATTTGGTAAGGAAGTAGCTTCTCTTATTGATGGAGTTACCAAATTAAAAAAATTAACATTTGACTTATCTACAGAATCTTCTATTTCTATGCAAAGAAAAATATTAGTTGGTCTTACAGATGATGTAAGAGTAATTATCATTCGTCTTGCTGAACGTGTTCAAGAAATGAGAGATTTATGGATTCAACCACCTAAAGAGCAAAAGAGAATTGCTATAGAGACTCTAGAAGTTTTAACTCCAATTGCCCATCGTTTAGGTATGAATCAATTTAAAAGTGAGTTAGAAGATTTATCCCTTCGCTATTATAAGCCAGATGTTTATTTCGATATTGTTGATCAATTAAATCAAACAAAATCAGAACGTGATTATTCTGTTAAAATGATGATAGAGGATGTCTCTAAATTATTAAATGAGCATGGAATTAAGCATAAAATTAAAGGGAGAGCTAAAAGTATTTATAGTATCTATAAAAAATTAGATAAAGGTAAAAAATTTAGTGATATATATGACTTACTAGCTCTTAGAGTATTTGTGGATACAGAAGCAGAATGCTACCAAGCTATTGGAATTATTCATTCAAAATATAAACCACTACCAAAGCGTTTTAAAGATTATATTGCTATGCCAAAAACAAATATGTATCAATCATTACATACGACTGTTTTTGGTTATGATGGTTATTTATTTGAAATTCAAATTCGTACTTATGAAATGGATGAAGTAGCAGAACGTGGTATTGCATCTCACTGGTCTTATAAAGAAAATGGAAGTAACAAAATTGCTCATCAAAATTTGATGGATCAAAAATTACAATTTTTCCGTTCTATTATGGATTTAAATAATGAAGATACAACGGATGAAGAGTTCGTATCTTCTATTAAAGAAGAGTTTAATAGTACTATTTATGTATTTACACCAAATGGGGATGTAATTGAACTTCCTAGCGGAGCAACACCAATTGATTTTGCTTATAAAGTTCATAGTGCAGTTGGTGAAAAAATGGTAGGAGCTTTAGTAAATAATAGTATTGTTCCTCTAGATTATCCTCTTCATAACCAAGATATTGTTAAAATTAATACTAATAAAAATTCTATGGGCCCTAGTCGTGAATGGATTAATATGGCCAAAACAGCCCAAGCTAAAAATAAAATTCGTGCTTTCTTTAAAAAACAAGATAAAGAAGAGTATTTGAAAAAGGGCGAAGAAATATTAAATAAAGAATTACATAAAAGAAAAATATCTGCTTCTGAATTTTTCCAAGAAGAAAATATGAAACAGATATTAGAGGAATATAAATTTTCTGATTTTAATGAAATTTATATTGGAATTGGTGATAATAAAATATCACCAGCTGCTATTATTAATATATATACTGGTGATAATGACAGTAAAGAAGATATTTTGTTAAAGAAGGTTATTACTCCTAATAAAACACAATCGTTGAAAAAAGATATCATTGTAGAAGGTATTGATGATATCAAGGTAAAATTAGCAGCTTGTTGTAGACCAATTCCTGGGGATTCTATTATTGGTTTTATTACAAGAGGCTATGGAATTTCTATTCATCGAATGAATTGTCCAAATTTAAATGATTTAAATGAAAGGTTGATTCATGTATCCTGGGGTGATACAGAGGGTAAAAAATTTGTAACTTCTATTGTCATTCAATGTGAGAAAAAGGATAATATTTTATTAGAAATTGTTTCAAAAGCTTCTAATCATAATATTAATATTGAATCTATTCATACCTATAATGAACAAGACTTTACAACATTTTCACTAGATATTTTAGTAGAAAATGAATCTAGTTTGACAAAATTTATTCGTACAATTTCTTCTATTCCTAATATTGTAAAAGTAGAAAGATCTATTCGATGAGAGTTCTTGTACAAAGAAGTTTAGAGTCTTCTGTTTCTGTAGATTATAAAGTTGTTGGAAAAATTTCTAAAGGTCTTGTTTTGTTAGTCGGATTTCATAAGGATGATACTGTTCAAGATATTGATTATATGATTCAAAAAGTTCTTCATTTACGAATTTTTAATGATGAACAAGGTATGATGAATCGTTCTATTTTAGAAAGTAATGGTGAAATATTAAGTATTTCTCAATTTACTTTATATGCAGATACAAAAAAAGGAAATAGACCAAGTTATATAGAAGCAATGAAGTCTGATCAAGCTAAAATTTTATATAATTTATGGAATCAAAAGTTAAGGGAATTGATTCCTGTTGAAACAGGAGTATTTGGAGCTGATATGAAAGTATCAATTACTAATGACGGACCAATTACTATTATGTTAGAAAGTAGGAGTTCTTATGATAAAAAATAAAATTGATTATAAACTAATGAACTGTGCCCTTATTATGGTAATTATATTTTTACTATATAAAACAGGTGATATTTGGATGGGTGTTGTATCCAAAATATGGCAAGTTATTTTTCCTTTTTTCATTGCTTTTATTATTGCTTATGCTTTACATCCATTAGTCAAATTCTTAACAGATCATAAGATACCAAAGGGAATTGCTATTTTTATTGTTTTAGTTTTGGTACTAGGTATTCTTGCTATATTTGGTATTATTGTAGTTCCTTTGCTATTTAATCAATTGGGAAGTTTATTTAATGGTATTATTGATTTTTGTAATGAAATATCTTCTAAATATGATGTAAATTTAGGCTCTTTACAAAATTCTTTAAAAGATAGTTTTAATCAAATTATTTTGAATTTAGGAAAGTATGTATCTAATGGTGCGATTAATGCAATTAGTGTTTCTATTTCTGTTTTATCTAAAATTTTTATTGCTTTTTCAGCAGCAATGTATATTTTAACTGATATGGATAATATCCGTTCTGGTGTTAAAAAATATTTGAAAAAGAAATCTAAGAAAGTTTATCGATATGTTGTTTTATTAGATCGTGAAATGCATAATTATTTAACAGGTTTTGTTCGAATTATGATTATATCTGTTTTTGAGTATACGTTTGCTTATACAATCATTGGTCATCCAAATGCAATATTACTTGGTTCTTTAGCAATGATTGCTAATCTAATTCCATATTTTGGAGGAATTATTAACAATGTAGTTGCTGCAGTAACAGCTTTTGTAATTAGCCCTACATTATTTTTTAGAACTATTATTGTATTTGTTGTTTTATCTATGGTGGATGGTTATGTTATTAATCCAATTGTATATGGTAAAACAAATAAGGTACATCCTTTAGTTGTTATTATGAGCGTATTTGCTGGTGGAATTTTATTTGGAATTTTGGGAATTATAATATCTTTACCACTTGCTATCATTATTATTACAACAATTCAATATTTTAAAGATGATGTCAAAGATAAAATTGAAGATATAAAAGATAGTCGATTAGAAAATAATGCTTAAAAAGATTTTATATAATCTTTTTTTTTGTTTTAAAATAAGGTATAATTAGCTTATATAATAAGGAGGTTTTATAATGCTTGGTAAAATTGTTGCGATTGAAGATAATTTTGTTTTGATTCAATTAGAAATAGATATTAATAAATCAAAAAATATTATCGGTTTTTATGTTTTAATGAATGATGATAATCGATCATTAGTTGGAGAAATTACGGATATTAAAAATAATATTGCCTATGTTAATTTATTAGGAGAGATGGTAGATGAAAAGTTTGTATTTGGAGTTATTAAAAAGCCATCATTTTCATCTCAGGTTTCTTTAATTGATCCAAGTCAAATAAAAAAAATTATTGGCGTTGATCATTTTCAAGAAAATGAGGATCTTTATATTGGAAAAAGTCCTATTTATGAGGGGATTCCTATTGGTGTTAATATAGATGCATTCTTTAATTCACATTTTGCTGTTTTTGGATCTACAGGAAGTGGTAAATCATGTAGTGTTGCGAGAATTATTCAAAATTTATTCTCAAAACAAAATCCTATTCCTTATAAGGCAAGTATTTTTGTATTTGATGCGTATGGTGAATATCATCAAGCTTTTAGTAAATTGCATGAAAAAGTACCTGAAATTAATTTTAAGGCCTATACTACTAATTTAGATTTTAGTGACAGTGAAGTATTAAGAATTCCCTTATGGCTTTTAGGTGTAGATGATATTGCTTTGCTTTTAGATGTAGAAAAGCATTCTCAGTTATTAATTGTAGAAAAAGCTTTGAAATATGTAAATGTTTTTACTAGAAATGATGAGTCTTTAATGAAAAGTAAAAATGATATTATCGCCAGAGCTATTTTGGATATTTTATCTAGTGGTAGACAAGCATCTCAAATTAGGGATCAAATTATTTCTATTCTTTCTAGTTATCATACAGATGCTTTAAATTTGGATACGATTATTTATCAACCAGGTTATAGTAGACCTCTTAAGCAATGTCTATTAATTGATTCTTCTGGAAAAATTAGAGATATGGAATTAATTATGAACTTTTTGGAAGGCTTTTTAACAGATGACTATGAACTATCTTTACCAGATGGAAGTTATATGTATACTTTAAAAGATTTACAGGATGCTTTTGATTTTGCTTTAATTTCTGAAGGTGTTTTAAATAGTGGAAAAATATATGATGAAACTAATATTTTAAAGGTAAGAATGCATTCACTAGTTAGTAGTGATTCTAGTAAGTATTTTGAATATCCAGATTATGTGGATAAAGGAACATATATTAAACGTTTATTAACTGCTCCTAATGGAAATAAAGCTCAAATTATTAATTTTAATATAAATTATATTGATGATCGTTTAGCAAAAAACATTACTAAAATTTATTCTAAATTATTATTTGATTATGCTAAAAGTATGAAGAATAGAGCTACATTACCATTTCATATTATTCTTGAAGAAGCTCATAGATATGTTCAAAATGATAATGATAAATTTTTACTTGGATATAATATTTTCGAAAGAATCACAAAGGAAGGTAGAAAGTATGGAGTTATTTTAGGACTTATTTCTCAGCGTCCATCAGAACTTTCAGAAACTTCTTTATCACAATGTAATAACTTTTTAATATTTAAAATGCTTCATCCAACGGATGTTAATTATATTAAGGAAATGGTTCCTAATATTACAAATGAAATTGTAAAACGACTTCGTATTTTACAACCAGGAAATTGTATAGCTTTTGGTTCTGCTTTTAAAATTCCTGTTTTAGTAAGAATTGATATGCCAGATCCTGCTCCATCAAGTAACAGTTGTGAAATTAGTAAGATGTGGTTCGTTGAGAAAAGATAAACATGTAAAAATAGATAATGATGAAAAATTATGTCTTATCATGTATAAATGGTATTGATAAAAAAATAATGTTTTGTTATAATAAAACTATCAAAAGTAAATCATAATATAGTTTGTAATAGGCAAAATAACGCGTTTG
>ERZ827522.1117-NODE-1117-length-26466-cov-2.639090_pt1 | contig 26466 bp, 18 predicted proteins | sample MGYA00519580_ERZ827522 | MGnify/ENA primary metagenome ERZ827522 (study PRJEB31778, sample SAMEA3449340) | human gut metagenome | biome: human gut; feature: human-associated habitat; material: faeces | place: United Kingdom | collected 2010/2012 ... | reverse complement strand
GAATACGCAGCGAACAGCTCTTCTTCATCGAGATAGACCACTTTGCCTACGCCAGGGACGACCTGGCCAACGATGTAGACTTCTTCGCCTGCATCAGCCAGCAACTGCGCTACCTCCTCTGCTTTCTGAGGAGCGACCGCGAGGATCATGCCAAGACCCATGTTGAAGGTCTTGAGCGCCTGCTCCTCGGTAAGGCCAGCAGCCTCGATGCCCATCTTGATGATGGCGGGAACTTCCCATGCATCTTTATTGACCAGGGCGTCCATGGTTTCAGGAAGCGCGCGGTTGAGGTTTTCGGTAATGCCGCCGCCCGTGATGTGCGCCAGGGCATGCACGTCGCCCGGCAGGTTGCGCAGGCAATTGAGCACGGGCTTCACGTAAATACGGGTGGGGGCGATAAGGGCGTCGCCAAGCGTTTCGCCATTGAGCTCGGCCACGGGAGCCGCAAGCTCTTCGGCGGTTTTGCCTTCAACGAGCACCTTGCGTACGAGCGAGTAGCCGTTGGAATGGAAGCCGCTCGAACGCAAGCCCACGAGCACGTCGCCTTCTACGACGCCATCGGGACCGATCATCTTCGGGCGATCGACAACGCCCACGGTGAAGCCCGACAGGTCATAATCGTCGGGATCCATAACGCCGGGATGCTCGGCCATCTCGCCGCCGATAAGCGCGCAGCCCGCCTGACGGCAGCCTTCCGCGATGCCGCCCACAACCTTGGCGACATGCTCCTTCTTCAGCTTGCCAATGGCGATGTAATCCAGGAAGAACAGGGGCTCGGCGCCGCACGCCAGAATGTCGTTCACGCACATAGCGACCAGGTCGATGCCCACGGTGTCATGCTTGCCGATGAGCTGGGCGACCTTGAGCTTCGTGCCCACGCCGTCGGTGCCCGAAACCATAAGTGGCTCTTCCATACCCTTGAATGCCGCCGCAGAGAACAAGCCGCCGAAGCCTCCGATATCGCCCACGACCTCGGGGCGGTACGTGGAATGCACGGCGTCTTTAATGGCGTCGACCGCTGCCGCGCCCTCTTCGATGTCGACGCCCGCGTCGGCGTAAGTGATTTCTGCCATGGGTAAGACTCCTGTCTATTCATTGACGGGCGAAGAGGCAATCCCCCTTCCCCATTTTCAACCTCATGCAATGTCTCTTGCATCTGAAACAAAAGCGGGACAAAGGGAAAGCCCCTTGCCCCATCGAAAACCGGAAGCGCCCGCACCTGGATAGGAGCGCGGGCGCAACAGATTAGCTCTTCTTCAAAAACGCGTTCTTCGTGATGGAATCGGGCAGCGCAACGGGATATTCGCCTGTAAAGCATGCCTCGCAGAACGTTTTGCTGTGCGCACCGCCCACGGCTTCGCGCAGGCCGTCGAGCGAGATGAACTCGAGCGAATCGCAGCCGATGAACTCGCACATTTCCTCGTTGGTCATGTTTGCGGCGATGAGCTGGTCTTGGTTGGCAGTGTCGATGCCATAGAAGCATGGCCACATAACCTCGGGGCTCACGATGCGGAAATGGATTTCCGCCGCACCGGCCGAACGAAGCATGTCGACGAGCTTCTTCGACGTGTTGCCGCGCACGATGGAGTCGTCGATGACCACCAGACGCTTGCCCGCGATGACGCTCGGCAGCGGGTTGAGCTTGATGCGAATGCCCATTTGGCGCATTTCCTGCGTGGGCTGAATGAACGTGCGGCCGACGTAGCGGTTCTTCACGATGCCGTCGGTGAATTCGATGCCGCTCGCCTCAGAGTAGCCAAGCGCACCGGGCACGCCCGAGTCGGGCACGCCGAGCACCAGATCGGCCTCAACCGGAGCTTCGCGCGCAAGAATGCGACCCATGTTGCGACGGGCCTGGTAGACGCTTTGCCCATCGATAACCGAGTCGGGGCGTGCGAAATAGACGTATTCGAAAATGCAGCCGCGCGGCTCTCGGGGCTCGATGGCCTGCAGCGTCGAGATGCCCGTATCGTTGATGCGAATGATTTCGCCCGGGCGCACATCGCGCACGAATTCCGCGCCCACGATATCGAGGCCGCAAGTTTCGCTGGAAACGACCCAGCCGCGATCGTCGGGAAGCTTGCCCAAGCACAGCGGACGAATGCCGTGCGGGTCGCGGAACGCATAGAGCGCCGTGGGGCTCGCGAGCACCATGGCGTAGGCGCCGTCAATCATCTCCATGGCAGTTTTGATGCCCTCGGTAAGATGATGGGTTTCGCGCGTGTAATAGCCAATGACCTGGCACGCGACTTCCGAGTCGGTGTTGCTGCGGAATTCGACGCCCTTACTAATAAGGTCGGCGCGAATGCGGTTCGTGTTCACAAGCGTGCCGTTGTGCGCAAGCGCGATGAGCACCTCGTCGATGGCCGACATATGGGGCTGGGCACTTGTCCAGTTGCCCATGCCGCCACTCGTGGAGTAACGGCAATGGCCCACAGCAACTTCGCCGCGCAATGCAGCGAGCGCGCTTTCATTGAACACCTGGGTAACCAAGCCCAAGTCTTTCGTAACCGTCACGGTGTCGCCATCGCCCACCGCAATGCCGGCGCTTTCTTGGCCGCGATGCTGCAGGGCCTGTAAGCCAAAGCAGGTCAGCCTCGCGACATCGTCGGTGGTGGAGTACACTCCAAACACCGCGCACTCTTCTTCAAGCCGATCTGGCTTCTCGCCGGGAAAGATTGACGTTGCCACCCGGTATTCCCCCTTGTCGGAAATGTTCGAACACGCTCGATGCTTGGCCAAAATTGGCCAGATATTCGCATGGTACCATCGCACGCACGCCGTGGGGCTGAAAAGCATGCATGCACAAACGAAACCAACGGATGAGTGGTCGAGGGGCAGTCAATAGATATACAAAAGGCGGGCTTGTTTTGGCTAATGCCCGCCTTTTCAATGAGGAACTACTCCGGTTACTTCCAGTATTCAGTCGTGCGCGGCGAGGACTTTATTCCGCGTTCGCGGGCGTCGCCTGCTCGACGCAGCCGCCACAGAGCACCGCGCGCGTGTTCGCGTAGTCGTCGCCACACGTGATGAGGGTGAACAGCTTCGTTACCGACGCCAAATCGACATCGGTCGGTGCGCCTACCGCGGAATCGTTGATGCGTGCCGTCATATATGAGCGCATGGCCGCTTCATCGGCGAAGTTCGGCTGCAAAATGTTCGTTTCCGTATTCTTCACAACATCGAGCGCATAGGTGCGGCAACGATAATTCTGCGTGGGCGTCAAAATATAGAACGTGCGCGCTGCATCAAACGTCGCCTGATCGGTCATGGCCAGAATGTGCGCAAACATAGTTTCGTCATTCATGTTGTGGCCATAGATGAAGCTGTTCGAATCGGAGAAATCGCCCGCATTATCAGCGGAAAGGAAAATAGCGCCCTTGTGCACCAGACCGCCCGTGCTACCCGTGAAGTCTTTCTGCAGGTATTCCTCGTCGTTTTCGCCCTGCACAATAGGGTAGTCGATGCTCGGGCCCGGCATGTACACCCATCCAACGATGTCTTCGTTCTGCTCGCGCAGCGCATCCCAGTTCACCGTCATATCGGCGAGCGCGGTTTCCTCTTTCGCCAAGCCCGATGTCGCGGAAATGTCGTCGTAGACCTTCGTGCCATGCCAATAGCCATAGCCAATAACGCCAAGCACGCCGAGCGAAATCGCAAGCACAATCGCGGCAGCAATAAGAACGATTGTCCACACGCGGCTCTTTCCCGAACCGCCATGTTTGCCGCCGCGGCCGTGCTTGCCCCCGCCCATATTCGAACCGTAGTTGGCCCGGGAATAATCGACGGCGTTTTGCGTCGACGGCCGCGACGCACCACAAGCGTTGGCGGAATAGAGATTTGCCGCATGGCGAGGTTGCGCAGGGCGCGCAGGAACGAACCCACCCTGTTGGGCGGGCCCCTGCGTCGAATTCGCACGATAAGGGTTTTGTTTGTTCGTATTCATGCTGCCCACTATAGAAGAAAGGGCGCAGCAGCACAAAGGAACTCCTGCCCAGTGCGCCTATTTTTCGCGAAGGCGGCACGCGGGCGTCGTTTGGGCCGAATGCGACTCTCGTCGCCACGCCCGCCACACATACCGCATGCTTTCGTCACATGCGCTCATCGCCTTTTCGTTGCGGGTTTCCGCGTGCCTCACCGCACATCTTCCCGAGGGCGGTACAAAGACGTGGAATCGCGCGCAACCAGAATTCTGTTCAAAAAGCGTGTCGAATGTGGCAGGCGCGCGCTGTTCCTAAGCGGTCAGGACGCATTACGCCTAACCTTGCATGCAAAACCCCAGGTCACAAAGTATGCGACCTGGGGTTTTCTCTCCGAATATCCTTTCAAAGGCACGTAAATGCCACATTCGAGGCCCATTGTGAACAAAAGCGCGAACGCAGCTACAACCCCAAGCGTTTTTCGAGCTCGTCGTTGATGATTTTCAACGCCTTCACGCGCGCGTAGTATTTGTTCGTGGACTCAAGAATGCGCCACGGAGCATACGGCGTGCTCGTAAGGCGGAACATATCATCGACGGCAGCATCGTATTGCGGATGCTTGTCGCGATTGCGCCAATCTTCCGGCGTGATTTTCCATTGCTTGTCGGGATTGTTCTGACGATCGTTGAAGCGGTTGAGCTGTTCCTCGGGGCTTACCGCAACCCAGAATTTCAACAACAGCGCGCCCCATGCCTCAAGCTCGCCCTCGAATTCGTTGATCTCGTCGTAGGCGCGGCTCCATTCCGCGGGGCTCGCGAAACCTTCAACACGCTCAACAAGCACGCGGCCATACCAGCTGCGATCGTAAATCCCCACATGGCCAGCACGCGGCAGGCGCGTCCAGTAGCGCCACAGGTGCGGATGGGCAAGCTCGACTTTCGTGGGCGCGGGGCTGGGAAAGATGGTGTAAGCACGCGGGTCGATAGCCTGCGCCACACGCTTGATGTTGCCGCCCTTGCCAGCCGCGTCATCGCCTTCATACAGAACCATAAGCGGAACGCGGGCCAGGTACATTTTCAGCTCAAGCTCGGCGAAGCGCTTCTGTTCGCGCTTAAGCGCTTCCTGATATTCTTCCCTGGTCAGCGCGAGCGTATGGTCGATATCGGCCAAACGCGGCGGGTTCTTCACGATGGTGAAGCGCGAATGCAGCGGCGCCTCTTCGGCCTGCTCGGCAGCCTGCGCACGAGCAGCAGCCATCACGCGCTCGGTCTCTTCGGGCGTGCGGTCGCGTGGATCGGCCTGATCAAGAGCGCCGGCACTGTTGGCGGCGGCCTTCGCAGCGGCGGCTTCGGCGGCAGCATCGGGACCGCTCGCAAGCGCGCGCTCTAAGGCACGCACGAGCGCCTTGGCAATTGCGATGTTCGCGGAACGCTTGTCCTCGCCGTTGACCATGGTCCAACGTGCGAAATCGAAATCGGTATTGCGCAAAAGCTCATCATAGCGCGCGTAAATCTCGTCGTAGTCCTTCACGGTGGCGAGCTCTTCGTCGCTCACGCGCCACGCGGTATCGGGATTGTCGTGAAGGCCCTTCAGGCGCTTCTTCTGTACGTCCTTCGAAATGTGGACAAAGAACTTCAGCACCACGTAGCCATCGGCGGAAAGCTGCCGCTCGAACTCGCTCACAGCACGCCTGTAAGCCTGCAGGTGGGCCGCATGATTCGCCTCGGAATCGGTGTACACCAAACGACGTGCGGCCGCCGTGTACCACCCGCGTTCGTACAGCGTCATGTCGCCGCGAGGGCCAAGCGCCTGCCAGAATTCCTGCATGAGCGGCTCGAAGCCGGTAACGCCCGAGCCCATATCGCGAAAACGAGCCGCGCCTTCCTCATCGAAATTCGACAGCACATGCATGTGCGTCGCGCGTGCGTCGAGCTCGTAGACCAAATCGCCGATGCGGCTCCCCTTGCCCGCGCCGTTCCAGCCTTCGAACAATGCAACGACGCCCACGCCCTTCTTGCGGGCCTCTTGCTGCAGCACTACGAGTTTCGCAATAAGTTCGTCGTGCAGGGGCTTGTATTCTTCTTTCGACATTTTCGCCGAAAGATCAACTTGTTCCAGCATATGAATCCCCTTTCACATTGTGCGTTGGCCCAATTATGCGTCAACGTCGCCCACGAGCGAGGCGGCAACGGACATTTCGTGCAACTGTTTACACGTCGTTGCGGGCTTGGCGCAGGCGTTTGAGGCAAGCTTGTCTGTCGCCCGTGAGCCAAAACGAATCTTCGCGCCGCACGAACGCCGAATCCAGTTTTCCCCGCGCCCATTCCGCACCCATTCCGCCCTTAAACGTGTCGAACATACACCGATGTGCTCAATGCTACGAGCATTTAGCACATGTCGAACGCTCGTAGCGTTGAGCACACGGCATCTTTCTGCAGCATGTGTGCGCCTCGCAGCCACCTTTTGATACCCGTCCGCCCCCCAGCATTCTCCCGCTCGCGCCCCGCAAGGCGCCTTTCGCTAAATCGGTGCAAAGCCTTGGGTTTGTGCAAATTCATAGCATCTGCTTATCGGTATAATGGTTAGTAGCTGATGCGCTTTTTCAGGAGAATACGCCCCATATCTATACGATTTGGTGCATTTCCCCTGTTCTCGATGCACATGAGGGAGGAATATCATGGGTGAGGAAAACGAAGCAAAGGCCACTGTCGCAGAGGTAGACGACACGAAAAAGGCCAAGAAGCCGAAGGCCGATCGTCTCGAGAAAAAAATCGTACGCCCGGCGCACAAGTCCTATATGCAGAACCGTGAGCTTTCATGGCTCGAGTTCAACAAGCGCGTGCTCGACCAGTCCATCGACCCGCACGTTCCCTTGCTTGAGCGCCTGAAATTCATCTCTATCTGGCGCAGCAACTTACAGGAATTTTTCATGGTGCGCGTCGGCAGCCTTACCGACCTTGAACTGGCGAAAGAAATGGTGTTCGACTCGAAGACCGGCATGACGCCGCGCGAACAGCTCGATGCCGTGTATGCGCGCGTGCGCGAACTCACGCCCATTGCAGCCGAAGATTTCCGCCAAACGCGCCACCTGCTCGATGATGCAGGCATCCACCAGCTCTACCCCGACGAGCTCACGCCAGCCCAGCACAGAGAGCTCATGGACTATCTGGACTGCAACGTGCTGCCGCTCGTATCGCCCCAGATTATTAACGCAACGCACCCGTTCCCTCACTTGGAAAACGGTGCGCTCTATATCGCCGTGCGCCTCGATGAGGAAGCCGAAGCCGAAGCGCTGCCCGAAAACGCCACCAAAGCCGAGCGCAAAGCCGCGCGCGCCAAAGCGGCCGAAAACGTACTCATGGGCATCATCCCCATGCCTCGCAACTGCCCGCGCATGATCGAGCTCACGGGTGAAAACGGCAAATACTCGTTTATTCTGCTCGAACACGCGCTCGAAATGGTCGCCGACAAAATTTTCGAGATGTATCCGGTGAAATACGCCAATGTGATTCAGGTCACGCGCAACGCCGATCTCGATACGGCCGAAGAATCCGACGAATACGATGAGGACTTCCGCAGCCATATGCAGCGCATCTTGAAGAAGCGCGGCCGTCTGGCTCCCGTTCGCCTCGAAAGCGAGCGCCCGCTGTCGTACACAACCGATAAATTCCTGCGCGAAAAGCTCGGCCTGAAGAAGCAGCAGGCCTACACCGTTGGCATGCCGCTCGACATGGGCTACGCGTTCGCCCTCATGGGCAAGGCCCCCAAAGCAATCGCCGAGCCGCTCATGGACGAACCGGCAAGCCCGCAATGGCCCGCATCGCTTTCGCGCAAAGAGCCGACCAGGTGCTTCGCCACGACGTGCTGCTCTCTTACCCGTATGAAACCATGGACGCATTCGTGAAGCTGCTCCAGGAAGCCGCGGTCGACCCCGATGTCGTGAGCATCAAAATCACGCTGTACCGCCTGGCAAGCCAATCGCGCCTAGCCGAGGCCCTTATTACCGCAGCCGAAAACGGCAAAGACGTGACCGCACTGTTCGAGCTGCGTGCGCGTTTCGACGAGAGCAACAACATCGAGTGGTCCCAGCGCTTTGAGCAGGCCGGATGCAACATCATCTACGGCTTCCACGACTACAAGGTGCACTCGAAGATCTGCGCCATCACGCGCCGCAGCGAAGGCGGCCTGCAGTTCATCACGCAGCTCGGCACGGGCAATTACAACGAGAAAACCGCCAAGCTCTACACCGACCTTTCCATGATTACCGCCGACCCCGTAGTTGGCCAGGATGCCGCGCGCTTCTTCCGCAGCATGCAGCTTGAAAGCGCGTCGAGCGACTACAAGGAGCTGCGTGTAGCGCCGCTCATGATTAAGCCGCGCATGTGCGAGGCCATCGACGGCGAAATCGCGAAGGCGAAAGCCGGCAAGCCCGCTCGCATCCTTATGAAGAGCAACGCGATCACCGACCGCGATATGATTGAGAAGCTTACCGAAGCAAGCCGCGCGGGCGTGAAAATCACCATGCTGGTACGCGGCATTTCGTGCCTGGTTCCCGGCGTTCCCGGCAAAACCGAGAACATTCGCATCGTAAGTGTGGTTGGCCGCCTGCTCGAGCATTCGCGCATCTACGCGTTCGGCGTGGGCGACGAAACCACGGTATTCCTTTCGAGCGCCGACCTTATGACGCGCAATCTGGACAAACGCGTGGAAATCGCCTGGCCGGTAAACGATCCCGCACTGCGCGCCCGCGTGCTCGACTACTTCACGACCATGCTCTCTGACACCGCGAAGCTGCGCGAGCTGCAAAGCGACGGCACGTTTACCGATCTGTGCGCCTTCGTTCCCGAGGGCCGCAACCCGTTCGACGCGCAAGACCACCTCATCAAAGAGGCCTATATCGCCGCCGAACGCGCCCGCGCTACCGGCCTGACGTCTCTCCAATTCGTCGACGCGGCGGTGGGCGGCACCCCCGCAACCGCGCCCACGCTTTCTTCCACCATGGCCGATATGGCGGAAGACGCCAAGGAAGATTTCGTGACCGCTGAGGAAATCGAACAGAGTGAGGGGAGCGAAAGCGAAACCCCCGTCGAAGCCGAGGCCGAAACCGCAAGCGAGAGCGAAGCCAAAACCGAGCCCCAGGCCGAAACCGAGACCAAGGGAAAACATGCTGCCGTCGAGGCGAATCCCGCTTCCTTGGAAAAAGCACCTCTCGAAATCGCCATCGACGATGAGCCCAAGAAGGAAGACGCGAAGGTTTCCATCGAGGCCAAGATGCCTACCGCTTGCGCCGCGCCTGCCGCCACCCAAACAAAAAAGCCGCAGCCTACCCCTACACCGAAGAAAAAGGGCTTCTTTGCCCGCCTTTTCGGCAGGTAAGCCGCTCAAACGCACACAACGATACATTTTGATGATGGGCTCTCGTTTTATCACGAGGGCCTATTTTTTTCACCTAGGTTTCCGCAGCTCATGGCGCCGTGCGGGCGTATAGTGTTGTTGTCTCTTTGACGAGGAGGGGATTATGGGAGATTCGCCAGAGAAACCGAAAACAGGAAACGTGCAGGTGCTCGAGAGGGCATTCGATTTGCTCGAAGCGCTCGCCCAATCGCGCGAGCCTCTAGGGCTTTCGGCGCTCGCAACGCAAACCGGCATGAGCAAGTCGACCGTGCACCGCATTTTGGCCACCATGCTTGAACGCGACTACGTCGCGAAAACGCTCAATGGAGCCTACGCGATTGGGCCGAAACTTTTCAGCATGCTGAGTTACCACATCAATTCACTTGAGCTGCAGGTTGAAGCCAAGCCGCATCTTGCCGCGCTTGAACGCGAGCTGAAACTGCCCGCATATTTAGGCGTGCTCGACGGGCCGTTCGTCTCTATCATTTCAAAAGAAGCCACCAACAGAGCCGACGAACTATTCAGACGCGTAGGCAAACGCTATCCTGCGCACTGTTCCTCTATGGGGAAATGCCTGCTCGCATGCCTTTCCGCCGACGAGCTGGAAGAAACGCTCTATGGATTCACGTTCGAGGCGCACACGGCCAACACCATCACGAACAAACAGGAGTTCTTGAAATACCTGCATGGCGTGCGTCGTCGCGGATGGGCCGTCGATTGCGAGGAGTCCGAGGCGAACCACCGCTGCCTCGCGGCGCCCATCTTCGATTTCTCAGGCGACGCCATCGCCGCCGTAGGCGTGAGCGGCTCGAACGCCGACATGCCTGAAAGCGAATTCGAAACCATGGCGCATTCCGTCGTGAAAGCCGCCCGCAACATCTCGCTTTCCATGGGCTACGTGATGTAGATTAGTTTCGCCGTTCTTCCGAACGGCGAAAACGCTCGATGCCACGCGGCAAGCCGGCGGCGCATTTCGTGTTCAAGCTGCGGCTCGCGTACCGAAGTACGCTGAGCCCAGCTGAGCTGGGCGCGCCCGCTCGGGCGCATAGGCAGGAATTGAAAATGCCACAGGCATTTTCAACGCCCGAACTACACTCACTAGCTTGCCGCTCGCTGGCATTTGATGCAGATGGATTTCTTTCTGCCATTAATCGCAACCCCGCCGACCGGGGAGGATGGGTCGGCGGGGTTGTGCTCAAGCCTGTTAAATGCTACGAGCATTTAACAGGTCCCTGTCTTACTTCGACGCGGCTGCGCTTGCACCTGCGATGCGGCCCCAATTCAGGGCACCCTGCAGGCACGTGCCCGAACCAGGATAGTAGGGGCCAAGCCAACCGGCAGTATTCACGCCGCCGCCATACAGGTGAGGAATCGGATTGCCGTCAACATCGAGGATTCGAGCATCGGTATCAATGATCAGGCCACCAATGGAACCGATGTTGGTGTTCTGCGTCTTCCAGGCGTAATACGGCGCGGTATCGAGAGCGGTAAGCTGAACCTTGCGGCCATATGCTGCGTCCTCGCCCGCAGCGCATGCAGCATTCCACGCATCAACGGTCGCCTTGAGATTTGCGCCTGACATGCCGAGCTTCTCGGCCAAACCTTCGAGCGTGTCGGCCTGCACCATAGAGCCATCGGCAAGCGCGGCCTCGCGAGTTTTCGCACCGTCTTTCGCATTATCGCTCCATGCGCATTTCGCATCTGCGGTGGTCATCTTGGAATCCATAAGCATATAGGTGCAGCCATCAATGCCACCCTGAGCCATGGCCGCATTGAACATTGCACGGCAATGGAACGCATACGTGGTATCTTCGCGAACGAAGCGGTTGCCACGCTGATCGATGAGGATATACGGAATCTCGGGGTTCTGGTTGTTTGTGTAGCTCCAGGTTTGCAGAATAAGGTCGACCGCGCCATGGAAGGCGGAATCGGCGCCATGGGCCATGCCGATACGAATGCCGTCGCCCGTGTTGGTTTCGGCCGTTGCCACGAACTGGGTCTTCAGATCCCAGTATTGCTGCTGGTCATAGCGGAACGCCATCTCTTCGTTATGGTCGATAGACGCCATCGCGAACACAACGCCCTTGTTGGCCTTGTAATTCTTCTTGCCAGCGGCAACACCCACCACGGTGCCCGTTTCATCCTGATAGATGTCGGTCACTTCGGTGTTCGTCTGAATCTCGCCGCCCTTTTCCTCAACGGCCTTCTGCGCGTTCGTGGTCCACACCACGCCGCCGGTCTTGGTTTCATCAGACGCATCGGTAATCAAGTGGATGCGGTCGCGCATGTACTCGTCTTTCATGTACGGCGTGGGATAGCAGCCGAACACGTTGCTGAACGTGATGTTGAAGTTATCGGCCATCCACTTCAAATTATCGGGCGCGTTTTTCGCCATGCACTCGACGAGGTCTTCCTTCACGATGCCCTCGGCGTCGGTGAGCCAGAACTTCTTATGCAGCTCGGCCGAATCGTCGGTCACGCCGGCGATTTCCTTTTGCCACTGCGTTCCGCTCGCCTGCACCGCGCCTTCGGCAAGCGCCGTGGTACCGCCGCACGCTGCAGCCTTCTCAAGAACGAGCACCTTTTCGGCGCCGTTTTCAAGTGCGGAATACGCAGCCGTGAGACCCGATCCGCCGCCACCGCATACGATTACGTCGTATTCGCCGTCCCACTTCTCGGGCAAACCAGAAGCATCGGAACCCGAAGCCTCCTTGCTGCCGCCCGCTGACGAACACCCGGCCAAACCGGCTGCAGCCAAGCCGGCAACACCAGCCATACCGGCCAGGAAATTACGGCGAGACATGCCTTGTTCGGTGATTGCGCTCATAACGTCCTCCTCATCCCTCACCAGGCCCCTCCGCCTGGTTGATACGCTGCGAGCACTCGACCGTTTCCCTTAAACGACCTGCGATTATATTCACAGCGCATCTCTTGGATACGTGATGGTTGCAGTATGCGCCGCCCGAAGCACGCCCGCAACACACCCAGTTCACCGTGCGAACCAGCTGTTCCGTGATGCGGAACGGGCGACCTGCTAAACGCTCCCCACCTGCTAAACGCTACGAGCATTTAACAGGTCTCAAAAACGAAAAGCCCCGCAGGAAAACCTGCGGGGCCAAAAACGGAGCGAGAATACGCTCCCAAGTTAATTTGAAGCAGCGTCAACCAAAAGAGGAGCCGCTCCCGCGCCTAAAGGCAGCGAGCGGGAGCCCGGTGTCCCAGGTTGGCGCGAAGCAAGGGCGAAGCGTACCTGCAAGGTACGTGAGCCCGAAGCTAAACGCCAAGATGGGGCGCCCGGCTCCCGCGCAGCGTCGAGAGACTACGCCGTTCGACAGAACGGCGTAACTCCTTCTTACATCATGCCGCCCATACCCGCGCCAGCGCCAGCAAGAGCGCTCAAATCGGGACCCTCCTTGGGAATCTCGTTGATGGAGCACTCGGTGATGAGGATGAGGCCAGCAACGGAGACCGCGGACTGCAGAGCGGTGCGGGTAACCTTCACGGGGTCGGAAACGCCCATGGCAATCATGTCGCCATATTCGCCATTAGCGCAGTTCAGGCCTTCGCCCTTCTTCATGCCCTTAACCTTCTCGACCACAACGGAGCCTTCAAAGCCAGCGTTCTGGGCGATGGTGCGCATAGGAGCCTCAAGAGCCTTGCGGATAATGGCGACGCCAACTTCCTCGTCATGGTTCACGCAATCAACAGTGTCAAGAGCGGGCAGGGCATGGAGCAGCGCTACGCCGCCGCCAGCAACGATGCCCTCTTCGACAGCCGCGCGGGTCGCCTGCAGGGCGTCCTCGATGCGGCTCTTCTTCTCTTTGAGCTCGGCCTCGGTAGCAGCGCCAACACGCAGCACGGCAACGCCACCGGAAAGCTTGGCCAGGCGCTCATGCAGCTTCTCGCGGTCGAAGTCGGAGTCGGTGTGCTCCATTTCGGCCTTGATCTGGTCGATGCGGTCCTTGATGGCAGCCTTGTCGCCGTCGCCATCGACGATGGTGGTGGCGTCCTTGGAGACCTTGACGGTCTTCGCATGGCCGAGCATGCTCACGTTCGCGTCGGCGAGCGTCATGCCGAAATCGGGGGTGATAACCTGACCGCCGGTGACGATAGCGATGTCTTCCAGCATGCGCTTGCGGCGGTCGCCGAAGCCGGGAGCCTTCACAGCAACGCAAGTGAAGGTGCCGCGCAGCTTGTTCAGCAGGATGGTAGCCAGAGCCTCGCCCTCAAGGTCCTCAGCGATGATGAGCAGCGGGCGACCAGACTTGGAAACTTCCTCGAGCACCGGCAGCAAATCCTGGATGGAGGAAATCTTCTGGTCGGTGAGCAGGATGAACGGATCTTTCAGAACGGCTTCCATGCGCTCCATGTCGGTAGCCATGTACGGGGAGATGTAGCCCTTGTCGAACTGCATGCCCTCGACCGTTTCGATGTCGATGCCGAAGGTCTGGGATTCCTCAACGGAAATGACACCCTCCTTGCCGACAACTTCCATGGCCTCGGCAATCTTGGTGCCGATGACCTCGTCGCCAGCGGAAATGGTGCCGACGTTGGCAATTTGCTCTTTGCCCTCAACCGGAATGGCGTCGGTCTTGATGGCGTCGACAATAGCCTCGGTGGCCTTCTCGATGCCGCGGCGAACGGCCAGCGGGTTTGCGCCAGCGGTGACGTTGCGCAGACCCTCGGTCACGATAACGTCAGTGAGCAAGGTAGCGGTGGTGGTACCGTCGCCCGCACCGTCGTTGGTCTTGGTGGCGGCTTCCTTCACGAGCTGGGCGCCCATGTTCTCCACGGGGTCCTCAAGCTCGACTTCCTTGGCAACCGTCACGCCGTCATTGGTGATGGTGGGGGCGCCATAGGTGCGCTCAAGGGCGACGTAGCGGCCCTTGGGGCCAAGGGTAACTTTAACGGCATCGGCCAGCTTGGTGACGCCAGCAGCAAGGCCGCTGCGGGCCTCAGCCTGGAATTTAATGTCTTTAGCCATTGTGATTGCTCCTTCAATGGGTGGTTTCTTTTCGAAACCTAATTACCGAATTCGCTTTGATTTCTATCGTTTGCTTTACGCAGTGTAAACACCATAAAGGTCGTCGGCGCGCATGATAAGCACGTCCTCGCCCTCGATGTTCACTTCGGTGCCGCCGAACTTGCCGTACAGCACACGGTCGCCTTCCTTGACGGGAACCGGAATGAGGTTGCCGTCCTTATCGCGCTTGCCCTCGCCAACGGCCAGAACGATGCCGGTCTGAGGCTTTTCCTGGGCGCTCGAAGCGATGTAGAGGCCCGATGCAGTCTTGGTTTCAGCTTCGTCGCGCTTAACGATAACGCGATCACCCAAAGGCTTGAGATTCATGGAATGTCCTTTCTCCACTGCCTGTTATAACCAAAGATTGGAAAGAGTGCTAGCACTCCGTATGCCCGAGTGCTAACAAGTTGGTACTCTAACACCCTCATAAAATGATGCAAGCACCTTTTGAGAAAATCTCAGTGCTGTTTACTAAATGTCATAGAGATATTCGACGCAATTTGGAAAAACCGAGCGCAACGCTTAGCGCATATACGCCAACAACGCCTCGCAGCCGCGAACCACGTCTTCGTACGTCGTTTCGAAATCGCCCGTGAACCACGGGTCGGCTACGCTGTGCGCGGAATCGGCATCTCCACCGTCGGAATACTCGAGCAGCTTGTGCACTTTGCCTTGTGGATCGCCTTTCAGGATGCGGCGCATATCGCGAATATTCTCGTCATCCATGCCGATGAACAGGTCGTATTCAGCATAATCGGCCGTGCGCAATTTCACGGCGGCTCGGCGTGGGTGGGCAATGCCGTGCGCGTCGAGCACCCGCTGCGTACCCGGATGCGTGTCATTGCCGATTTCATCGTTGGTTGTCGCGCAAGACGCAATGGCGATGCGATCGCCCAAACCCGCGCGCGCAACCATGTCGCGCATCACGAACTCGGCCATGGTCGACCTGCAGATATTGCCATGGCACACAAACATAATGCGATGGATAAACTGACGTTGCGACATGCGATTCCTTTTCTTCGATAAGCTCAATGCAAACGAATATGCTATTGCACACATGCGGAAATGGCAATGCCGCCGAGAAACCCAAGGCGAATCCTAGCGCGACTAGGCACCTACCGAACGGCCACGCCCCACAGAACGCAGTCTCGCACGAGCGCACACCTGCAAACCCGTCCGCACTCGCAAAATAAACCTGACGCGAGCGAGCATCCACAAAACCGCACGCAACCCCATTATTGTTAAGGGCAATGCCGTGATTATCGCAGACGCCGTGAGGCTCGAGGACTGCCGTGCGAGCGAACGCGACGCAATAAAGAAGGCTCCACGCCTTATAAGCGAGGAGCCCTTGATCGCCTTTATGAAAGAAAACCGCTAGTCGACGCGTGCGTAGTCACCGCTGCCGTCAAAGCCCCAATCGAGCTTATCGGCCTTGCCGTTCGAATCGCAATGGATAGCATAGTTCCACGCCGGGTCTTCATCGTCCCAATACAGACCAACCTGGTCGACGGCGGTAATGGCCCAGGTACCCGCCTCAGCCTGCTTGCCATCGCGGCTCTCGACAAGCGTTCCATCTTCCCTCAGCTCGATTTCGATGGACTCGTTTGTGAGCGACTTCCATTTCGTATTGACGACCTTTGCCATCACGGCATTGTAGTCGCCACGCGAATACCAGGTATTGCTCACAGAGTCGTAGCAGGTCATGGGGTCAATGAAAACGATATCGTAGCCAGACTCGCATTCTTCGGAGGGCACCAGATGTTTATCTTTTATCGTGGCATCGCAGTCGGGATCGATGGGCTTGCCGCTCTCGTCGAAGAACACGGGCAAAACGACCGTCCACGCTTCTAGATAGAAGCCGGGGCGCGACGTGTCGCCATCGATATACCACACGTCAGCAGAGTATCCGAAGCCATTGTCAGCGAGGTAGCTTCCCGAGTCGATGCGGGAAGGGTCGACGTTCGCCTCGGGCACGCGTTCCTTCGATTCGACGGCTCCAGACCCTCCACCGCAACCCGCAATCATGCATGAACACGCCAAAGCAAACGCAACGACTACCGACGTAAGGCATACGCGCCACCATTGCTTTTTCGAAGCCTTCATTCGACGCTCCTTCCCCTTCGATGAATTTGAGGAAAGCGTACGAGAGGAAGGCGACGCCAACCAGAACAGAGCGGCCCAAATCGACACCAAGAAAAAGACCACGCGTCCAAAATGACAGCGCGGCCTATGGTTTCATTACGATACTAATTTTAGTAACTTTTTGTTAGTTAATCTCTTTTAAAGAGTAATGCAATATCAAAAAGAAAGTATTACAGTTTCTATTGGAGCCTTATTCGATATCTAAAAGGAAGCATTAGCGGTATCTTTTTAATACCAGCATCCCACTATTTACAAAGCTCCCAAAAAGTAACCGCACTTGCCGCCGCTACATTCAGGCTATCGACCCCGGGGCGCATGGGAATGCGCACCGTGTAATCGCAGCCCTCGATAGTGCGGTTCGACAGCCCATCGCCTTCGGTGCCGAACACGAGCGCAAGCTTGTCGATTTGCGCCAACTCAGGCGCACCAAGCGGAAGAGAATCGTCGGACAAGGCCATGGCCGCCGCCTTATACCCAAGCGCGCCCAGGCGCTCAAGCCCCGCCGCGGGCCAATCGCGCACGCTTTCGCCAATGCGCGTCCACGGCACCTGAAACACGCAGCCCATCGACACGCGCACCGCGCGCCTATACAAAGGATCGCAGCACGTAGGCGTTACGAGCACTGCATCGATTCCCATGGCCGCCGCCGAGCGAAAAATGGCGCCGACGTTCGTGTGGTCGACGATGCCCTCGAGCACCGCGATACGCCTGCGGCTCGCATCGTGCATGTTGCCCACCTCGCCCGGATCAAGCTCACCCGCCGCAACTGCCGCCGCGCGTGCGGCCTTTTCGGCGTCAACTCGAGCAAGCAGGTCTTCCACACTCGGCAGCTGGGGACGACGGCACGCCAGGAGAATGCCGCGCGTCACCGCAAAGCCCGTAAGGCGCTCCGCCTCCTTCGCGGGAACCACGAACACGGGCATCCCACCAGGCTCTTCACACGCCGCCTCGGCACGCGACACGATTTCGCGCGTACGATCGACCCATTCAGGCGTCATGAGCATTGAAAGCGGCTGCACCCCACCGAGCAATGCCCGATCAATAACCTTCTCGCTTTCGACAATGAAAATTCCTTTTTCGGGTTCGAGCTTGTTGCGAAGCTGAGCCTCGGTCAGGCGCGCGAACACATCGAGGCGCGCGTCGTCAAGCGATTCGAGTTCGATATAGGGCATGGGTACTCCTCAATCGAAAAGAGCCGATCATCAGACCGGCTCATTGTGACATTGAACTGCCCTGGCGGCAACGCAGCGAAATGCTCGCACCAAAGCCAGTGAGCAGCAGGCTGGAAAATCTGATTGCCCCGAAAGAGAAGCAACGCACGCTTCAGAACGCGAGCGGCAATTGGAAGCCAAGGCAAAACCAGATTGCTACGCAGCGTCAACGGCTTACGCCGGTTGATCAGCAGGCTCGGCCTCAGTCACCCAGAATTCGACCTGGTTGATTCGGCGCGCATCCATCGAACGTACCACAAAACGTACCTTAGTGCCGTCTTCCTCATAGTTCGCTTCATCACCCACATCGGGAATTCGATCGAGCACGTCGAGCAGCAGGCCACCGAGCGTTTCGTATTCGGTGAAATTCTCGTCTTTGAAGCCCATGCGCTCAGCGAAATCGTCAATAGGGCATGCGCCAGTGGTGATGAAGTGGTTCGGCGCAACCTCGGTAAGCACATCGCTCAAGCCGTGGGCGTATTCGTCATCGAAATCACCCACGATTTCCTCGAAGATATCGCCCATCGTCACCAAGCCCGACGTTCCGCCGTGCTCGTCGACGACCAAAGCCATCTTCGTTTTCTCGCGCTTGAGCACCTTGAGCAGCTTCACCACGGGCATGCCCTCAGGCACCGCCACGATGCGGCGCACGCGCACGTCGTCCATGGTGCTTTCGGGCGACAAGTTGTACAAGTCTTTCACGCTCACGAAGCCCACGATATCGTCTTTGTCGCGACGATACACAGGAAAACGCGTGAACTTCGCCTCGGTGACGATGCGCATGTTTTCTTCCAACGTGTCGCTCATGCACAGGCATACCATGTCGGGACGCGGAGTCATGAGCGATTCGGCATCTTTGTCGGCGATGTCGAAAATATTGTCCACAAACTCGTTCTGTTCGGGCGCGATAAGGCCGCTTTCGGTGGACTCATCGATGAGCAGCTTGATTTCGTCGTCGGTGTACACCTCGTGCTCATTGGCGGGGTCGTGGCCCGCAATGCGCACCACCGCATTAGTGATGCCATTGAACAGCACCATAATGGGATAGGTAATCTTATAGAACGCCATAAGCGGACGCGCGGTGAACAGCGCGTAACGCTCGGTGGCGAAAATCGCGAACGACTTAGGAATGAGCTCGCCCGTCACCACATGCAGCGTGGTCATGATGAAGTAGCCAATGGCCACCGCCACCACGGAAATCACAGCTTCGGGCAGGCCGAACAACACGAACAGCGGTCGAATGAGAGCCGAAAACGCCGGCTCGCCCAACCAACCCAAGGCAAGCGATGCAAGCGTAATGCCCAGCTGGCACGCCGACAGATACTTGTTCACGTTCAGGGCAATTTCCATGGCCGCCTTGGCGCCCGGCTTGCCCTCCTCTACGGCGAGCTCGAGCTGCGACTTGCGCACACGCACGAGCGCGAATTCGGCGATGACGAAGAATGCGTTCATGGCCAGGAAAAATACGACGAGGATAAGGCTTATGCCAATAGACATGAGCGGAAATTCACCCTTTCAAAAAGGCCGTCTCGCAGACGGCCCAACCTTCGCAGATATGCGGTTCTTACTATTGCAATTCGTAACTATAACGAAAATACGACCGACTCGTGCCACACGGGGCGAGACTTTGCCCAACCGTTACAAAAACAGCAGCAGCACGGGAAATGCCGCAACAAAGAAATGAAGCGAAAAAAGGAAAACAGAGGAATTCGCCTTGCGAAAGGCCCACAAATGCTCAATCCCCTGGCAGCAAGCGCCCAGATGACGGAGTGCCATCGTACATTGCGGCCCCCGTACGTGCCCTAATGACGATGCATGAGCTTATCGCTGCCCGTTTTCCAATTGAACCGCACGCTCAGGCAGCGCAGCATGACCACGCAAACCACGCACAGAACCGCCGCGAGCGTATCCTGCGCGCCATATGCCACAAGCACCACGTACAAAAAAGAACCAGCCAGCGCAGCTACCGCATAAAAGTTGCTGGCTTTAAAAATACCCGGCACCTCGCCCAGCGCCACATCGCGCAACGCGCCGCCGCCAACTGCCGTGAGCACGCCCAATGCTATGGACATCACAAAGCCAGCGCCGCAAGAGAAGGCCTTGCTCGCACCCGCCACGGCAAACAAGCCGACCGAAAGCGCATCGGCCACGAACACGCCGTAATCGATGCGGTCGAAAATCTGCCGAAAGAAGAACACCACCACGCACAAAGCAATGGCAGCAAGCAGCAAATACTGATGCGCCATGAAGTACACGCCATGGCTTTGCAGCAAAAAGTCGCGGAACATGCCACCGCCATAGCCTGTGACCAGCCCCAGCACCGTAACGCCTATGATATCGAGCTTCCGATCGCACGCAACAAGCGCGCCCGTAAGCACGCCGGCGATAACCGACAAATAGTCGATGAATGCCGGAACCACGCCGCCGCTCGTCGAGATAAGCGTAAGTATATGTTGGGTGATGAAATCCACGATAGCCCCCCCGGAAGGTCAAAAGACCAACGGCCCTAGTACGGCTCGTCGAGCGGAGCGTGCGCTTTTACATCGAGTGAAAGATCGGCGAACCTGCCTTGCGCAAATCTGTCGCGCGCAACTTCAGCAATCATGGCCGCCTGGTCGCCGCATGCCGAAAGCGGCGGCATGGTCAGACGAACGCCGAGCTTTCTGCACATCTTCTCGTAAGCGCCGCGCAGCATGGGGTTCGCCGCCACGCCGCCGCCAAGGCAGAATTCCTTCGCGCCCGTCTCGATGAGCGCGGCCTTCGCCTTCGCCACCTGCACATCGACCACCGCCGCCTCGAAACTCGCGGCGATATCGGGCATGTTCAGCTCACGACCAGCCTGCTGCTCCTTTTGGATATACGTAGTCACGGCGGTTTTCAAACCCGAAAGACTGAAGCGCAAGTCGCCCGAATGCATGAGCGCGCGCGGGAACGCGATGGCCTTGGGGTTGCCCTTCGCGGCGAGCTTGGAAATGATGGGGCCTCCGGGGTAGCCCAAGCCAAGCGCCTTCGCCACCTTGTCGAACGCCTCGCCCACCGCATCGTCGATGGTGGAGCCCATGGTTTCGTAATCACCCCAATCGCGCACGTGCACGAGCATGGTGTGGCCGCCACTTACGAGCGATACCACCATAGGGGGCTGCATGCCAGGTTCGGCAATACGGTTCGCATACAGATGGCCTTCCAGGTGATTTACGGCGATAAGCGGCTTATCGGCACCCCATGCCGCGCCCTTCGCGAACGCAAGACCCACAACGAGCGCACCCACCAGGCCGGGAGCATACGTCACGGCAACAGCATCGAGGTCGCGCCAGCGCACGCTTCCAACGCCCAGCGAGGCTGCTGCCGTTGCCAAGCACTCATCGCACACGCCACAAATCGCCTCGATATGCTTGCGACTCGCGATTTCGGGAACCACGCCGCCGAAGCGCGAATGGAAGTCGATCTGGCTGGCAACCACATCGGAATGCAAGCCGCCTTGCCCGTCGATGATGCTCGCCGCGGTTTCGTCGCACGAACTCTCGATTGCCAGGATAAGCGGACGTTTCGAAGAATCAAGCTCGACCGCGGTCGCTGCCGCTTCGCGCGGCGCGCCCGACACGGCGCTCACCTGAAGTTCCATGCCGGCAACAACGGGAGCCGCCGACTCATCATGTGCAGAAACACCCGACGCAGGCAGCGGGCCCGTCATGATGACAGCATTTTCGCGGTCGGAATAATAATGGGGACGCACGCCGATAATCGCCAAGCCGAGCTTTTCGTAGAACGCCTGGGCGCCCACGTTCGACTCGCGCACCTCGAGCGTCATTTCGGTAGCGCCCAAATTCCGCGCATCGGAAGCGACGAGCGCGATGAGCTCGGCGGCAATGCCGCGACGGCGATACGATGGGTCGGTAGCGATTTTCAGAATTTGCACCTGGCCAGCGACAATCCACCCGCCGCAATAGCCAACGAGCTTTTGTCCGTCGTATGCCGCCCACCACGTGCGGTCGCGGCGCGGCAGTTCGTCGGCAACAAGAGACGGGGACCACGCATCGCTTCCCATGCATTCGCGTTCCATAGCGGCAACGCCGGCAGCGTGGGCGGCATCGAGCGGACGATACGAAATGTTGGCAGAAACGTCGGCGATTTCCGCAACCACGGCGGCACGATTCTCGATTGCCGCCGAAACGACATTGGCATGCTGCACACCCGTCGACAAATCGCGCGGCGAGAGCGCATCAGTTTTCTCGGAGGCTTCTTTCGCCAGGCGAATGCGCTCGTTTTCCTCGGCATCGGAAAGGCGCGTATATACGGGCAGAAGCACCGAAGGGTCGCCCGGGCGCAACGCCACGGGGGCCGCGCCTGCGTTCGCGCGAGCGGCGGCGGCATTCGATTCTCCATGCCATGCGTTAGCCGAAAGGTCGATATCACCTGCAGCAAGGCCAGCCTGGGCCGCAAGCAGCAAACCCGCACCCGACACCGCCCACAGGCTTTCATCTGCGATGGCACCCAAAGGTTCGAAAGTCTCTCGGTATTTCACCAAGGCGTCGCCAAGAATAGTCAAATCGCCGGCTCGCTCAGGAAGCTTCGCCTCCTGGTCGGCGACCCATTCGCACGCAATCGCAGCCTTCACTACGGCATCGGTCGTAAGGCGGGAAATCTCGGAATCCGAAATTTCAAACAGCGCGGGGTACACTTCCTTGCGCATGGCATCGGCCGCAACGAGCACGCGGCCGCGCACCCCTTCCGCCCACGCGCGCCACGCGACGGCATCGAGCGTCGAGACGCCATACAACGGCACTTCGAGCGCCGAAGCGGCACCTTTGGCCGTGGCCATGCAAATGCGCACGCCCGTAAAGCTACCAGGACCGCGACCGCACACGACCGCCGCGACATCGCCCTTGGACACACCCGCTTCGGCCAGTGTTGCGTCGACTTCATTCAGAAGAATGGTATTGCTCGCGCGATGCGCGGGAATTTCCCGGCACGCGAGCAGCACCATGCCAAATGTCGGATTCTCAGGGTCGCCGCCAGGAGCCTCGGTATACATCCCAACACCAACGGCCACGACTTCATTCGCCGTATCAAATGCTAAAATGCACGCGCCGCGCGCGGCAGATTCGTTTTGCATGCTCAAGGTCCATGCACCTTTCATGGCGGCTCGGTGCCGCGAATTCATACCATACATAAAACGTACTGGCATTCTACCATCGCCCTGGCGGCGAGGCGGCTCATCCCCATCAATACAAAGAATCGCCCGCAGGCCACGCCCACGAGCGATTCTTTCGTCATATCAAAACGGCGGCGCGTTTTTCCAGAAAGCGCCGCCCAGCTTTCTCATTCTCGCCCAAAACGATTCCCGGGACAATTCCCAGAGCGCCTCTTATGCGTTCGCGCGACGAAGCGCTGGAACGGCCTGGCGAAGCGCATGGGCCAGACTCACGCCGATCACGATTTTAATAGCGTCGAGCAGAATGAACGGAGCGATGCCCGCGAGGAAAGCGGCCATGGGGTTCATTCCCGCAACAGCCATAAGCTGCGCCCAGCCACACACGTAAGAAATCGCGAGGAAAGCGAATGCAGCGACGTACTCGCGAACCAAGCCGAGAGCCTTCGACGAGGGAACCTTCCATGCCTTGAGCACAAGCGCCGCAGCAACAGCGCCCAACACGAAGCCGATGATGAAACCGCCCGTGGGACCCATGACCTTCGCAAGGCCGCCCGCCATGCCCGAGAACACCGGCACGCCAAGAGCGCCCAGAACAACATAGCCGGCAACGCTTGCCACCGCTTCGCGCGCGGGGAGCAGCAGCACCACGAACGCGAGCACCATGGTCTGCAACGTGAAGGGCACAGGGCCCAAAGGCACCGTAACCCATGCGCCAATCGTGATAAGGGCAATCGCCAATCCGCAAAACGCGACCGACTCCGATCGCTTGAGCGTCTGCTTTTTCTGCATGAATGAAACCTTCCCTAGGTTTGAGGGCTGCACGTTCACCACAAGCAGCCCATTAACAAATGCCCTAGCACTTTATCATGCGATAGTGACGAACGAAACCCCGAATTGCCAACAAATAGAGAAGCCGCCCATAACAGGCGGCTTCATGCACAATTACAAGAGTTTGCGCCACTCCGTTCGCCAGATGGCAAACGTCTTCGAGATTTACTCGAGCGGCTTGGCTTCCATCGCATCGACGAAGTATTCCTTCACCGGCTGCTCTCCGACGTCTTTCAGGTCGTCCTCGCCAATGTGCCAGCACTGGGTTTTCGGCAGTCCTTCGACTTTGTCGGCGACGAAGACCGGGTCTTTGCCGGCATTGCGCTGCTCGGTGTAGTCGTCAAGCGCCTTAATGGCCCATTTGCCCAAAAGCAAAATAGCGATAAGGTTCACGATGGCCATGAAGCCCATGAAGATATCGGCAAGGTTCCATGCCAGATCGAAGCTGTTCACGGCGCCGAAGTAGATGATGACCAGGCACACGATGCGGAAAACCGTGAGCAGCACGGGGCTGTCATCCTTGATGAAGCGCAGATTGCTTTCGGCGTAGAAGTAGTTGCCGATGAGGCTCGAAAACGCGAACGCGAAAATGGCGAAGGTGATCACATGAATGCCCCACTCGCCCACCGAGTTGTTCACGGCCATCTGCACGAGCGGCATGCCGTTGAGCGCGGTGGCCGTCTCGGGGTCTTGCACGTAGAACACGAGCACCATCATAGCCGAGCAGGTGCAAATGAGCAGCGTGTCGATGTAGACCGAAAGACTCTGGACCAGGCCCTGCTTAACCGGGTGCGAAACGCTTGCAGTAGCCGCGGCGTTAGGAGCGGAGCCCATGCCGGCTTCGTTGGAGTACAAGCCACGCTTGATGCCGAGCATAACGACCGAGCCAGCAAAACCACCGAAGATCGACTGGAAATCGAACGCCGACGCGAACATAAGGCCGAACACCGCGGGGAGCTCGCCGATATTGCTCACGGTAGTCCACACAGCAATCGCGATGTAAATGAGCGCCATAACCGGAACAACAACCGAGGTGATGATGCTGATGCGCTTCGAGCCGCCAAAGATGACGATGGCGGTCATAGCCGCAAGCACGATACCGCTCGCGATGGCGGCCTTCGTAGACATTTCACCGTCACCGGTGTAATACGTCAACGAGCTCGTAGCATTGAACGACTGCAGGCCGTTGAAGCCGAACGCGAAGCACAGGATGAGCAGCACGGCGAACACCACGCCCAGCCAGCGCTTGCCCAGACCCTGCTCGATGTAATAAGCCGGGCCACCACGGAATTCGCCGTCTTTGCCGCGAACCTTGAAGATCTGCGCCAAGGTCGATTCGACGAATGCCGACGCGGCGCCGACAATCGCCATAAGCCACATCCAGAACACAGCACCCGGGCCGCCCGTGGCGATTGCGGTTGCAACGCCGGCGATGTTGCCCGTGCCAACGCGGCTCGCAGTGGACACCATGAGCGCCTGGAACGACGAGATGGAATGCTTGCCGCCAACATGCTTCTTCTCAGTGAGCTGGGTGAACATGTCTTTGATGTAGCGAATTTGCACGGCCTTGGTACGAATGGTGTACCAAATGCCCGTTGCCACAAGCAGCGCCAGCAAGATGTAGGTATACATGAAGCCGTCGATTTCGCCTGTGACATCAATGAGGAATGCGTTGATGTCCACGTTGGGCCTTTCTTTGCTATGGAACGTAACTGAAACATTCTACCCCGCCGTCGGTCATTTCATGAGCTGAAATGCCTACACTTTTGCGGGTTGATGAGCACGAAAAAAGGGCCGAACAAATGTTCGGCCCTTCATGCGTTCCGTTTTGAAGGCGCGCGCCCTCGATTCGAAAGCGATTTAGTTCTTGAAACTGTGAATCGGCGCGGGAATACGACCGCCGCGGGTCACGAACGCCTCACAGCTCGTTTGATTCACCGGAATGATGGGAGCGTAGCCCATGAGGCCGCCGAATTCGGCCATGTCGCCCACGCTCTTGCCCTCGACGGGGATCACACGTACGGCGGTGGTCTTCTGGTTCACCATGCCGATAGCCGCTTCATCGGCGATAATACCAGAAATGGTGGCTGCCGTGGTGTCGCCGGGAATGGCAATCATGTCCAAGCCCACCGAGCATACGCAAGTCATAGCCTCAAGCTTCTCGATGGTAAGGCATCCGTTAGCCGCAGCATCGATCATGTTCTTGTCTTCCGAAACGGGAATGAACGCGCCCGAAAGGCCGCCAACATAGCTCGATGCCATGATGCCGCCCTTTTTCACCTGGTCGTTCAGCATGGCAAGCGCCGCCGTGGTGCCCGGAGCTCCCACCTGGGCCAAGCCGATTTTCTCGAGCACCTCGCCCACGGAGTCGCCCTGGGCGGGCGTGGGGGCAAGCGACAGGTCGATAATGCCAAACGGCACGCCCAAGCGACGGCTTGCCTCTTGCGCCACCAGCTGGCCCACGCGCGTGATTTTGAACGCGGTGCGCTTAATGGTTTCGCACAGGAATTCGAAATCGCGTCCGATGGCCTCATCGAGCGCACGGCTCACCACGCCCGGGCCCGAAACGCCCACGTTGATAACCTTTTCCGCTTCGCCTACACCGTGAAAAGCACCGGCCATAAAGGGATTGTCCTCCGGGGCGTTGCAGAATACCACCAGCTTGGCTGCGCCGATGCAGTCATGGTCCGCTGTGCGCTCGGCTGTTTCCCGGATGATGGCGCCCATTTTTTCCACAGCATCCATATTGATGCCCGCTTTGGTGGTGCCGATATTGACCGAGGAACAGACAAATTC
>ERZ827522.1114-NODE-1114-length-26545-cov-4.243073_pt1 | contig 26545 bp, 27 predicted proteins | sample MGYA00519580_ERZ827522 | MGnify/ENA primary metagenome ERZ827522 (study PRJEB31778, sample SAMEA3449340) | human gut metagenome | biome: human gut; feature: human-associated habitat; material: faeces | place: United Kingdom | collected 2010/2012 ... | reverse complement strand
AGCCCAGCGAGGCCGCCAGCTTCACCCTGCTGAAGGAGCAGCTGGTGGACGTGCTGGGTACCCTGACGCCCCGGGAGGAGAAGGTGCTGAAGCTGCGCTTCGGTATCGAGGACGGCCGTACCCGCACGCTGGAAGAGGTAGGCAAGGAGTTCAACGTCACCCGTGAGCGTATCCGCCAGATCGAGGCCAAGGCCCTGCGTAAGCTGCGGCACCCCTCCCGCAGCAAGAAGCTCAAGGACTTCCTGAACTGAGGCGGACCATGAAGCGGGTAGTTCTGGCGCTGCTGGCGGTGCTGCTGGCGCCGTCCCTGGCCTGGGGCGACGACAGCCGGCACTATGAATTCCGCCTTGCCGCCAACGGAGAGGCGACGTACCATGCCGCCGCCGGCGATACCGTAACGGTATCGCTTACCCTGTGCCGGACCACCGGCACGGGGCCGATGTTCGCCATGCAGGACGAGATATGCTTCGATCCTGCCTTCTTCGCCTATCAGCCTGATGGCACCCTGCTCCGCGAGGGCGTCAAGACGACGCTGGTCACGCTGCGTGATGGCCGTCAGGCGGTCTACATGAACTACGTAGACTTTGGCAGCGGCGCGGACTGGGCGGATGAGACGGTCGTCGGCTCCTTTCAGCTGAAGGTCCTGGCCGACGGCGGTGCGTCCGCCATAACCGGCAGCCATTACCTGGTGTCCACCGAGGACGGCATGGGCCGCTACGCCGCCGCTGCCCGGGACATCACGGTGGTGGTGTCAGAGCAGTGCCGCGTGACCTTCCAAAGTAACGGCGGCAGCGGCGTAGCGCCGGCGGAGGTGCTCCGTGGAACGCCCCTGGCGCCGCCGCAGGCGCCCACCCGCTCGGGCTATCGCTTCACCGGCTGGTACAGTGACTACGACCTGACCCGCCCCTGGGATTTCAATGCGCCGGTCACGGCGGATATGACGCTGTATGCCGCCTGGCAGCCTCTGCCGGCCGCCGCGCCCTCCGCCGGTCCGTGGGCATGGCTTATTGTTGGTGCTTCCATTTCGGCACTGACCGTTTTAGCCCTCCGCCGACGCCGCTACAGTTAGATCGCAAAAAGGCAAAACAAAACCGCCCGTCCGGGCGGTTTTATTTTGCCCTGTGCGGGTCAGGGCCGTTCACCGACAGCACACCCCGGCGCGCCGCCTGCAAAACAGGCGAAAAATTCGGCGTTTTAGGGGGAAGCCGTTGCAATACGGTATTAAGATGCTATAATAAGGCTGGTATGATAGGAACGGAGGTCCAGCCATGATCGAGAAGGAAGCATTTATCGCGGCACTGCTGCCGATCTGCGACACCGTATGTGAATATGACAGGACCCGGGGAAAGCTGCGGGTCCGGAAAACCAGTCTGGCCAGTGGGCTGGAGGACAAATGGTACACCGTAGAGGAGCTGCGTGACATCTTCCGGGACAACGGCGGTGTGTTGGCGGAGAAAAGCGTGTGGATGCGCTATCTCAGCAGCGAAAATCTGCGGAGCTTTTTCTACGAAAAGGAGCGAAACGAGAGCTTTCGCCTGCGGTTCCGGCAGGGCGGCGTAGGCTGCCGGCAGTATGACATCCGCATCGACCGGATCAACGACAAAGTGCTGGTTATCTCCGGACGGGATACACAGGAGCAGGAGATAGACGCGCTGACCGGCGCGCTGAGCCGCAACCATTACCAGCGGGAGATGAGCAATGAGGTATACCGCGGCGGTGTAGCGCTCATCGATATGGACGATCTGAAGCTGTATAACGATATAAATGGCCATCAGGTGGGCGACAACGCGCTGCGGGCGCTGGCGGATACCATCTATGAGGTGGTTGGCCGCAGCGGCTCGCTGGTGCGCTACGGCGGCGACGAGTTTTTGCTGCTGCTGCCGGGCGTGGAGCAGGCGGCCTTTGCCACCGTGCTGGGAGACATTCAGCGGCGGCTGCGGACAGTGAGCATACCGGGCTGCGAGGGCGGCCAGCATATCACCATCAGCGTGGGCTGCGTCATGGCGCAGCAGGAGACGATCGCCCAGGCGGTGCAGCGGGCGGACCGGCTGATGTACCGGGCCAAGCGAAGAAAGGACGCCGTGGTCACCGAGGATACCCCCGTGGAGGGGGATGAGATCAAGCCGCATATTCTTGTGGTGGACGATGCGGCTATGAACCGCGCGATACTGCGGGAGATGCTGGCGGAGGATTTCAACGTGCTGGAGGCGGAGGACGGCCGGGAGTGTATGGCGCAGCTGGAGACCTACGGCGCGGATATCTCACTGGTGCTGCTGGACATGATCATGCCGGAGATGGACGGCCTGCAGGTGCTGGAGGAGATGAATAATCGGGGGTTTATCGAGGATATCCCGGTCATTATCATCACGGCGGACGGGTCAGAAGAAAAGGTGCGGCAGGCCTATGACATGGGCGTGTCGGACTACATAGAACGGCCCTTTGATATCCGTATCGTGCGGCAGCGGGTGATGAACACCGTGAAGCTGTATGCGCGGCAGCGGCGGCTGGCAGCGGTGATGATGCAGCAGCTGCGGCGGCAGGAGCATATGATGGGCATCGCGGCGGATATCCTGTCGCGGGTGATGGGCTACCGCAACGGCGAGGGCGCGGACCACGGGCGGCACGTGGAGCAGATCACGCAGCGGCTGCTGCAGAGAATGCTGGAACGCACGGATAAATACGGCCTGACCCTGCAGGACTGCCGGCGGGCCGCCGCCGCGGCTATGTTCCACGACATCGGAAAGATGGGCGTGCCGGATGCCCTGCTGCGAAAGACCGGCCCCCTGACGCCGGAGGAGTTTGACGAGATCAAGAAGCATACCCTGATCGGCGAGGAACTGATGCGGGGCATGAAGGAGATGGAAAGCGAGCCGTTGGTGGAGGCTGCGGCGGAGATCTGCCGCTGGCACCACGAGCGGGTGGACGGCAGCGGCTATCCCGACGGGCTGAAGGGCGACGAGATACCGATGACCGTGCAGGCGGTGGGCCTGGCGGACGCCTATGACGCGCTGGTGAGCCAGCGGGTGTACAAGCCGGCGTATACCCATGCGGAGGCGTTGGCTATGATACGGCGCGGCGAGTGCGGCGCGTTCGATCCGCTGCTGGTAGACTGTCTGGAGGACATACAGGGTGCACTGTGCCGTGAGGTATACGGCATGAGAGGTAAGGAATGAGCAGGACAAAAAGATTGCTGGCGGTGCTGCTGGCGCTGTGCGGCGCGTTGCTGTGCGGCTGCGGACAGCGGGAGACGGAAACGGAAGAACTGCCGGTGCTGGTCATTGGCAGCGACGACTATGAGCCGTATTTCTATCTGGATGAGAATGGCGCCTATGCGGGTATCGACGTGGAGATCGCCACCGCCGCCTGCGAGAGATTGGGCTGGACGGCGAGCTTCCAAAAAATCAACTGGCAGGAGAAGGACGCCCTACTGGAGCGAGGCGACGTGGACTGCCTCTGGGGCAGCTTCTCCATGAACGGCAGAGAGGACTGCTACCGCTGGGCAGGGCCGTATATGTACAGCCGTCAGGTGGTCATCGTGCAGGCTGACAGCGATATCCGTACACTGGCCGACCTGAATGATAAGCGTATTTCCGTGCAGATATCCACTAAGCCGGAGGAGCTGTTTCTGAAGCATCAGGTGCCCGGCGTGGAGCAGGTGGACAGCGTGTACTGCTTCGCCGACACGGTGGACGTGTTCGCCGCGCTGGACAAAAGCTACGTGGACGCCTGCGCCGGACACGAGACGGCGTACCTCACCTTCATCGCCGGGCGCGCCGGGGAATACCGGGTGCTGGAGCCGGGGCTGCTGCGGGCAGGTCTGGGCGCGGCGTTCTATAAGGACGACGGCAGCGGCAGAGCGGAGGCTCTGAACGAAATGCTGCACGAGCTGGTGGCGGACGGCACCGTGGCCGCCATTCTGGAGAGCTACGGCGTGGACGCACAGGCGGCTTTAGCGGGGTTGATCCATGGGCAATAAGTTTTCCAACAAATATATCTGGGTGCTCATGCTGGTGCTGGGCGTCTTTGTGATGGCGGTCACGGCTCTCATCGGCGGCAACAGCAGCATCCGCAACGCCCAGCAGACCGCCCAGCGGACGCTGCAATATCTGCAAAACCAGTGCATCAGCTACCGCGACATCGTCGCCGCCGACCGGCTAAAGAGCCTCGTGCGGCTGACGGAGCAGGCGCAGGAGGTGGCGGAGCGCGAGGGTATGGTGGGGCAGAACCGCTCCAACGAGGAGCTGGCGCGGTACGCCCAGCATCAGCGCGTAACCTGCGTGCTGGTGCTGGACAAGGATCTGGAGATCGAGTTCAGCTCCGGTGCGGACATGGACTGGAGCGATTACTACACCAATGAGGCGATCCGCTCCGTTATGGACTACCCGGAGAAGATCTTCGCCCGCCGCCTGACCCGTGACGGCGCGGTATACGACATAGCAGCCGTGGCGCGCGTCGAAAATCCCGGCGTCGTCTTCTGCGTCCGCCTCCAGTCGAACACGATCATCGCCTCCTACCGTGCGTCCATCGAGAGCCTGCTGGCGGGCTACGAGACGCTGCTCAATGACAAGGTCTACACCTACATCACCGACGGCGAGCGCGTGGTGGGCAGCAGCGCGGCGGAGCAGTGGAACCTGCCGGTGGACGAGGTGCCCCTCATCCGTGCGCTGGAGTCCTCCCCCTCCCCGGGCAGCAAGCTGACCCAGCTCCGCACGGACGGCACGTTCTTCGGTGCACGGGAGCGATACCAGCAGTACAGCCTGTATGTGTTCCTGCCGGCAGACTTTGTGTTCGCGCAGACAAAGAATATGCTGATCTCCGCCTTCGGCGTGTACGCGATGGCGGCGGTGGTGGCGGCACTGCTGTTGGTCAGGCTCGGCCAGGACCGCAAACGGCGGGAGCTGGCGTACCAGAAGCAGTTGGAAAAGGAAGTAGAGCGTGCCACAGCGGCGGACCAGGCCAAGACGCACTTCCTTCGCAGCATGAGCCATGATATACGCACACCCATCAACATCATCATGGGTATGCTGGAGATCATCGGGCGGAACCCGGAGAATGTGACGCTGGTGCAGTCCTGCCGGGAGAAGGCGCAGACCGCGGCGCGCTATCTGCTGGCGTTGGTAAACGACGTGCTGACGCTGAATCGCCCGAAGCAGGAGGCGCTGGGAAAGACCCCCTATTGTTTGACAAGCGAGCTGCACGAGATGCTGGATATTTCGCGCGCCCAGGCGGAGAGCACAGGCGTTGCACTGATGGTGATGGACCTGACGCTGGAGCATGAACGATTCACAGGCGACCCGCTGTATCTGCGGCAGATCTGCCAGAATATCATTGGCAACGCCATCAAATACAATCACCCCGGCGGATGGGTGCGCTGCAGCTTCCGCGAGTCCCGTTATGCGGACGGCGTGTGCCGGCTGGAATTTATATGCGAGGATAACGGCGCAGGTATGAGCGAGACGTTCCAGCGCCATATGTTCGAGGCATTTGCCCAGGAAAACAGCGATAGGGGCAGCCTTTCCGGCGGCGTGGGCCTGGGTTTGGCCGTGGTGAAAAAGCTGGTGGACGAAAGAGGCGGTACCATTCAGGTGGACAGTGCACTCGGACAGGGAACGCGCTTCCGCGTGGTGCTGCCCATGATGCCCAGTGAGGCCGAACCGGAAGCCGCGCTTCCCGACGCGGCGGCCTCCATCGCCGGACGGCGCTTGCTGGTGGCGGAGGACAACGAGCTGAACCGGGAGATCGCGGTCTACCTGCTGCAGGAGGCCGGCGCCGTGGTGGACCAGGCCGCCGACGGCAAGGAGGCGGTGGAGATGTTCGCCGCGTCGGCGCCCGGCACCTACGACGCGGTGCTGATGGACGTGATGATGCCGGAGCTGGACGGCCTTTCCGCCACCCGCGCCATCCGCGGGATGGACAGGCCGGACGCGCAGCTGCCGATCATCGCCATGACCGCCAACCTGTTTGACGAGGACATAGCGGCCTTCCTGGCAGCGGGCATGGACGCGCATATCCCCAAGCCGTTGGAGGCTGGGCAGATGATAAAAACGATCGCCGAGTGGCTGGAGAGGAAGAAACAATGAATTTAGAGAAGCTTTATCAAGAGATGGGCGGCGACATGGCGGACGCCGTGCGCCGGTTGGGCAGTATAGCTGCGGTGGAGCGTTTCCTGCGGATGTTCGCCGGAGACGACACCTTCGCCATGCTGCAGGCGGCCATGAGTGCCGGAGACGCCCAACGGGCCTTCCGGGCGGCGCACACGCTGAAGGGCCTGGCAGCCAACCTGGGGCTGGTGCAGCTGGGACAGGCAGCCTCAGCCCTGACGGAGGCCCTGCGCGGCAGCGATATGCAGCGCGCGTCGGCGCTGTATCCGGAGACGGCCGCGGCATACCGTGAGGCGTGCGCGGCGATCGGAGATTTAGACACGGACGCGTAGAAAACACGGATTTTTGCGAAAAAGACTTGACGAAACGGAACGAAAGTGATATACTAAAAATACAATAATGTTCTGTTGGCAAATCGGCTGAAAGGCCGAGACGCAAAGCTACGGTGTCTAAACGGCATTTGACCGCATGATCGACCGGCTGCAAGTGGGATGCGCTTCCAAGGTGCATACATTGCAGCCGGTTTTTTATTTGCCCTGCCCGGCAGGGCCTATATTGCAGTACGGGTCGCGGAGGTCTAACCCCTACCTCGGCGGCATCGAAACCCCCATCTGCCACACGGCAGACGGGGGTTTCGGCGTTGCGGAAGCGGTGCTCACGGCAAAAAAAACACCCCCGGCACTGCCGGGGGTGTTCGCTTATGCCTTGCGGCCGTAGAGCGCAGTCATGCGGTCGATCCTGACAGAGAGCGCATCGCTCAGCTCGCCGGGCAGCAGCCGCCAGGTCCAGTTGCCGCCCTGGGTGCCGGGGATGTTCATGCGGTTTCCCTCGCCCAGGCCCAGATAGTCCTGCATCTGCGCCACGAACAGCTCCGCCACGCTGGACATACCGCCGCGGATAATACCCCAGTGGAAGCCCTCCTGCTCTGTCAGCGCCAGGTATTCCACCGCGTGGGCCACATCCTCCGGCGCGGCCTCCTGCCGCCACAGTGCCAGGGGGCTGTTGTCGTGGGTGCCGGTATAGCAGATGCAGTGCGGCGTATAGGCGTGGGGCAGATACCCGCTGGAATCCCGGGAGTCAAAGGCGAATTCCAGCACCTTCATACCGGGCCAGCCGGACTCGCGGAGCAGCTGCGCCACCTCCGGGGTGGGGTAGCCCAGATCCTCGGCGATGAACTCCAGCTGCGGGAACCAGCCGTTGAGCCGTTCGATCAGGTCCATGCCGGGACCGGCGATCCAGCGGCCGTTTTTGGCGGTGGGCTGACCGTAGGGCACGGCCCAGTAGTTGGCAAAGCCGCGGAAGTGGTCGATGCGGATCACATCATACAGCTTGCCGGCGCCGTCGATCCGGCGGATCCACCAGCCGAAGCCGTCGTCACGCATGGCGTCCCAGTCGTAGAGGGGGTTGCCCCACAGCTGGCCGTCGGCGCTGAAGTAGTCCGGCGGCACACCGGACACCTCCGTGGGGACGCACCGGTCATCCAACTGGAAATTCTCCGGCTCGGCCCACACATCGGCGGAGTCCATGGCCACATAGATGGGCAGATCACCGATGATATGGATGTCCTTCCCGTGGAGATAGGTCCGCAGAGCCTCCCACTGCCGGAAGAACAAATACTGGATATAGGTGAACAGCTCCACATCCTCCCGCAGCAGGGTACGGTACTGCTCCAGTACCAACTGCGAGCGGCGCAGGCGGATGTCCTCATCCTCCCACTCCGTCCAGGAGCGCATCCCGAAATGGCGCTTGCAGGCCATGAACAGGGCGTAGTCCGGCAACCACCGGACGTTCTCCGCCACAAAGGCCGTGACCTCCTCCCGGTCACGCTCCCAGCCCCGCTTTTTGGCCTTGGACAGCAGCTTCAGCCGGCTGTTATACACAGCGCCGTAGTCCACATAGCGGGGGTCACTCCCCCAGCGGTAGGCCTTCACCTCCTGCTTCGTCAAAAGGCCGTCCTCCACCAGCAGGTCCGGATCGATGAAATAGGGGTTGCCGGCAAAGGTGGAAAAGCTCTGATAGGGGGAATCCCCATAGCTGGTGGGGCCAAGGGGCAGCATCTGCCAGTAGTGCTGGCCCGCCTCCGCCAGAAAGTCCGCAAAGTCATACGCCGCTTTGCCCAGCGTGCCGATGCCATAGGGGGACGGCAGGGAGAAAATGGGCATCAGAATGCCGCTGCTTCGATTCATAGGTAGTCACTCACTTACTTATAGAAATGCTTTGAAATACTTATCAGCCCCGCCCTTCGAGCGGAGGCTCTATGCTCCTTAGCCCTTCACGGCTCCGGCGGCCACGCCCTTGATGATGTGCTTCTGGCAGCACAGATAGAAGATAATGACCGGCAGGATGCTCAGCATGATCAGGGCCATGGTGGCGCCCATGTCCACGGTGCCGTAGCTGCCCTTGAGGTACTGAATGTGGATGGGGATGGTGCGGTACTGGTTGATGTCCAGCACCAGGCTGGGCAGCAGATAGTCGTTCCATACCCACATGATCTCCAGCACGCCCACGGAGATCATGGTGGGCTTCAGCATGGGCAGCACCACCCGGAAGAAGGTGCCCACCGGGCCGCAGCCGTCGATGGCGGCGGCCTCCTCGATCTCCAGCGGCAGACTCTTGACAAAGCCCGTGAACATAAACACGGCAAGGCCCGCGCCGAAGCCCAGGTATACCACGGGGATGGTCCAAGGGGTGTTCAGATGCACCTGGTCCGCCGTCCGGGCCAGGGTATACATGACCATCTGGAAGGGCACCACCATGGAGAATACGCACAGGTAGTACACGATCTTGCTGACCAGGCTCCCCACCCGGGAGATGTACCACGCTGCCATGGACGTGCACAGCAGGATCAGCGCTGTGGAGGTAATGGTGATGAAGAAGCTGTAGAATACCACCTTATAGAAGGCGAAGTTGCCGAAGGTCATGCCCTTGACATAGTTCTTCAGCCCCACAAAGGATTCCGCCGTGGGCAGCTTGAAGGTCTCGGTGTTGACAAAGGCGTTGGCCTTCAGGGAGTTGATGAGCACCAGGAGCACCGGCATCAGATAGATCACGGAGATGATGGTGAACACCACCGTCAGCAGCGCCTGACGGCGCTCTCTGCGGCGCAGAGCTTCGGTTTTGATCATTGCTGCACCTCCTTGCGGCGGCTGGCCTGAAGCTGGATGATGCTGATGGCCGCCACCACGATGAAGAAGATCACGGCCTTGGCCTGACCCACACCGCGGTTGCCGCCGCCGTTGGTGCCGAAGGCGTTGACGATGTTCAGGGCCAGCATTTCCGTTGTTTTGATGGTCTCTCCGTTGCCCAGCTGCTGGAAGGGACGCCCGTCGGTCAGGGCCAGGTTCTGGTCAAACAGCTTGAAGCCGTTGGTCAGACTCAGGAACATACAGATGGTGATAGAGGGCATCACGTTGGGGATAGTGACCCGCCACAGGGTCTGCCAGCGGTTGGCGCCGTCGATGCGGGCCGCCTCCAGCATATCCTCGGGCACGGCCTGAAGTCCGGCAATATAGATGATCATCATATAGCCGATCTGCTGCCAGCACACCAGGATCACCAGACCCCAGAAGCCGTATTTCGTCTCCAGGACCACGGAGGTGTTGTACTTGATGAGGATGCCGTCGAAGATCATGGACCAGATATAGCCCAGCACGATGCCGCCGATGAGGTTGGGCAGGAAGAATACCGTGCGGAACACGTTGGTACCCTTGAACTTCTGGGTCAGTGCATAGGCAATGGTAAAGGCAAACAGATTGATAGCGATCAGGCTCACCAGAGCAAACAGCGCCGTGTACCAGAATGCGTGCATATAGCCGGGGTCCTGGAAGGCCTTCCGGTAGTTTTCCAGCCCCGTCCATGTCCACTGGCTGGTAATGCGGAATTTGCAGAAGGACAGAAACAGCCCCTTGAAGAAGGGGTACAGGAAGCCGATGCAGAAGGCGGCAAAGGTGGGCAGCAAAAACAGCCACACCATGCGCTTGATGGGGCGGCGGATCAGCCGGGAATTCAGTGCGGCCTCGTCCCGGCGGTGTTTCGGAAGTTTCATGACGCCTCTCTCCTATCTATGTTTTTTCCGGGCGGCGCCCGGAGCTCTTGCCCGGTCCATACCGGCCAACAGCTCTGTGCGCCGCAGGTAAGAAAATCGGGGGCGGGCGATAAGCCCGCCCCCGGTCCTATTGCGTTACAACGGAGCGCTTATAGCTCAGCCGTTCTCCTTGGCATACTGGGTGGCCCAGCCGTCCACGAAGGCGGTCTTGACGTTGTCCCAGCTGCCGCCGTTGACGGTGTACTGGGTCAGAGCGTCCACCACGCCCGCACGCCAGTCATCCACGGCGGGAGTCCAGTTGAAGGCCCAGGTCACAATGTAGTTGCCGGCAGTGGTATAGGCGTTGGCATCGGCAAAGAACACGTTCTCGGGGGTCTTGGCGTTCTTGAAGGGGCAGGGACCAAACTGCTCAGCCAGCATGGTGGTGCCCTCGTCAGAGGTAACGACCCACTTCATGAAGTCCAGAGTGGCCTGGATGTCCTCTTCCTTGGCGTTCTTGTTGACAGCCCAGCAGTTCTCGGTGCCGCAGCACAGGCCGGACTTCTCCTCGCCCTCAACGCCGCAGTAGATGGGGATCATGGCCAGATCCTCGGGGTTCATCTTAAAGCCCTTCTCCTCGCCGGTGAGGTTGGCAAACTCCCAAGAACCGTTCTGATAGAACACAGCCTTGCCCTGACCGAATTCGGCCTCGGAGGCGTCGCCGGTGGCGGTGGTCAGAGCAGCGCCGGTGGTGGCGGAGTCAGTGGTGTACAGATCCCAGACGTTCTTGAAGTTGTCCAGATAGGTGCCCTTGATGCTGGCGGGCTGAGCGGTGACGTTGTCATCCCGGAACTCATAGAACAGGGGCATGTTGGCCAGGTGACCGGAGAAGCGCCAGCTGGAGGAGCCCTCCAGGCCGGCGGAGCTGAAGGCGTCAAAGCCCAGCTCGGCAGCGCGGCTGTGGATGTCGTCGGCGACCTTCTTCAGGGTCTCAAAGTTGGTGATATCGGAGATCTCATAGCCGGCCCGCTTCAGCAGAGCCTTGTTGACGATGATGCCAAAGGCCTCATAGCAGTAGCCGATGGACACGGTCTCGCCGTTGGCATTCTTCAGGTTGAAGTCCTGGGTGGTCATTTCCTTCATGACGTCGGCGTTATCCAGAGGATAGCAGAAATCGCCATAGGCGTTGACGGCGCCCTGGTTGCCCACCTGGAACATGGTGGGAGGAGCGGACTTGTCCAGCTCGGAGGTCAGCATGGTGTCATACTGGCCGGAGGCGGCGGTGACGACCTTGACCTCCACGCCGGTCTGCTCGGTGTAGGTCTTGGCCAGATCCTGCCAAGCCTTGTCGGCCTCGGGCTTGAAGTTCAGGTAGTACACGGAACCCTTCGCTTCGTCTCCATTGCCCTTGTTGTCGTCTGCCTTCTTGCCGCAGGCTGCCAGAGACAGCGCCATAACAAGAGCCAGAGCCAATGCAAGAAACTTCTTCATTTTCATTTCTCCTTCATTTATTATTTTTCACATCCCTTGGGATGGGAAAAACTCAGTTGATCCGCCGCACGGACGCTCCCCGGCGCAGCACGGTCCGCACCGTCTCGCAGCGGGGCCGTCCCCGGCCGTGGATCATGTCCATCAGGATCTCCACGCTGCGCCGCCCCATCTCCTCCATAGGCTGGCAGAGGGTGGTCAGCATGGGATGGAAATACTCCGACATGGTCAGGCCGTCGATGGCGATAACGGAGCAGTCCTCCGGCACCCGGCGTCCCGCCTCCCGCAGCGCCCGCATGGCGCCCAGCGCCATGTTGTCGGCAATGGAAAACACCGCCGTGAAGTCCGCCCCCTGCCGCAGCCTCTCCGCCGTGGCCCGGTAGGCGTCCCCGATGTCAAAGGACCCGGCGCGGATCACCAGCTCCTCCTCCGTCGGCAGGCCGCAGTCCGCCAGCGCCCGGAGATACCCCTGATAGCGCAGCTGGCTGATGGCCCGGTCATCGGTGCGGGCTACCAGCGCCGCAATGCGGCGGTGTCCGCAGCGGTACAGCTCCGTCACGGCCCGATAGGCCTCCTCCTCGTCAGCGATGGACACCGAGGCGTAGGAGCCCTCCGGCAGTGTGCCGTACTGATTGGCGTAGGAGCAGCAGACAAAGGGTACGTTCAGCATGGTCAGCTCCTCCGGCGTGTAGTCGGATCGTCCGCCCAGAAACACGATGCCCCGCAGCCGCTTCTCCCGCTCCATCATAGCCCCCCGCTTGATCTCGTCATCGCAGGTGCCGATCTGCTGCATCACCATGGTAAAGCCCTCGGCGGTGATGCCGTCCTCGACGGCCCGGATGATGTCGGTATAGAAGGGGTTGGACACGCCCCGCACCACCAATCCAATGGCGTCGGACTTGGTCTTGACCAGATCCCGTGCGGTGTTGTTGGGGATGTAGTTGGAGCTTTCAATGACCTCCAGCACCCGGCGTCGGTTCTCCTCGCTGACGTCAGGTCGGTCGTTGAGCACACGGGATACCGTGCTGACGCTGACGCCGCAGAGCCGGGCAATATCTTTGATGGTCATCGGTGATCCCTCCGGAGATAGTACCGAAAACTCGGAAACCTTCCCGGTAACGTTTTCGGTTTGTTGACGCTACCATCTTAGCAACTTATACATAGGCTGTCAATGGGGCCGGACCATTTTTTCAGAATCTCACAGTTTTTTCGCCGGGTCTCTTGTGATTTTGACCAAACACGCCTCGTCCTCTGTCAGCAGTCCTCCCATCCGGGACTCCCCCAGCACCGGGATGCCCTCCCGGCGCAGCAGCTCCGCCGTCACGCCCCAGCCCTCCACCACCGTTCCGGTGAAGGTGCCGTCATAGATCTCCCCGGAACCGCAGGAGGGGCTGCGCTCCTTCAGAATGGCCGCCTGCGCCCCGGTGAGCCGGGCCAGACGCACCACCTCCTCCGCCCCCCGGTGGAAGGCATCGGTGACATCACCGCCGTCGCTTGCAAACACGCCGCCCTCCCGGCGTTCGGAGGGGAGCCGGGGCGTGGGCAGCCCCCCGAAGATCTCCCCGCACACGGGGATCACCTCATGGCGGCGGCACAGCTCCTGCGCCAGCGGGTGGAGCTTGCTCCGCCCGTCGTAGCGGCAGGCCACTCCCAGCAGACACGCACTGACCAGCAGCTTCATCGCTCCATCTCCCTTCCGTTGAGGGCGGCATAGGCCAGCCGCTCCCCCTCATAGCGCAGCTTCAGGGAGAAGAACGGCACCTCCCGCCGCAGCAGCTCCAGAAAGATGCGGTCCCCCTCCCACTGGGGCAGGGCCGCCAGCCGATCCCGATGGATCCACCCCAGCACGCCCTCGTCGCAGTCCTCCCGGATGCGGCCCGTCCAGCCGGTGGCGGTGAACAGGTGCATATATTCCGTCTCCCACCGGTCGGAGACAAAGGTGACGATCCCCCGATACCGATAGTCGGTAAGAGTCAGCCCCGTCTCCTCCAGCGTCTCCCGCAGGACGCACTCCTCCGGACTCTCTCCGTCCTCGAATTTCCCGCCCACACCGATCCATTTGTCGTGGTTGCAGTCGTTCTCCTTCTTCACCCGGTGGAGCATCAGATACTCCCCGGCCGGATTTTCGATGTAGCACAGGGTGGTGTTCTTCATGGTGCAGTCTCCCCTTTCAGCATATGTCCTTTCCTGTATGATAACACAGTTTTTGCCTTTTGGGAACCGATGTGGTATACTGATCCCAAAAACGGAGGTGGAGTATATGGCGGACATTCAACCGGGGCGGTATCGCCACTTCAAGGGCAATGAATATCAGGTGCTGGGCATCGCCCGCCACTCGGAGACGCTGGAGGAGCTGGTGGTGTACCGGGCCCTCTACGGCGACGGCGGCCTGTGGGTGCGCCCTGCGTCCATGTGGACGGAGACCGTGGAGCGGGACGGCTATCACGGCCCCCGATTCATTTGGGTGGCAGAGCGATGACGGACTATCGGGTGGTGCGGAGCCGCCGCCGCACCGTGGCCCTGCAGGTAGACCAGACCGGCAGCGTGGTAGTGCGGGCGCCCATGACTCTCCCGGCGGAGGAGATCCGCACCTTCGTGGAAAAGCACGAGACATGGATCCATCGCCAGCAGCAGCGTCAGGCCCGGTATCGGGCGGAGCACCCGGAGCCCACCCCCCAGGAGCAGGAGGCCCTTCGCCGGCAGGCCAAGGCTCACCTGCCCCAGCGGGTAGCCTATTGGGCCGGAGTCATGGGCGTCCGGCCCACCGGGATCAGGATCACCTCCGCCCGGACACGGTTCGGCAGCTGCTCCGGGAAAAACAGTCTCTGCTTCTCCCTGTACCTGATGGCCTATCCCCCGGAGGCCATCGAGTATGTGGTGGTGCATGAGCTGGCCCATATCCGCCATAAAAACCACAGTCCCGCCTTCTACGCCGAGGTGGAGCGCTGCCTACCGGACTGGCGGCAGCGGCAGACCCTGCTGAAACGATGATCTTCCCATAGAAAAGCCGTCCCCGGCCACTGGCCGGGGACGGCTTTTCTATTCTTCTCTTACCGCAGGATGGGTGCCGTAGCGGCCATGAGCCACGCCAGCTCCTCCCCATCCAGATAGGGTGCGATGGCAGCCCGCACCTTCTCATGATAGGCGTTCAGCAGCGCCAGCTCCTCCTCCGACAGCAGGCTCAGCTCCAGCGCCGCCCGGTCAAAGGGAACCATGGTCAGCGGCTCGAAGTGCAGGAAGCGGCCATACTCGTTCTCGCCGTCCCGCTGCACCAGCTCCAGATTCTCATGGCGGATGCCGAACTGTCCGGCGGCATAGTAGCCGGGTTCATTGGATACCACCATGCCCTCTGCCAGCGCCGTGACCTTCTGGTTCTCCGGCAGCCGCCAGTGGAGCCGCTGCGGCCCCTCATGGACGCTGAGCACATACCCCACGCCGTGACCGGTGCCGTGGTTGTAGTCCATCCCCTGCTCCCACAGAGGCAGCCGGGCCAGAATATCCAGATTCTGCCCGCACAGGCCCTCCGGGAACCGGGCCGCCCCCAGCCGCAGATGGCCCTTCAGCACCACCGTATAGGCCCGGCGTTCCTCCTCCGTCAGCGGCCCCAGCGGGATGGTGCGGGTGATGTCCGTGGTCCCCTGCAAATAGTGTCCGCCGGTATCCGCCAGGCAGAAGCTGCGGGGCTCCAGCGGCACATCCGTCTCCGCCGTGGGTTCATAGTGGACGATGGCTCCGTGGGGACCGAAGGCCATGATGGAGTCAAAGCTTGGCCCCAGATAGTCCGGCTGCTGAGCCCGGAAGCTCTCCAGCTTGGCGGCAGCGCTGCACTCGGTGATGGGTTCCTTGCCCACATGGCCCTGCAGCCAGCAGATGAACCGGCACACCGCCACACCGTCCTTGATGTGGGCGGTCCGGAAGTTCTCCTGCTCCGCCGGGGTCTTCATGGCCTTCATCAGCTGCACCGGGCTGGGCCTGTCCAGCACCTTGGCACCGGACAGACTCTGCAATACGCAGTAGTTGGCAGTGGCGCTGTCCGTCTGCACCGCCGTCCCTGCCGGGATGGCCCGCAGCCGGTCATAAATGCTCTCATAGGGGGCCAGTGCCACGCCGCAGGCCGCCAGCTTCTCCTTCAGCTCTCCGGACCGGATCTGCTCCTGCACACACAGGGTGGCCTCCTCCTGCCGCAGCAGCAGGAAGGACAGGAACACCGGCGTGCAGCGCACGTCGTCGCCCCGGAGGTTCAGCGTCCACGCCACCTCGTCCAGCGCCGTCAGCACCAGTACCTCTGCCCCGGTCTCCCGCATCTTCTCCCGCAGCAGACGCAGCTTCTCCTCACGGGTCAGCCCGGCGCACTCCGCCGGCAGCTCCCACACCGGCTGCGCCGACAGCGCCGGCCGGTCCGGCCACACAGCCCCGGCCAGATCCTGCTCATAGGCGAAGCGGACGTTCTTCCCCTCCAGCGCAGCGGCCATCGTCCGGGCAAAAAGGCTGCTGACGGTGCGTCCGTCGAAGCCCACGATGCCACCCTGCGGTACCTTCTGTGCCAGAAAGGCCCCGATGGTGGGAACGCCGGGCTGCCCCGCCCGCATCAGGTCGATGGTGCTCCCGGCCAGCTGATCCGCCGCCTGCAAAAAGTACCGTCCGTCCGTCCACAGGGCGGCGCTGTCCGGCAGCACCACCAGCGTACCGGCGGAGCCGGTGAAGCCCGACAGATACTCCCGGGCCTTAAAATAATCACCCACGTACTCCGAGCCGTGGAAATCATCCGTTACCACCACATAAGCGTCCATACCCTGCTCCTGCATCCGCCGGCGCAGCAGCCGGAGCTTTTCAGCGCTGTTCATTGCGATTACCGCCTTTCATTTATCAGTTGGCCCTATTGTATCACACCGCCGGAAAAATGCAACGCCCCAGAGTCCGTTGCAAAATCTGCAGATGTATGGTATAATGCTGACAAAATCTCGTAAATATCCACCAAATCGTTTATAAACCCGTCGAAATTAGAGAAATTTCCACAAATCCGTGTATCCCGCAACTGAATTGTAACCTTTTGTAATATTTTAAGGGGGAAAATCGTGAACGCCGTTGGTATCATATGCGAATACAATCCCTTTCATCTGGGCCACGCCCGGATGCTGAAGGGCCTGCGGCGGCAGTACGACGCCCCCCTTGTATGCGCCATGAGCGGCAACTTCGTCCAGCGGGGCGACGCCGCCGTGGCGCGCAAGCACGCCCGTGGGGAGATGGCCGTCCACTGCGGCGCCGATCTGGTACTGGAGCTGCCCACCCCGTGGGCCATGGCCTCGGCGGAGCGGTTTGCCGCCGGCGGTGTGGCGCTGCTGGCCTCCACCGGCGTGGTGTCCCATCTGGCCTTCGGCAGTGAGTGCGGCGACCTGACCGCCTTACAGGCAGCGGAGGCGGCTCTCTCCCAGCCGGAGCTGATGCCCCGCATCCGGCAGCTGCTGGCTCAAGGCATGGCCTATGCCCCGGCCCGACAGCAGGCGGCGGAGGAGTTGGGCGCTCCCCCGCAGACGCTCTCCCGCCCCAACGACATTCTGGCCATCGAGTACCTGAAGGCCCTGCGGCGGCAGAAGGCTCCCATGGAGCCGCTGGCCGTCCTGCGTCAGGGTGCCGGCCACGACGGCACACCCTCCGGCGACACGGCCTCCGCCTCCTATCTGCGGACGCTGCTGCGCTCCGGCCGTACCGACGAGGCTCTCTCCTACCTCCCTGCACCTGCGGCGCAGGTGCTGCGGCGGGAGCTGGCGCTGGGACAGGCCCCGGCAGACCTCTCCTATTGCCGCCGGGCCATTTTAGCCCGGCTGCGGCAGCTGCGGGAGGAGGACTTCCTCCCCTATGACGGTGGCAAGGAGGGCCTGTACCACCGGTTCTATCAGGCGGTACGCACCTCCTGCTCCCCGGAGGAACTGCTGGAGACCGCCAAAACCAAGCGCTACCCCACCTCCCGGCTGAGGCGGATGCTGCTGTCGGCGTGGCTGGATGTCACGCCCCCGGCGGGCGGCATCCCCTATCTCCGTGTGCTGGCCGCCAATGGACGGGGCCGGGATCTTCTGCGGCAGATGCAGCGGCGGGGTGTACCGGTACTGACCCGCCCCGGTGACGTGTCCCGTCTGGGGCCTGCGGCAGAAGCTCTCTTCCGCCGGGAGGCCCTTTGGACGGACCTCTATGTCCTGACCTATCCCCAGGCCTCCCGCAGCGTCTGCGGCAGCGACTGGCGCACGAACCCCATCCTTCTGTGAGGTGAATCCCCCATGAAAAAGCTACTGGCTCTGGCCATGCTGCTGGTCCTGTGTACCGTCCTGACGGGCCTGCTGACCGGCTGCAAGGTCTCCGTCGCCAACACCATGATGACAGACGGCGTCCCGAAGGTGGCCGTGACCTCCCCGGACGTCCCTGTCATCTCCACGGAGTGGACCGAGCGGCAATATACCGTCAGCGAGCAGGACGAGACAGTGCTGCTCACCGCCCGATATCAGATCCCCGTGCTGACCCTCACCGGCAGTCCCGACAACAGCGACACCGCCGCCAAGAGCCGGCAGGCCGCCGTGCAGCGCATCAACGACTGGTTCACCGACTGGCGGGATCAGCAGGTGGATATGCTGGACGAGATGGAGCAGATGGCCCGTGAGGAGTACGAGATCACCGGCGGAGAGCGCTGGAAAGCCGAGAACTTTGCCTATCGGGATGAGGCAGGGATCTCCTGGTGGCAGAATGAACGCCTGCTGTGCGTCACCCTGTCCTATGTCTCCTATACCGGCGGCGCCCACCCCAGCACCTGGCGGCAGGCCGTCTCCTTCGACCTCTCCACCGGCAAGACCGTGTCCGTCACGGATCTGGCCACCGACATCAACCAGCTGGAGGAGGCCGTGTACCAGCTGATCCTCCGTCAGATCCAGGACAGCGGCGACACCTCCTATTTCAGCGACTACGACAAAACGGTGCTGGACTGGATCGAGCGCAGCGTGTTCTATAACGCCAAGGGTGTGACCATCGTCTTCAACACCTACGACATCGCCCCCTATTCCGCCGGTGAGCAGACCTTCTTCATCCCCTATGATCTGGTGAAGCCCTACCTCAACGACTACGGCCTCCACCTGCTGGAGCTGGATACATAAAGCGCACAAAAAGTCAAAAAACAGAGCGCCGATCCGTATGGACCGGTGCTCTGTTTCTTCTGTTTTCCTCACTCCGTAAAGTGAACGTGGGAGAAGATATGATCCTGACAGAAGCAGTGATAGCCCACGCACTTGCTGCAATACCGGAACTGCAGATCCGGATAGTCCGTATCCGTGCGGCCGCACACGGCACACTTGTGGTGATACCCCTGCTGCTTCTGCTGCTGATGGACGGCCTTCTTGAAGTTCACCGCCTGCCGGGAGTGCTGATACTGCTGCCGCTGCGCCCAGCCCTGCAGGGTGGGCCATGCGAAGATCAGGAAGTTCAGCAGCGCCATGACCGGCAAAATCACGCCGCCCCAGTTCTGCGCCAAAATGGCCCGAACGATGCCCACGGCGAACAGTCCCACATCGATGTAGGCCAGCCACTTCATCTTCACCGGGATGATGAACATCAGCAGCACCTGCGTATTGGGGAACAGCAGTGCAAAGGCCAGGAACATGGACAGGTTCACGTAGCTCGTCCCCGCCACCGCAAAGTTGCCGCCCGTAATGGCGCTGGCCAGCAGAGCGCCGATGACCGTCAGCAGCACGCCGCTCCAATAGTAGAGGTTAAACCGTGCCGTTCCCCACTCCCGCTCCAGCGTGGAGCCGATCCAGTAGTAGAAATACAGCTCCACCACCAGCCAGAACACACTGGTGGTACTGGGTACGAAAATGTAGGTGACGATGCGCCACACCTCACCCCGCAGCACCATCTGCGGATCAAAATACAGGAAGTTCAGGGCATTGGCGTTGGTGCCTCTGGTCAGCATGATCAGGAAAAACACCACCACATTGCCGATAACGATATAGCGCATCAGATCCGGCACGCCGAAGCGGGGATGCCGGGCGCAGAACCGGTCTGCGGCGTCATAGAGCTTTCTCAAGGGAAATTTCCTCCAAACACTTATTTTCATTCATTGTACCCCATTGTGCGGAAAAAGTCATGACATTTTTTTGAATATTCCGGAGAAAATGCCGCAAGATCCCCCCAAAAGGCGTTGACAAAGTTGCGCCCGGCTGGTATACTTTATAAGCCGCTTTGAATGGGTAGAAGTTTCGGCTCCCGCAGCCGACGCCCCCGACAGCGAGTCCGTTATAAAGGAAAGGCAGGTGCAACAAGTAATGCAGGCAATTATCGTGACCGGTGGTAAGCAGTACAACGTTTCCGAGGGTGATACGCTTTTCATCGAGAAGCTGGACGTCAACGCCGGCGACGCCGTGGTCTTTGATCAGGTGCTGGCCATCGTGGACGGCGAGAACTCCAAGTTCGGTACTCCCGTGGTGGAGGGCGCCAAGGTGGATGCCACCGTGGTGAAGAACGGCAAGGGCAAGAAGATCCGTATCTTCAAGTACACCCCCAAGAAGGGTTACCGCAAACGGCAGGGTCATCGTCAGCCCTACACCAAGGTGGAGATCGGCAAGATCTCTTTCTAAGGCATGACGACCGTTACATTCCTCACGGAGGATGCACGCATCATCGGGTTTGACGTGCAGGGCCACAGCGGCTGGGGAGGATCCGGCGAAGACATCGTCTGCGCCGCCATTACCAGCGCCGTCCGTCTGGTGGAGGCCACCGTAAACGACGTGATGGGTCTGTGTGCTGCGGTAAAGGTGCGGGAAGCGGATGCCTCGATCTCCCTTCGGCTCCCCGGCGGACTGGCCAACACGGCCGAGTCCACCTGTCAGAATCTCCTGACGGGGCTGATGGTCTATCTGGCGCAGCTTCACGACGAATATCCCGATAACATTGAAGTTATGGAAGGCTGACCGCCCTCCTCTTCTCTACCCTTACAGAAAGGATGGTACTGAAATATGCTGAACATTGGTCTGCAATTCTTCGCCCACAAAAAAGGTATGGGCTCCACCAAGAACGGCCGTGATTCCGAGTCCAAGCGCCTGGGTCCCAAGCGTGCGGATGGTCAGCACGTTCTGGCCGGCAACATTCTGGTTCGCCAGCGTGGCACGCATATCCACGCCGGTGCCAACGTGGGCCGTGGCTCCGACGACACCCTGTTCGCCAAGGCCAACGGTGTGGTTCGCTTCGAGCGTCTGGGCAAGGATCGTAAGCAGGTTTCTGTTTACCCCGCCGAGTAAAATTTACGTTCAAAAAACCGTGGAAGCTGTGCTTCCACGGTTTTTTCCTTTCTCACGGCCGCCGCTTTTTCTCCAGCGCCTGCAGCGACAGCTCCCCCGCCAGCTTCAGCAGTGCATCCGCCATGACCCGCTCCGCCGGCAGGCCCCCGGCCTGCGCCCCTACCTTCCGGTAGAATTCGTATAGGCTCTCCTCCACCAGTATCTCCACCCGCTTCATCTATTCCGCCCCCTCCAAGTGGACTATTTCTGGTCCCATTTTATCATGGCATTCCCATACAATCAACCCATAAGTGAACCAATTCCGGTTCTTTTTATGGGAGGTAAGCCCGTGGAACAGAAAATCAAGCAGGACAGCATCCGCATCGGGGAGAATATACGCCGCATCCGTCTGGCTCAACACATCAAGCAGACCCAGCTGGTGCAGCTGCTGCAGCTGGAGGGCATCAACATGACCCGTGAGACACTGGTAAAGATCGAACGTGGTGTCCGACATATTGAAGCCACCCAGCTCCGGGGCATCCGAGACGCCCTGCACACCACCTATGACGAATTATTCCGGGAATCATAACCAGCTGAAAAAATAGCGGCAGGAACGAAGTTCCTGCCGCTATTTTTTTATTTAGCTTATCTCTTTCCTCCGCCGAAGCCTTTCCCGCTGAAGCCGCCGCCACGGCTGCCTCCGCCGGAACGGGAGCTCCCGCCGAAGCCCTTGCCGCTGAAGCCACCGCTGCGGCTCCCGCCGCCGAAGCTCCGGGATGGCCGGGAACCGGAAGGCCGGGAGGGTCGATGGGTACCGGGACGAGGACCGCCGGGCCGAGGACCGCCTCCCATGGGCGGTCTGGGGCCGCCTCCCATCGGCGGCCGAGGGCCGCCGCCCATGGGCGGACGGGGGCCACGGGGCGGTGTAGGCCGCCGGGGCGGACGGGGATGCCGTCCCCAGAACACGGGATAGTACACAGGCCCGCCTACCACCACCGGGCGGCGGCGATACCGGCGATACCGCAGGCCATCCAGCAGGATCCACACCACAAAGATGCCCACCACCAGCAGCGCCACAGCCGCCACAGAGCCGGAGTCATTGCCCTGCCACGCACCGTTATCCTCATGATCGGAATAGCTGCCGCCGCTCTGCTGACGGCCCAGCGTCTGGGCATAGAACACATCCGCCTGCCGGAAGAAGGCCAGCGCCGCTGCGTCGTAGTCCCCCTGATAGTAGGGGGCCTCCACAGCGCCCTGTAGGCCCGCCTGATAGGTGTCCGTCATGGCGTCCAGCACGTTGTCGCCCAGCGCCACGTAGTAGTCGCTGTTCTTTACCAACAGCAGCAGCATATCATTGCCGCCCAGCCCCCACCGGGAGCCAAGCTCCGCCGCCGCCTTCTCATAGGTCCAGCCGTTCAGCGTGTCCAGCGTCGCCACGGCGATGATGGCCCGATAGTTGCTGTCCCAGCTCTGGTCATACTGCCGCAGGGAGGCCTCCGTCTCGTCCGTCAACAGGTCGGCGTCGTCCCGCAGCCAGTTGCCGTAGGATACCTGGGGCAGGTCGGCGGGCTTTTTGCTGATGCCGTAGACGCAGGAGCCCAGAATGGCCAGCACCAGCACCACCAGCGCAAAGCCACGTTTTTGATAAAATTTCATGGTAGTCTCCTTTCACGGAGAAGTCGTATCTCTCAGCTTAACCGCGCAGCTCCAGCAGCTTCTGCTTCAGTTCGCCCTCGATGCGGCCCAGCTGGGCCTCGGCCTCCCTGCGCTTGGCGGCGCCCTCCTGCTGGATGCGGGCCACCTCGTCCAGAGACTCGATGAGCTGCTGGTTGGTGTGCTGCAGCGTCTCGATGTCCACGATGGAGCGCTCGGCCTCCTTGGCGGTGGCGATGGTTCCCATCTTCAGGGTGTCGGCGTTCTTCTTCAGCAGCTCGTTGGTCATCTCCGTCACGGCGCTCTGAGCCGCCGTGGCCTGACGGCTGTGCTCCAGCCCCAGCGCCAGCACCATCTGGCTCTTCCACAGGGGAATGGTGTTCACCAGCGAGGACTGGATCTTCTCGATCATCAACGTGTCGTTGTTCTGCAGCAGCCGGGTCTGGGGGCCCATCTGCACCGACACCATCCGGGTCAGCTCCAGATCGTGGATCTTCTTTTCAAACCGGTTGCACAGGTTCACCAGATCGTTATAGGCCTGTGCATCCTCTGCCGTGCCGGACTGCTCCGCCTTCTTGCGAAGCTCCTCCAGTTCACCGCTGCGTACCTCCTCCAGCCGCTTTTTACCGGCCAGAATGTACATGGTCAGTTCCTTGTAGTACTTCAGGTTCAGCTCATACATCTGGTCGAACATGGCCACGTCCTTGAGCAGCGTGATCTGGTGCTGCTCAAGAGACTGGCTGATCTTCTCCACGTTGGCCTCTACCTTGCTGTACTGGGCCTTCATGCTCTCCAGCCGGTTCCCGGCCTTCTTGAACAGGCCCATGAGGCCCTTCTTCTCATCGCTGTCGCCGAAGCCCTTCAGCTCCACCACCAGACGGCTCAGGTCCTGCCCGATCTCGCCCAGATCCTTGCTGCGGACGTTATTCAGGGCGCTCTCGGAGAAGCCCGCCACGTTCTTCTGTGCGGCGGCACCGTACTGCAGGATCATGTTGGTATCCCGCACGTCGATCTTGTGGGAAAACTCCTCCACCGCCTTCTTCTCCTCGTCGGTCAGGAGCTTTTCATCCATCTCCACCGGCTCGATCTTCTTCTCCTCCGGCTCCGGCACTTCGGGAGCCGTAGGCTCCAGCGTCAGCTGGGGAACGGCCTCGGCCGCCGCCGTAGGCTCCAGGGTCAGTTCAGGCATCATGTTGTCCGTCATGGTCATAGTTCCTTTCTATCTCATATTGTTCGTTTACTTGCATTTCCCGGAGGGCGCCGCCCCATGGGCCGCCCTCCTCTCAGGGTCTTTTTACAGCTCCAGCCGGATGCCGTCGCCGTCCTCGCCGCTCTCCTTCTCCTCCGCCGCCGGAGTCTCCTTCTGGGTCTGGTGGATGGGGTCGTCGCTGAGTCCCTCACGGGCCATCATGTTCTCCAGCACCGTGATATCCGTGGAGATATCCAGCGCCTGATCCCCGAAGAGGCTGTCCAGCTGCCGTTCAAAGGCGGTGACGATGTTGCTCATCATGCTCTCCACCCGCTCCATGGTGCCGCTGATGTTCTGGCCCTCCACGCCCTGACTGCTCATGCGGTCATAAGCGTTGAGGAGTTTCAGCGTGGTGGGCAGGTAGTAGTTCATGAATTTCCGGATCTGCGGCAGCTTCTCTGGGTCTGCCTTAACGCAGTCGAAGATCTTGCCGGAAACCTCCTCCAGCCGATCGATCTGGCTGCTGATGGTCTCGTCCTTGATGCTGTCGTTGAGGCGCTTCATCTCCCGGATGGCCAGCTCACCGTCGGAGATCATCTTATCCAGCTCCGGGTTGCCGGTGGGCTGGGGCTTCTCCTCCACCTCCTCCACAACATCCTTGCAGAAGATGCGGGCGATGAGAAATACCACTACCGACGCCGCAGCCGCCATCATAAAGTGGCCCGGCTTATACAGGGGCAGCAGCAGGGCATACAGCACCCACACCACCGCCGCTGCGTATATGGGCGCAGCCGATTTATGCACGATCTTTTTCATTGCACGCCTCCGTTTCTGACCTGTCACATACAGTTGGTTCGATTATACCCCATGCGCTCCCCCCGGTCAAGAAAAAATCCCAATATCGGGACGTCCGACCGGGTCATCGCCCCTCCGGTCGCCGAAACCCGGACGATGCGCTCCCACCGGCAAGCGGATGCGGCAAATCGGCAAGGGCAGGCATGCCCTTGCCCGCTTATCACATTTTGCAAGCCGTCTCCCCCACCCGCAGACCTACCGCAGTGGGATGCCCCGGCTTCCGTCAGTGGGATCCACGAACAGTGGCAGCTGGGGCGGTGCGTAGGTCCACCAGATGGCCAGCCCCCACACCGCCAGCAGCGTCACGCCGCCTAAGATCTGCCACACCGGCCCGTCCAGCACCCGCCGGGCCTGAACGCTCCAGCTGACCCAAAAGGCCAGCAGCACCGCCAGCTGGAAAATCAGTACATCCACCCACATGATCCCCCGGCCCAAAATTCCCTGATAGGTGTAAAACAGCGCCGGGATGGCCGCAAGACCCGTCAGCATCCCCAGCCCACGGGCGGGCAGCAGGGAGCCGTGACCCTGCAGGGCGATGCGCTCCACCAGCGACCACAGCACCCACGGAGTGATGAAAAGCTTCATGTGTTCCCAGGTGGATTCGTTGACGGCGGCCAGCGGCGCCGCTATGGGGCTCTGCCCCGTCCAGTCGTAGATAAAGTGCAGCAGGTTCCCCGCCGCCAGCACCACCAGCAGGCCCACCGTCTCCCAAGTGCGCCACCGTTTTTCTGCCATGTAAAAGCCCTCCGTTTCCATGTACCTGATACCTCAGTGTACACGAAAACGGAGGGGCTTATACCTACTCTGGTTTTTGGACATTTTCCGGACAAAAACCGGACAGAATTTTCCCTTACCGACGGGGGAAGATCACAACACCCGACGTCCCTTTGGACGTCAGATCCAGCGTCTCCCCCGTCAGTCGGTGTACCGGCTGCTCCGGGAGACGGGAGAGAAAGTCCTCCAGCGTGGTCAGCTCCGGGAAGCCCTGCTCCCCTCTCCGGAAATGCATGGGCAGCACCAGTCGGGGGTGCAGCCGACGCACCAGCTCCGCCGCCGCAGCGGCATCGATGGTATAGGTGCCGCCCACCGGCAGCATCAGCGCATCGCAACCCGAAATTTTCTCCTCCTGCTCCGCTGTCAGGACGCAGCCCAAGTCCCCCAGATGCACCACGGTCATGCCCTCCGCCCGGAAGATATGAACGGTGTTATCGCCCCGGAGGGCGCCCTGACAGTCGTCGTGGAAGGTGGAGAACGTCTCCACCGTAAAGGGATTTTCCCCGCCGGGCAGCAGCGTCACCGCCTCCAGACAATCGTGGTCAAAGTGGTGGTGACTGATATAGACGGCGTTGGCCTCCACCCGCAGCGGCGGATAGCCCGCCACGACCCGATAGGGATCGATGACCAGCCCGTAGCCCGCCGACTCCAGCCGAAAGCAGCTGTGGCCCAACCATGTGATATACATAAGCGCCTCCTGCCACGAATTTTTTAGAATCCCGGGACTGATCCGATCAAAATGCCATAGCAGCAGAATATGTTGCCATGATAGCCGAATAGAATGATGTGTGTATCAGACCGGATCAGTCCGCATCAGCCCTGCCAGAGCATCTCCCGGTCGATCTCCTTCAGGCTGTGGGCGCCGCACATGGCCATGGTATCCGACAGCTCATCCGTCAGCTTGCGGACGTAGGCTGCCACGCCCTCCTCGCCGCCGCCATAGACCATGGTGACGAAGGGTCGGCCGATGAGAACGCCGTCCGCCCCCAGTGCCAGCGCTTTGAACACATCCAGCCCTGTGCGGATGCCGCCGTCCACCAGCACCATGACCCGGTCGCCTACGGCGTCGGCAATGGCGGGCAGCACCTCCGCCGTGGCGGGACACTGATCCAGCACCCGGCCGCCGTGGTTGGACACCACGATGCCCTTGGCCCCGGCCTCCAGAGCTTTCTTGGCCCCGGCCACGGTCATGATGCCCTTGACGATG
>ERZ827522.1106-NODE-1106-length-26696-cov-5.742052_pt1 | contig 26696 bp, 25 predicted proteins | sample MGYA00519580_ERZ827522 | MGnify/ENA primary metagenome ERZ827522 (study PRJEB31778, sample SAMEA3449340) | human gut metagenome | biome: human gut; feature: human-associated habitat; material: faeces | place: United Kingdom | collected 2010/2012 ... | reverse complement strand
TCGGTGTGGTGGTGAATTATAGTGATTTTAAGTACAATGAAGTCACCAAGCAAATGAGCTTGAGTATGTCGATGAATCGCAATCTGTTCCGCCAACAATATCATAAATTCCACTATCAATTTCTAATTCTTTGACTTTATCATCAATACAATTCCCATCAATCTTTATATGCCCTAAAAACGATTTGTGAATAATTATCTTTCCCATTAACTTCTCCCGACTACTAATATTGAATAAAGATACAGAAACAAGCAACAGCAAATATAATCTGCGCAGCAATGCATACTCTGTTTATCCACTTAAACACACGCGAATCCACCATAGAAACACCATTTTGTATACAATATCTGGACAAAATAGCCATCGGGCCTGTAAGCACCTTCGTATCAACATACGCTCCCCCTGCCGCTTTTGCTATTTGTCCTTTCAGATTTGCATTCATAGCGGCATCATTTACTTCCATTGCTCCATCCAATCCACCGTCCAAATGAATACACTTTATCTCCACTATTTTGTAACTGATAGCATACCCAAATCCCGTAATAGTAAGAATGATTAAAAACACAATACAGAGATTAACAAAAATATCTCCTCTGCACCAATATGTATCAGCTTCAAGTCCGCATTTCATAATTCTCTTTTCACCGATACGAAACTTTCCTCTATTTCTTCTGGAGTCCTGTGGTCTTGCAAAATGGACATGATTAAATGGAAAATCACATTTAATTCTATGAAGCTGGCAATGGATAATGGAATCAGGTCTATTGCATTTCCTTCAATATCAACGGGAATATATAGTTTTCCTGTTGAGTTGGCAGCAAAGATTGCGGTACATACAGTAAACCGGTTCTTGCAGGATAATCCAGATTGTTTTGATCTGGTGGAATGGGTGCTATTTGATACTCATACTGAATCAGTGTATGAAGATGAGGTTGATAAGATATATTAAAAGATTAATCGGTTTAAGATTGGTTTAATAGGGTCAAATATAAAACTTCATGGACGAAGGAGGAAACAGAGATTGAGCTGTCTGACCTGGCAGTAAATGATATGGTTTCAATAACAATTGCAGGAGAAATTCAGGAAACATACCCGGCACGCATAATGAACGTGATAAAGGTGCAGCTGCTGGGGGAAAATTTACATTGACATATCCAGAAAAATACTTATAATAGACATATCGCATAAAAATGCGCGACAGTTCGTTTGTACCATCCTGTCGTTAAATAAAACCAGGGCTGCTAAGAAGACTTTTTATGTAATTTAGCCCTGTAGGTGTGTATACATTTACAGGGCTTTCTATATGTGCTCACAGTGGGGCACGTTCTTTTCTAAGCAATTCTGTTTTTATTCCCAATAAATTAGAGGAGAAACTAAAATGTATTATTTAAAAACCGAGAGCAGCTTTGATTCTGCACATTTTCTGAAGGGGTATGACGGAAAATGCAGGAATCTTCATGGTCACCGCTGGAGAGTTGTTGTTGAAATAGCAGCAGACCAGTTAAAGGATGAGGGTCAGACAAGAGGAATGCTTGTGGATTTTTCTGATTTAAAAAATGCTTTGAAGGATATCTGTGATGATTTTGACCACAGCCTGATTTATGAAAAAGGTTCTCTAAAAGGTGCGACAATTGCTGCATTACAGGCGGAGGAGTTTCGTATGATTGAAGTTGGCTTCAGACCTACTGCGGAGCATTTTTCAAAATATTTCTATGAGCTGATGAGTGCAAAAGGCTTTCCAATCCACAGAGTGGAAGTATACGAGACACCTAATAATGTAGCAGCATACGAAGAATAAAGGAAAGAAACTAATATGAAAGTTGTTGAGAAATTTATAAGTATTAATGGAGAGGGAAGAAGAGCCGGAGAATTGGCGGTGTTTATCAGATTCAAGGGTTGTAACCTGAATTGCTCCTACTGTGATACAAAGTGGGCCAATGAGCCAGCTTGTGATTACGAGGAGCTGTCACCAGATGAGATTTGTGAATATGTCAGTGAGACAGGCATTAAAAATGTGACGCTGACAGGGGGAGAGCCTCTATTACAGAAGGATATCAGGAGTCTAGTAGAAAAATTATTGAACAAATCGGACATTCGAGTAGAGATTGAAACTAATGGAGCGGTTGATATTGCTCCCCTTGCCAATGCATTTTCAAAAGAAAAACTTAGCCTTACTATGGATTACAAGCTGCCATCCAGCGGCTGTGAGGAGAAAATGCTTCTCTCTAATATGGAAGCTCTAAGAAAGCAGGACACAGTCAAGTTCGTTTCGGGCAGCATTAATGATTTGGAATGTGCAGAGAAAATAATTGAAAAATTTCATCTGACAGAAAGATGCCAGGTATTCATAAGCTCAGTGTTTGGTTCAATTGAGCCAGTGGAAATCGTGAATTTCATGACCGGTAAAAGGATGAATGATTTGCGTCTTCAGATTCAGATGCACAAGGTAATCTGGAACCCAGAGGAAAGGGGCGTATAATGTGAAAAATCCTAATATCAAAGATTTTTCACATGCAAATTTGTGCTTTCAGCCCAAAGTTTGCGGGGTGAAGCAAGAATGGAGATTATGATGATAGATACGAAAGCGATTGAGGAGCATATTAGAGGGATTCTTGTTGCATTGGGCGACGACCCGGAGAGAGAGGGCTTAAAGGATACACCAAAGCGAGTTGCGAAGATGTACGAGGAGGTCTTTCTTGGGATGAATTACTCCAATCACGAAATTGCGCAGATGTTTGATAAGACATTTGAGGATGAAATTGAGGAGCTTGATACTTCTAAGGTTGTAGTTATGAAGGACATCGACCTGTTTTCTTACTGCGAGCACCATATGGCACTTATGTATGATATGAAGGCGACAGTTGCGTACATTCCTAATGGGAAGGTTATAGGCTTATCAAAGATTGCAAGAATATGCGATATGGTTGGAAGAAGACTGCAGTTACAGGAAAGAATCGGTCAGGATATTGCGGACATTATGGCAGAGATAACAGGAAGCGAGGATGTTGCGGTGGTGCTTGAAGGATATCACAGCTGTGTGTCGGCAAGAGGAATTAAGAAAAACAACACGAGAACAATGACTGTAGAGTTAAGAGGAAGCTTTAAGGACGATGCAGCATTACAAATGTATCTAAGATAGGAGAGATGAGTTATGAAAGCATTAGTATTATCAAGCGGTGGCGTGGATTCCACTACGGCACTGGCATTGGCAGTGAGCCGATATGGAAAGGACAATGTAATTGCTCTGTCAGTTTCTTATGGACAGAAGCACGATAAAGAAATTCAGGCGGCAAAGGCTGTTTCTGCATTTTACGGAGTGGAGCAGTTATTCCTGGATCTGAGTAAGATTTTTCAATATAGCAACTGCTCTTTATTGCAGCAGTCTACAGAGGAAATTCCAGAGGAGAGCTATGCCAGGCAGATTGAAAAGACGGAGGGCGAAAAGCCTGTAAGCACCTATGTGCCATTTCGAAATGGACTGTTTCTTTCATCGGCGGCAAGCATTGCACTAAGCAAGGACTGTAGCGTGATTCTTTATGGCGCACATGCAGATGATTCAGCCGGTTTTGCCTATCCAGACTGTTCACCGATGTTTAATGATGCTATGAATCAGGCGATTTTTGAGGGCTCAGGACATCAGTTAAAGGTGGAGGCGCCATTTGTGAATATGACTAAGGCGGAGGTGGTGAAGATGGGCTTAGAGCTTAACGCACCATACGAGCTTACATGGTCCTGCTATGAAGGAAAGGATGTGCCTTGCGGCAAATGTGGAACCTGTATCGACAGAGCGGCTGCATTTGCAGCAAATGGGGTAAGTGACCCTGCAATAAAATAAAAATTGGAGAAAGCTATGAGAGAAAAAGAGAATTTAACATTATTAGGCAACCAGCAGAACAATTACGAGACAGATTACAACCCTGGCCTGCTTGAAACATTTGTAAACAAACATCCAGAAAATGATTATTTCGTGAAGTTTAACTGCCCGGAATTCACAAGTCTCTGTCCAATTACAGGGCAGCCTGATTTCGCAAACATTATTATTTCGTATGTCCCAGGCGAGAGAATGGTGGAAAGCAAGAGCTTAAAGCTGTACCTGTTTTCATTCCGTAATCATGGGGATTTTCACGAGGACTGCGTGAACGTGATTATGAAGGATTTGATTAAGCTGATGGAGCCAAAGTATATTGAAGTGTGGGGCAAATTCACACCACGTGGTGGAATTTCCATTGATCCATACTGCAATTATGGAAAGCCAGGAACTAAGTGGGAAGATGTGGCATTCAACCGTATGGCAAATCATGATATGTATCCGGAGAAGGTGGATAATAGGTAAAATAACATTACTAAATTTCGTGCAATGCACAAAAACCAGAAGAGTGTTGTAAGGTAATAAAAGATTAAGCGATATTGTATGAATTTACTTTTATACAATATCGCTTTTATATGTTAGAAGAATCATCCGACGGAATTATTTATCCCAGTTAAATGAATAAGAAACAGCTTTTTTCCACATTCTGACTTTGGAATCACGCTCATTCTGGGTGATTTCAGGGTCAAATGTTCTGTCTACAGACCAGTTCTTTCTTATGTCATCGGTACTTTTCCAGTAACCAACTGAAAGTCCAGCAAGGTAAGCCGCACCCATGGCAGTTGTTTCAACACATACAGGTCTGTTTACAGGAGCACCGGATATATCCGCCTGCATCTGCATAAGAAGATTGTTAGCACTTGCACCACCATCGACCTTAAGAGAAGAAAGTTCTATGCCTGAATCTGCCTTCATTGCAGCAAGAACATCGTTTACCTGATAAGCGATTGATTCAAGTGTAGCACGTATAATGTGGTATTTGTTGACACCACGGGTTATTCCTAAGATAGTACCTCTTGCGTACTGGTCCCAGTATGGCGCACCAAGTCCTGTAAATGCGGGAACAACGTAGCATCCGTTGGTATCAGGAACTTTTCTTGCCATATATTCCGAATCCTGTGAAGAATCAATAAAATGCATTTCGTCACGAAGCCACTGTATGGCAGCTCCGGCTACATATATCGAGCCTTCAAGGGCATATGTGACTTTACCGTCAAGTCCCCATGCAATAGTAGTAACAAGACCGTTCTTTGAGAAAATAGGATTTTCTCCAGTATTCATAAGAAGGAAGCAGCCTGTTCCATATGTATTCTTGGCTTCTCCTGCATCAAAACAGGTCTGTCCGAAAAGCGCAGCCTGCTGGTCGCCGGCAGCTCCGCCAATTGGGATAGGACAGCCGAAGAATTCAGCGGAGGTCTCACCAAATATGCTGCTTGAAGGAACTGGCTTAGGAAGCATGCATTTTGGAATATCAAGCTGGGCTAATATATCGTCATCCCATTCAAGAGTGTTAATATTAAAAAGCATTGTTCTTGATGCATTGGAATAATCTGTGGCATGAACCTGACCTTTAGTAAGTTTCCAGATTAACCATGTTTCAACTGTTCCAAAAAGAAGATCACCTTTTTCGGCACGCTCACGGACACCTTTAACATTATCAAGAATCCATTTTAACTTGGTTCCAGAAAAATACGCATCAATAACAAGACCGGTTTTATTACGGATTGTTTCGGTAAGCCCTTTCTCTTTAAGAGAATCTGCGTATTCTGAAGTTCTTCTGCACTGCCACACAATAGCATTGTATACGGGCTCACCGGAATGTCTGTCCCATACAACTGTTGTTTCACGCTGGTTGGTTATTCCTATTGAGGCAATATCTGACGCATTAGCACCTACATTTGCAAGAGCCTGCCTGGCAACTTCCAGAATTGTTGACCAGATTTCATCTGCATCATGTTCAACCCAGCCGGGTTTTGGAAAATATTGTGTAAATTCTTTCTGTGCAATACTGCACATCTCACCACTTCTGTTGAAAAGAATACAGCGTTTGCTTGTTGTTCCGGCATCAAGAGCCATTATGTATTTTGCCATGTTAAAGTCTCCTTTATATAATTTTTTAAACATATCCAGTTGATAGTTATTTTATATTTAAATTATTGTTTTATCAATGTAATAATGATAAAATGAAGATGGCATTTTGAGCAACGTGGGCTTATAAGATATTGAGGGTACAAAGGAGGCAGCTATGGTAGACATGAGCAGGTACAATAAGTTAAGGATTAACCCTGATAGATATAATTATGATCTGGCTACGAATCTTCCATTAAGAAGAACTTTCTGGAGAATAGCTGATAAAACAGTACTTTTTGATAACAAAACATATTGCATACTGGCGATAGATATAGAGAATTTTCACCTTATTAATAAGTGGTATGGTCGTGAAACTGGTGATGAGCTTCTTATAGAGATTGGAGAAGCTCTTAAGAGTATAGATGCCGGGTATGGAACAATTTCCGGATATATGGGTGGAGATAATTTCTGTGTTATATTTGAAGAGAACGATGATGTGATTAATCTAATCAGAAAAAGAATATCAGGTATTGTTAACGGATACAGGGGGCATGATATTACAAGGGCATATTATGGTGCATATAAGACTGCAGATAAGGATATAACTACAGGTGAGATGTGTGACTATGCGTATGGTGCGCTAGAGATAGCAAAACAGCGCCCTGATAAGGATATCTTCTGGTATGATGATAGTATGGCAAGGGAACAGGAAGCAGAAGCAAAGCTTATGCCAGAGATATGCAGTGCAATGGATAATGGAGAATTTACATTTTATCTTCAACCCAAATGTATATTACAGACAGGTAAGATTATTGGTTCTGAGGCACTTGTGAGATGGATAAGTCCTGAGAAAGGATTTATTTCACCAGGACAGTTTATACCGCTGCTTGAAAAGAATGGATTCATAAATAAACTTGATGTGTATATATGGGATAAAGTATGTCAGACTATAAGAAGATGGCTTGATGAGGGAAGAACAGTACTGCCAATATCAATAAATGTTTCGAGAGCAGATATATACTCTATGGATGTTGTAAGAATACTTAAAGGCATGATTGAAAAATATAATATTTCAACAGAGTATATTGAAATAGAGATTACAGAGAGTGCATATGTGGAGAATGGCTCGGTAATTAAGGATACGGAGAAGGCATTTAAGAATGCGGGCTTTAAGATTCTTATTGATGATTTTGGAAGCGGATATTCATCACTTAACATGCTTAAGGATATTGATGCAGATGTTCTGAAACTGGATATGAAATTTCTAGACCTTAATCCGGAAAATAATGATAAAGGTGTAAGCATTATAACTGCAGTTCTTGATATGGCAAGACAGCTCGATATTCCGGCTATTGCTGAGGGTATTGAGACTGATGAACAGCTTAAGCTGCTTGAAATCCTGGGCTGTGAATATGCACAGGGATACTATTATTACAAACCTATGCCTATAAGTGATTATGAGAAGCTTGTTGATGATAAGGACAACGTAGCTGATAAGCTTATTATTTTAAAAACAAGAAAGAATGATAAGTCTTATCTTAAGGAGATAACTGATTACTTCTGGAAGATTGCAGATGTTGATCTTGATACGGGAGCATATCACTTTATAAGAAGGACAGATGAGCCTGATTATGTTATGACACCAAGACCTAAGACTATTGCAGAATATGCAGACAGATATATTAAGTATGGTGTTATCCACCCGGATGATGTTTCACTTTACAAGGAAGCTATTAATCTTGGCAGAATTAAGAAACAGCTTGATGAGGGGAAAGAAAGAGGAACATACCAGATAAGATATAATATGGATGGAACATATAAATGGTATGTATTTGAGGTTACTAAGCCAACAAATTATTCTGAGGATAACAGGAGAGTGCTTTTCACATGGAAAGAAGCTGATTATCAGGCAGGTGCAAGAGAAGATGCAATGGATATTATATATAATACATTTATTAAGATACTCAGGGCTGATTTTCTGCATGACAGATATGAACCTATAAAGTCAACCCAGGAGGACATAATAAGAGATGCCGGATTATCAGGCAGTATTAAGGAATATATTGACAAATATATTGATATGGGAGTAGTTCACCCTGAAGATGCCGGGACATATAGAGATTTTGCCAATCCAGACAGGGTGCTTGAGCATTTCAGAAACAATAAAAAATCATTGAGATTGATATTCAGACGGCTTCTTGATGGTGAGTATAAGTGGATGGAGTTGGTTGTGTCAAAGAGCAAGGATTACAGTGATGAGATACCTGTATTTATATATTATCTCAGGGAGGTAAGATATATATATGAAGATACGATGGTTTCCGAAATAGAGAAAAAGAAACAGACGATATATTCGCAAGGGAAATAGTAAGCAATATTAATGATGCAAAGAAACGGGAGATGGAATTGTGGGTTCAAGCCGCAAAAGAGAAGTAACTATGTTAAACAATAGTAACAATTGTTATTATGAATAACTTTACAACCTTTTCTTTCAATGATATTATGTGTGTTGCTAAAAGAATGTACAGCTAAGGAGGCATTATGGCACAGGAAATATTAAATGTGAGCCAGCTTAAGGTTGGTGTTGAAGATAAAGAAATACTTCATGGGGTTGATCTTTCTCTTAATAAGGGAGAGACTCATGTACTTATGGGACCTAACGGAGCAGGTAAGTCTACTCTTGGTTATGCTCTCATGGGTAACCCAAGATATGAGATATTAGGTGGTAAGGTTACATTTAACGGAGAAGATTTACTTTCTAAGAATGTTGCTGAGAGATCACAGGCAGGTCTTTTTCTGTCTTTCCAGAATCCTATTGAGGTTCCTGGTATCACACTTGGTAATTTTATAAGAAGTTCTATGGAGCAGCGTGGAAAGAAGATGACATACTTCAAGTTCAAGAAGCTCCTTCAGGAGAAGATGGAATTCCTTCAGATGGATCCATCATATATGGACAGAGACCTTAATGTTGGTTTCTCAGGTGGTGAGAAGAAGAAAGCTGAGATATTACAGCTTCTTATGCTTGAGCCTTCTCTTGCTATTCTTGATGAGACTGACTCAGGACTTGATGTAGATGCTGTTAAGACAGTATCGCTAGGTGTTGAAGAATATCAGAAGACTCAGAACGGAGCACTTCTTATTATCACTCACAGCACACGTATCTTAGAGGCACTTAAGGTGGATTATACTCATGTTCTTGTCAATGGTAATGTTGTTGCAACAGGCGACAGTGCTATGATTGATGATATCAATGAGAATGGTTTCGAAAGATTCATCAGGTAATTAAGGCTCGGAGGCTTGTAATGGAAGAAAAGACATTTGTAGATGACATAAACAGAAGTGTTTATGATATTAAGAACGAAGAGAAAGACGCTTACAGAATAAAGCAGGGTCTTACTCCTGAAATCGTTGAGAAGATATCAGAAGAGAAGCATGATCCTGCTTGGATGAGAGAGTTCAGACTTAAGTCATTAGAGATATATAATAATATGCAGGTGCCTGACTGGGGTCCGTCTATTGATGGACTCAATATGGATAATATTGCTACTTATGTTCGTGCCAATACGAATATGAAGGGTGACTGGAAGGATGTACCAGAAGAGATTAAGGATACATTTGACAGATTAGGTATTCCTAAGGCGGAGAGAGAGTCGTTAGCCGGAGTTGGAGCACAGTACGACTCAGAGCTTGTATACCATAATGTCCGTAAGGAGGTTGCTGACCAGGGTGTTGTATACACTGATATGGAAAGTGCACTTACAGGTGAATATGCAGATATGGTACACGAGCATTTTATGAAGCTTATTACACCACAGGATCATAAGTTCGCAGCACTTCACGGAGCTGTATGGTCTGGTGGTTCATTTGTGTATGTACCAAAGGGAGTTAATCTTGAGATTCCTCTGCAGTCATATTTCAGACTTAATGCTGCAGGAGCAGGACAGTTTGAGCATACACTTATTATTGTTGATGAGGGTGCAAGCCTTCACTTTATTGAAGGATGTTCAGCACCTAAATATAATGTTGCCAATCTTCATGCAGGTGCGGTTGAACTTTTTGTGGCTAAGAATGCAAAGCTTCGTTACTCAACAATTGAGAACTGGAGCAAGAATATGTATAATCTTAACACTAAGAGAGCAACTGTTGCTGAAGGTGGTAAGATTGAATGGGTTTCAGGCTCATTTGGTTCGCATGTATCATATCTGTATCCTATGAGTATCCTTAATGGAGAACGCTCAAGCTGTGAATTCACAGGAATTACATTTGCAGGAGCAGGACAGAACCTTGATACAGGTATGAAGGTAGTTCATAATGCACCAGGTACAACATCAGTTGTAAGTACTAAGTCAATATCTAAGGGTGGCGGAATCAGTACTTTCAGAAGTGCGGTAACAATGACTACCAAGGCTAAGAAGAGTAAATCATCAGTTTCATGTCAGTCACTTATGATAGATGATATTTCAAGATCTGATACAATTCCGGCTATGGATATCCGTGTTAATGATGCGGATGTAGGACATGAGGCAACAATTGGACGAATCAGTGATGATGCTGTATTTTATCTTATGTCAAGAGGAATTCCGGAAGATGATGCGAGAGCAATGATTGTTTCAGGATTTGCTGATAATGTATCTAAGGAGCTTCCACTTGAGTATGCAATGGAGATGAATAATCTTATCCGTCTTGAGATGAAGGGCAGCATTGGTTAAGTTAATCAGAGTGAGGAATATGATATGATAGGTATCGAAGAAAAGGACATGATAATAAACCGTATCCCAGCCAAGACATGGAATCATCTTCATATGAACCAGAGCAGGGTTGGAGAGGTTGTGATTAATCGTACAGGTGAGTTAAATGCTTCTGTTAATGATGTAAGTCTCATTGATGATGGAAAGCTTAATAATGGTGAGCTTAACAATATCATTGGTGGATGTGGTCAGGAGATTACAGAGGCAGCTAGGAAATCACAGACTGAACCTGTATATTATATAACAGATAAGAAGAATGCAGGCTTCGTAAGACTTGATTTCAATTATGGCAGGAACAATGCAGACATTAATGTTGTTGGTATTGAGACTAAAGAGAATGCCAGCATTGATGTTTACATGGATTTTAATGGAGATAAAGATGGAGAAGGCTTTGCAGCAGTACAGACAAGATTATATGCTGCCAAGGATTCGGTTATCCGTCTTATCCAGATTCAGAGGGTAGGCAGTGAGACAACATTTATTAATGATATCGGTGGTTACTGTGAAGATGGTGCAAGAATTGAACTTGTGCAGCTTTATTTAAGCGGAAAGAACAGATACGAAGGCTGTGAGATTAAGCTTGCAGGTGATGGAAGTTCTATGTCTGCAGAGATTGGATATGTTGCAGCAGGTAAAGAAAGACTTGATATGAACTACTGCGTAAGACATACCGGCAAGAAGACAGAATGTGCAATCAATGCGGCAGGTGCATTGAGAGATACAGCATTTAAGCTGTTCAGAGGAACTATTGATTTCGTTAAGGGTTCAGCAGGTTCTGTAGGTAATGAGAAGGAAGAAGTTCTTCTTATTGATGAAAAATGTGTCAACCAGACTATTCCTATTATTCTATGTGCAGAAGAAGATGTTGTCGGTAATCACGGTGCAACTATAGGAAAGCCTGATGAGGAGCTTTTATTCTATCTTGAATCAAGAGGAATACCGGCACAAGAATGTTATAATATGCTGGCAGCAGCTAAGCTTTTAGCTGTATGCGGCAAAATCCCTGATGATGGTATCAGGAACGAGATACATGACTACATTAAAGAGGTTTATTAATGAGTGAGTTAAGTAAGACGATTGAGTCTATAAGAAAAGATTTCCCACTTATTTCGGGAAGCAATATTGCATATCTTGATAATGCAGCGACTACACAGAAGCCACAGGCTGTTCTTGATGCAGTTAATAAGTATTATCAGGAGATGAACGCCAATCCGTTCAGAGGTGTATACGAATTAAGTGAGATTGCTACAGAAAGTTATGAGAATGCAAGAAAGGCAGTAGCTCAGTTTATTGGTGCTAAAGATGCAAGCCAGATAGTATTTACAAGAAATGCTACAGAGAGTCTTAACTTAATTGCATACAGTTATGGAATGAATTTCATTAAAGAGGGTGATGAGATTGTTGTTAGTGTTATGGAACACCACAGCAATTTCCTTCCATGGAAGCAGGTTGCAGAAAAATGTGGAGCGGTATTAAAGCAGCTTACACCTGATGAGAATGGAGAGATTACAGACAAGTCTTTAGAGGTTATCACAGATAAGACTAGGCTTGTAGCAGTTACCCAGGTTTCTAATGTATTAGGAAGAGTTAATGATATAAAGCATATTGCAGAGGTTGCACATGCACATGGTGCGGTTATTGTGGCTGACGGAGCGCAGAGTGTTCCTCATATGCCGGTTAATGTAACAGACCTTGATGTTGACTTCCTTGTATTTTCTGGACATAAGATGTTAGCACCTATGGGAATCGGAGCATTATATGGCAAGAAAGAGCTTCTTGACAAGATGCCACCATTCTTAAGCGGTGGTGAGATGATTGAGATTGTTCACTGGGACAGAGTTAAATATGCAGAGGTTCCACATAAGTTTGAGGCAGGAACTGTTAATACTGGCGGTGCAGTCGGACTTCATGCGGCAATTGATTATATTAACAATGTTGGATTTGACACAATTATGGCACAGGAGCGAAAGCTTACTAAGATTGCTGTTGATGCCATTAATGACATGAAGGGAGTCAACTTAATAGGTTCTTCGAAGGCAGAAGACCATGAGGGTATAGTCACATTTACAATTGACGGAGTACACCCACATGATGTTGCTTCTATACTTGATTCACAGCATATTGCAGTAAGAGCAGGACATCACTGTGCACAGCCATTAATGGATTTCCTTAAGGTTAATTCAACAACGAGAGCAAGCTTTGCTTTCTATAACACAGAAGAAGAAGTACAGCATTTTATAGAAGAACTATCTAAGATCAGGGGGCTTATGGGATATGGAGACTAAAACTTTTTATAATGAGGTTCTTACGGACCATAACATGCATCCATATCATAAGCATGATATAGACAATGCAGACTTAGAGCTTGAGGGTGTTAATCCAAGCTGTGGAGACGACATTATCTTAAAGCTTAAGTTTGATGATGCTAAGAAAACTATTGTTGATGGGGCATTTACAGGAGATGGTTGCGCAATATCGCAGGCATCAGCAGATATAATGCTTGAGCTTATCATTGGAAAGCCTATTGATGAGGCTGTACATCTTTCAGAACTTTTCCTTAAGATGATTAAGGATGAGGCAACTGAGGAAGAGATTGATGAGCTTGATGAAGCCGGAGCATTAAGAGATATCTCTCATATGCCAGCAAGAGTTAAATGTGCAGTACTTGGCTGGCACACAATGGAAGAGATGGTAGAGAACCTTAAGAATGTTTAGAATGTAACCCAATCACTTATAATATGGTGATTGGGTTTTAATGTTTGTAGATAAGAATGGAGTAAATATGGAAAAGAAATTAGTTAAGCAGCAGCTTCTTACAGGAGAACGTGCTCTTTTTGCAAGCAAAGACCTTCGCATAGAAGATTCTATATTTGATGATGGTGAGTCTCCATTAAAGGAGAGCAGTAATATAGAGCTTGTAAACAGCAGCTTTAAGTGGAAATATCCACTCTGGTACTGCAACAATGTCAATGTAAAGGACTGTTATTTCTTTGAGATGGGAAGAGCAGGAGTATGGTACACTAACGATATTAATGTTGAGGATACAATTATTGAAGCACCTAAGAATTTCAGAAGATGCAACAGATTAGGACTTAAGAATGTAGAGTTCGTCAATGCCGAGGAAACTCTCTGGAGCTGTGATAATGTTACTATGACAAATGTAGTGGCAAAGGGCAATTATTTTGCAATGAACAGCAACAATATGAAGATTGACGGTCTTAAGCTTGTCGGCAATTATCCATTTGATGGAAGTAAGAATCTTGAGATAAGAAATTCAAGACTTATGAGCAAGGATGCTTTCTGGAATGCTGAAAATATAACAGTGTATGATTCATACATTTCAGGTGAGTACCTTGGCTGGAATTCAAAGAATCTTACGTTTATTAACTGTACAATAGAGAGCCTTCAGGGATTGTGCTACATTGATAATCTTGTTATGAAGAACTGCAAGCTTATTAATACTACACTTGCTTTCGAGTATTCAACAGTAGATGCTGATATCACAAGCAGGGTTGACAGCGTGTTAAATCCAACTTCCGGAACTATAACAGCAGACAGTATAGATAAGCTTATAATTGAGAAGGATAGGGTTAATCCTTCGCTTACTAAGATAGTATGCAGGAATTAATAAGTAGAATTAAGAAGGGAAATCCGAGAATGAAATATGATTTTGATACAGTAGTGAACCGCCGTAATACGGATTCTTTAAAATGGAATGTGGCAGAGAATGAACTTCCTATGTGGGTTGCTGACATGGATTTTAAGACAGCACCTGAGATAACGGAGGCTATTAAGGCAAAGGCAGACCTAGGTGTGTACGGTTATACTGAGATATCAAAGGACTGGTATGACGCATACACAGGCTGGTGGGAAAGACGCCATAATTTCAGGATGGAAGACGACTGGCTTATGTTCGTAACAGGCGTTATACCTGCAATATCAAGCTCTGTAAGAAAGCTTACAACACCAGCTGAGAATGTTGTTATCATGACACCTGTATACAACATTTTCTTTAACAGTATTCTTAATAATGGCAGAAATGTGTTACAGAGCCAGCTTGCATATGAGAATGGCAGGTATGTAATAGATTTTGAAGACCTTGAAGTTAAGCTCAAGAACCCACAGACAACACTTCTTATTCTGTGCAACCCACAGAATCCGGGTGGAAATGTATGGAGTAAGGAAGAACTTGCACGTATCGGAGAGCTTGCTTACAAGTATGGAGTCGTTGTTATATCTGATGAGATTCACTGCGAGCTTACAGACCCGGGCATTGATTATGTGCCATTTGCAAGTGTTTCGGAGGTGTGTAAGAAGATATCTGTAACATGCATAGCACCTACTAAAGCATTTAACATGGCAGGTTTACAGACTGCAGCAATATGTGTGCCGGATGAGCGACTCCGTCACAAGGTATGGCGCGCAATCAATACCGATGAGGTAGCTGAGCCAAATGTATTCGCAGTGGATGTGGCTATAGCAGCATTTACAAAGGGCGAGGAATGGCTTGAGCAGTTAAGAGAATATATCTACGAGAATAAACAGATTACCGAAAAGTTCATAAAAGACAATATTCCGGGAGTGTCAATGGTGGAATCACATTCAACTTATCTTTGCTGGCTTGATGTGTCTGATATCACAGACAATTCAACAAGGCTTGCGGCATATATAAGAAAGAATACTGGACTTTACTTATCAGCGGGAGAAGGCTTTGGTGGAGATGGAAAGCACTTCTTAAGACTGAATGTTGCATGTCCTAAGACAACTTTAATGGATGGGCTTGAAAGACTTAGAAATGGCATATTGAGTTTTGACAGGTAGTGGGTTACAATAATATAAGTGAAATAACACATGAGATACGAGTGTATCTAAGAATAATAAGCGAGGAGATAATGATATGAATATTGTATGTTTAGACCTTGAGGGCGTTCTTGTACCAGAGATATGGATTGCATTTGCAGAGGCAAGCGGAATCCCAGAGCTTAAGAGAACAACAAGAGACGAACCAGATTATGATAAGCTTATGAACTGGAGATTAGGCATTCTTAAGGAGCATGGTCTTGGACTTAAGGAGATTCAGGATACTATTGCTAAGATAGACCCAATTCCGGGAGCAAAGGAATTCCTTGATGAATTAAGAAGCATAACACAGGTTATCATTATTTCAGATACATTTACACAGTTTGCTACTCCGCTTATGAAGAAGCTGGGCTGGCCAACTATTTTCTGTAATTCACTTGAGGTCGCTGACAATGGTGAGATTACAGGTTTCAAGATGCGTTGTGAGCAGTCAAAGCTTACAACAGTTAAGGCTTTACAGTCTATTGGTTATGATACTATTGCATCAGGAGACAGCCACAATGACTTAGGAATGATTAAGGCAAGCAAGGCAGGCTTCCTCTTTAAGAGTACAGAGCAGATTAAGGCTGATAATCCTGAATTAGAGGCATTTGATACATATGATGAGCTTTTAGCTGCTATTAAGAAGGCACTTTAAGATGCATCAAAGGTAAAAGGGGTTACTATGTTATTAGAAGAGATACTCAAGCAGGAGCAGGAAAGATTCATTAAAGAGAATCTTCTTTCTGATGAAATGCTTGAGTTATTAAAAGAAAATATTATGCCGTTTAACACACTGATGGCTTATTACAGATGCGCCATTATGGAGGTTGAGACTAAGTTCAAGGTGCTTAATGAGGAGTTCTCATTACAGTATGACAGAAATCCTATTGAGAGTATCAAGAGCAGAATTAAGTCTATGGATGGCATATTTAAGAAGGCGAAGAAGAAAAATATTCCTATAACAATGGAAGGCATTGAGGAAGGTATAAGAGATATTGCGGGGGTAAGAGTAATATGCTCTTTCCCGGAAGATATCTATATGCTTGCCGACTGCCTGTTAAAGCAGGACGATGTAGTGCTTGTCGAGAGAAAGGATTATATCAAGAATCCTAAGCCAAGCGGTTACAGAAGTCTTCACCTTATAATTGAGATACCGATATTCCTTCAGAATGAAAAGAAGATGATGAAGGTTGAGGTTCAGTTCCGTACAATTGCCATGGATTTCTGGGCGAGCGTGGAGCATAAGGTTCGTTATAAGAAGAATATTCCAGATTCTGAAGCAGAACAGCTGGCTGCAGAATTGTCTTCATGTGCAGATCAGATTGCTGCAATGGATAACAAGATGGAAGAGATTCGCCGCAGAATTGCAGAAGCGGAGGAAAGAGAAGCTGAAAATAGTCCGGCTAAGCAGCCTCAGACGATAGGTGGGGTGATGCTTAAGAAGAGGCTGGAATCGGGGAGGTTTCCCTTTAAGAAGTAGGTAAGAAATGGCTCCCCGGAGAGGGGGCTGGGGATGGCTGTATGGTTTAATTGAAAACGCGCTCCCGCTCGGGCGAAGACGCAGCGGGTACTAAGTTTGTGGGGATTTGCCGCCTTGCGGCGGCTCTCCCCACGCACTAAGTACCGGCGTCTTCACACGGTTTCCAATTAAACCACACAACCACACCCAGCCCACCACCCCGGGGAGTTTTTACCTGTCAGCGTTGGTCGCTTTGGCTCCCTCGCTTTTGTGGTGGGGGGGGTGAGATGCGTGGTTCAGCGTTGGTCGCATTGCTCCCTTGCTGGTGTGGTGGCGGGATTGAGCTATGGTCGTGTAGAGCAACTGTGTTTGTGATGGGGAGGATGTGACTGGGTTGGATAAAGGACTTTCTTGAAGGTTCAAGTGGAGTTTAGAGGCTGTAGGATTTTATAAAATGTGTAGCAATTTTAGCACACGATGTGAGAAAAAGGCGCATTCGAGCCATGGATGGCGAGTATGCGCCGGTTGCGGACGGTGACTGTAACGCGGATAAAATCCGTACAGCGTCTTAATGACACGTTCCACCTTTAAGAAAGTCCTTTATCCAACCCAGTCACACCTTGCTGGACATAAAAGAAGGAGGACATTATGAAGGTTATATCTATTGTTGATGATGATTATGGAATTATGTTTAATAACAGACGAGTTTCTAAGGACAGTGTTCTTAATGAGCATATTATTAAGATGCTTGATGGCGGGAAGTTATGGCTTTCTTTATATAGCAAGCAGCTTTTTGGTGATTATGAGAATCTTGAGGTTAATCAGGAGTTTGGTTTTGCCGGAAGGGATGATTTCTGTTTTGTTGAGGACTCTGAGATTGTTTCTTATGAGGATATTGTGGATGAGGTTTATCTGTATAAGTGGAACAGGAAGTATCCTTCTGATGTGAAGTTTCCTAAGGACATGCTTAATGATTTTAAGCTGGAGGGTTCTACTGATTTTGAGGGTAATTCTCATGAGAAAATTACTGAAGAAAGATATGTAAGAAAGAAATAAGGAGTATGATAAATGCGTAATATCAGGTTAGAAGTATTGAGAAGAGTAACCGCATTTTTACTGGTAGGCTTCATTGTGTGGAGCGGGCTTTGGGTAAACGGATGCTCTTCTAAGAATACTGCCAATGCAGGTGAGGCGTTGTCAGCATCATGGCAGGCAGATATGGTAACTCTTTCATATGATGGGAAGCCATATGTTGTAATTAATGACAATAATCCTGATTTTACTGAAGCAGATATGACGACTGCTTCATTTGAAAGCTATGGTGAGCTTGACGGTCTGGGAAGATGTACCACAGCATTTGCGAATATTGGTAAAGATCTTATGCCTGCGGAAAAGCGCGGCTCTATTGGTGAGGTGAAGCCGACAGGCTGGCAGACGGCTAAGTATGATAATGTTGATGGTAAATATCTGTATAACAGGTGCCATCTTATAGGTTATCAGCTTACTGGTGAGAATGCCAATGAAAAGAATCTGATTACAGGAACAAGATATCTTAATGTTGATGGTATGCTGCCTTTTGAAAATATGGTGGCGGATTACATAAAGGAAACTAATAATCATGTTTTGTACCGCGTAACACCTGTATTTTCTGGCGATAATCTTGTTGCCAGCGGTGTGCAGATGGAGGCTGAGTCAGTTGAGGATAATGGCGATGGAATTCTTTTCAATGTGTATTGTTTTAATGCACAGCCGGGAATTGCTATTGATTATGCAACAGGTGACAGCCATCAGGACGATTCAATAGTTGCAGATGCTTCAAAGTCAACAACTGCAGCCGAAGCAAATGTGCAGACATATGTACTTAATACGAATACTAAGAAGTTCCACAAAGAATCCTGCAACAGTGCAAAGAGCATGGATGCTTCCAATAAAAAGATTTATACAGGAAGCAGGCAGGATATTATTGATATGGGGTATGAGTCTTGTGGTGTGTGCAAGCCGTAAAATAGTTATTTGAATTGAATTAAATTTAATAATATGGTAAGATTTTGACAGAGAAACCGGATAATATAATAGTTAGCTTGTTTATACATGGAAAGGAATTTTTATGAGAAAAATCAAACTAATACTGTTATTTTGCGCTGTTTTTCTGTCAATTTTGTTATTAACAGGTGATAAAGACAGGATACAGGCAGATGATGATGACAGTAATTTTACTAATTTAGTGGTATTTGCCAGATTTGCAGGTGAAACCGAATTTATAAATGATGTATATGAAGGCAGTTCTGTCAGAAAAATAACAGATAATTCATATAATGCAGGTTCATATAGTGTAGGCGATTATTACAGATGTGTATCAGATAACAAATTAAGAATGAGAAGTGTATATTTATATGATAATGGCGGCTCAATTGTACTTTCACATCCTCGTGGGTATTATGCAGAGTACAGCGATATTAATACTATTGGTTATAAAGATGCTTCGGAGCGTGCAAGCAGAATGTATGAGCTTAGGCAGGAGTGGTCAGAAGCTGTTAATAATGCCATATCATCTGGTAATAAAATTTCTGATTATAATAATACTGTATACTATGACTATGGTGTGCTTGATAAAGATAACAATGGTACTATTGATTCAATTACAATTATTTATAAGAATAATGGGGCAGGTAATATATCAGTAAGCTGGTCATCACCATTGTGGAATTATACAGATTATGTTAATAATATTTCTGTTAATACCGGCAAAAAAACTATTAATAGTTACAAATATGTCCAGATAACCAATTCGTATTGTAAGCCTGATGGTGATACTAACGGATATTTATTTAAGGATGAGGATGACCGGGTATTTGTATCAATTGCAACAGCAGTACATGAAATGGGACATATTATGGGGCTGAAGGATTTATATAACTCAAAGAATGCGTCACCAGTGTATTTCATGTCAGTTATGGCAAAGCATATATCTCCAGTTCCGCAGTTTATGTCTCTTAAGGAGAAAGAAGTATTAGGCTGGGCTGATGAGAATGATATTAAGACGATTTTGTCCGAAGGAGAATATAGTCTTAAAGCATTAGGAACTTCAGGTACGGATAATATTACAGGATATAAGATGGATATTCCGGAAAAGGGTAAGACATTGTATCTTGAGTACAGAAATTTTGAGGATAATGGTAACAAATATGATTCTCAATATAAGCATATGTTCAAGATTAATGGAAACAGAGTGGATAAAATTCCATTAAAATCAGGGCTGGTATGTTATCTTATAGACAGTGACACTAAGTTTCCAAGTAATATGTATTTTTCATCACCTAAATGGAATTATGAAGTTCTTGGTGGACAGTATAACACAAAGGCAGATGCAGCATTAGGAATAGGTGAAGATATATGGATTTACGGAGATATTTATATCAGTGTCAATTCAATCGAGAATAATATACTCACATTTGAAATAAAGGGTGGCATTCCAGAGCATATTCATAGTGGTGGAGTGGCAACATGCGTCAATCGTGCAGTGTGTGAAGTATGTCATGAGGAATATGGTGAATTGAATAAGGATAATCATAAGTTACAGCATGTAGAAGCTAAAGCAGCTACAGTGACTCAGGAAGGTAATATTGAATATTATTACTGCTCTTTATGTTTAAAATACTTTGCAGATTCAAATGCATCAAAGCAGATAGACAAAGATAGTGTTGTTACATCGAAACTGGCACCAGAAATAATTGCTGGTGATAAATGTATAATTGATAAGAATTCCGATAAGGCAATTACATTTAGGTCTAATGCAGCATTTTCAGATTTTGTAAAAGTAGAACTTGATGGCAGAGAGCTTGTAAAAGACAAAGATTATACGGTAAAAGCAGGAAGTATTATTGTAACACTTAATCCAGATTTAATAAAAAAATTATCGACGGGTGAGCATGTTATAGGTATTGTTTCATCGAGTGGAACAGCTAGTGCACATTTTACTGTTAAAGAACCGGTGACGGAAGCAGAGACAGAAACAGTGACGGAAAGCAGCAGGGAAACAGAATCTGAAACTGAGGACATCAAGGAAACTGAAAGTAGTAAAGAAACAGAAAGTATCAAAGAATCTGAACCAGAGACAGAGACCATCAGTCAGACAGAATCAGAAACAACAAGCCAGTATACATTTGATGAAAATGAAACAAATGCATCATCAATTAACACTGGGGACAGAAATCATGGGAAATTATGGCTTGTAATAGCAATTATTGCGTTAGCTGGATGTATTGCAGCAGCAGTTATGTATGTTGTTTCAAAGCGAAAGTAATAAAAACTGAATAGCAACTGATAATACAAAACAGGAGTAGGTCAATAGCTTAACTCCTGTTTTGTGTTATGAAATATAGTTGTTATTCAGTAAATGTTCCAACCAATTTAACAAGCATAGCAACGGTCATATCCATGCCTTCAACAGTAATATGTTCATAAGGACCGTGGTATGCGTGTCCGCCAGTTCCAAGGTTAGGGCATGGAAGACCTTTGAAGCTTAACTGACAGCCGTCTGTGCCTCCGCGGATAGGAAGAATAAGTGGCGTTATATCAGCCAGTTCACAGGCTTTCTTTGCATTTTCAATAAGATTCATGCAGCCTGCAATGATTTCGGACATATTATTATACTGGTCTATAATGGTGAGCGTAACAGTTCCCTTGCCCCATTTTTCATTCATATTCTTTTCGATTAATCGCAGAGTATTTTTCTTTGCTTCAAATAAATTCTTATCATGGTCTCTTACTATATAATTAAGCGAAGCCTCACTGACATCGCCAGACATGCTGACAAGATGGTAGAAGCCCTCGTAATCTTCTGTGCCGCGAGGGGTTTCCATAGCAGGAAGTGCATTGTTAATCTCCATTGCAACAAGACTGGCATTAATCATGGTGTCTTTGGCAGAACCTGGGTGTACATTGAAGCCTTTAATATGAAAATCCGCTTTGCATGCGTTGAAGTTTTCGTACTGAATCTCGCCTTCTGTGTCGCCGTCAATTGTGTAGGCGTATTTGGCACCGAACTGTTCTATGTTAAAATGTTCAGCTCCCATGCCGATTTCTTCATCAGGTGTGAATGCAATACATATTGTTCCATGAGGTATATTGCCTTTCTGCAAATGTTCTATCATAGTAAGGATTTCAGCAATACCTGCTTTATCATCGGCACCAAGTATAGTGCTTCCGTCTGATGTGATAAGTGTACGACCCTTAAGAGTGCCAAGATGAGGAAAATCATGCACAGACAAGGTTATTCCCGCAGGAAGTGTGAGTGATACACCATTAAAGTTTTCTGTTATTACTGGTGTAATATCGTGATTGCAATAATCGGACACAGTATCCATATGTGCAATAAATCCGATAGCAGGTGCATTTTCATAACCTTTGGTTGCTGGAAGCTTACCATACAGGTAACACATATCGTCAAGTACAATGTCCGATAAATTCAATCCTTCCATCTCATTTTTAAGAAATCTGGCTAACTCAAACTGGCATGCAGATGAGGGAGTTGTTTCACTGTTTTCATCACTTGGTGTACGGAAAGTGACATATTTTAATAATCTTTCATATGCTTTCATGGTAATTCTCCAATCTGTGGATTGATATTCATATATTAACATATTCTGGTGGAAATATACGGATTATGCGAAAAAAAATAAAAGATTATCAATACATAAAATAAACTCCATTGAATGGGACGAAGAAGAATATAAGGATAATGGTATACTTTGCAGAAATGCAGTTGCAAAAGGTAATAAGGTGGTAAATGATTATACAGCTTTGTATGGAGGAGATGCATATCTTCCTGCCAATAATCTGGCTTATAAATATGTTGCTTAATTAATAATCATCCAGCAGCGGTTACATTTGGAGCATTAACAGTTCTGATAGTAATTTCTTGCGTGGTAGTATTTCTTGTATTCTTAAAAAGAAGACAGATGAATAAATACGAAAAGTATTAACATACAGACACCAGCACATTAAGGTTAAATGTGCTGGTGTTTCCTATATCATATGTATTTATCATTCTTTGATGAGATGTTTACCAGTCCAAAAGACAGAGCAAAAAGTATAATAATGAAGGCCACGAAATATAGACTGCCCATAGTATTTTCCATGGACGCTATAAAATCGTATGAACCGTGTAAAAGAACTGGTACCACAATGCTGAATATTCTGAATATCTTGGAGCTAAACATTTTTCCCCGATTATACTGTTTTCTTGCGAGACCATAGAATACACCCATAAACACACCAAAACAGGCATGTCCTGGAATTGCTGTTATTGCTCTTACAATAGCAGTTGAAAAACCATATGATAAAACATAGTTGATATTTTCCCAAAGGGCAAATCCGAGAGAAACAAATACTGCATATACAACACCGTCATACTGACAGTTAAATTCTGGATTATTCCATGTCCGTTTTTTTAAGAAGAAATACTTTGAGCTTTCTTCGGCTATGGCAACAATAACAAAATAAAGAATTATCTGATACAGCAATGTATTTCCGGGAACAAAGCATGATAAAATCCATTCCCCTATTTTTTCCTCAATTAAGGCAATAATGGTGGATAGAATTCCCGCAATAACTAGCTGTCTTAAAAGGTAGCCGCTTTCCTTTTCCATTCTGTCTGCTCTGTATACTTTAATCATAAGGAATACCGCAGGAATAACTGCCGATAATATTAATATCCAGTTATACATCATTATGGGTTCTAATATAAAATAAAACATATATCTGCTTGCTCCTTATTGTGTTTTTTATTTCTGTTTTTATAATTATATATCTCATATATTCTGATAACAAGCTTCTTTATAATATATTAATAAATGGAAATGCGAAATCATGGCAGTCGGTTAGATGCTATGAAAAATAACAAATCTTGCTGTCAGGTCATCAAAGAGCTATAATATATTCAGTTTATATGCGTGAAAAACAGAAATATATTTCTTGCTGATGGCAAAGGTGTGATTAAAAGGTAAAGAAAGAATTAAGTGGGTTCAAGGAGGAGCTACATGAATGGTGACTGTGATGTGATAAACAGATTATTGAATGAAACAATGCACATGGATTTTCCATTTCTTGCAAGTGAGGATAAGAAGAAAAGGATTGTTGAAGATAAGAAGATATATATAGAAGATACAATAAAAGAAGCGTTTGCAGATATGTATCCTGAAAAGTTGGAATTAAATAAGTTGTGGAATGAGGCCTTAGATTATGCAGGCAGCAAATTTGACAGTCTTCCTGTATCGAAAAGGCTGAATGGATTTTATTTGCAGGAGCTTATGCATAGGTATGTTGAATTATTAGGAAATGTAGTGACAGAGAATAAGGAGAATTAATGCTATGGGGGAACATGAAGAAAAAATTGAAATAATGAGAAAGTATCTGACAGATATGTCAACGGGATTTTATTGTCATATTGGCGGTGAAGTTCCAAGCAAAAAAATTAATAATGCGTTAAAAACATTTGCACAGGGTATGGATAGTGACACTATAATAGGATTCTATGATACAACTTCATTTGGGAGTGGTAAGAATGGATATATTTTTACTGATGATAAAATGTATTATGTTGAAATGTTTGAAAAGCCTAAAAAGCTGTGGTATGACGATATTAAGCAAATACGAATGTTAAAGAGTAGTAAAAAGGATAGTGACCGAGAATTAGCGATAGATTTTTTAGATGGAAGTTCACTTTATATAGAAGGCGGTCTGATAAAGAAGACTCCATTAAAAAATTTCCTTAATGAAATGAAAAACTTTGAGGCTAACAAAAAGGCGGAGAAGAAGAAAATTGAAAATGAAAAGAAGAATAATTTCGGAGCTGAATCAGCAGGTCGAGGGATAGGAGCATTTAGGACTGTTAATAATCAGTTTGAAGAAGAGAAATTTCATTCAAGACAGGGACATGGTTTTGCTGCAGAAAGGGCTAATAACCTATTTGATAAGCTGACAGGACATGATGCAAAGATTGTTGGAGATGATAACGCTAAAAATGGTGCTGACAGAGTTGTTGATGGCGTAAATATACAGTCGAAGTATTGCGCTACAGGAAAAAGATGTATAAATGAATGCTTTGAAAATGATGGAAAAGGTACATTCAGATATATGACGGATGGAAAACCAATGAAGATAGAAGTTCCGTCTGATAAGTATGATGAAGCTGTAAGGGCAATGGAAGAGAAAATTAAAAACGGACAGGTAAAGGGTGTGTCTGATCCTAATGAAGCAAAGAATATTGTTAAGAAAGGACACTTTACATATGCACAGGCTAAAAATATCGCCAAAGCAGGTACTGTTGAATCTCTTACATATGATGCGGTAAACGGAACAATAATAGCATCATCTGCATTTGGTGTTACTGCAATGATAACATTTGCAACATCAATGTGGAATGGAGAAGATTTTGAAGATGCTATAAAGATTGCGACATATTCAGGTCTTAAAGTAGGTGGAACAGCATTTATTACTTCGATACTTGCAGCTCAATTATCAAAAGCCGGGCTTAACAGTGCGCTTGTTGGAAGTTCCGAAGCTATAGTTGCTATGATGGGACCGAAAGCATCTGCAGTTTTAATTAATGCATTTCGTGTAGGTTCAAAGCCTATTTATGGCGCAGCGGCAATGAAAGCAGCAGCCAAGCTTTTAAGGAGCAATACAATTACAGCAGGCATCACATTTGTTGTACTGTCTTCCTTTGATGTTGCCAACATATTCAGAGGGAGAATATCAGGAAAACAGTTGTTTAAAAATATGGCAAATACAGCTGCAACGGTAGGGGCTGGAACAGGAGGCTGGGTTGCCGGCGCAGCAATCGGTTCCGCAATTCCAGGAATAGGTACAATTGTGGGTGGCTTAGTTGGTTCTATGGTTGCTGGTTCTGCAGCAGGTAAAGTAACAAATGCTGTGGTTGGAAGCTTTATTGAAGATGATGCGGATAAAATGGTGGAAATAATTCAGGATGTGTTTACTGAAATGGCATCAGAATATCTTCTTAGCAATAAGGAAGCAGAAAAGTCCGTAGACAGATTAAAGGATAAATTAGATGGAAAAACTCTTAAAGATATGTTTGCAAGTAATGATAGGAAGAAATTTGCAAGAAATCTTTTGATTCCAATAATTGAGAATCAGATCTCTAAGCGGGAAGTGATACATAAATTAACTGAAGAGCAAATGCTTTATGGAATAAGGGAGGTTCTTGAAGATATCAGTGATATGGAAGAAAGCTATGCTTAAACTAAAAAGATATACATCGTGCAGCATAAATAACATTAGATAAAATACAGGTATTGACTTAAGTTCTTACCCATTATAATGTAATATTAGAAATTTTTGACAAATGGAGTGTTCCAGATGTTTTGACCACATGTTGGTGATTGTATGTCTGGATATATACATAATTTAGGACCAGCATTTTGCTGGTCTTTTTTATTAAATTGCTGGAGGTTGTGTATGAAAATAGTAAAAACATTAATGCAGGTGAAATATCAGAACTGCCTGATGAAGAATATGTGTTACCATATGGAATTTCTAATGAGGACTAGTAATTAATATGCAAGAAGCTTCCCGCATTCTAAAAAATTCTGTCAAGTCCAAGCATACTATAATTCCAAACTATCCGCATTAAGCAGAAAATACTTCATTCCCATGATTACAAAGCCTTCCTCATTTCTCCAAGGCT
>ERZ827522.1104-NODE-1104-length-26707-cov-12.455801_pt1 | contig 26707 bp, 23 predicted proteins | sample MGYA00519580_ERZ827522 | MGnify/ENA primary metagenome ERZ827522 (study PRJEB31778, sample SAMEA3449340) | human gut metagenome | biome: human gut; feature: human-associated habitat; material: faeces | place: United Kingdom | collected 2010/2012 ... | reverse complement strand
TGGAACGTTTGAATTTCAGGACATTGTATTCATCGATGCCTTTTCCATCATCACGAGTGATGAGGATCTTGTCACCACTGACATACTTGACCGTACCAGCGTGCTTAGCCAGGATGCAGACACCGGAGTCAACAGCGATCTTATATTCCATCCCCGTACCAACGACTGGCGCCTTCGGATTGAGCAGAGGTACAGCCTGACGCTGCATGTTCGCACCCATGAGGGCACGGTTGGCGTCGTCGTTTTCAAGGAAAGGAATCAGGGCAGCTGCAATGGACATAACCTGTTTTGGCGAAACGTCCATGAAGTCAACACGTTCCGGCGGAATCGCAAGGACTTCGTTCTTATCGCGGCAGGTGACGTGGGTATTCACAAAATGGTTGTCTTCGGTCAGCGGTTCGTTGGCCTGGGCAACAACATAGTTATCTTCTTCGTCAGCGGTCAGATAGACGATTTCATCGGTAACACGCTTATTGACTTTATCGACCTTGCGATATGGGGTCTCAATGAAACCATACCGGTTGATCACGCCATAGGCAGCCAGGGAACCGATGAGCCCGATGTTCGGACCTTCAGGGGTCTCAATGGGGCACATACGGCCATAATGGCTGTAGTGAACGTCACGGACCTCGAAACCTGCGCGGTCACGGCTCAGACCGCCGGGGCCCAGAGCAGACAGACGGCGCTTGTGGGTCAGCTCGGCCAGAGGGTTGTTCTGGTCCATGAACTGAGACAGCGGAGAGGAGCCGAAGAACTCCTTGATGGCGGCGACCACAGGACGGATATTGATCAGTGCCTGCGGGGTGATAACGCTCTGATCCTGGCTCTGCAGGGTCATGCGCTCACGGATGACGCGCTCCATACGGGAGAAGCCGATGCGGAACTGGTTCTGCAGCAGCTCACCCACGCTGCGGATGCGGCGGTTGCCCAGGTGGTCGATATCATCGGTGGTGCCGATGCCGTGGCCCAGGCCGTTCAGGTAGTTGATGGAAGCCAGAATGTCGGCCACGGTAACGGTACGGCCGATCAGCTGGTCGTGGTTGCGGCGCAGCATTTCCTTCTGCTCTTCCACATCAGAAGTGGTATCGAGGATCTTCTTGATCTCGTCGAAGGAGCAGCGCTCGTTGATGCCGCACTCCTTCACGTCGAAGGAGAAGAAGCCCTGTGCGTCCACGCAGCCGTTGGTGATGACCTTGACCTTCTTGGCCTCTTCCTTCAGGGCGTCCTCGATCTTCAGCACGACCAGGTTCACACCGGCGTTGTCGGCCTTTTCAGCCATCTCGCGGGTGATCTTGGTATTGGCCTCGATCAGCACTTCGCCGGTCAGCGGGTCCACCACGTTCTCAGCGGCCACAAAGCCGATGATGCGGCGGGCCAGAGACAGCTTCTTGTTCATCTTATAGCGGCCGAACCGGGACAGGTCGTAACGGCGCGGGTCGAAGAACAGCATGTTGATCTGGCTGGTAGCGGACTCCACCGTGGGAGGCTCGCCGGGGCGCAGCTTGCGGTAAACTTCCAGCAGGCCCTCGTCCTGGTTCTTGGTGGTATCCTTTTCCAGGGTGGCCAGGATGCGTTCGTCGTCGCCGAAGAAGTTCAGGATATCCTCGTTGGTGGACAGGCCCAGTGCACGGCACAGCACGGTGACGGGCAGCTTGCGGTTCTTGTCGATGCGGACATAGAACACGTTGGAGGCATCGGTCTCATACTCCAGCCATGCGCCGCGGTTGGGGTTCATGGTGGCGCTGTACAGGTCGTTGCCCACCTTATCCTTGGCATCGCCGTAGAACACGCCGGGAGAACGGACCAGCTGGCTGACGATCGCACGCTCTGCACCGTTGATCACAAAGGTGCCGGCGTCGGTCATCAGGGGGAAGTCACCCATGAAGATCTCCTGGTCCTTCACCTCGCCGGTCTCCTTGTTCAGCAGACGGGCGGTGACGCGCAGGGGTGCTGCATAGGTCACGTCGCGCTCCTTGCACTCCTTGATGCTGTACTTCGGCTCCTTGTCGAGGCGGAAGTCCACAAAGCTCAGTGCCAGATTGCCGGTGTAGTCCTCAATGGTGCCGATGTCGTGGAAGACCTCTTTCAGGCCCTCGTCCAGGAACCACTGATAAGAGTTCTTCTGGACCTCGATCAGGTTCGGCATACTGATGACTTCGTCGATGTGGGAGAAGCTCATGCGCTCGGTTTTGCCGAGCTTGACGGGCTTGACTTTCATCATAAAATCAACCACTCCTTACTTTTATACTCTACGGGATGTCGTATACACGGGTCAAATTTGAGCAGACACACATAATTCGACCCGCGTCGGAAGGAACGTTTCGGCGTTTTTCACAAACTTTGCGGTTTGACCCACTCAGCCGACCCCGACGCATTCCTCTTTTAGGCGCATTAGTCCATTATGTGATACTAATGCAGTATACACCCTAAAAGTCCAGTTGTCAAGCCATTTTTCACGATTTCTGTGCATTTTTTTGATTTTTGCCGGTTTATTCCGCACACCCGGCAGCGTGTCAATTTTCTTCGTTTTAGGGGTTGATATTTTTATTTTGCACGTTCCATACCAAAACAGCCTTGTGCAATTTGTCTATCTTGTCTCTTGTATTCTGAAGTAGGACTTTATCAGAAAGATTTCTCTGCCCTGTTACGCGGCGACCGTAAAGCCGATCACAACAGATGCCCCTTACCGTAACGACCCCTCTCGTGAAAATGATATTTCCGCTATTCATGGCGCAGCGCACGCGGAGCCATTTCCAATCGTTCCGTTCCACTTCTGCACAAAAAAGCCTCCGAAAAATCCGCAGATTTTTCAGAGGCTCCCTCTTATAATGTTATCAGCGCTTCACTCATCCAGATAATCCCGCAGGCGCTTAGCGCGGCTGGGATGCCGCAGCTTACGCAGGGCTTTGGCTTCGATCTGCCGCACCCGCTCCCGGGTCACGTTGAACTCCCGGCCCAGCTCTTCCAGGGTCCGGGAGCGCCCGTCCTCCAGCCCGAAGCGCAGGGCGATCACCCGCTCTTCCCGGGGCGTCAAGCTCTTGAGCACGTTCATCAGTTCCCGGCGCAGCAGCTGCCGCCCGGCTTCGTCCACCGGAACACCCGCTTCCTCATCCTGGATGAAATCCTCCAGATGGGCATCCTCTTCCTCGCCCACCGGCGTTTCCAGACTGATGGGATCCTGTGCCAGCTGCAGCAGTTCCCGCACCCGGTCCGGTTCCAGATCCAGCTGCACGGCGATTTCCTCCACCGTGGGCTCCCGGCCATTTTTGCGCAGCAGCTCCCCTGCTGTCTTTTTGACCCGGTTGATGTTCTCCACCAGATGCACCGGAATGCGGATGGTACGGCCCTGGTCTGCAATGGCCCGGGTGATGGCCTGGCGGATCCACCAGGTGGCGTAGGTGGAAAACTTGAAGCCGCGCTCCGGCTCAAACTTTTCGGCCGCCTTCATCAGGCCGAGGTTTCCCTCCTGAATCAGGTCCAGAAACGGCAGCCCCCGCCCGACATAGCGCTTGGCCACCGACACCACCAGCCGCAGGTTGGCTTCGCTCAGAGCACGGCGAGCGTCGGCGTCCCCGGCCTGTGCGGCGCGGGCAAGGTCTGCTTCCTGCTGTGCCGTAAGCAGCGGCACCCGGCCGATCTCCTTTAAATAGGTGTGCACTGGGTCATCCAGCGCCACGCCCTCGGCGGAGAGTTCGTGTTCCAGCTGACCAAGCTGCGTTTCGTCCAGCGGCGGAAGCTCCACTTCCTCGTCCTCGGCAATGTGCACGCCCCGGGCCTCCAGCGCTTCGTACAGTTCATCCAGCCGGGCCACATCATAGTCCGCCTCGTCCATGGCGCGGCTGATCTGGTCCGGGGTCAGGGTCTTGCGCCGGGCGTGTGCCGCCAGCGTCCGGGCCAGTTCCTCGGTCTGCGACAATTTCTGCATGATTCCTGCTCCTTTCCTCTCCTGCTCCAGCCGGAGGGGAAAGCGGGCCTCATTCTTCTTCGCACACGAGCCCCTGCTTTTTTTCGCGCATCGACTGGAAGTAGCTGCTCAGTTCCTCGTTTGTCATGCTGGCCGCCTTGCTTGCCACGGGCATGCCCCGGGCAATGCGGTCCAGATACAGCCGGATGTCATCCGGTGTACAGTTCACATCGCTGTATTGTGCCGCAAGATGGCTCAGTTCATTCAGGGCCTCCTCCCCGGCAAAAGCGTGCAGGGCGGTCAGGCTGATCTCCACGCCTTGCTCCCGGCACCGCAGCATGGCTTCATACAGCTCCTTTTGCTGGGGCTGGATGAACTGCTCTGCCGTCAGCTGATCCTTGACCAGATCCAGATACTGCGGTTCCCGCAGGATGGCCGCCAGCAGCCGCTGCTGGGCACTGACAATGCCCAGGGCCTGGCTGCCTCCGGCGGTGTAGGACACCTTGATCTGGTCCATCTCCCCGGACCGCAGCACCTGCCGGTCATGCTCCCGGCGGCGTTTGCTGCCTGCCTTTTTTACGGCGGTGCCCAGCTGGGTCATGATGGCAGCTTTGGAGATGTTGGTCTCCTCTGCCAGCCGCCCGGCGTAGACCTCCTGCTCCGTGGGGCTGGACCGCTCGGCCAGCAGGTCCACCGCCTGTTTGACGTATTCCAGCCGCTGGGCGTCCTGCGAAAGGTCATACTGACTGCGCAGTCGTCCCAGACGGAAGTCCAGCGCATTGCCCACGCCGTCCAGCAGTGCCTTGAAGCGCTCGGCGCCATACTTTTTGATGTACTCATCCGGGTCCTTGGCACCGGGGATCTGCAGCACGCCCACCTTGACCGGGCTGTTGCGGAACAGCTCCAGCGACCGGAGGGTGGCCTTTTGGCCCGCCTCGTCCGAGTCGTAGCTCAGGATGACCTCATCCGCATACTCACTAATGAGCCGCACCTGATCCGGGGTCAGGGCCGTGCCGCAGGCACACACTGCTGTGTCGATGCCGGCCTGCTGCATGCTGATGACGTCCATATAGCCCTCGCACAGCACGAACCGCCGGGACGCACTGCGTTTGGCGATCTGCAGCGCGAATACCGTGTCCGACTTGTGGTAGACCAGCGTTTCCGGGCTGTTGACGTATTTGGGCTTGGAGTCATCCAGCACGCGGCCGCCAAAGGCAATGATGTTGCCCCGCAGATCAAAAATGGGGGTCATTACCCGCTTCCAGAACAGGCAGTAGATCCGCCCGGACGGACTGCGCTTGAACAGACCACTGGCGTCCAGCTCCTGCTGATTGTAGCCCTTGTCGCGCAAAAACTGATACAGGGCCTGCCCGTCGTTGGGTGCATAGCCCAGCCCGAACCGGACGATGGTCTTGTCGTCCAGGCCGCGCCGTCGCCAGTAGGCACGGGCCTGCCGGGCCTCCTCCACAGTGGAGTTGAGGCAGGCATGGAAAAACCGTGCCGCCTCCTTGTTCATGGACAGGATGCGGCTGCGCATCCTGCCGGTCTTGTCGTCCTCCTGGGGCTCCGGCATCCCGGCCCGGGCCGCCAGCATCTTGACGGCCTCCGGGTAGTCGATGCTGTTGATCTTTTTGGCAAAGGTAATGGCATCGCCGCCGGCCCCGCAGCCAAAGCAGTAAAAGCTCTGGGTGTCCGGGTAGACGTAAAAGGAGGGCGATTTTTCACTGTGGAAAGGGCACAGCCCGCCGTACAGCCGCCCCTTGCGCTTGAGCTGCACATAGCTGCCCACCAACTCCACGATGTCGGTGCGGCGGGTCAGTTCCTCAATGTATTCGTGTGGGATCATGGATTTTCAAACGACCTTTCCGTTTTATAGAACATGCCACTTCTGCGGCACAAAAAGTTCCTCAAAGGTACGGATGGCAAACTCGTCGCTCATACCGCTGATGTAGTCGGTCACCGCGCGGTCACGGCCTTCCTGATACGCCAGCTGAACGTAGAAATTGGACATCCGGTCGATGTGGTTCAGGTAGTAGTCATACAGCTCCCCGATCACCTTGTCCACCTTTTGTTCCTCGCGTTTGGCGGTTTTGTCCACATAGACGGTGGCGTACATGAAGTCCCGCAGGGCCAGAAATGCCTCATTCTCCTCCGTACCCACCCGTACATTGCCGTCGCTATTGCGCAGGATGCTGTTGATCATGGTCGTGATACGGGCGGATTTGGTGGTGCCCAGCACCGCGGTGCAGTCTTTGGGCAGGATGTCCGGGTCCAGCACACCGGCGCGCACGGCGTCCTCGATGTCGTGGTTGACGTAGGCGATCTGGTCTGCCATGCGTACGATGCGCCCTTCCGGGGTGGCAGCCCAGGTGCCTTTGGTGTGGGTCACGATACCGTTGCGCACTTCCCAGCTCAAGTTGAGGCCCCTGCCCTCTTTTTCCAGCTTGTCCACCACCCGCAGGCTCTGCACATAATGCTTGAACCCGCCCGGGCAGAGCTGGTTGAGCGCCCGTTCTCCGGCGTGGCCAAAGGGCGTGTGGCCCAGGTCATGGGCCAGGCTGATGGCCTCGGTCAGATCCTCGTTGAGGCGCAGGGCGCGGGCGATGGTGCGGGCGATCTGCGCCACCTCCAGTGTATGGGTGAGCCGGGTGCGGTAGAGGTCGCCCTCCGGTGAGAGAAATACCTGCGTTTTCTGCTTGAGCCGCCGGAACGCTTTGCAGTGGATGATCCGGTCACGGTCCCGCTGGAACACCGGACGGATAGGGTCCTGCTCTTCGGGCCTCACCCTGCCCCGGCTGGCATCGCTGAATGTTGCCCAGGGGGCCAAGGTCAGCCGCTCGATCTCTTCGGTGCGCTGTCGTACATCCATCAGGAACCCTCACTTTCTGTTTTCTCCCCCTCCTCTCGCACGGCGCAGCCGATCCCCATGCCGCGTCTGCGGCAAGTATAGCACACCCGCCCTGTCGAAGGGGGAAAGTTTTTGTCTTGGAACGAATAAAATTTCTCGATCTTGCTGCCGCTCCCCAGCCTTCCCCGCAGGGAAGTCTGTGTCATAACGGCAGGCAGTCAGCTTTCAGGTCAGAACGGAGCGTAGAACGGCTGCGATACGCTCACCTGTGCAGCACCCCGGGTCAGCTCCCGGAGCTGCTCCAGCAAGGGCGGCTCCGTACCCTCAGGCATCTGCCAGCGCAGGGTGACACGGTCGGTGAACTGAGGGTCTGCAAGCTTTGCCCCCGCCGCCTGGATGAGCAGCGCCGCCCGCTCATAGAGCGAGTAGTCCACCGTTACCTCCAACTCCACCACACTGCGCACCGTGACCACCTCGGCGGCTTCCAGCGCGCGGGCGGTGGCGGTGGTATAGGCCCGCACCAGGCCGCCGGTGCCCAGCAGCACGCCGCCAAAGTACCGGGTAACGACCACGACAAGGTCAGTCAATCCGCTGTGCTGCAGTACTTCCAGTGCCGGGGTTCCCGCCGTCTTGGCCGGTTCACCGTCATCGGAGTAGCGCTCCCGGTTGCCCTCCCGCAGGCGGTAGGCGTACACATTGTGCCGGGCCGTGCGGTTGGCTGCCCGCACCTGCTCCAAAAAGGCCACCGCCTTTTCCTCGCTGTCCGCAAAGGAGAGCTGCGCAATAAAGCGGCTCTTCTTTTCCTCATATTCGCCGGTGGCCGTGCCCCGGATGGTGCGGTAATCCTCCACGCTGGTTCCTCCTGCCCATTGATTTGATTTATTTAATAAGTATAGCATAAATCCCGGCAAAGAAAAAGCCTGCTTGCTGGCACTGCGTACCGTAAAACTCCCGTTTCAATCTTCACGAGTGATTTTTCTTGGAAGAAGCCCCGCCGAAGAACATCTGCCCGGCATTATACAAGCGAAAGAATGTATGAAAAAGAAGAAACACATCTCAGAAGAGCAGCATTATCTCTGTGAAATCGGTCTGGAAAAGATGCCATATGGATCTTCCTGGCTCTACAAATCTTATACAGAGGAAAGCCTCACGCACATCAAGATTACGGCCTATTATAATGTGGGCGAGGCTTTTCTTCAAGCTTCCACTGCAGCATGGGGGAATCTATGGGATTGCCGTGCCGCGCTTCGCAAGTTGGTATCCTCCGTCTATCTGGAAAGCGATTTGAACCTTCCATTCTGAAAAAACGGAAAATTCTTATTCCAACTTGGGTATACTCCTGTTGTGTCCGACATGAAGAAAATCGTTCAGAAAACTGCCGCATTGTCTTTCCCCAAATGGGCGTTAGCCGTATGGGATATGGATACTGCAACATTATATATGGTCAAATACGACAGAAGTCATTGATTTTCTTTGTTTATCTGTGATACCATTCGTTATAAGACCGATGGCGTTGCTCTCTTCGCCTATGGTGGAGACTCCGGCACTCAAAGAAACTTTCCGAAAAACACAACGAGGTGACCATTTTTGAAACGTCGAACTTTTCTTGTCTGCTCCGCTGCACTTTTTTGCGGTGCGCTTCTGGCAGGGGGCTGCACTCAAAAAACTTCTCAGCCCGTCCTTCAGCAAATCGAATACTCCAATTTGGCAGATTCGGATACACAAGCTCTTCTTTCCAAGCTTTTGCAGGATGCCGGCGTATCCGACCTGCGGATACAGACCTTCTTTGATCATGTGCAAAAGTTCAACAATGCTGTGGACCCGGCATGGCTCACCACAGGTTTTGAAAACGCCAAGCCTTTGGATCTGAAATACGATCCTTACTCCATGCAGGACGCATGGACGGAAAAATATGACACCTTCCCCGGCTGGAACTGTCGGATCACCGCCTGTGGGCTGTTCGGTGATTTTATCACTGTCACGGGCAAGGCAGACCTTGACTCAGCCGAGGACACCCTGTTTATGGACTATGAAACACTGGATTCTGACCCGGAATCCCTTTGCGGCGATGAACGGCAAAAGTTTGATGCGCTGTTCGCCCCGGTCAAAACTACCAATACGACCGATATTCCTACCCATTTGAAAACGATTCAGCAGGAATGGAAGAAACGCGGCCTCTCCTTCGTGGAAGATGATAAGATCCGTCTTGTCTCCGTGGTCCTGCACGATCAGTTCTCCGAAACGGACAATTCTCTTATGATCGGTCATGTCGGCGTTATGCTTCCCACATCGGATGCGGTATATTTCGTCGAAAAGGTTGCTTTTCAGGAGCCGTATCGCTTGTTGAAGTTCAAAAATCGAACCGAGTTGAGCGATTATCTGATGCTGAAATACGACAACTCGTGGGGACAGGATACTGCCCACACCTTTATTCTGGAAAATTCAGACCTGATGGACGGCTGGCGTATTCTTGAAGAACAGGAAAATGCAAGCTAAAAGCATCGCATTCGTTGGGAGCTGTCCGATCTGACAGACCGTTCGCCCTCTGATACCAAAAAGACGCTGCAGCCCCTCACCCAGAGGCGGCAGCGTTCTTTTTATCTCGGAATGTTTTGTTCGCAGGGGAACTCCGGGCTTATGACAGGGTCACGATGAACGTACCGGTTTATACCGAACGGTAGATTGCAGACGGGATTACGGCTGGCTCATCCGATAAGCTGAAACAGAAAACCGGTGACTTTCTCCATTGCGGAAAGTCACCGGTTTTTGTTATCTTACTGCCTGTTTCAGCCGCTCCAGATCATCCGCATCCGGATGAGAAAGAGCCTTGTCGAAATTCTCGATCATTGCGTCCAAATTGGGCAGATGAAGCGGCTGCTTTTTCATATTCTCATATCGCTGACGTACCGACATCGGCATCTTCCCCTGACACATGAAGCTGCCGATCACCGTGTTGCTGCTGTGCAGATCTTTTTGCACGGTTTTCAGGATCTTGTTAAAATATTCTTCGCTGCCGCCAAAACCAGCGGTACCAAACAAAAACACCTGCTTTCCCCGCAGCTGCTTCAAAAAGTCTGAAGAGCTTTCATCTGCTTTTCCCTTATCCGTCCAGAACCCCACATAAAGGGTGTCCGCTTCCATGGCGGCAGAGTTCGGGTTGCCAAAATAACAGCAATCTGCCTGCGGCAGGCAGCTGTGCAATGTGTCTGCCAGTAATCCCGTGTTGCCTGTTTTACTGCTGAATACGATTGCGTAACTCATTTTTTCTCCTTTGGCTCATTCAATTCCTTGTATTGCGTAACGCATCAGGCTTTCTGTGAGTTGCACTTTTTGAAGTTCAGAATAGACTCGGCTCCCCAGAAAATTCCGCAAAAAAGATTTGCCAGGAATGGAAAATACGATTTTTCATCTGGTTTTTCAATGACATCAATACAAGTTCTGAGTACACAAGCAACTGTGCACAAAGTGCAAAGCACAGCAGGCAAATAATTATTCTTCTTCATAACCATACCTCCCATAATATTTTCTGATTATAACGCATCCCAATTGATTTTTCAATCCCGATAGAAATACTCTTTGTCATGTTCGCTGATGGGGCGCAGCACACGGCATGGATTTCCTACCGCCACTACGTTAGCAGGAATGTCCTTTGTCACAACGCTTCCCGCACCGATCACCGTATTATCCCCAATGGTAACACCCGGCACCACGATCACGTCAGCTCCCAGCCAGCAGTTGCGACCGATGCGGATGGGCAGATTGTACTGGTATGCTTTCTCCCGCAGTTCCGGCAGGATCGGGTGGTTAAGGAATTCTTCTTATTTTTCAGTGGATTCTTCCAGATTTTTTCGGTACTGTGCCGGACTGACACCATACTCTTTCTTGAATACCCGGCTAAAATAGAGTGGGTTATCATACCCTACGATCTCTGCAATTTCTCCAATATTGTATTCGGTGTTCTCCAATAAGCTTTGTGCATTTACCATCCGAAGGGACAGGATGTATTGTGCAGGGCTTATTTTCATGTACTGCTTAAAATTACGGATAAACCAGTTCGTACTGATATGCAGCGATTCTGCGTAATCGTCCACACTGACCTTTGTATTATAATTCTCGTTAAAGTAGGCAACGGCGGCTTCGATTTCTTCGGGGATGCTTGTAGTTGTTTTCTCGCTTTCCTGCTGTTGCCTGCTTACTAAAAGCAGAATGATGTTGAAGAGAGAAGCAATATAGTCTTCATAGCCATATTCACATTGTTGCAGTTCCCGGATGATCTTTCGGAACAGCATTTTGTAATCCGGCAGTGTGCCGCTGTAAAAAACGTGCTTGTCCAAGGGTATTCCGTGATAGTTCAGGATGTTTTTGACATCATATCCTGTAAAGTGAATCCAGAACACCTCTGGATGATCTTCTACATAGTAGACATACTTCTGGATTTCTTTCGGCTGATAAAGCACCATGTGTCCAGAAGTCACCACTTCCTCAACACCATCGAACCAGAAGTGTGCTTTACCAGATGCCACATAGAGGATTTGATAGTCTCTGCGACCCTTTGCCCAAAAAGTAGGTAGCTTAGGGCGTTTTTTCAAGCGATAAGTGCCGCAGCTGCCTACGACCAGCGGCTTTGAGTAGTCTTTGAAATCCAAACGGGAGTTGTTCAAATATCCTGAGTTGAAATACATCCCTGCGTCCTCCTCATCTTCAGAGATTTTACAGTGATTTGGGAAATGTTCTATCAAAAAATTACAAACTCTTTGATTTTGTGCATATTTTGTTCCATCTTGTCTATATCTTTTCGTTCCATTAGATTCTATAATATTTTCAGACGAAACGCAAGAGATTTGGGCAACTTGCGTAATGAGAATTCCAGTCTGAAGTGCGCAGCAGATTGGTCGCGCCCACACAAAACAAGCAAGATGGGAGAAAGCACAATGACTGAGAAACGTTATCTAAAGTGGTATAATAAAGTCGGCTATGGTTCAGGCGATATTGCAGGCAACGTGGTGTATGCATTCCTGTCCTCCTTCGTCATGATCTATCTGACCAACACCGTTGGCCTGAACCCCGGTATTGTCGGCACTCTGATTGCAGTTTCCAAACTGCTGGACGGTGTGACGGACATTTTCTTTGGTTCTTTGATTGACAAAACGCATTCTAAGATGGGCAAAGCCCGTCCTTGGATGCTGTACGGCTACATTGGCTGTGCCATTACGCTGGTGGCAATTTTCGCCATCCCGACCAATCTGGGACAGTTTGCACAGTACGCATGGTTCCTGATCGCATATACTCTGCTGAACGCTGTATTCTACACTGCCAACAACATTGCTTACTCTGCACTGACTGCTCTCGTCACGAAGAACAGTGCCGAACAGGTCGAGATGGGTTCTTGGCGTTTCATGTTCGCCTTTGCCACCAGCCTGCTCATCCAGTCCATCACGCTGGGTGCTGTTACGGCATTGGGCGGTGGTGCTGCCGGTTGGCGCACTGTTGCAATCATCTACGCCATCATCGGTCTGCTTGTCAACACCCTCTCCGTTTTCTCCGTGAAGGAACTGCCGGAAGGCGAATTGGTGGATACCACCGACAAAAAGGAAATCGAGCAGGACGAAAAGTACAATCTGGTTCAGGCTGCAAAGCTGCTTGCTGGTAACAAATATTATATGATGATTTGCGTCACCTACATTTTGCAGCAGATCTACGGTGCCATGATCAGCATGGGCACCTACTATGCAACCTACATCCTTGGCAACCAGAATCTGTTCGGTGTATTCTCTTGGGCAATCAACATTCCTCTGATCATCGCACTGGTGTTCACCCCGACCTTGGTTGCAAAGTGGAATGGAATGTATAAGCTGAATGTAATGAGCTATACTCTGGCAACGATTTCTCGTGCACTGGTTGCTGTAGCTGGTTACATGGGCAGCGGCAATGTGACCTTGATGCTGCTCTTTACTGCAATCGCAGCTCTTGGTCAGGGTCCTTGGCAGGGCGATATGAACGCTGTGATTGCTGCTTGCTCTGAATATACTTGGCTGACGAAGCATAAGCGCGTGGATGGCACGATGTACTCCTGCACTTCTCTCGGTGTGAAGCTGGGCGGCGGTCTGGGTACTGCCATCACCGGCTGGCTGCTGGCAGCAAGCCATTTCGATAGTGCGCTGGCTGTCCAGCCCGAATCCTGCATCTCGATGCTGAAGATCATGTATCTGGTGATTCCGTTTGCTCTGGATGCCATCATCACCTTCATTCTCTCTCGTATGAAGGTCGAAGAAGCAAATGAAAAACTGCGTGCAGCAGTCTGATAACAAGCCATTATCATTTCTCCTTCATCTGCTGTTCCCCGGAGGAATCCAGCGATTCCTCCGGGGAGGCTGGAGAAATATTATAAAATTATAAAAGGTAAATGAGGAAATACTATGGCTGCATTTGATTTTGCAAAAGTAAAAGACCCCACCTTTTTCAAGGAAAACGTGCTGAATGCTCATGCAAGTTTCCGTACTTACGCTTCCCGCGAAGAATATCGGACAGGCTCCTCTTCTTTGGCGCTGAAGCTGGACGGTATCTGGAAATTCGCCTACGCAAAGAACTACACCAGTGCCATCCCCGGCTTTGAAAAGACAGATTACGATTGCAGCGGCTGGGATGACATTCATGTTCCGGCACACATCCAGATGGAGGGCTACGACATTCCCCAGTACGCGAATGTTCAGTATCCGTGGGATGGCCGTGAAGAAGTACAGCCGGGTGAGATCCCGCAGCGGTTCAATCCGGTGGCAAGCTATGTAAAATACTTCGAGCTGCCGGAATCCATGCAGGGCAAGCCCGTCCACATCGAGTTCGAGGGTGTGGAAAGCGGCATGGCTCTTTGGCTGAACGGGTCTTATGTGGGTTACACCGAGGACAGCTTCTCCGCACACGCATTCGATCTGACTCCCTATCTCCAGCCGGGCGTGAACAAACTTGCTGTGCAGGTGTTCAAGTGGACTTCCTCCAGCTGGTGCGAAGATCAGGACTTCTTCCGCTTCTCCGGCATCTTCCGCAGCGTGTGGCTGTACGCCATCCCCACCGTGCATCTGGAAGATGTATCCGTCAAAACGCTGTTTGCCGGGGATGATTTTACTCATTCCACGCTGGAAGTTGCATTGCAGGTGGAGGGCAAGGGTGCAGCCCGTCTGACCCTGCGCCGCAGTGAGCTGGAAGTGTTCTCCGAAAAAATCGCACTGAACGGCGGCTCTGCGCTGTTCAGCCATGCGGTGGAGAACCCCCACCTGTGGAGTGCAGAGGACCCGGCTCTGTATGAACTGGAAATCGAGCTGCTGGACGATGCAGGCCATCTGGTAGAGGTGACCGGGCAGAAAGTCGGTTTCCGCAAGTTCGAGCTGAAGAACAATCGGATGCTGCTCAACGGCAAGCGCATCGTGTTCAAGGGTGCCAACCGTCATGAGTTCAGCTCCATTACGGGTCGTGCTGTGGGCGTACACACCCATGAGGAACTGCTTCGGGATATCATCACCATGAAGCAGAACAACATCAATGCCATCCGCACCAGCCATTACCAGAATCAGGATGCACTGTACGACCTGTGCGACGAGTATGGTCTGTATCTGATCGCAGAGAACAATCTGGAATCCCATGGCACATGGGATATTCATCAGGCTGGCATTCGCGGCATCGAGGGCGTTTTGCCCAATGATAAGCCGGAGTGGAAAGCTGTCTTGTTTGACCGCATGAATTCCACTTACCAGCGTGACAAAAACCATCCTGCTGTTCTGATCTGGTCTCTGGGCAACGAATCGTTTGGTGGTGAGACCCTGCTCCAGATGGCAGAGATGGTCCGCCGCTTTGATGACACCCGTCTGGTGCATTACGAAGGTGTGGTCAATGATCCCCGCTTCCTCGAAACCACCGATATCGAGAGCCATATGTACAGCACTGTGAAGGACATTAAAGAGTATCTGGCACAGGGCGATAAGCGGCCTTATATCGAGTGCGAATATTCTCATGCTATGGGCAACTCCAACGGTGCTTTGCACAAGTACACGGAACTTGCCGACCAGAAGGACTGCGGCTATCAGGGCGGCTTTATCTGGGATTACATCGACCAGTCCATCTGGAAAAAAGACCGCTACGGCAAGTGGTTCCAAGCCTACGGCGGCGACTTCGGTGAGCGTCCTACCGACTATAATTTCAGCGGAAACGGCATTGCCTACGGTGGTGATCGTGCTCCTTCTCCCAAGATGCAGGAGGTCAAGTTCTGCTATCAGAACATCGCCATTTCCATCGACAATTCTGGATTTGAAGTCTGGAATAAGAACCTGTTCACCTCTACGGATGCTTTCGACTGCGTTGCTCTGCTGCATCGTGATGGAAAGCTGTATCAGCAGCAGGAACTGACCAATATTGATGTTGCTCCCGAAGAGCGTTCCAGCTTCCCGCTGCCGTTTATGGTTCCTGCGCTCCCCGGTGAATATGCAGTGACCATCAGCTTCCGTTTGAAGGAGGACACCAGCTGGGCAAAGAAAGGCCATGAAGTCGCCTTTGGACAGGGTGTGATCGCTGTGGTCCGTTCCATTCCCAGCAAGAAGGTCACGCCGTTTACCGTTACGCACGGTACACACAACATCGGTGTCCGGGGTGAGAATTTCGATGTTTTGTTCTCCGATCTGAACGGCGGTCTGACTTCCTACCGCTATGCCGGCAAGGAGATGATTCAGGAGATCCCCCGGCCCAACTTCTGGCGCGCTCCCACCGACAACGACTGCGGCAACAACATGGGCGGCGTTCGCGGTCAGTGGAAGCTGGCAAGCCTGTACGCTACCGCCAAGGGCATCGGCAAGGAGATCCCGTCTGTTCATGGCGGCACCATCCTCCAGAACCCCACCTGCGAGGTGGAAGCCGACAGCGTGGTCGTGACCTATCTCTATAACCTCCAGACCAGCCCCGCAGCAGAGTGCAGCCTGCAGTACCGTGTGTTCGGTGATGGCCGCATCCAGACCACCCTGCACTATGACCCGGTGGAAGGACTTGCAGCAATGCCGGAGTTCGGCGTACTGTTCAAGATCGACGCTGACTACGACACGGTGGAGTGGTACGGAAACGGCCCTGCGGAGACCTACTGGGATCGTCAGCATGGTGCAAAGCTGGGCATTTACCAGAACAAGGTCGCAGACAACATGGCACAGTACCTTGTGCCGCAGGAGTGCGGTGCAAAGACCGCTGTGCGCTGGGCAAAGGTAGTGGACCGCAAGGGTCGCGGGCTGCTGTTTACCGCAGATGCCGCAAAGCCCATGTTCTTCTCTGCGCTGCCCTACACTCCCCATGAAATGGAGAGTGCCAAGCATCCCTACGAGCTGCCCCCGGTCCATTACACGGTGATTCGTGCCATCGGCGAGCAGATGGGCGTCGGCGGTGATGACAGCTGGGGTGCCAATGTCCACCCGGAGTATATTCCTGATGTGACCAAGCCTGTGGAGTTCACCTTTACGTTCCGTGGCATCTGATGATTGCCCGCAAATGAGGTGTTCTCTGTGAAAAAAGCGAAAGATCAGCCTGAATCTGAGCCAGCCGAAAAAGAGCCAACATGATAAACGAAATCCGCCGAGGATTCTTCCCGTTTTTTCGGGAGGAGTCCTCGGCGGATTTTTTAGTTTATGTTTATCGTGGGTATCAGCTCAACATTACTTTCAAGTTCGACCTTACGCCGTACATTGAAGGGGATGATGCAGCAGCCTGCTGAAAAACCGGTCTGCAAACATTCCTTTTTGAAAACGGTGTAAAGTCAAAAGTTGGGGGTTGTATAGGAACCGCCTGCAAAAGCCTAAAAACGGTGCAGGAGAAGCAATGCAGCCCCCAAAAACCAACTTCAGCAAAAAGAAAAGCACCGTACTTCCAACGAAGTACAGTGCTTTTTTGGTGGAGAATAGCGGGATCGAACCGCTGACCTCTTGCATGCCATGCAAGCGCTCTCCCAGCTGAGCTAATCCCCCATAAACTGGTGTTGAGGTGTCGTGTTCCTGACGACGTGTATTATTATACCAGCAAGGTCGTACCTTGTCAACGCCTTTTTTGAATTTTTCCAGAATTATCTGTACAAATTTCCGGCAGGATCATGCATCCGGATTTTGGGGTGCCGGGCTGTGCGGCTGGAACTGCTGTCACACCTTTTTCGCGTTGTTCCCGGAGCTGGGCGACCCGCCCGCATGGACCCGCGACCAGCTGGAAGAGCTGAACGCCCGGAACATCGAGTACAACGGCAAACGGTACACCCGGTACGAGATCTCCCAGATGCAGCGTGCCCGGGAGCGCAATGTGCGCAGGTGGAAGAAACGGTATCTCGCCGAGACGGTAGCCGGGGTGGACACCACCGCCCTGACCAAGGCCACCGTTTACGAGAAGATCGTGGACGCCCGCACCCAGCTGTCCAACACCTATGTCCCCACCGGCGGCAGGCCGCAAGGCCGCACAGCATGACAACAGCCCTGCGGTTCCGGTGATTCCGGTTCCATGGGGCTGTTTTTGCGCTGTCTTTGGCGACAGCGCCGCAGCTGTTCTCATCCACCCGCTGTGTCCGCCGGAAAATTGTGCAAAACAAAAAGTTCAACGCACTTTCATACGTTGAACTTTTTTGGTGGGCGCGGGTGGATTCGAACCACCGAAGCTGAAAGCAGCAGATTTACAGTCTGTCCCCATTGGCCACTCGGGAACACGCCCATATTCTTTTGTGTGTCCTGCCGGACGACTCGTTTATTTTAGCATGGAAGGATGGATTTGTCAACACTTTTCTGCAAATTTCTGCAGGCGTTTTTCCAGGCCGGGATCCGGACAAAAAAGCCCCGTCGGGGGCCCGGAAAAAGGGCACCCGACGGGGCTTGGAAGCACATGCTTTTTTCTTACAGATCTCTGAAAAATCAGTAAGCGATGCCGGCTGCATCATAGCAGGCCTTGGCAGCCTCCATGATGGCGTTGGAGGTCACGGTGGAGCCGCTCACAGCGTCCACGTTGGGGGTGTTGCCAGCCACGATGGCATCAGCCACGGTGGGAGCAGCAGCCTGACCCAGGCTCTCGGTCTCGGTGGAAGCGTCCACGTCGCAGGCGGTAGCAACGCCGTTCTCGAAGGTGATGGTCACGGTCACGTCGCCGTTCATGCCCTTGGCAGAAGCGGTCTGGGTGCCGGTGTAGCCCTCGCCCTCAGCAACGGAAGCGGCCTCAGAAGAAGCGGCCTCGCTGGCAGCCTCAGAAGAAGCAGCAACGCTGGAAGCAGCCTCGGAAGAGGCAGCAGAAGAAGCGGCGGTAGAAGAAGCGGAGCTGCCGCAGGCGGCCAGGCTGACAGCCAGGGCACAGACAACAGCGATCTTGGTGAACTGTTTCATAGTTGTATATTCCTTTCTGAAAATCAAAATCGGTACCGGGCCCCAGCCGGGCGCACCGGGCACAGAATGCTATTATACACGTTTTGAACGATTTTTCAAGTGCATAATGCCGAAAAAGTCTGGAAAAGTTTGTGAAAAGTGCGAGCTTCCTTCTGAAACTTGCACAGCGCATTGAAAATCCGGCAGCATCATGATATTATTTTTATGGAGAACAGAAAAAGGCAATCCGCCGGACAGAAAGGTATGAGCATGTCATGACGATCCAAGAATGTTATGCACAGATGGGCGCAGATTACAACGAAGTATTCCGTCGTCTGTACAACGAAGCAATGATCCGCAAGTTTGTGCTGCTGTTTCCCAAGGATGACAGCTTCCACAATCTGGAAGCTGCCCTGAAGGAACAGAACGTGAAGGAAGCCTTCCGCGCAGCACACACCCTGAAGGGCGTGTGCCAGAATCTGGGCTTTTCCAACCTGTATGCCCCGGCGGTGACGCTCACCGAGACGCTGCGTGCCGGCCAGCGGGAAGGTACGGCAGAGCAGTTTGCCGAGGTAGAAAAGCAGTACCGCATTACGATGGCCGCCATTCAGGCACTGGACTGAACGGAACGAAATACCCCGCCGCACCCGCTTCCATTCTGGAAGGGTGCGGCGGGGTATTTGCATTATTGCAGCTTTTTTCGTTTTTCGTAGTCGTTGAGGGCGTCCATCGCTTCACCGGAGAGCGGGTAGAGGGCGATCATGTTGAAGATGGTCATCAGGCCGATGCCCACATCGCCCAGGTCCCACACCACGGTGTAGGCCTGCAGGCCGCCGATGAGCAGCATGACCAGAGCAATCAGCTTGTACACGGTCTGGCTCCACCAGTTGTCGCCGCACAGATAGGCCACGTTGCCGCGGGCGTAGTACAGCACTCCCAGAAAGGTGGAAAAGCTGAACAATGCCAGTGTGGCGGCAATGAACACGGTGCCGAACCCGCCCAGATGGTACTGCATGGCGGTCTGCAGCAGGTCCATGCCGGAAAGCCCGGCGGTGAGGTCCTGCGGCACCAGCAGCATCAGAAAGGCGGTGCAGCTGCAGATGACCACCGTGTCAATCAGTACGCCCAGCGCCTGCACGAAGCCCATCTTGACCGGATCGTCGCACGCGGCGGCTGCGGCAGCGCAGGGGGCTGAGCCGCTGCCGGCTTCATTGGAGAAAAGCCCGCTCTTGACGCCGTTCATCAGCACGGCACCAAAGCCGCCGGCCGCTATCTGCCGCAGACCAAAGGCCTCGGCAAAAATGCGGCCCAGCACGGCGGGCAGCTGGCGGAAGTTGACCACCAGAATGCCCACGGTGAGCACAAAGTAGCACACCGCCATGATGGGCACCATCACATCCAGGCTTTTCACGGTGGCGTTCTTGCGCAGCACGATGAGAGCGGCCAGCGCTGTGAGCACCAGCGTAGTGGTCAGCGGGGGAATGTGGAACGCGTTCTGGAACGCCGAACTCACCGAGTTGGAGATCACCTGACTGATGCCGCACCAGCAGATCAGGCCCGACACCGCAAACAGCGCCGCCGTGACCGAGTGCCGGAGTTTTTTGCCGCGCCGACGCTCAGCCAGTGCGTGCAGGTAGTAGGCCGGGCCGCCGCGCCAGCCGCCGTAAAGCGGGTCGGGCTGGCGGTATTTCTGGGCCAGCGTGGACTCGATAAAAGAGGTGGAAGCGCCCAGCAGGGCAGTGACCCACATCCAGAACACCGCGCCTGCACCGCCGGCCGAAACCGCCGCCACCACGCCCACCAGGTTGCCCATGCCCACCCGGGTGGCGGTGGACACCACCAGGGTCTGGAAGGAGGAAAGCCCCTCCTTGTTCTGGTTCTTTTCGCATACGGCGGCGATCATATCCCGGAACAGCCGCACCGGCAGCAGGCGGGTGCGCAAGGTGAACCAGATACCGGCGGTGAACAGCAGCACGACCATCAGCGAGATGCCGATGCCGCCGCCCACTGGCAGCGTGAACAGATCGCCCCACAGCAGGCGGTAAACAAATTCAATAAGATGGGTCAGCAAGAGCAAGGCCTCCTTGTCGGTTGATGACTTCATTATAGTACAGTACAAAAGAATTGTAAAATCCAAAAAATTGATCGAAAGAATCAATGGAACAGAAGAGCAGGCCCGGCACAAAACAAAAACCGCCCGGCTATTGCACCGGGCGGCGGAGGAAGCAATAAGAATTGTCAGAAAATCACAGGATGTCGATGTATTCACCGGCCAGCGCTTTGTTCATGCTGCGCACGGCGCAGAACTTGCCGCACATGCTGCAGGTGTCGCTGTGGTCATCTTCCGGCAGGCGGGCGTCGCGGATGGCTTTGGCGGTCTCGGGGTCCAGCGCACAGGCAAACTGTGCGTCCCAGTCCAGCACCCGGCGGGCGTCGCCCATCTTGTCGTCGATGTCGCGGGCATGGGGGATGCCCTTGGCGATGTCGGCGGCATGGGCAGCGATCTTGGAGGCCACGATGCCCTGCTTTACGTCCTCCACGTTGGGCAGTGCCAGATGCTCGGCAGGGGTGACATAGCACAGGAAGGCAGCACCGCTCATGGCAGCCACCGCTCCGCCGATGGCAGCGGTGATGTGGTCATAGCCGGGGGCAATATCGGTGACCAGGGGTCCCAGCACATAGAAGGGGGCACCCATGCAGATGCTCTTCTGCACTTCCATGTTGGCGGCTACCTGATTCAGCGGCACATGGCCGGGGCCTTCCACCATGACCTGTACGTTGTGAGCCCAGGCACGCTTGGTCAGCTCACCCAGACGCACCAGCTCTTCGATCTGACACACGTCGGTGGCGTCGGCCAGACAGCCGGGGCGGCAGGCGTCGCCCAGCGAGATGGTCACATCGTGCTCGGCGCAGATCTCGCAGATCTCATCAAAGTGCTCGTAGAAGGGGTTTTCGTTGCCGGTCATGCTCATCCAGGCAAACACCAGCGAACCGCCGCGGCTCACGATGTTCATCTTGCGCTTGTGCTTGCGGATCTGCTCGATGGTCTTGCGGGTGATGCCGCAGTGCAGGGTAACAAAGTCCACACCGTCCTCTGCGTGCAGGCGTACCACATCGATGAAGTCCTGTGCAGTCAGCTCAGCCAGATCGCGCTGGTAGTGGATGACCGAATCGTACACCGGCACAGTGCCGATCATCACCGGGCACTCGTGGGTCAGCTTCTGGCGGAAGGGCTGGGTGTTGCCGTGACTGGACAGATCCATAATGGCTTCTGCGCCCATGTTCACGGCGCTCATCACCTTCTGCATCTCAATGTTGTAGTCCTTGCAGTCGCGGGAGACGCCAAGGTTCACGTTGATCTTGGTGCGCAGCATGGAGCCCACGCCCTCGGGGTTCAGGCACTTGTGGTGCTTGTTGGCGGGGATGGCTACCTTGCCCTCGGCGACCCACTGGCGGATCTCCTCGGTGGTGCGGTATTCCTTTTTGGCTACGATCTCCATCTCCGGGGTAATGATGCCCTTGCGGGCGGCATCCATCTGGGTGGTATAAGTCTGCATACGCTGTGTTCCTCCAAATGACAGTTTATCTATGAACAGCAGGGTGCTGGTCATACAGTGATGTGGGGCAGCCCGCGTGCCGGGAGCTTTCTCCTCGGACACGAATCGGGCCATTCCATCGCCCGCCCTACTGCCTGCGGCAGCAGGGTCCCACCCCAGCGGACGGTCCTCGGAGAAACTCCCGACCCGCAGGCAAGGGTGGCAGACAGGTAGCCGTCATTCAGAAAAAACAATACGCTCTGGATGCCGGCACCTGCGCAAAAAACGCTTTTCATGTTGGTTTTCTCCATGAATTTTGTAACGCGGCCCAAGGTGGTGCCCCCGGTTTGCCGCGGGATGATAGCTTACTTTATGATCTGCTCCGAAAGGGCGCGCAGTTCGCGGCACTCGGCCTCGATGTCCTTTGCGGCAAAGATAGCGCTTACCAGCGCCACGCCGTCCACGCCGGTGCCCTTGAGCTGTAGGATGTTCTCCTTGTGGATGCCGCCAATGGCCACCACCGGCACATCCACGGCGTTGCAGATGTCCAGCAGGGTCTGCCGGGGCATCTCGCTCACGTCCGTCTTGGTGTGGGTGGCGAACACCGCGCCAACGCCAAGGTAGTCCGCGCCGTGCGCCACAGCGTCCAGCGCTTCCTGTACCGTGTGGGCGGATACGCCGATCATCACGTCCTCGCCCACGCGCTGGCGCACCTGTGCGGCGGCCATATCGTCCTGTCCCACATGGATGCCCTCGGCATGGCATTGCAGCGCCACTTCCACGTTATCGTTGATGAACAGTGGCACACCGTACTGCTGGCACAGAGCGTGAATCTGGATGGCTTCCTGTAAAAAATCTGCGTCGCCCAGCTGCTTTTCCCGCAGCTGCACACAGGTAGCACCGCCCTTCAGGGCGCTTTCCACCTGCTGATACAACGTCTGCTCGCCCACCCATGCGCGGTCGGTCACCGCGTACAGGAGCATGGTGTGTTTATCGCACTTCATAGTTTGCGCCTTTCTCCAGCTGTTCAGGGGTCATGTTGTAAATGGCATCAATGATGTAATTGCGGTAGGTGGCGTTGCCGTCCTGCGGGGTGAGCCGCTGGTGGGCGATCTCGCCCGCCAGACCCATGGCGCACACCGCCGCAGCGGCAGCTTCCAGCGGGTGGCCGGGGTTGGCGGTGACAAAAGCCGCCGTCAGGGCAGAAAGCTGGCAGCCCGTGCCGGTGATGCTGCTCATCATGGCGTTGCCGTTGCGGATGCAGTAGGCTTTTTGTGCATCGGCCACGATGTCAATAGCACCGGTAATGGCGATTACCGCGCCGGTGCGGGCGGCAAAAGCCTTGGCAAAGGCCACAGCGCTGTCCAGATTCTCCTCGGTCACCTTGTCGGCTACGTCCGCATCCACGCCCTTGGTGGTGCCCGCGCCGGAGGCAAGGGTCTTAATCTCCGAGATGTTGCCACGGATCACCGTGAACTGCACCTCCCGCAGCAGGCGGAAGGCGGTGTCCGTGCGCAGATGGGAGGCACCGGCACCCACCGGGTCCAGTACCACCGGATGCCCCAGCTGATTGGCCTTTTTGCCCGCCAGCAGCATACTGGTGACGGTGCGGCTGTTCAGCGTGCCGATGTTGATGTTCAGTCCGCCGCAGATGGCGGTGATCTCCTCCACCTCGGCGGCATCATCGGCCATGATGGGGGAGGCACCGCAGGCCAGCACCATGTTGGCGCAGTCGTTTACGGTGACGTAGTTGGTGATGTTGTGGATGAGAGGGCTGCGGCTGCGCAGGTTCTCAAAGGCGTTTTTGAGCATTCCCGGCACCTCCGCTCAGGAAAGGCTGTTCTGCATGGAGCGCAGAGCGCCGGAGCGCTGCAGGCTGAACACCACTGCACCGGCGATCACCGCACCCACGGCGGTGGAGATGAGGAAGGGCACGATGTAGGCGTAGAAAGCGATGTCCGCAGCGCTCTTGCCCATCAGGAAGATGGCCACGGGCCATGCGCACAGGCCGCCCAGAATGCTGGTGCCGAACACCTCACCCACCACGGTGGCGATCAGGTTTTTGGTCTTGTGGTATGCAAGGCCGCACAGCAGTGCACCGAACATACTGCCCGGGAAAGCCATCAGGCTGCCCAGACCCAGCAGGTTGCGCAGCAGGGAAGCCACAAAGGCCACGCCTACACCCCACCACGGCCCCAGCAGAACGGCGCACAGCACGTTGACCATGTGCTGCACAGGGGCGCACTTGCTGCCGAACATGGGAAAGCTGAACACGCTGCCCACCACGCACAGGGCACAGAACATACCGGCAAGGGCAAGCTTTTTGACAGAAAGATTCTTCATGATAAATTGGCTCCTTTTCAACCATCTGCGGCAGCGCAGGATGAATACCGGCGCTCCCGCAACAAAACAGCCCGTGCCCGCCACAAGGCGGGAACAGGTACGGAAGGTGCGGTCGAAGCTTACTGGCTTCCTCTCACGCCGGAACACGGCTTCCCATCGCTGCATTCATCCAAGGCTCAGGGCGCTCCCCCTCAGCCGGCTGCGGAACCTCCGCAGAGGCACAAAAAAACAGGAGGGGCCCGGCACGGCTCCTCCTGCAAAAAATCATAAAGGGTATGACTTCCTACGGCGGCATTATCCGCATCAGGTAAAAGGGTCGAAGCTTGCTATACTTCCTCTCAGCCCGCTGCACGAGCTCCCCTATGTTTGATTGTGACTGTATTCTACACCACTTTCCCCAAAATTGCAAGAGGGAAGGGGACGATTTGGAATGCGCGGGCAGGTGAAATGCTTTTTTCACAGGAGGGGGCGTAGCGGTCAACTGCATTTGCAATTCAGACCGCCCTTTAACCATTGCAGCCCCTCTCGTGAAAATGGCGTTTGTCGCACTCCGCAGAGTGCGACAAACGCGAAATAAAAATAATCTTTCCTCTGAAGATGCGCAGAGCAACGCGGAGCGCATTTTCAATCGTTAAACTGTTTCATGATAAACCAAAACCGCCGTGCAGAGGTCTGCGCGGCGGCTTTGGTCACAGAAAGGAGAATAATATGAAAAAGCAGAGAAAGTCGGGTTAACCCATGGTCACCTGCACCGTTACCTCAGTACCAGCGGCAGCCAGCGGCAGTACATTGCCGGAGATGGCCTTACCGTCCACGGTAACGGCCTTGATGCCGTGCTGCACCCCGGCGGCGTTATCCACTGTAATGTGGTACACCGCACCGCGGAAGCGGCGGGTCACGGTGAAGCCGGACAGGGTGTGGGGAATGCAGGGGTCTACCCGCAGGCCGTCCAAGGTGGGCTGGATGCCCAGAATGTACTGGCTGATGTTGAAAAACGTCCATGCCGCCGTACCGGTCAGCCAGCTGTTTTTGGCCTCGCCGAAGGTGGGGGCGTCCTTGCCGGCTACCATCTGGCTGTAAACGTAGGGCTCGGTGCGGTGGATTTCGGAGATGTCCTCGATATAGGCGGGGCAGGTCTTGCGGTACACCGCAAAGGCGCGGTCACCGTGGCCGAGCGTTGCTTCGGCGCAGCTGATCCACGGGTTGTTGTGGCAGAAGATACCGGCGTTCTCCTTGTATCCCGGAGGATAGCTGGAGATCTCGCCCAAATTCAGCTGATAGCTGGTGTAGGCGGGCTGCAGCAGCACCACGCCGTATTTGGTGTCCAGACGCTCCTCCACGCTGGCAAGCGCCTGCGCGGCCTGTCCGCTCTCCTTGCCGATGCCAGCCATGACGCACATACCCTGCGGCTCAATAAAGATCTGACCCTCGGTGCACTCCTTGCTGCCGACGGGCTTGCCGAAAGCATCGTAGGCACGGCGGAACCATGCGCCATCCCAACCGGCGGTCAGGGTGGCCTGCTCCACGGCATCAATGTGCTTGCGGGCGGCAGCGGCCTCCTCGGTCAGATTCAGATGGTCGCACAGTTGGGCGTATTCGTGACCGTACTTGACGAACATACCGGCAATGAAAACGCTTTCAGCCACAGGACCTTCGCTGGGGCCGGTGATCTGGAAGCTCTCGCCCGGGTGCTCGGAGAAGCAGTTCAGGTTCAGGCAGTCGTTCCAGTCGGCGCGACCGATCAGCGGCAGACCGTGGGGACCCAGATGGGTGCAGGTAAAGTTGAAGCTGCGGCGCAGATGCTCCATCAGCGGCTGCGCCTTGGTGGCGTCGTTATCAAAGGGTACCTGCTCCTCCAAAATGGACCAGTCGCCGGTCTCCCGCAGGTAGGCAGCAGTACCGGCAATGAGCCACAGCGGGTCATCGTTGAAGCCGGTGCCGATATCCCGGTTGCCTTTTTTGGTCAGGGGCTGGTACTGGTGGTAGGCGCTGCCGTCCTCAAACTGGGTGGCGGCGATATCCAGAATGCGCTCCCGGGCACGGGAGGGGATGATATGCACAAAGCCCAGCAGGTCCTGACAGCTGTCCCGGAAGCCCATGCCGCGTCCGGTACCGCTTTCGTAGTAGCTGGCGGAGCGGCTCATGTTAAAGGTAACCATGCACTGGTACTGATGCCAGATGTTGACCATGCGGTTCAGCTTTTCCTCACCGGATTCCAGATGGTAGGTGGACAGCAGCTCTTCCCAGTGCGTGCGCAAGGCGGCGCGGGCGGCATCGATCTGTGCATCGGTGGCGTAGCGCTCCATCATGGCATGGGCGCGGGTCTTGTTGATGACGCCCGGCGCAATGAACTTTTCCTGCTGCGGGTTCTCGATATAACCCAGACCAAACAGGATGCTGCGGCTCTCGCCGGGGGCGAGGGTCAGGTGGATGTGCAGTGCGCCCACCGGTGCCCAGCCGTGGGCAATGCTGCCGGAGCAGTGTCCGGCGCGGACGGCCTGCGGATCTGCCGGGCCGCCGTATACGCCGCAAAAGGCATCCCGGGTGGTGTCAAAGCTGTCCACCGGGCAGTTTGCCCAGAACACGGCGTAGTGGTTGCGGCGCTCGCGGTACTCGGTCTTGTGGTAGATGACGCTGCCCTCTACCTCCACCTCGCCGGTGGAGTAGTTGCGCTGGAAGTTGGAGCTGTCATCCACAGCGTCCCACAGGCAGAACTCCACATAGCTGA
>ERZ827522.1103-NODE-1103-length-26763-cov-3.316647_pt1 | contig 26763 bp, 27 predicted proteins | sample MGYA00519580_ERZ827522 | MGnify/ENA primary metagenome ERZ827522 (study PRJEB31778, sample SAMEA3449340) | human gut metagenome | biome: human gut; feature: human-associated habitat; material: faeces | place: United Kingdom | collected 2010/2012 ... | reverse complement strand
TTCATCGCTGATTTTTAGATTAATCGCGCGATTAATCTAAAAATCAGCGATGAAGAATTAGCAAAACGCCGTACCGAGCAAGATACCAAAGGCTGGCAACCAGCTAACCGTGAACGTGAAGTGTCTTTTGCATTAAAAGTATTTGGTCACTTCGCTACTTCTGCGGATAAAGGTGCCGTTCGTGATAAAACACTTTTAAAATAGTGTCTGATTCTCCCTCTCTTTTATGAGAGGGAGAAATAAAACAAAGAAAAAATTACCCGCACTTCATCATAAACAACAAATACCATGAAAAACCTACTCACCAATCCTCAACCCTCTCAATCGGATTACATTAACGCGATTGTCAAACTTGGCTCCAGAGTATATGAAGCCGCTACCGTAACTCCACTACAAAAAATGGGCAAATTGTCTGATCGCCTACATAATAATATTTGGATTAAGCGTGAAGACCGCCAGCCAGTAAATAGCTTTAAGCTTCGTGGTGCTTATGCAATGATTTCCAGCCTTTCTGATGAACAAAAACAAGCAGGTGTCATTGCGGCTTCTGCAGGTAACCATGCACAGGGTGTTGCTTTATCTGCTAAACAGCTTGGCTTAAAAGCGTTAATTGTTATGCCACAAAATACACCGAGCATTAAAGTGGATGCCGTTCGTGGTTTTGGTGGCGAAGTGCTGTTACACGGAGCCAATTTTGATGAAGCCAAAGCCAAAGCCATTGAGCTTTCAAAATCTAAACATATGACATTTATCCCGCCATTTGATCATCCATTGGTTATCGCAGGTCAAGGCACATTGGCGATGGAAATGCTACAACAGGTGGCTGATTTGGATTATGTCTTTGTGCAAGTCGGAGGCGGTGGTCTCGCCGCTGGCGTAGCCATTTTGCTCAAGCAATTTATGCCGGAAATCAAAGTCATTGGTGTCGAGTCCAAAGATTCAGCCTGTTTGAATGCCGCCTTAGAAAAAGGTGAACCTACAGATCTAGCACATGTTGGGCTATTTGCCGATGGCGTAGCAGTAAAACGTATTGGTGACGAAACATTCCGTTTGTGTCAAAAATATTTAGACGGTATGGTGCTAGTAGATAGCGATGAAGTTTGTGCGGCAATGAAAGATTTATTCGAAAACGTGCGTGCTGTCGCTGAACCATCTGGTGCACTAGGTCTAGCTGGTTTAAAAAAATACGTGAAACAAAACAATCTAGAAGGCAAAAATATGGCAGCGATTTTATCTGGTGCCAACCTGAACTTCCATACATTACGTTATGTTTCAGAGCGTTGCGAAATTGGTGAAAACCGTGAAGCTTTACTGGCTGTAACCATGCCTGAACAACCAGGCAGTTTCTTAAAATTTGCCCATGTCATCGGTAATCGTGCAGTAACAGAATTCAGTTATCGTTATGCAGATAATCAAAAAGCCTGTATTTTCGTTGGTGTGCGCACGGCTAATGAAGCTGAAAAATCGGAAATTATTGCTGATTTAACGAAAAACGGCTTTGATGTAGAAGATATGTCTGATGATGATATTGCGAAAACTCACGTGCGTTATTTAATGGGTGGACGAGTTTCTAATCATCATGAACGACTTTATAGCTTTGAATTTCCAGAACAAAAAGGCGCTTTACTTAAATTCTTAGAAATTTTGGGTAAACGTTGGAATATTTCATTATTCCATTACCGTGCTCATGGAGCTGATTACGGTAATATTCTTGCAGCTTTCCAATTAGGCGAAAAAGATAACGCAGAATTTGAAAAAGCTTTAGCTGAACTCGGCTATGTTTATGAAGATGTGAGTGAAAGTAAAGCGTATCGATATTTCTTACGATAGAAAAACAAAAAGAGCGGTCAAAATAACCGCTCTTTTTTATTATCATTAACTTATCGTTTTGATTTAACGAGTTTTTCAGTAAGTTCGTAAGCACGAAGTTTCGCTAACTCTTTAGAAAGTTTAGCTACAAGTAAATCATGATCCACATCAACTGCGTGATTCACAATATTTTCTTCCGCTTCACGTTTTGCTTCACGAATACGATCTGCATCTAACTCGCTACCGCGAATTGCAACATCGGCAAGTACCGTTACTACTTTAGGTTGAACTTCTAAGAAGCCGCCTGAAACATAGATAACTTCTTCGTTGCCATCTTCGAGAGTAAATTTAACAATCCCTGGCTTAATCGCCGTCATCAAAGGGGTGTGGTTTGGTAAAATACCTAGTTCACCTTCCACACCTGTTGCTTGGATTTGTTTCACAGCACCTTCAAAGATTTTTCGCTCTGCGCTGACTATTATTAGGTTAAATGTCGCCATTTTTGTTCTCCTTCAAATGACTTGAAGTGATTACATATTTTTGGCTTTTTCTAGCGCTTCGTCGATTGTACCGACCATGTAGAACGCTTGTTCTGGAATATGGTCGTATTCGCCGTTTAAAATACCTTTAAAGCCGCGGATAGTTTCTTTTAAAGAAACGTATTTACCTGGAGTACCGTTAAATACCTCAGCAACGAAGAACGGTTGTGATAAGAAACGTTCAATTTTACGTGCACGTGCTACCACAAGTTTGTCATCTTCAGATAACTCGTCCATACCAAGAATTGCGATAATATCTTTTAATTCTTTATAACGTTGTAAGATACCTTGTACGCCACGCGCTACATCATAGTGCTCTTGACCAACAACGAGTGGGTCTAATTGACGTGAAGTTGAATCTAATGGGTCAACCGCAGGATAAATACCTAAAGACGCAATTTGACGACTTAATACAACTGTTGAGTCTAAGTGCGCGAAAGTTGTTGCCGGAGATGGGTCAGTTAAGTCATCCGCAGGTACGTATACCGCTTGAACAGAGGTGATAGAACCTGTTTTGGTTGAAGTGATACGTTCTTGTAACACACCCATTTCTTCTGCTAATGTTGGTTGGTAACCTACCGCAGATGGCATACGACCTAATAACGCAGATACTTCAGTACCAGCAAGGGTATAACGATAGATATTATCCACGAAGAATAATACATCACGACCTTCGTCACGGAATTTCTCTGCCATAGTTAAACCGGTTAACGCAACACGTAAACGGTTACCTGGTGGCTCATTCATTTGTCCGTAAACTAATGATACTTTATCTAATACGTTAGAATCTTTCATTTCATGATAGAAGTCGTTACCTTCACGAGTACGTTCACCTACACCCGCAAATACGGAGTAACCTGAGTGCTCAATCGCGATATTACGGATTAATTCCATCATGTTAACGGTTTTACCTACACCCGCACCACCGAATAGACCTACTTTACCACCTTTTGCGAATGGACAAATTAAGTCGATAACTTTGATACCAGTTTCTAATAATTCCGTACTGTTAGATTGTTCTTCGTAGCTTGGTGCTGGACGGTGAATAGACCAATTTTCTTCCGCGCCAATTTCACCTTGCTCATCGATTGGTTCACCTAATACGTTCATAATACGGCCTAACGTTTTAGTTCCTACTGGAACTTGAATCGGGTTACCCGTATTTTCTACTTTTAAGCCACGTTTTAAGCCGTCAGATGTACCTAATGCGATACAGCGAACTACACCGCCACCTAATTGTTGTTGAACTTCAAGGGTTAAACCTGATTCAACTTTTAATGCATCGTAAACTTTTGGTACTGCATCTTGTGGGAATTCAACGTCAATCACCGCACCGATGATTTGTACAATTTTTCCTGCTGACATTACCGTTCCTCTTTCATTAAATCGCTGCCGCGCCGGCGACGATTTCGTTTAATTCATTTGTAATACTTGCTTGACGGGCTTTATTGTAAACTAATCGCAAGTCATTGATTAAATTACCTGCATTATCAGTTGCCGCTTTCATTGCTACCATTCTAGCAGCTTGCTCGGAAGCAAGGTTATCTACCACAGATTGATACACTTGTGATTCCAAATAACGAGTAAGCAAACTGTCTAATAAGACTTTTGGCTCTGGCTCGTAAAGGTAATCCCAGGTGCTTTGTCTTTGCTCTAAATTATCGGTTTCTAATGCCGGTAATGGTATTAATTGTTGATAAACAGGTTTTTGCGCCATTGTATTAACGAATTTATTGTAGGCAATATAAACTGCATCTACTTCTTCGTCTTTATAGCTACCAAACATACCGTTTGCTACACCAATTAAGTCTTCCATTGTCGGATTATCACCCAAACCGGAAAGTTGTGCACGGACAGGTAATCCTAATGAACGGAAGAAGCTAATGCCTTTTGAGCCAATTAAACCCAATTCAACATTAACACCTTTATCTTTCCATTGTTTGATTTCTGTCATGACGGTTTTAAACAAGTTAATGTTCAAACCACCACACATTCCGCGGTCAGTCGAGACCACTAAGATCCCGACTTTTTTCACTTCGCGTTGAATTAAAAATGGGTGTTTATAACCAACACTTGCTTTAGAGACGTGGCTGATAACATTTCGTATTGTTTCAGAATACGGACGAGAAGCCGACATACGATCCTGCGTTTTACGCATTTTCGAGGTCGCCACCATTTCCATTGCCTTTGTAATTTTTTGTGTACTTTGTACACTGGCAATTTTGGTTTTTATCTCTTTTGCACCTGCCATCTTATTTCTCCGTTACTTTTACCACGCGCTGTTGGCTTTAAAGTTATCCAAAATCGATTTCAATGATGCTTTAACTTCATCATTGTAATTACCGGTTTTGGTCAATTCAGCCATAAACTCGCTGTGGTTACGGCGAGCGTAATCTAAAAGTGCGGCTTCAAAACTTGCAATTTTTTGCAATTCCACATCTTCTAAATAGCCAAACTCAACCGCGAAAAGCAACACAGATTGCTCTGCTACGCTAAGCGGTACATATTGTTTTTGTTTCAATAATTCAGTGACTTTTTCACCGTGAGAAAGTTGTTTGCGGGTAGCATCATCAAGGTCAGATGCGAACTGAGCAAACGCCGCTAATTCACGATATTGAGCTAATGCGGTACGGATACCACCAGCTAATTTTTTCACTACTTTAGTTTGTGCAGAACCACCCACACGAGATACCGAAATACCAGGGTTTACCGCTGGACGAATACCAGAGTTAAATAAGTTAGATTCTAAGAAAATCTGACCATCGGTAATCGAAATTACGTTGGTTGGAACGAATGCTGAAACGTCACCAGCTTGAGTTTCAATAATAGGAAGAGCGGTTAAAGAACCAGTTTTTCCTTTTACTGCACCTTGAGTGAATTTTTCTACGTATTCTTCATTTACACGTGCTGCACGTTCAAGTAAACGTGAGTGTAGATAGAATACGTCACCTGGATATGCTTCACGACCTGGTGGACGACGTAATAATAATGAAATTTGACGATAAGCAACGGCTTGTTTTGATAAGTCATCGTAAACGATTAACGCATCTTCACCGCGATCACGGAAATATTCACCCATTGCACAACCAGCATAAGGCGCTAAATATTGTAAAGCAGCTGATTCAGATGCAGATGCCGCAACAACGATAGTGTTTTCAAGCGCACCATGCTCTTCTAATTTACGCACTACGTTTGCAATAGTTGACGCTTTTTGACCGATTGCTACATAGATACATTTAATACCTGAATCACGTTGGTTAATGATTGCGTCGATTGCTAATGCTGTTTTACCCGTTTGACGGTCACCGATGATTAACTCACGTTGACCACGACCGATTGGAACCATGGAGTCAACCGCTTTATAACCGGTTTGTACAGGCTGATCAACAGATTTACGATCGATAACACCTGGTGCAATGACTTCAACAGGAGAGAAACCATCGTTTTCAATTTCACCTTTACCATCGATTGGTTGACCAAGTGTATTTACCACACGACCTAATAAACCACGACCAACTGGTACTTCAAGAATACGGCCAGTACATTGTACTTCCATACCTTCCGCTAAATCTGCGTAAGGACCCATTACTACCGCACCAACAGAATCACGTTCAAGGTTAAGTGCCATTGCGTAACGGTTGCCTGGTAAGGCGATCATTTCGCCTTGCATCACATCGCTTAAGCCATGAATACGAATAATCCCGTCGCTTACAGAAACAATTGTCCCTGTATTACGGGCTTCGCTCACCACGTCAAATTGAGCGATGCGTTTTTTAATCAATTCACTAATTTCAGTTGAATTTAGTTGCATCTTGTATTCCTCTTATAATTGCAACTCATTTGCGAGACGAACAAGTTGTCCACGACTACTTCCGTCAATCACAAAATCTTCTGTACGAATCACTACACCGGCAATCAGTGAGCTATCTACATTGCAATTTAATTTCACTTTGCGAGCTAATCTTTTTTCCATTGCAGCTGCAATTTTTTCGATTTGTGTTGCATTCAATGGTTGTGCTGAAGTTACTTCAACTTCTGCAATAGCTTGATGTTCTTCCACATAATGTTTAAATTCTTCAAACACGGTAGGAATCGCACTCAAACGCTTATTTTCAGCCATTAACCGAATAAGATTTTGCCCATATTGATCCAATTGTTCGCCACAAATAGAAATTACTGTATCAGCTAATTTCTGTGCAGAAAGAGAACTACTTAAGTAAGCTTTTACCGTTTCATCTTCAGCTACGGCTGCAGCAAAACCTAACATTTCAGTCCATTTTTCAACCGCACTTTGTTCAATGGCAAAGTCGAATGCAGCTTTTGCATAAGGGCGAGCTATTGTAGTTAATTCTGACATAAGCTAAGCCTCTTATAACTCTGCAACTAATTTATCAATAATGTCATTGTTTGCCGCTTCATCAATAGAACGACCCACAATTTTCTCAGCACCAGCCACTGCTAATGAAGCTACTTTAACACGTAATTCTTCTTGAACACGTTTACGTTCTGCTTCTACTTCAGCATAACCTTGAGCAATAATTTTTGCTTTTAGTTCTTCAGCTTCTGCCTTCACTTCGTCTAACACTTCATTGCGACGTTTATTTGCAGCATCTAAAATTTCTTGAGCTTGTACTTTTGCAGATAGAAGTTCTTGTTCAACAAGATTTTTAGTATCTGCTTGCTCTTTTTTCGCTGCTTCAGCTGACGCTAACGCGTTCGCAATTTGGCTTTGACGTGTTTCAATCGCATTAATAATTGGTGGCCAAACAAACTTCATGCAGAACCACACAAAAAGTGCGAACGCAATAAGTTGACCAATCAATGTTGCATTTAAATTCACAACGTCCTCCTTACTATGCTTGTTTTACGTTGATAAGCAAATAAGGTGATTAGTGTAATAAACCGATGAATGGGTTTGCGAAAATGAAAAGTAATGAAATACCAACAGCAATCATTGCAATCGCATCCAAAAGACCTGCCACGATAAACATTTTAGTTTGTAGGCTAGATGCTAATTCAGGTTGGCGAGCAGATGATTCTAAGAATTTACCACCTAAGATCGCAAAGCCGATTGCAGTACCTAATGCAGCAAATGCAAGAAGAATTGATGCACCAATGATTGTCGCTGTAATTACAGTTTCCATAATGTTCTCCAATAGATAGAAGTTAAGTTTAGCCCTAGAGCCGGTTAATAAAAATTAATGTTCTGCTTTGTTATAAGCAATACTTAAATAAACCACCGTTAACATCATAAAGATGAATGCTTGTAACGTAATAACCAAAATATGGAAAATAGCCCAAGCTAGGTGTAATGGGATTCCCAATGCTGCAATGGCCACATTTGCAGAGTACATCACAGCGATAAGAATAAAGATTAATTCCCCTGCATACATATTACCGAAAAGACGGAAAGCAAGAGAAATCGGTTTAGCTAATAAAGTTACCGTTTCAAGAATAAAGTTTACAGGAATAAACGCCCAATGATTAAAAGGGTGGAGTGTATATTCTTTAACTAAACCACCAAAACCTTTTGATTTAATTGTATAGAAAAGAATGAGAAAGAATACACAGATTGACATACCTAATGTTGCACTGATATCTGCTGTTGGTACTGCTCTTAAGTAATGAATACCAAAAAGACCGGCAAATTGAGGAAGAAAATCAACTGGGATTAAGTCGATAGCATTCATAATGAATACCCAGCAGAAAATGGTTAAAGCAATTGGTGCGACCACATTACGCGGACCATGAAAGTTTTCTTTCACAATACCATCAACCCAACCTACAACAATTTCAACCAAACATTGCATTTTGCCTGGTACGCCTGTCGTAGCATTTTTTGCAACACGAGAAAAGATAAACAAGAAAATCACTGCCGATACAATTGAGAAAAAAAGCGTATCGAAGTGAACGTTCCAGAAACCATCACCTGTCTTCAAGAAAGACAAGTGGTGACTAATATATTCGGAAGTTGTTTGTCCAGACATAGTCAACCCTTTGTAGAAAAATTAAGATCTATTTAACAAAAACGGAATAACATTATTCAACGCTAATGCTGTAAAAAAACCAACAAAAAACAAAATAAAATGTGAGATAGCAAGCCATTTAAAGGACACCCCCACAAGCACAATCGTTAGTATAAACTTTAACGCTTCACCACGATAAAATGCTGTTAATTTTGTTGAAAAATCTTGTTTGCGAAAAAAAACAATATAAGCAAAAGCACAAAATGGTACAAAAGCACTGATAAATCCTAAACTGAAATCTACCGCACTTTCACCTTGCCAAATTGCAAGGAATACCCCAAAAACAACAAGACAAACCGACTCAATAATTATCGCCTTTTGATATCGATTTTTAGCCTGTGTTAAAACCTTAGACATTATCTTATTTTTTTAAAATACAAAAACTATCTAATTATACCCGCGCTACAAAGAGTTTCAACTTTTAAACCACTAAAAAATGTTAAACAAATCACACTTTTAAAAAAATATTCACAAAATCATCACAAAAAAAGTGTGTTTTATCGTAAAACGATTAAATGTCGTTCACCTACAAGCTCAGGGACATGTAAAGTTATCACGTCTTTTATTTCGAATTTTTTGTCTAATTCTTGAACTTCATCTTCGTGATAAATGCCTTTCAAGGCATAAAAATATCCATCTTTCTTTAGCAAATGATGACACCAATCTGTCATATCTTTTAACGAAGCAAATGCACGACTTAGTACACCGTCGAATTTTTGTTCAGGTTGGTATTCCTCAACGCGGCTAAGAACGGGTTCTACATTTGTTAGTCCTAACTCACGTACTGCATTTCGAATAAAGCTAATACGCTTACCTAAACTATCTAACAAGACAAATTGCTTGGTAGGATTAATAATGGCTAGAGGCAGACCTGGCAAGCCTGGACCGGTTCCTACATCAATAAAACGATCCCCTTGTAAATAAGGACTAACAACAATACTATCCAAGATATGTTTTACTAACATCTCTTGCGGATCACGCACAGAGGTTAAATTATAGGCCTTGTTCCATTTATTGAGTAACTGTACTAACTGGATCAGTTGATCTTTTTGTAGATCGGTTAATTGAATTTCTGCTTGAGCCAGTAAATTTTCGAGTTTTGCTTTCATTTTTCTATCTATCTTGTCTGTTTGTCGTCATTCTACTTGAAAATGCCTACCTTGAAACATTATTTCTTCTGGCTTGCTAAAATATTCCCTAAATTTGTTTCCAACCAATCCACTAAATCAAACATCTTATTAGAAGCCTCTGTTCCAAATTCTGTTAATGTGTAATCCACTTGCGGTGGCACGGTATTATAGGATTTACGGATTAACATACCATCAGCCTCCAATTCCTGCAGGGTTTTAGTCAACATACGCTCGCTTACGCCATCAATAGCACGGCGAAGTTCACTAAAACGCTTGGTGCCAGAATGTAAACTCACTAACACTAATGCGCCCCAACGACTGGTTAAATGTTGCAAAATTTGGCGAGAAGGGCAAGCTGAAGCCAGTACGTTCCCACGATTTAAATTTTTTTCCATTTTTAATTCCTTAAAAATCACAATTTGAAAATTATTTTTAAAAAATTCCAAAACTTACGTTTATGTAAGTACTTCTCAAAAGTAAGTATTAAAATATAATACGCCACATCAAGCGAACAATCAAATGTTCAAACATCATTTCAACTTAACGAGAAGGAAAACATCATGACAACTAAAACTATCGCAATTACTGGTGCAACAGGTCAATTTGGCTCAATCGCATTAGACTTATTAAAAGCAAAACAAGCAAACGTTCTTGCGCTTGTACGCTCTCCAGAAAAAATTTCAGGTGTAGAAGCCCGCAAATTTGATTATTCAAAAACAGAAGGTCAAGTAGAAGCATTACAAGGCGTAGATACATTAATTTTGGTATCAAGTAATGAAATAGGTCAGCGTTTTGTACAACACAACAACGTAATTGAATCAGCGAAAAAAGCAGGCGTGAAACATATTATCTACACCAGCTTACTCGGTGCAACCAACGACAACACAGTGAAATCTCTTGCCGGTGAGCACGTTGAAACTGAAGCTGCACTAAAAGCCTCAGGCATTACTTACACCATTTTACGCAATGGTTGGTACACCGAAAACTACACAGCTTCAATTCCGGCAGCATTAGCAAACAATGCTTTCTACGGTTCAGCAAAAAACGGCAAAATTTCGTCTGTACTCCGTGCAGAACTTGCTGAAGCAGCGGTAAACGTCGCATTAAGTGAAGGTCATGAAAACCAAACTTACGAACTTGCCGGATCAACCAGTTGGACATTAGCCGACCTTGCAGCAGAAATCAGCAAACAAACAGGTAAAGATATCCCTTACGTAGATATTCCTGCAGCAGATTATACCGCTGCACTTGTGCAAGCAGGATTAGATGAAGGCTTTGCAGGCTTAATTGCACAATGGGATGTAGATGCATCAAACGGTGCATTATTCTCAGAAGACAAAACCCTTGAGAAATTGCTTGGCCGTCCAACAGCAGGATTGGATGTAGCAGTGAAACAAGCTTTATCCCACTAATAACATTTGACTAAAACAAGGTGCGGTTATTATCGCACCTTTTTAAATGGCATTTATGTATTAATTTGTTGCAGCTATTTATTCTTTATGTGCATAATGAGTTCGATTAAATAAATGTTAGATAAAATAAAAATGAATAATAAAAATTTTAAATTAACTAGAGAAGATAATGGTGAGGATATAGGATTTGCTATATCTTGCATGTATTCTCAAGCTATTACTCTAGATGAATTTAAATCCTGGATTGACTATGTCATTTTAAATAGCAAAGTTGAAGATTTACCATCATACATCTGGGAAATTGTTGATTGGGATGGAAAATATAACATTTATGAATATATAGGTTTTACACCTTATGGAATTGAAGGGCGTTTATCTGATGCATTGACTGGTATTGCTATAAAAAGAAATATGGATATATTTGAGCCTGTTTCTAAAAAGAAAGCATTAGATGCATTAAGAAAAAATCCTAACTTAGTCAAAAAATTTAAAGATTTCTTTCCATTTATAAAATTTGATTTATAAACCACACTTAATAAAAAAGTGCGGTTAGTTTTAACCGCACTTTTCATTTTTAAACATTATTCGCCGCGTTTCAACATACCTTGTTTTTTCAAATTCACCAGAATAATTGAAATTGCCGCAGGGGTAACACCTGAAATTCGGCTGGCTTGGCCAATGGAAACTGGACGATGCTGTTCCAACTTCGCACGTACTTCATTAGATAAACCAGACACTTTGCTGTAATCAAAGTTAGCTGGAATTGCCGTATTTTCGTGGCGTTTTTGTTTCTCAATTTCTTCTTGTTGATGCTCAATATAGCCTTGATACTTAATAGCAATTTCTACTTGTTCTACGGCTTCTCGGTCTTCCATTGCCGGTTTGTATGGCGTTAAAGAAGTTAAAATATCGTAGGTCATTTCAGGACGACGCAATAAATCTTCACCGTTGGCTTCACGCACAAGTGGGCTGCCAAGCACTTTATTCGCTTCTTCTAAATATTCAGAACGCGGATGCAACCAAATGCTGCGTAAGCGTTGGCGTTCCTGTTCGATATTTTCCATTTTTTGATTGAAGCGAGCCCAACGAGCCTCATTAATCAAACCTAATTCATGGGCAATTGGCGTTAAACGAATGTCCGCATTGTCTTCACGTAATAACAAACGGTATTCCGCACGAGAAGTAAATACGCGATACGGTTCTTTGGTACCAAGCGTACAAAGGTCATCCACCAATACGCCAGTATAAGATTGATCGCGGCGTGGATACCATGCCTCTTTCTCTTGTACATAAAGACCTGCGTTAATCCCAGCCAATAAGCCTTGTGCTGCTGCTTCTTCATAACCGGTTGTACCGTTAATTTGACCCGCAAAGAATAAACCCGAAATCGATTTAGTTTCTAACGTTGGTTTTAAGTCACGTGGATCAAAATAATCATATTCAATGGCATAACCTGGTTTAATGATGCGAGCTTTTTCCAAACCTTTCATAGAATTCACAATACCCATTTGTACGTCAAACGGCAAACTAGTAGAGATCCCGTTTGGATACACTTCATTACTGGTTAATCCTTCCGGTTCCAAATAAATTTGATGTGAATTACGATCCGCAAAACGCATCACTTTATCTTCAATGGATGGACAATAACGAGGGCCGATCCCTTCAATTACACCGGTATACATTGGACTGCGATCCAAGTTATTACGGATCACTTCATGGGTTTGTTCATTAGTGTGGGTGATATAACAAGGAATTTGTTGAGGGTGATCATCCACTGATCCCATAAAAGAGAATACAGGCAACACCTCATCACCATGTTGTTTAGTCAATATATCGAAATTTATCGTGCGTGCATCAATACGCGGTGGTGTACCGGTTTTTAAACGATCTACACGTAAATTCAGATCACGTAAACGATGAGAAAGTGTAACAGATGCCGGATCACCAGCTCGGCCACCTTCATAATGTTCTAAACCTATATGGATCTTACCCGCTAAGAAAGTACCAGCTGTTAAAACCACCGATTTAGCACGGAATTTAAGTCCCATTTTGGTTTCCACACCACAAACGCGATCTTGCTCAATTAAAATATCAGTTACTTCTTGTTGTAAAATATCTAAATTTGGTTGATTTTCTAGTGTGATGCGTACGGCTTGGCGATATAAAACGCGGTCAGCTTGAGCTCGGGTTGCACGTACAGCAGGCCCTTTACTGCTGTTTAAAGTACGAAATTGAATCCCCGCCTTATCTGCAGCATGAGCCATTAACCCGCCCATGGCATCTACTTCTTTCACTAAATGGCCTTTACCAATACCACCAATAGCGGGGTTACATGACATTTGTCCAAGGGTATCAACATTATGTGTCAATAACAGGGTTTTTAATCCCATGCGTGCTGGTGCCAATGCGGCTTCTGTCCCGGCATGACCGCCACCAACAACGATCACATCATAATTTTCGGTGTAAAACATATCTCTCTCTTCGTCTTCAATTTGATCTTCGATCTAAAAATAGGCGCTATTCTACTGAAAATTACGTGTGCTTGAAAGCAAGAATTCAATCTGTGATAAGATAAGATCGAGAGGTAATAAAGATAAGATCTATTTATATATAAAGATCTTATTATTGTTACTATTAGGATCCTTTTACCTTGTTAATAAGATCCTTTTCCTTTTTTAAATGAATAAGTTAGATCGTTTTAGACTGTGTTGAAATGTCATCAGTTTGAAGGCTTTTTCTTGTGGATAACCTTTAATTTTATCCACAGTTAAAACAATCATCATATTTACTCAGTGGAAAAGAACACGTTTTTGACAGGTTTTATTAAAGTTATCCACAGGTGATTTTTTTTGGATAATAGATAAAGAAAAAGCGATAACTCAAATTATCGCTTTATTATGACTAAAGTGCATTTATAAATTGTGGTAGCCAATCTTCAGCAAATTGTTCTTGATCATCAACATGCAAGACATCGATTTTTAAACTGTCGCAAATTTTGACCGCATTTTTTTCACTTAATTGTGTTTCAACTTTATTCACGGCATGACAGAATGTATCGTAATCTGAATTACCTAAGCCTACAACGGCAAAGCGGAGGGAAGAGAAATCTTTATCTGATGCCGCAATTTGTTCAAAGAGTAGTTTCAAATTATCAGGCAATTCACCTGCACCATGTGTTGAAGTGACAATCAACCAAATATTTTCATCAATCACATCATCAAGTTCTGGTCCGTGGAAAAGTGCGGTAGAAAAATCTTGTGTTTTTAGCACATCTTCTAAATGTTCCGCTACATATTCAGCGCCGCCTAATGTGCTGCCTGAAATCACGCAAATATTCATATTGTTTCCTAATAAGAAAAAAGGCTTAGATTTTCTAAGCCTTTATAGTCATTATACGTTGTCGAATTTACCCAACAATGAACGAATATGTTCTTGCCAGTTGCGGTGTTCATTTTTAAGTTGCTCGTTTTCATGTTGCAACGCTTCTACCGCTTGTTGAGATTGATTTTTTTGTTCTTTTAATTCTTCTACTTCAAGTTGAAGTAATTGAATGGTTTCTACTGCTTGTCTAATTTTTTCTTCAAGCTGATCTAAAATTTCTAAAGACATAGTGATTTCCTTTTTTAAAATAAGTCCGAAACGGCTTTATTCTACCGACTTAATCCTATTTTTAAAAGCCTCTTGTCAAAATTTATTATGCAAACGTTTGCTTAGTGATAAAATAACGAGACTTTTTGCATTGGGAGAGAAAAATGAATCGTGCATTAGCTATTGAATTTTCAAGAGTAACCGAAGCAGCTGCATTAGCGGCTTATACTTGGCTTGGACGTGGTAATAAAAATGCGGCAGATGAGGCGGCAGTCAAAGCCATGCGTTATATGCTGAATTTAATCCATATGGACGGTGAAATTGTGATTGGTGAAGGGGAAATTGACGAAGCACCAATGCTTTATATTGGCGAAAAAGTGGGCTCGGGTAATGGTGAGCTCGTTTCTATTGCGGTTGATCCGATTGACGGCACAAGAATGACTGCAATGGGCCAATCAAATGCTATTTCAGTATTAGCTGCTGGCGGTAAACGCACTTTCTTAAAAGCGCCAGATATGTATATGGAAAAATTAGTTGTAGGCCCTGAAGTAAAAGGCATGATTGATTTAAGTTTACCAATTGAACAAAACCTTCGCCGTGTGGCTTCTCGTTTAGGTAAATCCTTATCAGATTTAACAGTAATGGTACTCGCTAAACCGCGTCATGATGAAGTGATTAAGCAAATGCATAATCTAGGTATTCGTGTGATGGCTATTCCAGATGGTGATGTTGCGGCTTCGGTTTTATGTTGCTTACCGGATGCTGAAGTGGATATGGTTTATGGTATTGGCGGTGCACCTGAAGGTGTGGCAGCTGCCGCTGCAATTCGCGCATTAGGTGGATATATGCAAGCTCGTCTTATTCCACGCAATGAAGTGAAAGGCGATACAGAAGAAAACCGTAAAATTGCCGCTGAAGAAGTTCAACGTTGTGAAGCCTTAGGTGTGAAGGTCAATGAAATCTTAAAATTAGAAGATTTGGTGCGTGATGATAACCTTGTTTTTGCCGCAACGGGAATTACGCACGGTGAATTACTTAAAGGGATTTCTCGCCGTGGCAACTTGGCCACCACAGAAACTTTATTAATCCGTGGTAAATCACGCACCATTCGTAAAATCCAATCCATCCATTATCTCGATAGAAAAGATTCTGAAATCTATGAGATTTTAAGAAATTAGTGAAAATAAAAGAGCGGTCATAAAAAACAATGAATTTTTTGACCGCTCTTTTTTATTTCTTATAGCATTTTCTTCAATTGATACAGATAAGCTAAGGCTTGTTTTGGACTTAATTCATCGGGATCAAGCTGCTCAATAGCTTCGCGTAAAGCATCTGGTTCCGCTTCAAAAGCCAATTCACCTTGATGTTTATTTAACGCTCTTAAATGTTGAATTTGTTGATCACCATTTTGTGCCGACAATTTTTCTAACTGATGTAATTTTTGCTTCGCCAGTTTAATGACCGATTGAGGTACACCTGCCAGCGCTGCAACAGCAAGACCATAACTTTTACTTGCCGCACCGTCTTGAACAGCGTGCATAAAGGCGATGGTATTGTTATGTTCTAATGCATCTAAATGAATATTAGCAATGCCTTCAATTTGTTCTGGCAGTGCGGTGAGTTCAAAATAATGGGTCGCAAATAACGTAAGTGAACGAGTTTTCTTCGCTAACCATTCAGCACAAGCCCAAGCTAAAGAAAGCCCATCATAAGTAGACGTACCTCGTCCTATTTCATCAATCAGAACTAAACTTTGTGAAGTGGCTTGATGAAGAATATTCGCCATTTCGGTCATTTCTACCATAAACGTAGAACGACCAGAGGCTAAATCATCAGAGGCACCAATTCGAGTAAAAATACGATCAATTTGCCCAATAACCGCGCTATCAGCTGGCACAAAGCTGCCTATATAGGCCATTAACGTAATTAAAGCCGTTTGACGCATATAGGTACTTTTACCGCCCATATTGGGGCCAGTAATAATCAATAAATGACGTTGCTGATTGAGATTCACAGGGTTAGCAATAAAGGGGTCTTTTAAGACTTGTTCCACGACAGGATGGCGACCATTTTCAATTTTTACGCCTATTTCATCACTAAATTGTGGTGCAACATAATTTAAGGTTTCTGCTCGTTCTGCGAGATTAACTAATACATCCAATTCAGACAACGCCAAGCTGGCTAACTGTAATTGACCTAAATGTGGCAACAATAGATCAAATAATTCATCATAAAGTTGCTTTTCTAAAGCAAGCGCCGCCCCTTTTGATTTTAAAACCTTATCTTCATATTCTTTTAATTCAGGAATAATGTAGCGTTCGGCATTTTTTAAAGTTTGACGACGAACATAATGAATCGGTGCTTTATGAGCTTGCCCTTGGCTAATTTGAATGTAATAACCATGCACCGCATTAAAGCCAATTTTTAAGGTATCAATACCTGTACTTTCCCGTTCGCGTTGTTCTAAATTTTCTAAATATTGTGTTGCACCAGCTGAAAGGGTTCGCCATTCATCTAATTCGGCATTATAGCCTTCAGCAATAACGCCACCATCGCGAATTAATAATGGAGGAGTTTCAATAATTGCTTTTTGAAGTAGCTCGATTTGCGCGGAAAAATCATCGATTTGCGCGGAAAGTGCGGTCAAATTTGATGATGTTTTTGTATGAATCAGCGATTTTATCGGTTCAATTTGTTCTAATGCAGTACGTAAACGTGTGAGATCGCGAGGACGTGCAGAACGCAGTGCTACACGGGCAAGAATACGTTCCATATCGCCTACTTGTTGCAAATAAGGCTGCAATTCGTGATATAAGTCTTGCTCAATAATTTCACCAATCGTTTTTTGGCGTTTTAATAGAATGTTTGTTTGACGGATAGGTTGATGAATCCAACGTTTTAATAAACGGCTACCCATTGGTGTAACACATTTATCTAATACCGAAGCAAGCGTATTTTCTGTGCCACCCGCAAGATTTTGAGTGAGTTCTAAATTTCGGCGTGTTGCGGCATCTAATTGAATATTATCGTTATTTTGAATAACACTAATGCTTTGAATGTGTGGCAGAGAAGCACGTTGTGTTTCTTTTGCATATTGCAATAAACAGCCTGCTGCTGCCAAGCCAAGAGGTGATTTTTCTACACCAAATGCACGTAAATCTTTCGTACCAAATTGACGATTAAGTTCTGAGATCGCGGTACTGAGTTCAAATTCCCAAATTGGACGACGACGTAGACCTTTATAAGGTTCGATAATGGCCATTTCAGCAAAATCTTCACAATAAAGTAATTCTACGGGATTAATACGCTGTAATTCAGCTTGCAAGGCTTCTTTTGAATGAGGTTCACAAAGCTGGAAGCGTCCAGATGTCATGTCTAATGTGGCTAGACCAAATTTTTCTTTTTCCTGATAAACCGCCACAATTAAGTTGTCTTGGCGTTCTGGTAAAAGGGCTTCATCACTCACTGTACCTGGTGTCACAATTCGCACAATTTTTCGCTCAACCGGTCCTTTTGATGTGGCGGGATCACCCACTTGCTCACAAATGGCTACAGGTTCACCTAATTGTACTAATTTTGCTAAATAGCCTTCTACCGCATGATAAGGCACGCCCGCCATGGGAATGGGATTACCTGCTGATTGTCCACGTTTAGTTAAAGAAATATCTAACAACGCTGCCGCTTTTTTTGCATCATCATAAAAAAGCTCATAAAAATCCCCCATTCGATAAAATAACAAAATGTCAGGATTTTCTGCTTTTAACTTGAGATATTGCTGCATCATCGGCGTATGCTGCTCGAAATTATCTTGTAAATTCATGATGTTATCCAGTTTAGGTATTTAACTTTTTGTCTAGCAAGTAGTGGTTTTACGATAGAAGTAATGTATTATTTTGAGCTGATTTTAATTTTCTACATCCACACTCAGTACTTCATCTTCTGTTTTTAACAGTGTATAGACATCTTTTAGCATTTCATTATCAATATTGTAGCATCGGACTTGCAAGCGAACCTCGCCGCTAGCTTGGTCTTTTACTGAGATATTTTCAATGCGGTAATCATGTTTCAGCAATAAATCGGTTACTTTACTGATGCCGTTAGCAGAACTCAGTTGAATAGCTAAACGAGTACGTTTTTTATAGGTTTTACGACGAACATAACGCTGCACAATCGGGCTGATACGGATAGCGATTAAAATCATTAAAGTGGCAATAATCGCATCAAAAATAAAGCCTGCACCTGTTGCCACACCGATAGCCGCTGCTGCCCAAATAATGGCAGCTGTGGTTAAGCCTGAAATCGCATCATTTTTCTTGTGCAAAATTACCCCTGCACCTAAGAAACCGATGCCACTGATTACTTGTGCGGCAAGTCGCATAGGGTCAGTTCGGATATTATCTGAAACTTGCGCATAATGTTCTGCGGCTTGAATGGAGACAATCGTCAGTACACAAGTCGTCACCGCAATAATGGCACAGGTTTTGACCCCAACCGGTTTGTGTTTAAGTTCACGTTCTAAGCCAATAATCCCGCCAAGTACAAGTGCGAGTAGCATTTTCCCTAGGATAAGTAAATAAGCCGTCTGTTCAAGAGCGGTCGAAAAAAGAAAAGAATTTTCCATGTTAATAATGAATATGAGTAAATAAAAAAACGGGCATTATTCTACCTGAAAAAAGGACTTTAATGGGCAAATTTACAATCAATTTACCTTTAATTTATCGCCTTTCGGCTTGAAATTGAGTAAAATCTAAAGTTTTGAAAGATGATGATAGCTGAGAATAAATTTATGCAAAAATCAACGCCGAATATTGGCTTTGTAAGTTTAGGTTGTCCTAAAAATTTAGTGGATTCTGAACGTATTCTGACTGAATTACGTACTGACGGGTATAACATTGTGCCAAGTTATGAAAATGTGGACTTGGTTATTGTGAATACTTGCGGTTTTATTGATAGCGCTGTACAGGAATCCCTAGAAGCCATTGGAGAGGCGTTGGAAGAAAACGGACGTGTGATTGTGACCGGCTGCTTGGGGGCGAAAGAAGATCAAATTCGTCAAGTTCACCCTAAAGTTTTAGAAGTGAGCGGTCCGCACAGTTATGAAACGGTAATGGCTCAAGTGCACAAATACGTACCAAAACCAGAGCATAATCCTTATACCAGCCTTGTACCAAAACAAGGGGTGAAATTAACACCAAAACACTATGCTTATTTGAAAATCTCAGAAGGCTGTGATCATCGTTGTACATTCTGTATAATCCCTTCATTACGTGGGGATTTAGAAAGCCGCTCTATCACGCAAGTATTGGATGAAGCAAAACGTCTTGCTGATGCGGGTGTGAAAGAGTTATTGGTTGTTTCACAAGATACTTCTGCTTATGCGATGGATACACAACGCAAAGAAGGTGGGGTTAAAACCGCTTTCTGGAATGGTATGCCAATTAAGAATGACTTAATAACCTTGTGCAAACAGCTTGGAAAATTAGGCATTTGGGTGCGTTTACATTACGTTTATCCTTATCCGCACGTGGATGATTTAATTCCATTAATGGCGGAAGGTTTATTGTTGCCTTATTTGGATATTCCATTGCAACACGCGAGTCCAAAAATTTTAAAAGCGATGAAAAGACCAGGAAAAATTGACCGCACTTTAGAGCGTATCAAGCAATGGCGTGAGATTTGTCCGGATTTAACCTTGCGTTCAACTTTCATTGTAGGTTTCCCAGGTGAAACAGAAGAAGATTTCCAAATGTTATTGGATTTCTTAAAAGAAGCACAACTTGATCGTGTGGGCTGTTTCAAATTTAGCCCAGTAGAAGGCGCTCCTGCAACTGAAATGGCTGACCAAGTGCCTGAAGATGTAAAAGAAGAACGTTTCCACCGCTTTATGCAGTTACAACAAGAAATTTCGGCTGAACGATTAAAACAAAAAATTGGCCAAACGCTTGATGTAATTGTGGATGAAATTGATGACGAAGGTATTATCGGGCGTACAAAAGCTGATGCACCAGAAGTTGATGGCTTAGTTTATATTGAAAATCTAAGTGGCACGCCTGTGAAAGTAGGCGAGTTTATTAAAGTAACCATTACCCATTCAGATGAATATGATCTGTGGGGAACCTGTTAATTATTAATCTTATTTATTTTTTACCAAAGGAATTTAGAAATGGCAGAAACACAAAAACAACCAAGTGTTATCCGTTTTGAACAAGAAGTTGCAGCAAAAAATTATGAAGCAGCTTGCGTAGAATTGCTCGATATTTTAAGCAAAATAGATACTAATTTTGGTGGCGTTGAAGGCATTGAAATTGATTATCCCAGTCAATTAAATGATGAATTAGTACAAGATAAAATTAAGCATTTTTGTACCCGTGTAGCGGTAGCAATGAGCGAGCTATTTTCTGATCCTAAATTAGATATTTCTGAAGGTGGGGCGCAACGTTTCTTTACCTTACAACGTTGGATTAACATGATTTTCGCATCATCGCCATTTGTAAATGCGGATCATGTGTTGCAAACTTATAACCGCAATCCAGATAAAACTAATTTATCTGATTTTCATCTAGATAATGCGAGATCATCATTAATTAAATTCTGTATTTTCTACCTGCCAGAATCTAATGTGAATGTTAATCTTGATGCTTTATGGAATTTAGATCCTGAATTATGTGCATCTCTTTGTTTTGCATTACAATCACCCCGTTTTATCGGTACCGATCAAGCGTTCTCTAAGCGTGGTACGCTTTTACAATGGTTCCCTGAAAAATTGGTAACAATTGAAAACTTAAATAATGTGCCAAGTGCAATTTCACACGATGTGTATATGCATTGCAGCTACGATATTGCTGAAAATAAACATTGGGTGAAAAAAGCATTAAACCAAGTTATTCGCCGTCATTTATTACAAGGTGGATGGACAGATCGCGATGTTACGAAATTAGGTGAACGTAATGGCAAACCTGTCATGGTGGTGTTATTGGAGCATTTCCATTCATCTCATTCAATTTACCGTACGCATTCCACGTCAATGATTGCTGCACGTGAACGTTTCTATTTAATCGGTGTGGGTAATGATGCGGTAGATGAAGCGGGTAAAGCAGTTTTCGATGAATTCCAAATATTAGAAGGCAATAATGTTGTCTCTAAATTAGATAATTTAAAAGATATTTGTGAGAAAAATGGTGCAGCCGTTCTTTATATGCCAAGTATTGGGATGGATTTAACCACCATTTTTGCAAGTAACACGCGTCTTGCGCCAATTCAAGTAATTGCTTTAGGCCATCCTGCTACGACACATTCTGATTTTATTGAATATGTGATTGTAGAAGATGATTATGTGGGGTCTGAAAAATGCTTCAGTGAGCAATTATTGCGTTTACCAAAAGATGCTTTACCTTATGTGCCTTCAGCGCTTGCACCGCAACACGTAGAATATCGCTTACGTGAAAATCCTGAAGTGGTGAATATTGGTATTGCTTCTACTACAATGAAGCTTAACCCATATTTCTTGGCGGCATTAAAGGCTATTCGTGATCGTGCTAATGTTAAGGTTCATTTTCACTTTGCATTAGGTCAATCTAGTGGTGTGACGCATCCTTATGTTGAGCGTTTTATTAAATCTTATTTAGGCAATGATGCGACAGCTCATCCACATGCACCTTATGATCAATATCTTCGTATTTTGCATAACTGCGATATGATGGTGAATCCATTCCCATTCGGGAATACGAATGGCATTATTGATATGGTGACATTAGGTTTAGTGGGGGTATGTAAAACGGGTGCAGAAGTCCATGAACATATTGATGAAGGTTTATTCAAACGTTTAGGTTTACCGGAATGGTTAATTGCAAATACGGTAGATGAATATGTTGAACGTGCAATTCGTTTAGCCGAAAATCATCAAGAACGTTTAGAGCTTCGTCGTCATATCATTGAGAATAATGGCTTACAAACCTTATTTACAGGCGATCCAAGCCCAATGGGTAAAGTGTTACTTGAAAAATTTGAGGAATGGAAAGCGGCAAATTTAGCTGAAAAGCCAAAGAAAAAAGCGACTAAATCTGCAACAACAAAAGAGAAGGCTACAGAGTCTACAAAGACAAAGAAAAGTGCGGTCAAATCTGAAGGTAAATCTGAGCCGAAAAAAACGGTAAAGAAAACCACGAAAAAAGCAGATAAATAATCAATAAATCCCCGAAAGGGGATTTTTTATTGAGAAAAATTAAACAAAGTCTCATTTTTTTTAAAAAAACTTGATTTTGTAGCATAAAGCCTGTAATTAATAGACCCATTCAACACAACATAAAATAAGGAAAAACTCATGAAAAACGTCGGTTTTATCGGTTGGCGCGGAATGGTCGGTTCCGTATTAATGGATCGTATGGTGCAAGAGCAAGATTTTGCCAATATTAATCCAGTTTTCTTCACCACTTCTCAAGCAGGTCAAAAAGCCCCTGTATTTGCAGGCAAGGAGGCGGGTGAACTTAAAAATGCATTCGACATTGAAGAACTTAAAAAATTAGACATTATCGTGACCTGCCAAGGTGGCGACTATACCAATGAAGTTTATCCAAAATTAAAAGCAACAGGTTGGGATGGTTATTGGGTTGATGCAGCGTCTGCACTACGTATGAAAGATGATGCAATTATCGTGCTTGATCCAGTGAACCAACACGTGATTTCTGAAGGCTTGAAAAAAGGCATTAAAACTTTCGTGGGTGGTAACTGTACCGTAAGCTTAATGCTTATGGCTATCGGTGGTTTATTTGAAAAAGATTTAGTGGAATGGGTATCTGTCGCAACTTACCAAGCGGCTTCAGGTGCAGGCGCAAAAAATATGCGTGAATTACTTTCACAAATGGGGTTATTAGAACAAGCGGTTTCAAGCGAATTAAAAGACCCTGCTTCGTCAATTTTAGATATTGAACGTAAAGTGACGGCAGAAATGCGTTCTGATAGTTTTCCAACGGATAACTTTGGTGCAGCATTAGGTGGTAGCTTAATCCCTTGGATTGACAAACTTCTTCCTGAAACAGGACAAACGAAAGAAGAATGGAAAGGCTATGCAGAAACCAACAAAATCTTAGGTTTAAGCGCCAATCCAATTCCTGTTGATGGTTTATGTGTACGCATTGGTGCATTACGTTGCCACAGCCAAGCGTTCACCATCAAACTGAAAAAAGACTTACCATTAGAAGAAATTGAACAAATTTTAGCGGCTCACAATGAATGGGTGAAAGTGATTCCAAATGACAAAGAAACCACGTTACGTGAATTAACCCCAGCTAAAGTAACAGGTACATTAAGCGTACCGGTTGGTCGTTTACGTAAATTGGCAATGGGTCCAGAATACTTAGCGGCATTCACTGTAGGTGACCAATTATTATGGGGTGCTGCAGAGCCAGTTCGCCGCATCTTAAAACAATTGGTGGCATAAGTTTTACTTTCACGACAAAGGGCGTATTCACTACGCCCTTTTCATTAGAAAATTATGATCAGAGAACCTTATTTTCATCAATTTGCTCTTGCGGAGTTATTGCCTTTTTTTGAGCAATTTCCGACGCAATATCTTTCTGGCGAACGAAATATCAAATTGGCTTATCGTCATTTGGTTCAGCCTGAAAGTGCGGTCAGAAAATTGATGATTTTGGTGAATGGTCGAGCAGAAAATATGCTGAAATGGACTGAGTTGGCTTATGATTTTTACCAACAAGGTTATGATGTTTTGCTTTTCGATCATCGAGGACAAGGCTATTCACAGCGTATTATTCCTCAAAAAGGGCATTTAGATGAGTTTCGTTTTTATACCGATGATATGGCAAAAATCATTGAAAAAACGACCGCACTTTATGATTATCAAACCCAATATATTCTCGCACACTCCCTCGGCGCATTGATTTCCACCTATTATCTGGCCAATTACGATCACCATATTAAAAAAGCCGTGCTTTCTTCGCCTTTCTTTGGCGTTCCAATGAAACATCCATTACGAGATGAACTCATCATTGCAATGATGATGGCATTTGGCCAAGGTCATCGCTATGTTTTTGGTAAGGGACATTACAAACCGGCAGATTTAAACCTTAATGAACTTAGCCATTCTAAAACGCGAATGAAATGGATGAACCGAGTTAATCGAAAACGCGCTGCTATTCACTTAGGCGGCCCAACTTTCCGCTGGGTACATTTGTGTTTAAATGCAATCAAAGCGCTCCCTAAAATCATCCCAAGAGTGGAAACACCAGTGCTTATACTACAAGCGGAAAAAGAAAAAATTGTGGATAACAAAAATCTGGAAAAATTGACCGCACTTTTTCCGCATGCAGAATCCATGCTTGTACCTCAAGCAAAACATGAAATTCTTTTTGAAAAGGATAACGTGAGAAAAGCGGTACTTGAACGCGTGAATCAATTTCTTCATTCTTAAACTTCCCTAATTAGATTAAATGTAAAACATTATATATTGATTTATATGATGTTTTTTTATTTTTATTCATATTAATTGTTCTTTTTTTGACCAAGATCACAGTTTCTCTTTTATTACCTCTCTATAATCAAAATAACTCTTTAGAGTTATTTTTTAATTATGTGTAGTTGGAGTGTCTATGTCAAAAATGAAGAAAATCGTCACCACACTTTGCTTGGCTGGTGTCGGCGCTGTGGCATTGTGGGGAACGCAGTGGGTTATGCATAAAACAAGTTCACCGGAATTTTGTGTCAGTTGTCATTCAATGAGCTATCCAAAAGAGGAATGGGAAGGTTCGAGTCACTTTGCTAATGCAAAAGGTGTGCGAGCACAATGTTCAGACTGTCATATTCCAAAAGAAGGTTGGCATTATGTCAAAGCTAAATTTATTGCTTTAAAAGATTTGTGGTATGAAGCGCAAGGCAAGATTGAGAATAAAGAAAAATATGAAGCCCACCGTGCAGAGCTTGCTCAAATGGTATGGAATGATATGAAAGCCAACGATTCAGAAACCTGTCGTAGCTGTCACAGTTTTGATGCAATGGAGCTTTCAAAACAAACTAAATTAGCAAAACAAACGCATACAGATGCGCAAACAAATGGCCAAACCTGTATTGATTGCCATAAAGGCATTGTTCATTTCCTTCCTGAAGTGCATGGCGATCAAAATGCGCAAAAATCTTCTGCTGTGCAAGGCGGTACTCTCTCTGATGGCTCAGCGATTTTTGCCACTGAAATGGTGAAAGCGACCAATGACAAAGGAAATGAAGTTCGCCTCATGCCTTATGCAGAATTAATGCAATGGAAAGTAAATGGTGATCAAGTTCAAGGTACTTTACATGGTTGGCAACAAGTGGGAGCTGAAGCGGTTATTTATCAAGAATTGGGTAAACGTATTACGCTTGCTTTACTGGATGAAGATGCACGTAACCATGTTCAAGTCGTAAAAACAGTACATGATGCAGTAACGGATTCTGACTGGAAAGAAATCAATGTTACGGTGAATGTCGCAAAAGAAAAAATGACGTCAGATCTGACCGCACTTAATCAATACGGTAATCAGTTAAATCAAACTCAATGTAGTGGTTGTCACGCAGCAATTAGCGCAGATCATTACACGGCTAACCAATGGATTGGTGTAGTGAATTCCATGAAAGACCGTACATCAATGAATAAAGATGAAGTACGTGCATTAACTATTTATCTGCAACGCAATGCCAAAGATATGGCAAAATAATAATGAATTAACTATCTAAAAGAGGCTGAAATGAAAAAGAATAACGTAAATGAACAACGTCGTGATTTTCTGAAAAAAACATCTTTAGGCGTGGCAGGTAGTGCCCTTTCTGGTGGTATGGTGGGCGTTGTATCAAAAAGTGCGGTGGCAAAAGAAGCTGAAATGAAAACCGTGGTTACTGCCGCTCACTGGGGACCGATTGGTGTGGTTGTGGAAGATGGTAAGGTCGTGAAATCCGGTCCTGCTATTGAGCCTGCTGTACCGAACGAATTACAAACTGTTGTTGCCGATCAGCTATACAGTGAAACTCGCGTGAAATATCCAATGGTGCGTAAAGGCTTTTTAGCTAACCCAGGAAAAAGTGATACCACAATGCGGGGGCGTGATGAGTGGGTACGCGTTTCTTGGGATCAGGCCTTGGATCTAGTACACAACCAACTTAAACGCGTGCGCGAAAAATATGGTTCAACAGGCATTTTTGCTGGTTCTTACGGATGGTTTAGCTGCGGTTCACTACATGCCTCTCGTACTTTGATGCGTCGTTAAATGAATGCCAC
>ERZ827522.1088-NODE-1088-length-27024-cov-3.950091_pt1 | contig 27024 bp, 36 predicted proteins | sample MGYA00519580_ERZ827522 | MGnify/ENA primary metagenome ERZ827522 (study PRJEB31778, sample SAMEA3449340) | human gut metagenome | biome: human gut; feature: human-associated habitat; material: faeces | place: United Kingdom | collected 2010/2012 ... | reverse complement strand
GACAACGGCCGCGAGTTCCTGACACGGGACGTTGGCGGGCTGGGCCACCGGGCCAAGAAACCGAAGCCGGGCGCGCCTGTGGACCCGCCGCCCATCTTCAAGAGGCTGGGCATCCAGCTTGTGTGCGCAAAGGTGCGCAATGCCCAGGCGAAGCCCATCGAACGGAAGTTCCTGGATATGAAGGGCCAGTTCAGCACGCTTTGGGAAACGTTCACGGGTGGCAACCCGACGGAAAAGCCGGAATGCCTGAAAAAGGTGCTGAAGCAGGGGCATGTGCCCACGGACGAAGAGTTCGTTGAGGCCGTGGATACGCTCATCAGCGGATACTTCAATATGCGGCGGTACAGCGGCCCCATTGCGGAGGACCGGGAGCTGAAGCGGATGGACGTGTTCCACCTGCGGATGGGCAGCGAGCTGGTGAAGCCCGCGTCCAAGGAGGACCTTGCGCTGATGATGCTGCGCTCGACACGGCCGCAGACGGTTGGGCAGCGCGGCGTACATGTAACGGTGAGCGGCGTGCGGTTCGAATACTTCACACCGGAGTTTCTGTGGGAATACGCGGACAAAAAGGTGTATGTGCGGTACGACCCCGACCACCTGCAGACCTGCCGTGTGTATACCAGCCCGGACGACCGGTTCATCTGTGAGCTGCCGCTGGACACAAAGCTGACCGTGGACTTCGACGGCAGCAGCGAGGATATTGCCCGGGCCATGGCCGTGATCAACAAGCAGGCGCGCATGACAAAGGCCGCGCTGAAGGATACGCGTGTTGAGGGTATCGACCGCCGGACGATGCTGGAACTGAAGCTGGGGGCGGCCCGGCGGGAACAGGAAGAATATGTGCCGCCTGCGACCAAGACGCCGATCCGGATGAAGTATTCGGATGAAAAGCAGGCTGAACTGGACCTGCGGCTGGCGGTGGGCCAGGTGGATATGGGACAGATCAACCGAAACCGAATGATGATGAAGGGAGAAACAGACGATGGAGACGACTGGTAAAACGTATGAATACGATGAGGCGCTGCGGGCGCGGACAGAGGCGTATACCGATAAGGATACCGGCGCGATCTCGCGGAATCTTCTGGGCAAGCGCATCGGCGTGAGCGGTGCGAGCGTCAGCACGTATGTGAACCGGAAAATGGCCTGCAGCCCTGAAAATATCGAGGCCAAGCTGCGGGAGTACTTCCGGCAGGAGGACGAACGCGAACAGGCAGCCGCCAGAAAAGAGGATTTCCAGCTGGACACCGGGTACAAGCCAACCTCCGTTTCCGAGGATGCGTACCAGACCATCCAGCACGCACAGCAGGAACGGAAGCTGGTGATCCTGCACGGAGACCCGGGCGTGGGAAAAACGCAGGCAGCGCTGCAGTACTGCCGGGATAACCCGAAGAGCACGGTGTACATCCGCATTCAGGCACATAAAACCAGTATGGCGGGCGTGGCGTCCATGCTGTGCGACCGGTTGGGCCTGCCGCAGACGGGCGGCAGCGAGAAGATGTGGGATGCGATCCACGCGCGGCTGATAAATACGAACATGCTTATCATCGTGGACGAGGCACAGCTGCTGAAGCAGAACGTACTGGATGAGCTGCGGCAGTTCCCGGACGGCGATGAGCTGGAGGGCATCCCGGGGAACGGCGTGGCGCTGATTGGCAACAGCGAGCTGTACGAGCGCATCCGGCGCATTGAGATCCGCAAGCAGACGCGCTCCCGAATGGCCGTGCAGCGCGCGTACCGGACGCGGGACCTCACGAAGGAGGACGTCCAGATGCTGTTCCCGCAGTTCACGGGGCCGGAGCAGAAAAAGGAGCTGAAGCTGCTGGCGGATATCTGCCGCGCGAGCAGCAGCGACATCCGCATGGCGAAGAACATTGTAGACCTTGCCGCCGGGGCCGGAGACCTGAGCTATGAGGGACTGCTGCGGGCGGCGGCAAGCACTCCGGTTGGGATGATTTGACCGGTATTTAAACAGGGATTCAATGGAGGGTAAAGCGATGCTTAACAGGATAAAAACGGTTGTGACATTCGCGGCCGGAGCCGCGGCAGGGCTGATGCTGGCGGCATGCCTGACGGTGCAGGGCTCCCGCCCCGGCGTATTCGGCGGCGAGGCCCTTATCCTGCCGCTGATGGGCCTGCTGCTTTACGTGGGCTATGAGACCGGGCGGCTGTCCACGCTGGCGCAGGCGGAGCAGCGGCGGCGCAGGCGCAGGGCCGGGCCACCGTACCGGGTGGAGCATGGGGACGAATAAGGGATGCAGGATGGTGACGCCTTGTGACCGGAGCTGCCGCGGGCAAAGCTGCTGCGGGTGCTGCAGCTCCCCACCGGGCTTGCACCGGACGGGGACGCTGTGGCAGCCCTATGATGAGGGGTGCTGCCACCGCACGCAGAAGGACCAGCCGCTGGTCTGCATGCATCTGCAAGGCCGGCTGCGGCGGGAGTGGATACAGGATATAGAGGAAAATGAGCTGCGGGTATACCCTCGCTGCTCCGTTGCAATAGAGCATGGAAAGGAGAATTTCTGAATGGTTGATTTCATTGCAACCCTTATCGCCTTTGTTGTGTACTGTGGCTTGTCATGGCTCGTGACCGTAGGAATCATCAAGCTGATCACGCTGTGCTTCGGCTGGTCGTTTTCCTTGCTGACGGCCACGGGCATCTGGCTGATCCTGGCGCTGGCAAGAAGCGTATTCAAAAGCCGGAACAGCGATAAGTAGCCGGGGCCTTCTGGCCCCGCCGTAATGCAGCCGCGCCGTTGGGGCGCGCCGGTCACAAGCCCGGATAGATGCAGAGTGCGGCGAAGGAGGTGAAACGGGCCGTGACGAAATATGAGTGGTACAAAGCGCACGGGATATGTCCAACTTGTGGCTGCAAAGATGCGGCTCCTGGACGGGTGCAGTGTCCGGAATGTCTTGAAAAAGAGCGGCTGAAGGCAGTGCAGAGACGGAAAAAGGAAAGCCCGGAACAGAAAGAACGTCATAAACGGCACATCCAGCGTAAAACAGACCTGCTGCACGCCTTCGGTGTCTGCGTAAGATGCCAGCGGCGAGACGTCGCTCCCGGACGCGCACAGTGCGCGTACTGCCTTGCCCGCAGCCGCCGGTATATGCAATCCCGGTTGAGGGAGAAGGGAGTCATGCCGCGGGACATGCTGGGCTGGCCGGGAATATGCAGCCGATGCGGAAAGCCGACAGGCACGCAGGAAGCGCATAAACTGTGCCCCGCATGCCGGGAAGCATCGCAGCGGACCATTGAAATTGCCCGCAGCAGCCGCACGGAAAAGAATTGGTTCGCGCGCACGCACTCGCTCATGGCGTGGGGCAGACCATAAGGAGGTGAAAACAACGGAAAAGCATGAAGAAAAGGCGTCGGAAATTCTGGCCCGCGCCGCAAAACTTCTGAACGACGCCCAAAAAGTATACGATGCGAATTTTGAGCTGATGAAAGAGCAGGACGCCCTGCAGCAGGATCTGCTGCATAAGCTGGAAATCGAAAATCTTACGCGGGATGAGCGTGCGAAGCTGGCCACAGAGCTGCGTGACTGCCGCAGGCTCCGGCGTAAGCACAAGGACGTTGTGGAGGAACTGGAGCCCATTGCAGGGTATTGCGGGACCACAGCCGGCATGCAGGCGGTAAAGCAGTTGTCCCGGTTTGTGGGCGAGCTGCGGAAAGTGGAAAACTACCACCAGAATCGGCACTATGTCCCCAGATCCGGGCACATCAAAGGAGAAAGTCAGGATGCTGAGTGAACAGGAAAAATCTGAAATCCGGGCGTCGTACAAAAATGCGATCGACCCGCGCCAGCACGTGAAAATTTTGATGCAGCTGTATCTGGTGAGCCATGAGGAGATTCTGGACGTACTGGGGCCGCTTTCCAAGTCCGCCCGCCCAAAACCGAACCGAAAAGGCCAGCCGAGACGCATCTACGCGCCGGAGTTCAAGGCAGAGGCAATGCAGCGCCTGCGCTCCGGAGAATCTTTCCGGCGGGTGGCTGAGGATATGGGCGTCAATGTGCGGACCATGGCTACATGGGCCTATCATGTACGAAGGGAGAAAAAAGACTGATGCCAAACTGTAAGTTTTGCGGTAAACCCGTAATATCCGCGCGCGTGATGCACGCCCACTGCTGGGAGATGAAAGTCATGGAGCTGATGGAAACCGTCTGCGACAGCTATTGCCGCTGGCCGCTGGAGTGTAAGAGCTCCGAAGAGCTGGAAGAAAAGCACTGCGATGCCTGCGCACTGATCCAGGCGCTCAACCTCGGGCTGTGAGCATCGGGAAAGGCCCCGCAAACGCGGGGCCTGGGCGCTTCACGGATAAAATATCCGGATAGGCGATTCATCGGGATGCAAACTGTTCCACATTTCGACAATATCCAGCGGCATCAACCGGAACCCCTTTTTAGAAATACATACACCGTTGCCGAGGTCGGTCAGCACTTTGTAGAGCACCACGACCGCACCGCGCTGCAGTCCGGAGATCCACTGACGGATGACAAGAGCTTGAAGATCGGATACGGCCTGTTGTTTGAGCCAACCTGTTTGCATCGTCGAATCACCATCCCGCTCCACAACACGTCCCATAAGAAGGTCGTAAACAGCCGGGTCAAAGTCCTTCCCTGCATTCCAGTCGTCCACGAGCTTTTCAAGCGTGGCGCGTGTCTGCTCCGGGTCGGCAGCATACGCTTCATGGAGTACGCTTTCGCCCGCGCATTCGTCAATCATGGCGCTGAGTTCGTCAACTGTCATAACATCTCTCCTTTTCTCATGGTTCTGTAAAGAGCGAATTCGTTCCGATCCGGTTACACATGCGGGGCCGCGGCCCAGGAGGGCCGGCGTGGCCGGTCGTAACGGCAGCCCCGCACCAAAAGCCCTGCCCGGAGAACCATCCAAGCGGGGCTAAAGAAGAAGTATGGAGCTGAAAGGATTTAAGGCTCCACACGTACAGGATACCACGGCCCGGCGGCCGTTTCAACTCTGTTTTTTAGGAGCGTGATAGGATTGACCATTCAACAGTGGCGCAGCCTGCGCCGCAACCGGAGATGCAGGTACTGCGCATATGTCCATACCGTTTATGGCCGGGACGGGAGCATCTGCTTCTGCCGGGCAAAAGAAAAGCTTGTATATGAGGGTCTGCCCCGCTGGTTCTGTCCGATATACACAGTGGAGGAGGATATCTGATGACGAAAGAAGATTGGAAGAAAGCGAAAGAGCAGCTGGAGCGGCCCTGGCCATACGGTCGCGCACATCTGGAAGCTGATGGTTACGATGTGATACTGGAGATGCAGTCCGTGAACGATATGTTCCATAAAGGCATCCTCGTGTACGTAAACGGACACTTTAAAGGCAGCTGGCTTGTACAGGACTGCGAAGAGCGGCGGCGCTTCATGCCGCAGCGGCAACGGCCATGCATGAGCCCGAAACAGATCGCACAGTACAACAAGCTGCCGAAGCGTACACAGAAAGAGCTGAAGCACCTGCGGGAGCAGACATACACGGAGTATTCCACGCACTGGATGAGCTGGGGCCCGCTGGTGAAGCACTTTGAAGCCAACAACAAGGATATCCGATTGAAGGAGGATGCATGATGGAACAAATAGACATGACGAAATATCTGCCTTGCACCGCCCGTCTGGTGGGCGGCACACTGTACATACTGGACGGCGAGGGACGCGTGCAGCGTCGCCTGGACCCGCTGCAAACGGCCATCGAGTGGTTTCAGATGAGCAACGACGCCTTCTATGCGCGGTACGGTGTGAACTGGATCCCGAAGGAGCCGTACTATTCGCAGGCACGCCGGATGGTGCATTCGGGAGATGGCCGCCATGCGTGAAGTTATCCGGGGCTATGCCCCGGCCGTAATGCAGCCGCGTAGTTGTGCGCGCCGGTCCCAAGCCCGGAAAATGCAGAGGGCGGAAAATTGAGAAAGGATGTGGATACATATGGCAAGGAAAAAACTGCACCGGGAGCCTGTGCTGAAGGACTGGGCGGAAGTGAACGACGCGCTGCGCAGCATCCACGAGTACGAGCACGCGCTGACGGAGATGGGCGTGGATATGTCGCGGCGCATCGACGCCGTGAAAGCTGAATACACCAAAAGCGCGGAGCCGCTGCAGAAGCGTGTCAAACAGCTGGAAACGGACGTTCAGGAGTATGTGGAGGCGCACCGGGAAGATATGGCCGGGAAAAGCCGCCAGCTGACGTTTGGGCGTGTAGGCTTCCGGCAGTCCACGCGGCTGATTTTGGCGAATGCGAAGGTGCCGCAGGCCATCGCCACGCTGCTGGCCATGGGGCGCAGGGAGCTCGTGAAGACGGAACAGAAACTGGACCGGGACGCTCTCAAACAGCAGCCGGAGGAAGTTCTGGAGGCTGTGGGCGCGTATCTGAAAACCACGGATGAATTTTTCTACGACACGGGCGACGCCGTGCCGGAGGAGTAACAAGGAAGGAGGAGCAGCTATGGGTGCTCGGAGACAAGAAAAAGGCGGGATAAAATATATCTATGCGCTGGGCCGCGAGTTGGGTTTGTCCGATTCAGCGCTGGGCCATGACGATGATCTGCATATTCTGGTGGAAGGCGTCACCGGCTGCTCCTCCATCAAAGAACTGTCGGCGGCGGAGCAGGACGCCGTCATTCATGAGCTGCTCCGCCGCAAGGCTGCGGCTGCGCCGGAGACGCTGCACAGGAGCAAAAAGCCGCGTCATTACAATGAAATACCGGGCCGCATGACGGCAAAACAACAAAAATACGCCTGGTTTCTCATGAGTGAACTTGAAAAATATGACCCAGCCCCTGATGGTATATCGCTGCGCTACCGTCTGAGCGGCCTCATCGTAAAACAGTTCCACATGACCAGCTTCCCGGAAGACCCTTTCCGGTTTCTGACCTGTGCCCAGGGTGCTGCCTTGATCAACGGCATCAAGCGGATGGCCGAGGCTGCCGAGCTGAAATACCTGCACAGCGACCGATATCGCCGGGATGTTGAGGCGGTGCAGCATGAATGTTGAGCTGCTGGAACTGCTGGAGCTGGACGACTTGCAAGGTGAGGTACGTGAGCTGGCGGAGTGTATTGGAATGGAAGCTTTCCGGCGGCTGCTGGAACGTTATGGCGGTACCGGAAAAATGTATATCCCACAGCCGGATAAGGTAGTGATCCCTGTGCGTGATGTGCTGATTCGCCGGGAGTACAACGGATACAACACCTATGAGCTGGCGCGCAAGTGGAATCTGAGCGACGCATATGTACGGCAAATCGTCAAGGATAAAGCGGCAGAGATCCGCCGGGCACCACCGGATGGGCAGCTGGCATTTGACGACTTCCCGCAGAAAATTGGGAGAAATAGTTCACCTGAACAGTCTATAAAAGATAAGGTATGATGAACTCACAACGAGGGCATCGTGCCTTATCTTTTTGTATTTCGGAGGAAATCACAATGACGTTCGACGCCGGAACCTGGTGGCTTCTGACAGTCATCGTAACAACGGTGGTAGGGCTGGTGGGCTTTTTGTTCGGCCGCTCGGTGTTTCGGCAACTGGATGAAAACCGGGCAGATATCAAAGAAGTGCGCGAGAACTATACCCCGCGCACCGACCACCAGAAGGACCTGGAAGCGGTGCGGCGCGAAATGAAGGAAATGCGCACGGAAATGCGGACGGAGATCCGGCAGATGAGCGACGATGTGAAAGACATCAAGGAAAATTGCATCCGGCGCGAGGAATTTGTTTCGCACCAGCTGAAGCTGGAGAACAAGCTGGATCGTCTGATGGAGTTCATGATGAAGCAGGGAGGCAACTGAGATGGACGAAAATGAACTGCGCCGAAAAATGCAGGCCGGAGAGCTTGCGGCCAATAACGGAACTGTGATGCGCACACTGGCCATCGCGGGCTGCGATTTCAAATTTTTAAAGCTGAAGAGCCTGCTGCTGGCGCTGGCGGGCGGCATGGACCGGATGGCGCTGTGCAGCAGCATCAACTACCTGGCGGACAGCGGATACCTGCAAGTGCGATGCATCGAGGACAAGGCTCCGTCCAGCGTTTCGGACGCAGAGCTGGAGGAACTGGAGGTCAAGCTGACGCCGCGCGGCATCCAGCTGCAGCGCTGCGTGAAGAAAGATCCGCTGGTGGATATGTAGGAGGGCTTGAGGATGCGCGGAAAAAACAGGAGCCGCAGCACCATATCACAGCTGCCGCCCGAGGTCCGCGACGTCGTGGATGAGATGGTGAAAGCGACGAACACCTGCACGCTCGCGGATATTCAGAAGTATCTGGCGAGCCTAGACGTCACACTGAGCCTGCAGGCAATCAGCACCTACAGCAGAAAGCTGCTGGCCTCGCTGGAGGATATCCGTGTGACAAACGAGCGGATGAACGCCATGGTGCGGGAAGCGGCGAAGTATCCGGAGCTGGATTTTTCCGAGGTGATCAACCGAGTGGCGGGCCAGAAGATTCTGGACGCCATCCTGTCGAAGCCGGACGAAGAGTGGAACGATATCGCGCTGGATAAGCTGCTGCGGGAGATGAACGCGCAGACAAAGGCCGTGGCGTACGCCCGCAGACTGGATATTCAGAGCAAGGATGACACGCAGGCTGCCATGGGCGAGCTGAAGGCGGAGTTCTTCTCAGCCCTCGGCACGGAACATCCGGAGCTGTACCGCCAGCTCGTGGCGGCGCTGGAGCGCCGGCAGAAAGGGGCGCAGCGCGGATGAAATGGTACGTCCTTCAGGTCATGACCGGAAGCGAGCGGGACGTATGCACGGCGCTCCGGCGCAAAGGTGTACAGGCCCGCGCTCCGGCCCAGCGGATGGAGATCCGGCGGCGGGGCCAGTGGCAGACCGAGGAGCGGCTGCTGCTGCCGGGATATGTGTTTGTGGGCGTGGACTACAGCGCGGCGTTGTTCCATGTGGTTTCCCCTGTCTCCGGCGTCATCCGCTGGCTTGGGCTCCACTGTGGAGAGCCGCAGGCGTTGGACACGCAGGAGGCGCTGCGGTGGCGGCTGGACAGCGAGGAAACGCTGGAACCCAGCCGGGTGCTGTTTCGTGCGGACGGCACATGGCATGTGCTGGACGGGCCTCTGTCAGAGTTTGCGGGTGATGTGGTCCGTATGGACCGCAGGCAGCGGCGCGCATACGTTGTCACGAGTTTGGGCGGCACGCCGCAGCGCATCCGCTTCGGCGTCGTCCCGGTGGACGGTGATGCACGGTGAAGCGGAAGAATCCGCGGCGGGAGCTGGCGCGGAAGATCTCCGGCGCGAAGCTGAAGGAGCCGCCGGAGCTGTGCGGGCGTTGCGTATGGGCTATGCATGAGAGCGGCTGCCCCGTCTGCCCTTTCCCCCGCTGCGTGCGCCGCAGCACCTCGGGAAATGTGGAAAAGTTGAAACAGATGTGAAAACTTGTTGAAAGCATATTTTTAAACACCTGTTAAGAGAGCGTTTAAACACGTACAAGAAAACCATGAAAGCAGCGGGGTCGATTCGTCCCCCGCCCGTGGCCATGGCGGGCATAGAAGGGGATAAACCGGGCGGAAACGGCCGGATGGCGAAGCATGCCCGGCGAAAATCCACCCCTCTTGCCTGCCGTGACACGGAATGCTGTTTAATTTCCGCTGTATGCCGTTAAAAAACGTTTAGGAGCCCCGGGCCGCCCATGCGGACGCCTGGGGGCCTTTTTTCGTTACAGGCGAAATTTGGGGCCGTTGGCACGGCCCGGGAAGGAGCGTATCGTGGGCCGCACACAACAGAGCAGTATAAAGGCTCTTTTGGAGAGCATTGAACAGGCGAAACAGAAAAAGGAATTTAACATTTTAAAAGATTTAAAAACGCTGCGTGACGGTTTCGGAAAAATACAGAAACGTGATTACCTCGCGCTGATCGACAAGCTGGTGGAAAAATACAGCACGGACGAAGCGGCGGCGATCCACGCAGCGCTGCTGAAGAAATGCCAGGCCGGCGACATGGACGCGATCCGGCTGTGGACGGAGCTGCAGAAAGAGGGCGGCAGCGGCGCGGCGGAGGTGAACATCGTTGACAGCATATAGCCGCCCGGCGGTGACGGTCGATTTAAAGAACGTGATCGGGCCGGGGTTCTATGATTCGCACCGGGCGGTCCGGGAGCAGCGGGCCCATACACTGGTGGAGGAAGGCGGGCGCGGCAGCCTGAAAAGTTCGTTCTGCAGCGTGGAGATCGTGCTGTGGCTGCTGAAGTGGCCGCAGAGCCACGCGCTGGTGATGCGGCAGATGGGAAACACGCTGGAGGACAGCGTGTACTCGCAGATGCTGTGGGCCGTCGCAAAGCTGGGGCTGTCGGAGCATTTTCTGGAGAAAAAGAGCCCGCTGCGCCTCATTTACAAGCCCACGGGCCAGACCATCTATTTCCGCGGCCTGGACGATGAGATGAAAATTAAGGGTATCAAACCGAAGTTCGGATACATTGGCTGCCTGTGGTTCGAGGAAGCGGACCAGTTGCGCCGCGGCGAAAACGCGGTGCTGAGCGTGAAGCAGTCCGCGTTCCGCGGCTCGGGGAGCAGCCCGACCTTAACGCTCATCAGCTTCAACCCACCCGCCAACGCCCGGAACTGGGCCAACCGGTACGCGCGGGAGCAGCAGCCGGGCAAGCTGGTGCATCATTCGTCGTATCTGGATGCGCCGCGGGACTGGCTGGGCAAGGAGTTCCTGGACGGTGCGGACTGGCTGCGCAAGACAAAACCGCTGAAGTACCGGCACATGTACCTGGGCGAGATGGTGGGCAGCGGCACACAGGTGTTCGACAACATCTTGAGCCGGAAGATCACGGCGAAGGAGATCGCGGGCTTCGACAACATCATCAGCGGCGTGGACTGGGGGTACTACCCCGACCCGTGGGTGTTCATCCGCACGTATTACCATGCCGCTACCCGTACGCTGTATATTTTCGACGAAGCGCGCGGCAACAAAATGCAGAACGCGGTCACGGCGGAGATCGTTAAAGGAAGGGTCGCGCCGGGCGAGCTGATCCTTGCGGACCTTTCGGACGAAAAAGCCTGTGCGGATTACCGCAGCTACGGCCTGCGGTGCTGGCCCGCCCGGAAAGGGCCGGGCAGCCGTGAGCTGGGCGTGCGGTGGCTGCAGGGCCTGAACGCCATTGTGATCGACCCGGTAAAATGCCCGTGCGGGCTGCAGGAGTTCCTGGAATGGGAGTACGAGGTAGCGCCGGACGGCACGGTGCTGGGTACGCTGATGGACGCAAACGACCACGGCATCGACGCGGCGCGGTACGCCTGCAGCCGCATCTGGCAGAGAAAGGGCGCGTAAAGCATGAAGCTGAAGGACTGGCTGCTGAAGAAGTACCTGCCCAGCTGGGCGGTGCTGGAATACGGCGACGCGCTGGCGGCGGCGCAGAAGCGTGTGCGGGAGCTGGAGGCGGAAAACCGCACGCTGCGGGCATACATCAACGGCGTGGAGCGCGGGCTGCGGGCAAAGCAGCCGGAAATTCGGATCGAAAGGAGTGACGGCGGATGAACGCAGTCGTAAGGGCGCTGTTTGACGACGCCGCCATCACAGGGGCGCAGGCGGCGGGGCTGAAGGACACCAGCACAGCGGCTATGCAGGCGGCGGTGCGGGAGTGGTTCGAGCTGTTCTTCATGCGTGAAGCGGTGAAGGGCAAGGAAGAAGACCCGGCGCAGCGCATCCCCTACACCATCACCAACAAACTGACAAAGGCTTGTTTTGCGGAGTACGATTCCAGCTTTACGGAAAACGGAACCGGAAAAACGGCGTGGCTGGACGGACAGCGCAGCCTCATTGACGCCGAAAAGCAGGACGTGCTGCAGTGGGTCATGGTGGGCGGCGAAGGCTTTTTGAAGCCTGCACCGGACGGCACGGGGCGGCTGGCCTACCATGTGGTAAGGCGCGACTGCTACAACGTACTGGCCCGCGGGCCCCGCGGCATCACGGACGTGCTGATGAGCGAGCGGAGCCGGGCGGGCTCTGACTACTACACGCTGCTGGAACGCCGGACTGTGGACGGCAGCGGGTATCTGACCATCCGGTACAAGCTGTATGTGTCGGAAAACAGCAGCACACTGGGGCATGAGGTGCGGCTGGACAGCCTGCCGCAGTATGCGGCGCTGGCCCCGGAGCACACCTACAGCGTGCCCTTCAGTGGACTGGGCATGACCTACATCCGGCTGCCGATGGCAAATAACGTGGACGGGAGCCCGGACGGCGTGAGCGTGTACGAGGGCGCGGTGCAGCTGATCCACAACATCTACAAAAATGAGTACCAGCTGGGGCGTGAGTTCGAGCTGGGGCGCAGCCGGATCGTGGCCAATGCGGACAAGCTGGTAACGCCGGACCCGGAGGGCGGCGTGATGCGGCTGAAGGACGACGTGTTCGTCGGGCTGGACGGCGACGCCAGCGTGGGCATGACCATCTTCTCCCCCACGCTGCGGGATGAGAGCTTTGAGCGGCGGAAGCAGAGCTATTTAAAGGCGTGTGAGAATATCATCGGCCTGAAACGCGGTATATTGTCGGACGTGGAGGCTGTGGAGCGCACGGCAAAGGAGATCAGCAGCAGCGAGGGCGACTACAGCCTGTCGATCATGGACCTGCAGCGGATGTGGTACGACGCACTGATGGAGACACTGCGCATCACGGACCTGTGGGGCCAGGCGCTGGGGCTGTGCGACGCCCAGGCGGTGGACCTTGAGCAGCTGCTGAGCGTGAGCTGGGGCAACGGCGTTTTGTATGACGCAGACAAGGACTGGGCCGACACGCTTTCGATGGTGGAGGCCGGCCTGCTGAAGCCGGAACTGGCGCTGGCGAAAAAATACGACCTGCCCTGTGAGACGCCGGAAGACCTTGCGGCCATCCGGGAGAAATATATGCCGGAAATGGTCCAGCTGACCGCCCAGGCCGGGCTGAGGTGACGTCATGGCACTGACGCCGGAAGAGATCGACGGGCTGCGGGAACTGATCCTCGCTGTTTACGGCCCCGTCACGGAGGAGCTGCTGCGCGACCTGTGCCGGTGCATTACCGCCGCCGGGCAGATATCGTCCGGCGATGAATACAAGCTTCTGCTGGCAAAAAGCCTTGCCGGAGCGGACGATGTGATCGCGGACACGCTGCGCAGGCAGACAGACCTCACCGACGACGCGGTGGAGCAGCTGATGCGCTGGGCCGCGGAGAAGACCGCGCCGCTGGAGGAAAACGAAAGCCTGCGGAACATTGCCGAAGCCTATGTAAAGGTGACGCGCAAGGAAGTGGCCAACGTGCTGGGCCAGCTGGCCGCGGCAGATGTGGACGGCCGGGTGTATCCTATTAAAGATGTATACCGGCGCACGATGGACTATGTGTTCCGGGAGGTCTCCAGCGGCGCGAAGACGCCGGAGGAAGCTGTGCGGCGTGCCACGCTGCGCTTGTGGCAGCGCGGCATCCGTACCATTGAACGCTCGGATGGACGCACTTTTTCCGTGGAGTTCATGGCCCAGCGCGCCATTATGGCGAAGATGGGCGAAATGACCACGGCCATCAATGAGAAGCATCACGACGACGGCGGGTGCGACGGTTGGGAGATCAGCGCGCACAGCGCCAGCGCGCCGGACCATGAGCCCTATCAGGGGCGGCAGTACAGCGATAAGGAATACAAGCGGCTGAACAGCCGGCTGCAGCGGCGCATCGGCACGCTGAGCTGCAAGCACATCGCCTGGCCCATCAAGCTGGGCGTGGACAGCCCTCAGTGGACGGAGGAGCAGCTGGCGGAGATGGCGCGGGAAAACGCGAAGGGCGTCACCTACGAGGGCAGGCACTACACCCAGTACGAAGCGACGCAGCAACAGAAAGCGCTGGAGAACAGCATCCGGCAGTGCAAGGACCATATTGCCGCGGCGCAGGAGGAGGGCCAGCTGGGCAGCGGAGAGCTGCGCAGCAGTCGCATCCTTTTGCGGCAGTTGAACGCGGAATACAAGCGGTTTTCGGCTGCGGCCGGGCTGCGCACCGCGCCGGAGCGGCTGCGGGCGGCTGGGCTGGGCCGGGCGCTGAAGGCAAACGGCACGCTGGAAATGCCGCGTCCTGCAGGTACGCTCACAGGCAGCGGCGGTAAGCTGGATGTGGAAGAAGCCCGGAAAAACTATTCTGCGTATCTTGACACCTTGACGGACGCACCGGAAAAGAATATGGTATGGTTAAGACATTTTACGGAAAAAAGTCCGACCGGATACGAAGAAGATCCCACACTGGCCGCCCCGTTTGCATATTCGGCAAAAAAAGATAAAATTTTGTACAACCCGAATGCCCCCGGCTTTGCGGAAATGGATTTCGATTTTGCCAACACTCATGAAAACGCACACCGCGCGGACGTGATGCATATGAGGTCATACAGAAGCGAAGGCTTTAAGCGTGCCGTCCAGCTTGCGGGCGAAAGGGTTTTGAAAAACATGGAGGGCTATCAACGTGTGGCACAAAGTGTACGCAGTAAATCGTTGAAGGATGTGTTCAGCGCATTGAGCGCGGGAAAACTGTATACACAGTTTGGTCATTCAGTCGAATACTGGGAAAGAAACCCGTCCTTTACATTCACGGAGATTTTTGCTGAATTGTTTACTATGGAAACGCAAGGCGATGCGGATCTGTACTTTGTGAAAACACTTTTCCCAGAGCTGTGGGATGAATATCAGAGACTGTTTTAGGAGGGATTTCTGATGTCTTTGCCTTTTGTACCGGGCATTGCTGAACGTATGGAAGAATTGGGATATGACCAGCTGCTTCGGGCGTATGAGGATAAATACGGAAAGAAGTATCCGCCGTTCCGCATGGAGATACACAAGGAAGGTGGTCTCGCCTACATGGAAGAGCTGCGCGCACAATTCCCCGGTGAAAATCTGGATGAGCTCATTGAACGATACACCGACCACAGGAGCGAGGAAGAAAAGCGCGCGGAGCTGGACGCTCTGGTGGATGAGCTGGTGCGCCGGCAAAACCGGCACGCGCCCTGACCTGCGTTTAAACGTCCGTTTAAGCGCCTTTAAATGATAGCTGAAGGACCCCTTCACGGGGGTCCTTTTGTTATGCACAAATATATTGTATTTAAAAAGGAAGGAGACTGAAACATGGCACTGGAATTTGCCAAAGAGCTGCTGGGTGACGCCTACACCGGGGAGCTGGAAGAAAAGCTGGAGGCAAAAATCAACGAGCTGTATGCGCCAAAGGCGGACCTGGATGCAGCATCGGCGCGTGCCGACGGCCTGCAGGAGCAGCTGAACGCCGCCAACGAGGCCATCGGTAAGTTTGAAGGGCTGGACGCGGAGCAGGTAAAGGCGCAGATCGCGGACTACAAGCAGCGCGCGGAGGCGGCGGAAAAGGACCGGGATGAAAAGCTGGCGGCCGCTGCATTCGATGCGAAGATCGACAAGGCCCTGTCTGACGCGAAAGCGCATAACCCGAAGCTGGCGCGCGGCGCGCTGGACCTTGACGCTCTGCGCGCCAGCAAGAACCAGGATGCGGACATCGCGGCAGCCGTTGCGGCGGTACAGAAAAGCGACGCATACCTGTTCGGCCCGGCGGCAGCGGAACCCGCGCCCGCATCCGGCACCGGGACCTCCGCTGTGCCGGGCGCGGCGAAATATACCGCCGACGAGATCGTCATGCGCAAGGCTGCGGATCTGCCCGTGGACTGACCGTATCACACCACACAAAGAAAGGCAAGGTAAACCAATATGGCAAACAACATTGCACTGGCAAAAACCTTCGTCCCCATCCTGGACGAAATCTACAAGCTGGCGTCGCTGACCAGCAAGCTGGACGGCGCGGCGGAGCTGGCGCGGCAGGGCGCGAATGCCAATGAGCTGATCGTGCCCATGCTGAGCATGCAGGGGCTGGGCGACTACAGCCGCAATGACGGGTACGTCAAGGGCGACGTCACCATGACCAACGAGACCATAAAGTGCAACTACGACCGCGGCCGCAAGTTCTATGTGGACGCACTGGACGAACAGGAGACCGCGAAAGTGGCCTTTTCCCGTCTGTCAGGAGAGTTCATCCGCACGAAGGTGGTGCCGGAGCTGGACGCTTTCCGATTCGCGTCCTACGCGGGCAAGAGCGGCATTTCCAAGGCCGCCGCAGCCGATCTGCCGGACGGCGCTTCGGTGCTGGCGGCGCTGCGTGTGGCCATCACGAAGATGGACGAAGATGAGGTGCCCACGGAAAACCGCCACCTGTTCATCACGCCGACGCTGGACGGTATGATCGCTGACCTGGACACCACAAAGAGCCGTGAGATCCTGACGCGCTTTGCCACAAAGACGCTGGTGCCGCAGACCCGGTTCTATACGGCCATCGACATGTTGGATGGAAAAACCTCCGGCGAAGAGGCGGGCGGTTACAAGAAGGCCACGGGTGCAAAGAACATCAACTTCATGGTGATCCACCCCTCGGCCCTGATCCAGTTCCAGAAGCACACGGTGCCCAAAATCAAAGGGCCGGAGGACGACCTGGACGGCGACCGCCACATGTTCGGATATCGGACGGTGGGCATCGCGGATGTGTATGCCAACAAGCTGGCGGGCATCTACCTGCACAGCGCAGCGGAAGCGGGGGCGTAAAATATGCGGACAGTAGGTTTGACTTTTCATGAGGAAACGCAGAGCACCCCGGCTGTCGAGGCTGGGGATTCCCGGCCGGAGGCCGGGACGGCCACACCGGAAGCGGGAGCACAAAACCCCGCCCCTGCTCCGGCACCGGAAAAGGCGCTGGAGGATATGACGGTGACGGAGCTGCGCAGCTATGCGGCGGCGCATGGCATCGACGTGACGGGCGCGGCCAAGAAGCAGGACCTGCTGCTGGCTGTGCAGACGGCGGTAGAGCCTTCTGCCGCACCGGCTGAGGCTGTACCCGGCGAGCAGCCGGAGACGGCCGCAGAGTAATACACGGGAGGGATACGCATGGTAGCGGACAAGGAGTTCTACTATTCCACATACCACGGCAAGCTGCCACAGACGGATGTGGAGGGCTGTCTGGCCCGCGCGGAGTACATGCTGCACAGCCTGACGCTGGACCGCCTGCAGGACGGAGCCTGGGAGCAGGACGAAACGCTGGCGAAATGCGTGCGCATGGCGCACTGCGCGCTGGCGGACGCCCAGTATGCCCAGGACACGGCCGTGCTGGCGGGCGGCAAAGTGACCAGCGAAAGCGTGGGCAAATGGAGCCGAAGCATCCAGCAGGATGACGAACAATCCGGCAGCTTCGAGCGCCGCTGCCTGCGTATCGCCGCCCAATATATCCCCATCCGCAGCGGGCTGCTCTATCGGGGGGTGAGCGGATGCTGACGCCGAACGCAAGCTGCACGCTGTATCTGCAGACGGGGCCCTACCGGTACAGGCGCATCTTCTGCCCTTCTGTATTCTGGCAGGAGGACGCCGACGGCACGTCCGTCATCATCCCGGAGGATCTTCCGGAGCAGTACAAGGGCGAAAAACGGGAGCATGATTTCATCATCCGGGGCGAGCGCACGGGCGAGGTGACGGACACGGAGAGCAAAAAAGCGCTGCTTGCAGACAAGCCTCTGACCGTCAAAAGCCTTGTGCGCTGTGCATTCGGCGGCCTGCCCCATTGTGAGGTGACGACGGAATGAGCATGCTGCAGTTCGACTTTCGCTTGCCGGAGTTTGGAAACCTCGTAAAGGACCTGGGGCTTGAAGAAGGCGGACGCGCCCAGCAGCATCTTGTGAAAAATGTTGCACGGCGCATCACCAAGTATGTGCCGAAGCGCACATACAGCAGCATCGAGAACGCCATCGCCCAGGGCCAGGAACCGGCCAACGGCCGCATCGTCATCCGCGGCCCGCATGTCAAGTGTCTGTATTTCGGGAAGGTCATGGCCGGGCGCAAGCCGAAACACGTCACTGGCCGAGATTTAAAATACACTACCACGTTCAACCGTCTTGCCGGTCCTTTCTGGCTTGAACGCCTCATGGCTGCCGAAAAGGACCGGATCATTGAGGATGAACGCCGGAACATTTTAGGAGGACCATAATGGCTGTTTTAAACGACATCCGCGCGCTGTTCGTGCAGTGTCCCGCGCTGAAGGATCTGGAGGCGCGCACCGATAAGCTGGAGACGGACGCCGAGGGGTATTCGATCCTGCCGACGGGCTCCACCATCATTGCACAGGATATGACCGGCGCAGCGACATGGCAATACAATTTTGTGATCGCGGCCACCCGGATGAGCGATGACGATATGATGCGCCTGGATAACTGCAACTTTCTGGAGCGGCTTCTGGATTGGGTGCAGGAACAGGACCGCAAAGGCGTGCCCCTGACGGATGCGGAGTTTGTCCGGATCACGGCCAGTGACGGCGGGATCTCGGAATGGGATGAAGGATATACATACGGCGTCTATAAGATCGAGGGCGCCCTCATCTATGAAAAGGAGTGAACAACAATGCCTGGAACCTATGCAAAACCCAAGGCGTACAACCGCATCTGGTGGATCGACGTCCGTGCGGCCGAACAGCCGGAGTGGGCGAAGATCGCCGTGGGCATTTCTTCCCGCGGCAACAGCATCAACGAACAGAGCCAGGACTATTACGATATGGAAGGCCGTGGCGTGGCTGAGAGCGAAGTGACCAGCGTTGCCGTCACGCGCACCTTCACGGGCTGGCGAGCCATCGGAGACAAAGCACAGGATGCTGTCATGGAACGCCTGTACGACCTTGACAACCGTACCGTGGACTTCATTGAGTGCTATGACAACATGGAAAAGGACGCCGTCAATGGCCGCAAAGGCAAGGCGGTCCTTTCCATTACGGACGACGGCAGCGGCGATGCGCAGAACCGTGAGAACATTTCCTTTGCGCTCAAGATCCTTGGCACACCTGAAAAGGGCACCGTGACCGTGACCAACAATGTCCCGACGTTTACGCCTGCTACGGCTGCATCCGGAGGCTGACCATGGCGGCCTTTCAATTTGAAAAAAAGCGCGAACTGGATATCTGCGGCAGGAAATATCCGTGCGATATCTCCGACGTCCATATGCTGGAGGGTGTCACACGGGATTTCCCCCGCATGCTGCGCGCTGTTCAGGAGTTTTGCAATGTATCCGGCAGGCTGAACGCCGACGCGCATGATTGGCGGCCCACTGCACCCGCGGCAGAGCTAGTATGCGAAAAAGGGCGTGCGCTTCTGGATATTTGCCGCACTTTCATAGAGGGCACGCTGGGCGTCGATGAATATGCGGAGATCTTTGCCGGACGCAGAGAGAACATCAACGAGCACGTTTCCCTGTGCTCGTACATTTACGGCGAAGTCATGGAGGGGCGGCGGGAGATCGTCGACCAGTTTTTGACGCCGGAGCTGAAGGAGATGTTTGCAAATGCAGCCGGTGGAGATGCTGAAGCTGCCGGACACGATCCTGGGCCGGAAGGTCCCAACGGACTGGGCCTGGTGGATGAAGTACGTGGGGCAGGTGCTGACGTCCTCCCTGCTTTGGACTGAGAAGCACGACGTCATCCTGCTCAATGTTTTTAACGAAATACCGAAAAACGAAGCCGGGCACTTTGACGGAGTGCTCGACTTCTATTTTTGCGGGGATATTCCATCCGCGGATGATCCTGCCCCGCCCGAAAAACTGCTGGATTGGAAAAAGGATGCGCTGCGCATCCTGGGCGATTTTCGCGTATATGCGGGGATCGACCTCACCCGCACCCGGATGCACTGGTGGGAGTTTATGGCTGTTTTCAACAGCCTGCCGCCCGACAGCCAGATAAAGTTTGCCATCCAGCACCGCGGCATAAACCTGGGCCGCATCAAGGACCCGCAGGAGCGCGAGCAATATGCGCGGATAAAGCGCGCGGTGGCGCTGGAAAAGATCGACTACGAGGCCGAATACGATGAAGCCATGGAGAGGATGAGCATGAGTGGCGGTTAAGACTTCGGACGACGGCGTCGTCATTGGTTTGAAATTTGACGTCGAGCGTCTGAAACAAACGCTCGACCAGGTCAAAAGCATGGTGCAGGCCTCTTCCGAGAATGCGGAGAAGGCGGTAAAAAAGACGGACGATGCGCTGGAAAAATCGCGCAAAAATGCTGAAAAGTGGAAGATCGAACCGACCACAAAGGGCATCGAGGAGGCACAGAAAGAGCTGGATATCCTCAACGCCACGATCGTGAACCAGCAGAATGAGCTTTCCAACTGCGAGCGGGAGCACGAGCGCCTGGCCGATAAATACGGCGAGACCAGCAGCCAGGCTCTGAAGCTGGAAAAACGTATGCTGAGCCTTCAGGCCTCGATCGAGAAAAACACAAAAAAATCCGATGATTTCGGCGCGGCGCTGTCTGACGCACAGGACGTTATGGACGCTGCATCCGGTTCCGCTGAAGACCTTGAGAAAAACGCCAAAGGCGCGGGCAAGGGCATGGAGGACGGCGGCAAGGGCGCAAAGACATTCGATATAGCCCTGGGCACATTAGTCGGCAACGCACTGAGCGCAGTAGTCGGCAAGTGTGCCGAGCTGCTGGAGCAGACGAAGGAACTGCGCCGGGATCTGTCTTTCCTGGAGCAGAATGCGAAGGACGCCGGCATGGGCATGGAACAGCTGCACAACAAGGCCGGCGAGCTCTATGCCATTACGGGCGACACAAATGAAGTGGTGGAGGCGCTGTCCAACATCCTCGCCACCGGGTTTAACGATGCGGATAAGGCGTATGAGGCGGTCGATCTGCTGGCGGGCGCGGTGGTCAAGTTCCCGGAAACCATGAAAATTGAATCCCTGGCCGATTCTCTGCAGGAGACCATCGCCACCGGCGAGGCCACGGGCCAGTTCTCCGAGCTGCTCGGCCGCCTGGGCGTGGATGTGGAAAAATTCAACGCTCGCCTGGGCCGGACGCGGTCCGAGGCCAACCGCCAGAACCTTGCTTTGCAGACGCTGCGCAAGGAAGGGCTGGACGAACTGTGGGAAAGCTACAAGACCGGAAACTCCGACATGATCGAGGCCGAGAAGGCCAACTACAATCTGCAGCTCCGGTATGTGGAGCTTGCAAAAAGCATCGAGCCCATCGAGACGAAAATTAAGACAACGTTCGCTCAGGTGCTGCTGGACCACGAAGACCAGATCCTGGCTATTGTGGACGCGGCAGGCGACATCATCGGCGTGGGTGCGGATATTATCGGCTTTCTTTCAGAGCTCAACCCGGCTGTGGTCCTCATCGGCGGCGGGCTTGCGCTCGTGGCGGTCAAGGCCGCAGGCACTGCCGTGGGCATGACCGTCATGGCAAAAGGCACCGCCATGGCGACAAAGACGCTTGCGGCGGCAGGACCGTCCGCGCAGGCTGCCGGCTCCCAGTTCCTCATATTGGCAGCCGATCTGCTCATTGTAGCGGCGGCGGTGTTCCTTGTTACGTCCGGCATTGCCATGCTGATCAGCGCGATCCGCGGCGTGCCCATGATCAATACCGGTACGATACAGGTGCCCAGCATGGGAGAGCTTCAGGCCCAAACCGGCAGAGGATACGCACGCGGTACGCGCTCTGCTGCACCCGGCTGGCGCTGGGTTGGCGAAAACGGGCCGGAGCTGATGCGCTTTGCGGGCGGCGAGGCGGTCTATACCGCCGAACAGTCCCGCGCCTTAATATCCGCGCAGGGCGGCGGTACCACTTTCGTGGACAACAGCCAGAACATCTTCAAGGTGGATGACATTGAAACGTATGTGGCTATCAAACGCATGCTTGAAAACGAGAAAATGACCGTCCGCATGGGATTGGCGCGGCGGTAGAAAGAGAGCGTTGATACATGGGACAGTATACCGTATACTGCAGCGGTTCGCAAAATCTGAAGAATCTGTCCGGCGGTGTGGGTGAGCTGCGCATCGACAACCTGGGTGCAGACAAGGCGGACTGGGGCTGGCTGTTTTTTGATAAGTCTCCGGTGCCTTCCGGCGAGGTCCTTGATTCCGCATCCGTACTTGCGGTGTACTGCCATGCGCCGTACCCCCTCAGCCTGATCCTTGGGCAAATTGCAGGCCCGAGCTGGAACGGCCCCGAATGGAAGATTACCTCCGGCGGGGTAAGGGGCGCTGGCAATCTCTCGTGCCAGATCGGCATTACGACCGAGAACCAGACAGGCGCTGCCCAATTTTGGGTGGACGGCTCGGACCATGTGCCCTATGCGACGATCCAGACCCATGCGGGCAAGATAACGCCATCCGGCTATTCCCCAGCCAACACGACGATCAAAAAAGGGTTTTACCACCGTTTTTCCTGGAATGTCACGGCGGAGAAACCCATCAACGGAACGCTCACCATAGCGTATTCGGACTTCAAGTATCGGGCAAAAGGCTCCGGCACATGGACTTCCGTCCGTGTGCCCGGCCCCAACACATACATCGACTTCGACACGGGGCTCGTTCCCAATGCTGCCGACCCCGGCATGGAATGGGAGGTCGTGGTCACGTCCAGTTCCAGCGCACAGGAAAGCGGCGGGTATGCCACGGTGCAGTTCCAAAGCACGGCTGTCCGGCTGACAGATCTGACTCCTTCCAGCCGGGCCACGACCTACAAGGGCTTTGCCGTCAACTTTTCGTGGGGCCTGAGCTACACGAAGCCGGACGACCTGTCCGGCTCCATCCGGCAAGTATCGGCAAAGCTGCGCTGGAGGAAAAACGGTGCTCCGGCGTACACAGAATATGCCATCAACAACGCCACACAAGGCTATACGATCCCCGCAGGTGTGCTTCCCGCCGGGGACATCGACTGGCAGGTCGAGGTAACGGACACAAGCGGCGGGACCACTGCAAGCAGCTGGACCACCTTCAACAACAAGGAACTGCCGGTCACGCCCGCAGACTTGTATCCGGCGGACGGCGGCCGCGTGCTGAAGCACCAGGTCAACCGCTTCGGCTGGTCTGTCACAGCAGAGGGAGCCGAGGATGCGCCCGGCGAGATCGTCCAGACTTCGGCCGTGCTGCGCTGGCGCACACAGGGACAGCAAGACGTCAAGAGTGTCACCATCAGCGGTGCGCAGACCTGGCACGACTTCCCGGCAAATACATTCACTGCGGACGATATTGAGTGGCAGGTAGAGGTGACAGCCAACACCGGCGCTGCAGGGATCAGCGAGTGGATACATGTCAACACCCAGGACGCGCTGAGCACGCCTGTGTGTGTCTCCCCTGTGGGCGCTATTGTGGAAGACACACAGGGTGTCACCTTCGTGTGGCGGCATGAGATATCCACCGGCACGGCGCAGACCTCCTACGAGCTGCAGACCAGCTCCAACATGGGCGGACAGTACACCACACTCAGCACCGCAGAGACCGACGCCTCCAGCTTCGCAACACCCGCCGGGCAGTTTGCACAGGGTACGCTCATGTGGCGCGTCCGCACCAAAAACGGCGATGGTGTGTGGGGTTCCTACAGCGCCGCAGCGACCATCATCATCCGCCGGGCTCCGGCCGTGCCGGTCATTGTATACACGGACACAAAACCGCGCCCCACCATCCGCTGGCAGTCTGCGGACCAGCAGGGCGTGCGCATCCAGATCGGGGACTATGATACAGGCTGGATGCACAGCACGGCCAAGGAGTTCCGCATGCCGTATTTCCTGCAGGATGGGACATATCCTGTGCAGCTGGCGATAAAGACAGTGTTCGGCGTGGAATCCGCTCCGGCCGTTGGCTCCATTACTGTTCTGAACGTTCCCGGACCAACTATTGAAGCCGCTTTCAATGCCCGTTTAAATGCCATTGAAATATCCTGGGAAACGGACGCCGCATACGCCGAATACTTCGTGCTGCGTGACGGTGTTCCCATTACGCGCTCAACGGGCAGCGGGATCACGGACCGTCTGTGTGCCGGAAAGCATGTGTATACTGTGCGCGGCGTCACGCCGGAGGGATACTACGGCGACAGCTCGCCCGTTCACGCATTCCTGGCGCTCGAAAACGCCGTATTGGGGTCCGTTGAGGATGGCGCGCCCTGGCTGAAACTGCGTCTGCGGGCCGGTGAGAGGCCCGCACATGACGGAAGCTACAGCGCACAGGTGGACTATGTACACTACTACGGCCGCACAAAACCCGAGCCATATACTTGTGGTATGCAAGACGCCAGCCACGACTTCGCTTTCACGCTCCGGGACGCCGCACAGATGGACGCCCTGCGCGGCCTGCTGGGCTCTGCCGTAGTTTACAAAGACTGCTGGGGCGATGTGGTGATCGGGGTGCTTGGAAATATTCAGGCGGCCCATGGCCGTGCGCGGGATGTGCAGTTCACTGTTGTCGAGACAGATCACAGGCAGGAGATCAGCTATGAGTAATGTATCGGTGGAATACCTTGTGCTGCGGGATAACGTGGAATATTCACGGCTTACCGCATTCAAAGGGGGCGGTGCGGCCATTTCGGTGACGGCGGACGCCGCCGTAAAATGGGCGCTCAGCGGGAAGTTTGCACAAAACCGTGCCGTCAACTACCTCACGGACGTGATCCAGCCGGTGCTTACCATTGACGGCGTGCGCCAGCCGATCGGCAAGTATATCCCTACCGATGCATACACGGAACACGACGGCATGCGGCCTGTGGTGAGCCTTACAGCCTATGACCTGACCTATCTTGCCATGTCCTCGAAGATAGAGACGCGGCTGCATCTGGCAAAGGGTACGCTGTACACGGCAGCCATCCAGGCGCTGCTGGTTGAATCCGGCATCACGGATTTTTTTGTGGAGGAAAACACCGCCACGCTGCAGGCGGACCGGGAGGACTGGGAGCCGGGCACAGACCGGCTCACGATCATCAACGCCTTGGCGGCGGAGATCAACTACAACAGCATCTGGATGGACGGCGGCGGCACAGTACACTGCAGTGCGTTCCGCATGCCGTCCGCGGATGCGATATCCGTGACGTACCGGGATGGAGAGTATTCCATCCAATACCCTGAGTGGACGCAGGCGGTGGATCTGTTCGACCATCCAAACGTCTTTATCGCGGAAGTGGATAACCCGGATCTTGATTCGTCCATGCGGGCCGTATCAGTCAACGACAGGCCGGACAGCGTTTTTTCCACTGTAAACCTGGGACGCCGGGTCGTATCCTACGAGAAGCTGGACAACATTGCGTCTCAGGCGGAGCTGCAGGCGTATGCGGACAACAGGCGATTTAAAAGCCTGCAGTCCACGGAGACCCGTACGTTTTACACCGGCCCCAGCGGGCGGCACGCTGTTTTTGACCTGGTGGAGCTGGTGCGGGATGGTGAGAGCACGCTGTACGAAGAGACTGGCTGGCGGTTGGAGCTGGAACAGCCGTACAAAATGACCCATACGGGAAAGAGAGTGGTGTATCTATGATCCTGGAGACGTATCAGGAGCAGCAGGCTATCATACAGCCAGACCCGCCCGGCCAGTCCTTCGCCACGGTGGGCACTGTATACGAGGACGGCATCGCGCTCATCTTCAACGGGGCGGAAACGGAAAGTCTGAAGCATTACAAGTGCAACACAGCCGTGCGGTTCGCTGCCGGCCAGCGTGTGCGAATCATTGAGGACAGCGGCACCTATGTGGTGGAGTATCCGGTGGGCGCGCCTGCGCAGAGCATCTACGCGGACAGCGCCGCACGGGCCGCCTATGCATCCGAGGCGGGATATGCGGAATCCGCCGGAAAAGCAGCGACGGCCACAAAGGCAGACACTGCCGCCAGCGCCGGCTCGGCGGATACAGCGAAAAGAGCCGAGACTGCCGAAACTGCAAAGAGCGCGGAGAGCGCAGAGACTGCGGCTCAAGCTGAGAATGCAGCCGCAGCTGAAACGGCTAAAAAAGCAGATTTTGCAACACGGGCCGGACAGGTGGACAACCTGGCGGGAAACTATGCGGACCTTGTGTTTTCCTACAGCACTCAGGGGACTTTGCTTGTCCGGACTACAAGGGACAGCCAATGGACCAAACTCACCGGCTCCGTTGTCTGATCAATTTCTTGGAGGTTCTTATGGCTATTTCGATTGAGTTCAAAGACAAATATGTGTACTTTGGGCCGGAGGCCGGCCTGCATACACAAGGCGAAGCACGCGCGGAGGTCTACGACGTCACCGGCCCACGCTATCACGACGGGCACGACCTGTCCGCGATGACCTGGTATGTGCGCGCTTCCCATCCGGACTATATGACCCTTATAAACAAGCAGCTGGGGGTTTCCGTAGATCCCGACAATGAGGGGCAGATTATTATTACCTGGCCTGTGGAGGCGGATTTCACTGCGTATGCCGGACAGTTGGATGTGCAGTTTGTGGCCAAGTCCTCCACAGGTGAAGAGATCATTAAGCTGCAGTCAAATGGTCTGGAGTTTGCTCCCAGCGTCGAGGGTACTGCTGTGCCTCCGAAAAATGTGTTTGAGAATACGCTGGAACAAATGCAGGGGCTTCTGGACAACGCCGAAAATGCCGCCGCGCAGAGCGCTGCGGATGCATCGCGCGCAGAAGATGCACAGGATGCCGCCGCACAGAGTGCACAGCAGGCGCAGCAGGCACAGCAGGCGGTGGCTGGAGATGTGGAACAGGCTGCTGTACTGGTGGAGCAGATCGAGGGCGATGCCGAAGCGGCCGCAGTGAGCGCTGCAGCGGCAAAGGCATCTGAGAATGCAGCGGCCGTCAGCAAGAACGCTGCGGCAAGCAGCGCGTCTGAAGCAAAGACTTCCGAAACCAATGCTGCATCCAGTAAAACCGCGGCGGCGAACAGCGCTGCCGCTGCCGCCACATCTGAGGCCAATGCGGCCTCCAGCAAGTCCGCCGCAGCAAACAGTGCATCTGCGGCAAAAACCTCTGAGACCAATGCAGCCTCCAGCAAAACCGCAGCGACAAATAGCGCCGCCGCTGCCGCACAGTCCGAGGCAGCAGCTGAAGCTGCCGCGCAGCGGGCGGAGGACGCTGCCGAAACTGTTGATATGTCCAATTACCTGCAGAAAAATGGCGATGGCGCGGCGGTAACGGTTCCCTTCACCGCTCCGGCGTCACTCCCTGCATTGCCGTCTTCTCCGGCAACGCTGGAGGCTCTGATGACCATGCTGGCAAGCATGAGGAACAGGC
>ERZ827522.1083-NODE-1083-length-27050-cov-10.786405_pt1 | contig 27050 bp, 18 predicted proteins | sample MGYA00519580_ERZ827522 | MGnify/ENA primary metagenome ERZ827522 (study PRJEB31778, sample SAMEA3449340) | human gut metagenome | biome: human gut; feature: human-associated habitat; material: faeces | place: United Kingdom | collected 2010/2012 ... | reverse complement strand
GCTCTTCGAGCTGCTCGCTTGCAATGGGAAACGCCTTTCTTTTGGACGGTCACACCGCCCGTTTTCTTTCCACGGAAAGAAAATGGGGGGTGTGATCTTGCGGCGCGCACGCCGCATAACCCCGCGCGCCCAGGGGCGCGCAAGAAACTCCCCCTTACGGGGAAAGTGAGGAACATTTTCATGATTTTCAAAAAATCCGGCCCGCCGGAATGGCTGCTCGTCTGTTTGGGCAACTACGGCAAGCAGTATGAAAACACCCGCCACAACATCGGCTTCATGGCCGCGGAGCGTCTGATCGACAAGCGCGATCTGCGCTGCAACGGCCTGCGCTTCCGCGCGCTGACGGAAGTCATCGAATTTGGCGGGGCGAATGTGCTTTTGATGATGCCGCAGACCTACATGAACCTCTCCGGCGAGGCTGTGGGCGAGGCGGCGCGGTTCTATAAAATTCCCGCTGACCACGTCATCGTCATCTCCGACGATATTTCGCTCCCGCTCGGCAAGCTCCGCGTGCGCGGCAGCGGCAGCGCAGGCGGACACAACGGCCTTAAGAACATCATCGCGCACCTCGGCACCGACGCTTTCCCGCGCGTCAAGGTCGGTGTCGGCGCGCCGGAGCACGACATTGTCGACTGGGTCATCGGCCCGTTCACGGCCAATGAGCGCAAGGTCATCGACGGTGTGCTCGACCGCGCGCTCGGCGCGGCGGAGTGCATCATCACCGACGGCGTGAGCGCCGCGCAGAACCGCTACAACGGCTAAACGCTTTTTGCCGCCAAAATTTAAAAAATCGACATAGACTTTTTGCCAAAAGCCTATATAATAAAATGACTGACGACCACGGGCATGACCCGCCGCGGCTGCGGCGGATCTGCCCTTTTGCGCGCTGCGGGAGGAGGGATACGGCATGGCGCAGGGGATGAACAAACTCAATGAAGCGCTCGCATCTCTTCCCGAGGTGCGCGAGCTGCTGCTTTCGCTCGACGCGGGCACATCGCCCATCGCCGTGTCGGGCCTTTCTGGTGTACACCGCGCGCAGCTCACCGCTGCCGTGCGGCACAAGACACAGCGCCCGCTTTTGATCGTCTGCGCGGATGAAAACGAGGCAAACCGCATGGCGGGCGACCTGCACGAGCTGCTCGGCGAGGACGTGAGCCTGCTGTTCGCACGCGAATGGCAGCTGCGCGACCGCGTGTTCGCCTCCCACGGCTGGGAGCAGCAGCGCATCGGCTCGCTGTGCAGCCTTGCCGCCGGAAAAGCGCCGATCCTGGTTGCGACGGTCGACGGCCTGATGCAGCGAACGCTCCCGCCCGACGCGCTGCGCGGCGCGGTGACGGACATTTCGCTCGGCGACCGCTTTGACCTGAACGCGCTCTCGAAAAAGCTTGTCGAAAGCGGCTACACGCGCGCGGAAACGGTCGAGGGCGTCGGCCAGTTCGCGCTGCGCGGCGGCATTCTCGACGTCTGGTCTCCGCTGAGCGCGCCCGTGCGCGTCGAGTTTTTCGACGACGAAGTCGACGCGATGGGCGAATTCGACGTGACGACCCAGCGCCGCACGCAGAACGTCAAATCCCTGACCGTCCTGCCCGCGGCAGAGGTGCTGCCCGCCCTCTCGGACGGCGGGCGCGAAAAAATGCTCGAGCGCCTTGAGCGCGCCGCGCAGAAGATCGCGAAAAAGGCCGAGGACAGCCCCATCGTCCAAACGCTGCGCAGCGACATCGAGAGGCTTCGTAACGACCTGCCGCTCGGCGGCATGGACCGGTATCTCGCCGCGTGCTACCCCGACGAAGTCTGCGCGCTCGACTATCTCTCACCCGACACGCTGATTGCCGTCAGCGACGGCATGCGTGTTTTGGAACGCAGCAAGAACTACCACTGGGAGCTCTCCGAGGACGTGAAGCCCCTGATCGAAGAGGGCGTTTTGTGCGGCGAATTCGCCGCGCTCGCGCTCAGTCAGGAGGCATTGAGCCATCGCATGGGCGCGTTCCCCGTGCTGCTGCTCGATTCGCTCCCCACGTCGCGCAATCTGCTGCCGCCGAGGGCCATCCTCAGCATGAACGCGCGCTCGCTGCCGTCGTATGGCGGCAGCCTCGAGACCGCCGCGGGTGATATGGAGCGGTATCTTGGCGCAGGCTGCGGCGTGCTCGTTCTCTGCGGCAACGAAACGCGCGCGAAAAACTTCCGGCGCCTTTTGGAAGAGCGGAACATCCGCGCGCAGCTCAACTTGAAAAACGACCGCCTCCCCGCCCCGCACGAGACCGTCATCGGCCTCGGCGCGCTGAGCGCGGGCAGCGAATATCCACAATTAAAGCTCGTCATCCTGACCGAGGGCCAGCTGACCGCTCCCCTCTCCGGCAAGCGCGCGAAAGCGCGGCCAAAGAAGGAGACATCCGCGCGCGCCGCGCTGCGCTCCTATGAAGACCTCTCCCCCGGCGATCTCGTCGTGCATGTCCACCACGGCATCGGCCGCTTTGCGGGCATCGAGCGCATGCGCGTCGACGGCGTGGACAAGGACTATATCAAGATCTGCTATGCGGGCAACGACAGCTTATACGTCCCCGCGACGCAGCTCGACATGGTGTCGAAATACATCGGCGGCCATGGCGAGGACGAGGACGGCCAAATACGCACGAAGCTCAGTAAGCTCGGCGGCACGGACTGGTCGCGCGCGAAGACGAAGGCGCGCGCCGCGGCGAAGGACCTTGCCAAGGGTCTCATCGCGCTCTACGCTGAGCGCCAACGCCGCCCGGGCTTCGCCTTCTCGCCCGACTCCCCGTGGCAGAAGGAATTTGAAGAAGCCTTCGACTACGAAGAGACCGACGATCAGCTCCGCGCCATCGCCGAGATCAAGGCCGACATGGAGCGCAGTACGCCGATGGACCGCCTGCTCTGCGGCGACGTCGGCTACGGTAAGACTGAGGTCGCGCTGCGCGCCGTGATGAAGTGCGTGCTCGACGGCAAGCAGGCGGCCATCCTGGTGCCGACCACCGTGCTCGCCCAGCAGCACTACGCGACGGCGCTGAACCGCTTCCGCTCGTTCCCCGTGCGCATCGAAGTGCTCTCGCGCTTCAAAACGCCCGCGCAGAAGAAGCAGATTTTGCAGGACGCCGCCGCGGGAAAGATCGACTTACTCATTGGCACGCACTCGCTGCTGCAAAAGAGTTTGCACTTCAAGGACCTTGGCCTTCTCATCATCGACGAGGAGCAGCGCTTCGGCGTAACGCACAAGGAAAAGCTCAAGGAGCTCTCGCGTCAGGTCGACACGCTGACGCTCTCGGCAACGCCCATCCCCAGAACGCTCAACATGGCGCTCTCGGGCATCCGCGACATGTCGACCATCGAGGTCCCGCCCGTCGACCGCCAGCCGGTGCAGACCTATGTGCTCGAGCATAACTGGAGCGTCATCGCCGACGCCATCCGGCGCGAGCTCGCGCGCGGCGGGCAGGTCTACTACATGCACAACCGCGTCGAGACCATCGACCGCTGCGCCGCGACACTCAAAAAGCTCCTCGGCGACGATGTCGCCATCGGCGTCGCGCACGGCAAGATGGACGAAAAGGGTCTGTCGTCCGTGATGCAGCAGCTCTCGGATGGAGAAATTCAGGTGCTCGTCTGCACGACGATCATCGAGACGGGCATCGACATTCCGAATGTCAACACCCTCATCATCGAGGACGCCGACCGCCTCGGCCTCGCCCAGCTGCACCAGATACGCGGCCGCATCGGCCGCAGCGCGCGCCGGGCGTATGCCTATATGACCTACCGCGCGGGCAAGATCCTCACCGAGGTTGCGGCCAAGCGCCTGACGGCCATCCGCGAATACGCGGAGTTCGGCTCGGGCTTCCGCATCGCGATGCGCGACCTTGAGATTCGCGGCGCGGGCAATTTGCTCGGCCCCGAGCAGTCGGGCTACATGATGAGCGTCGGCTACGATATGTACTTGCAGCTCCTGGAAGAGGCCGTACTCGAGCAGCGCGGTGAAAAGGCGCCGCAGCGCACCGAATGCTCGGCAGACCTCACAGTCTCGGCCAACCTGCCGGAGAGCTACATTCCCTCGGGCGAGCAGCGCATGGATATCTACCGCCGCATCGCGGCGCTGCGCACCGCCGAGCAGTCGCAGGAGCTGCTCGACGAGCTCATCGACCGCTACGGCGAGCCGCCCCAGCCGGTCCTCAAGCTCATGGACGTCGCGCTTTTGCGCGCGGAGGCCGTGCAGATCGGTGTGAGCGATATCTCGCAGCGCGGCAGCGAGATCACCTTCACCTTTGCCGCGTCCGAGGCAGTCCCCGTGGAGGCCGTGATGGCCCTCTGCTCACTGCCGAAGAACCGCCGTCGGCTCACGCTCTCCGCCACGGGGACGGAGCCGAAGCTCCTGCTGCGTCTTTCGCTGGGCGAGGACGCATTGGATACAGCCTTGACGCTGGTCGGAGACCTGCGTGTGAATAAGGAAGAAAACGAAAAAGAGGTAACATTATGATCAAGAAGAGATTGCTTTCGTTCCTTGGCGCGGCGGCCATCACCGCGGCGCTCACCTTTGCCGTCGTGTCGCTCTCGCCCTCGAACGGCTTCACCTCCGGCACGATGCAGGAGGGTCTCTGCTACGAAGCGACCGGCGTCGCGCCCGACGCGATCGTCGCAAGCCTGAACGGCAACGGCGCGAGCGCCGACCTTGTCGCCTACTGGATCGGCTACGACGTGTCGTATCTCGACAGCTACATGCAGTATTACACCGGCTCGTCGCTCGACTGGGACTACACCCTTTCCGACGGCACGAATATCACCGACTACATCAAGTCCAACGTCTATTCGTCCGTCAAGCAGCATCTGGTGCTTGAAAACCTGGCGAACAAGTACGGCGTGACGCTCACCGAGGGGCAGGAATCCGCGATGGCGGACAGCGACCAGACCTATATCGACCAGTACGGCAGCGAAGAGGCCTTTGAAGAAGAGATCGCCAAGCTCGGCATGCGCCGCGAGACCTATGACCGCGTCGCCCGCTCGAACTACCTGTATCAGAATCTCTATGAGCTCTACAATACCGAGGGCAGCGCGCTCTACGCCTCCGACGAGGACCTCGCCGTCTACGCCGCCGAGCAGGGCTACATCACGGCGGACCACATCCTGCTTGCGACGAAGAACATGACGACCGGCGAAGCCCTCACCGACGAGCAGAAGGCCGAAAAGAAAGCGCTCGCTGAGGAGCTCGTCGAAAAGCTCAATTCCTACACCGGCGACGACATCGCCTCCTACTTTGCCGAGCTCGCCGACCAGTACAGCGAGGACCCCGGCCGCGAGACCTATCCCACGGGCTACACCTTCACGACCGGCTCGATGGTGCAGGAGTTTGAAGACGCCGCCTACGCGCTTTCCGAGGGCGAGGTGAGTGAAGTCGTCGAATCCAGCTTCGGCTATCACATCCTGCTCCGCCTGCCGCTCGACAAGTCTGCCGCCGCGGACGAAGTGCGCGAGGAGTACTTCACGAACTTCATCGCCGAGCAGGTCGACGCCGCCACGATGGCGACGAGCGCGGACTATGATAAGCTCGATCCGCAGGCGATCTACGAGGCGATCGTCGCCGCGCAGGCGGAGGGTTAAATCGCAGCGCGGCGCACTGTACGGCGTTTGCGCCCGCGAGGGCGCGTGAGGGGCAGCCCGAAAGGGCTGCTTCCTTTTTGCGTCTCGGCAGGAGCACTGCTTTTTTCCCTGCACCGTGCAGAGGAGAAAATAAAAAGGAGGCCTCTTTCGAGGTCTCCTTTTTATTTTTAGGGCTCAGAGGTGCTTTAGCACTTCTCGAAGATGGTGGCAACGCCCTGGCCGCCGCCGATGCAGAGGGTGGCAAGACCCTTCTTGGCGTCGTCGCGCTTGAGCATTTCGTGCAGCAGGGTGACGATGATACGAGCGCCGGAAGCGCCGACGGGGTGGCCGATGGAGATCGCGCCGCCGTTGACGTTGACCTTGCTCATGTCGAAGTGCAGCTCACGGGCAACAGCGATGGACTGGGCCGCGAAGGCTTCGTTGGCCTCGACGAGGTCGATATCGTCGATGGTCAGGCCGGCCTTCTGCATGGCCTGACGGGAAGCGGGCACAGGGCCGACGCCCATGATCTTCGGGTCGACGCCGCCCTGGCCCCAGCTGACGAGCTTGGCCATGGGCTTGAGGTTGTACTTCTTCACGGCCTCGCCGGAAGCGAGGACGATAGCGGCAGCGCCGTCGTTGATGCCGGAGGCGTTACCGGCGGTGACGCGCTGGACGTGCTTCTTGGTATCGGCTTCGTGGATGCCGGTGGGCTCGAAGGTGTGGACGATCTCGTCCTCAACGCCCTCGGGGCCGACGGGGAACGCACCGCGCAGCTTGGCAAGACCCTCGACGGTGGAACCGGCGCGGGGGAACTCGTCCTTCTTGAACTCGACGATCTCCTTCTTGACCTTCACGGGGACGGGGACGATCTCGTCGTCGAAACGGCCGGCCTTCTGCGCGGCCTCGGTCTTCTGCTGGGAGGCGGCGCCGAAGGCGTCGAGCTCTTCGCGGGTGATGCCCCAAACGTCGCAGATGTTCTCGGCGGTGGTGCCCATGTGGTAGTTGTTGAACGCATCCCACAGGCCGTCCTTGATCATGGTGTCGACGAGCTTCTTGTCGCCCATGCGAGCGCCCCAGCGCTCATCGAAGGAGGCGAAGGGAGCGGCGCTCATGTTCTCGGTGCCGCCGCAGACGACGATATCGGCGTCGCCGGCGAGGATGGCGCGGCCAGCCTCAATGACGGACTTCATACCGGAGCCGCAGACCATACCGACGGTATAGGCGGGGACGGAATAGGGGAGACCGGCGCCCACGCCGACCTGACGGGCGACGTTCTGACCGAGACCGGCGGTCAGGATGCAGCCGAACATCAGCTCATCGACATTCTCGGGAGCGACATTCGCGCGCTTGAGGGCTTCCTTCACGACGATGGAGCCGAGCTGAGCGGCAGGGGTGTTCTTCAGGGAACCGCCGAAGGAACCGACAGCGGTACGGCAGCAGTTGACGACGTACAATTCTTTCATTTGACTTCTCCTTTAAAATTTGTAAATCCGGAATGAGATCCGATTTTCTTCGGTTTTGATTATACACACAGAAAAATGAAAAATCAACTGCAAAGTTGCGAAAAAATATAGGCAATTTTGATTTTTTTCTTTCATTTCGTTAACTATTTAACAAGAATGAAGAATATCTTGCACCACGGGATCGTTTTGCACCCAAAGGCGCAGGGAAAGCAGCACCGCTGGCGCTGCATGGGATAAGGGGGCCATTCTCTCGCGTGAGACAATGGCCCCCTTTCCCGCGTCTCCACACGCTGTGGGAATAAAAAGCAGCAGCTCTGCCTGGCTGTTCCCCCGCGCCCAAGGGCGCAAAAAAGGGACGCCTCGAAAGAGGTGTCCCTTTTAATAAGTAGTTTCTACGAAACAGAAATAACTTAGAACTTGGGCTTCTGGGCCTTGACCTTGGGCTCCTGGCCGTTGCAGACGGCGACGATGTCGTTGGCGACGGAGGTGCAGCAGTTCAGAACGCTCTGCTCGGTGGTGGCGGCCATATGCGGGGTCATGATGACGTTGTCGAGGTTGAACAGCTCGCGGCTGGACTCCTGAATGGGCTCATGCTCGAACACGTCGAGACCGGCCTGGAACAGCGTGCCGTCCTTCAGGCACTCGACAAGCTCGTTCTCCTTGATCAGAGCGCCGCGCGCGCAGTTGATGAAGGAAGCGGTGGGCTTCATCCAGCTGAACTGCTCACGGCCGATGGAGTGCTCGGTGGAGGGAACGACAGGCAGATGCACGGACACGAAGTCGGCCTGCTCCCAGACTTCCTTGGCGGTGGCCTTCAGCTCGCACAGATCGCCGATCTTGTCCTGCGTGAGGTACGGATCGTAGCCGATGACGTTCATGCCGAAGCCGTACTTGCACTTCTGCATGGCGAGCTGGGAGATACGGCCGCAGCCGATCATACCGAGGGTCTTGCCGCCGAGCTCATAGGTGTGCTCCATGCCCATACGGACGAGGAAGTTGCCGCTGCGGAACTGACGGTCAACATAGGTGAAACGCTTGGCGCACATGAGCATCAGCATGACGGCGTGCTCGGCGACGGCGTTGGCGTTGCCGGCAGGCGCGTAGACAACGGTGATGTCCTCGGCGTGGGCGTGGTCCATGTCGATGTTATCGAGGCCGGCGCCCTGCTTGCCGATGACCTTGAGATTCTTGCAGGTGTCCATCATCTTGGCGGTGATGGGCTCGGTGCGGCACATGATGGCGTCGGGCTGGAACTCGGCGAGCTCCTTGACGTAGGTCTCCTCGTCGTTATGGCTGCACAGCTTCACTTCAAAGTCGTTGGACTCGAAGATGTGCGTGGCCACCTCGTTGAGCTCGATGGTGTAGTAAACTTTGAACTTTGCCATGATACAGATCTCCTCTCAAATTTTTATTTATTGAATTGCCAAATGATTTCATACGGTTTCTTCATTATACCTTGCGCTTTGCACAAAAGCAAGCGATTTTCAGAAAGATTTGCAAGAACTTATTCAAATAATTGAACAGCATCTTTCATTATGACGATTTGCCGTCATGTCTTTCCCCTGTTTTCTGCAATTTTCGCTGCAAAACAAAAAAGGACATAAAAGGCGCTTGACAAACTACTACATATGTAGTATATAGTTATCAACGACAAATGTAGTAGATCATCTAAGGAGGTCAACCCATGGACGATAAGAAGAGACTGCCCGATGCGGAGCTTGCCGTGATGCAGGCCATCTGGGCCGTCGGCGGCGAGGTCAGCCGCGGCGATCTCGACGGCGCGCTCGCGAGCCACGGCTGGAGCGCCAACACCGTCAACACCTACCTTACTCGCCTGTGCGAAAAAGGATTCCTCTCGAGCCGCCGCGAGGGGCGGAACAATTTGTACACGCCGCTCGTCTCAAAGGACAGATACCTCGAATTTGAGAGCCGCAGCGTCCTGAAGCGGCTCTACGGCGGGTCGCTCGGCAGCTTTGTCGCGGCGCTGAACGCCGAGCAGCCGCTCGAGCAGAGCGAGATCGACGAGCTGCGGCAGTTTTTGGACGATATGAGCCGGTAAACGGCGATAAAAAGGAGGACGCACCATGGAAACATTTCTGCTGAATCTGTTGAAAACTTCCCTGTTAGGTTCCCTCGCCATTCTGGCGATGCTGGTACTCAAACCTCTCTGGCGCGAGCGCTACCGCGCGAAAACGCGCTGCTGGCTGTGGCTGGCGCTGGCGGCATTTTTGCTGCTGCCCATCGATTTTTCGGTGAAAAACGCGCCGGTGCAGGCCGAACCGCCGAAAGACTACACCCTCTTTGTCGGCACGGATAAGACGACCATCCAATCGACCGACAATCTCTTCGGCGACATGGCCGAAAAAAGCGGACAGTCCCCCGCCGCGGTGCGCGACACGATCATCCAGCGCCCTGTGACGAATCCCGAGCAGAAGACGACGCGCTACATCCCCGTGACGACGATCTTATTCTACGGCTATCTCGCGGGCGCGGCGGCGTTCCTGCTGTATCAGGGTGTCTCCTACGCCCTCTTCCGCCGCACGGTGCGCCGCTGGAAGAGAGACGTCTCCCGCGCGGACTACGCCTCCCTGCTCTCTGACACGGCGCGCGACTTAGGCGTGAGCGCGCCGGAGATGATCGTCTGCGAGGCCATCTCCACCCCCGCGGTGACGGGCCTGCTGCGCCCGCGGCTGCTCCTCCCCCACGAGCGCTACGACGTGCAGGAGCTGCGCTACATCCTGCGCCATGAGCTGTGCCATTTGAAGCGGCGCGACATGCTCTTAAAGCTCGTGCTGCTCGCGGCCAACGCGATGCACTGGTCCAACCCCGTGGTGTATCTGATGCTGCGTCAGGCGGACGAGGACATCGAGCTCGCCTGCGACAGCGCGGCGACCGACGGGCTCGAACTCCCCGAGCGCGCGGCCTACAGCCGGACGCTGCTCGCCGCCGTGCAGTCCAGCGTGCGGGCGCTGCCCGCGACGACCTGCTTCGGCGGCACGGTCGAGCGCCTCAAGCGGCGCATCACGAACGTGCTGGGCGCGCAGAAGAAGCGCGGGCTCGGCGTTGTCGCCCTTGTGCTGGCGCTGACGCTGACGGCGGGCTGCGCCGTCAGCTGGGGCGAGCGCGCACAGAAAAATGACGACCCGTTTGCCGACAAGAGCTATACGGTCGACACGCTCTTATATGAAGCGCCCGGCTTTACGGATGGCTTTACGGATGGCGCATACCCCACCTTCCGCACCGCGACGAATCCCGCAGGGGAGAAATACGTCACGATGTTCAACGATCTGGGCTATGCCCTTATCTACGGCCCGATGGAGGAATACAAGCTGGAAAAGCAGTCCTTCTACGCACTCTTCGGCAACACCAGAGACGCTTCTCCGGTCGACGACCTTATGCAGCACAACAAATCCGCATGGACCGGCTACTGCGAAGAGGCAAAGGACTCTCAGCCGTATCAGGCCTATCTTCTTGAGCAGGAAGACGGCACAATCTATCTCGGCCTTTCCGCCGACTATGCGGAAGACGGCAGTGAATGCTTCTGCATGGTCTACCGGCTGGAAAAGGAGGACGACACGATCTACGCCTCGATGGACGACTATGCCGCCGCGTGCGTGGAAGACCTCAAAAAAGGCACGATGACCTACTCCGTGTCGGAAAACAACGACTATGCGTCCCGCTCGATCGAGGACACGGTCGCCGACGTGCGCGTGACGCAGCTGGAGCAGGCAGATTCGCTCGGCAACCTTTCCCCCGACGGCACGGTGCTGGAGCTGTGGTACTTCCAGTACGAGATGAAGCCCACGAACGAGGCGGGCGTGCAGATCGACGTCATCGGCGGGCAGGAGTTGACGGACGACGGATATCTCAACGAACACTGGACGCACTATCTCACCGTCCTGCACTACACCTACGGCGAGAAGACCGGCTATCAGGTCATCGGCACCTATACCGGCAACGACGGGCTGTGGTACAACGGATGCAGCTACAGCGGAGAGGAAAAGTATTACCTGCACGACTTCTATGTCGACTACGCGGGGCTTGATCTGCCAAAGATATACATTCCCGACCTGCTGGGCGGCGCGGAGACGGACGGCTACGGCCGCGCCAACCAGTGCGAGGCGCGGCTCATTTCGGGCGACGGCAGCTACTACTTCTATGCGCCGATCACCGCCTGGGCGTGCAATCCGGGGACGGAGTTCTGGTACTCCCGCTACGACACCGGCTCCTACTTCAACGCAAAGAAGCTCGAGCAGAGCCTTGACGAAGCGAAGGCGGAATGGGAAAGCACCGGCGCAAAGGCCGAGAAGACCGACGCGGGCTGGCGCTTTGTGACGCACGAGGGCATGAGCAACACAATTGTCACGCTCTTTGATGCGCCGGACGGCACCTGCTACGAGGTCACAACGCACTGGACGTTCGACGGCAGCACGGAAGAGAATCAGTGGGGCTGGAACCGCGACCGCGCCGTTGAGGGCGAGGCCGAGGTACTCCGGGCGATGGTCAGAAGCTTCACGGTGAACTGGGACGCCGACGCGGCGGCTGATCCCGCGCTGGACGATTCCGATTTTCAGGCCGATCTTCAGCTCGCGTCGAACGGCGGCGCAGCGTGGATGTTTCTCTACCGGGACAATGCAGCGATCACCGACCGCGATATGCTGAACGTCACGCCAACGGTCAGGCTTGACGAGTGCAGCTATGCGCTATTGCATGATAAGTTCACCCCTGCTGACGGAGCACGGTCGCTCACGCTCTGGCTCAGCAACAACGATTCCTCGCACCTTGCGTTCTTCGAGGGCACGGACATCATGCTCTACCAGCGAGACGACGCATACTACTATAAGGTCAGCGATTACGGCGACTATGCAACGCTTTACGACGCGATGCTCGCGTGGTTCAACAGCGCCCAGTCTGGCACTGAGCCATCCGACGCATCTTCGACCACCACGACGAACGCCGTCACCCGCGATTCGCTCATCAAATCTGCCGACAGCTATGTCGATCACGGCGGCTATCTTTGGTACACCGCGGGTGGCAAATTCTATCGCTGGCGCGAGGGCGGCAGCGTGGAGGTCCTCCATGATCTGCCGGTCAACGATGTGACCGACACGACGGTCGATGCAACGTTATCCGTTGTGAGCGATCAGGTCGCGCTCCGCTACTACATCGGCGGCGGAATCATGGGCTCATTTGTCACGGAGCTTTACGGCGCTGACGGCAAGCAGTCCGCCACGCTCTACGGCTACGAGTCCATCGCCATCAGCGGCAGCACCATCGTCGAGACAACGAAGTTTCCGCCGACAGTAAACAACCTGCGCCTCTCGACCGACGGCGGCAAGACCTGGACGAGCATCGGCGATGCGGACTATTTCTACGGCAGCGTCACGGAGGATGGCAGCAGCATCAGCTACTTCCCCGGTGCCCTTGAGATCCGCGACGGCTATGTCTACACCACCGCCGTCTACGATATCGACCATCAAAAGACGAGCGACCCGCTCGTGACGCACTCTGTGCGCGTGAATCTGAAGACCGGCGCGCAGGAAATTCTGGACTGAAGCAGTCAAATTTCAAAAAGGCGGCCCGAAGGCCGCCTTTTTCTCCGCTTTTTTGCGTAAAATGATGGGAATATTGCAAAAAGGTACTGGAACATCTCAAAGATATGTGGTATGATGGGAATATTCCAAAACGTATTTCTCGGGAGGTTCCCACCATGGAACACAATCCGGTCCTCAAAAATCCGCTGTCGCTTGACAGTGAAATTCCGCTCTACTCCCAGCTCATGGGCATCATCAAGCGCAGCATCACCTCCGGCGCGCTCAAGGTCGGCGACCTGCTGCCGAGCGAGGCCGAGCTCTGCCGCTCGTATGATATCAGCCGCAACACCGTGCGCCAGGCCATCGGCGCGCTGGAAGAAGAGGGCTTTGTCGTGCGAAAGCGCGGCAAGGGCACGTTCGTCACTGACCCGAACACGCGCCGCAAGGGCGTGCAGTATTCGTTCACGACGGAAATTTCCCAGCTGGGCAAAACGCCGTCGTCCACGCTGGTCGACTTCGCGGTCATCACGCCGAGTCCCAAGATCGTGACGCTCATGGGCCTTGAGCCGGGCGTGAAGGTCTATCGCTTCACGCGCGTGCGCAATGTCGACGGCGAGCCGCTCATCTTGGAGACGTCGTACTACCCCGAGTACATCTACCCGAACCTGACGCGCGAGCTTTTGGAGACGCACAGCTTCTACAGTCTCCTCTACCACGTCGGCGTCATCCCGTTTTCCGCGTCGGACACGTATGAGGCCGTCGTGCTCGCGCCGCACGAGGCGCAGCTTCTGCACTGCGCGCCCGGCTCGGCGGCGTTTTTCCATCAGCGCCGCACCACGACCGAGAACGGGCATACCTATGAATACACCACGAGCTATATGCGCGCGGACCGCGTGAAGCTGGATGTGAGATTTCAGAAGGGATCGACGTCCTTCATGCGCACGGTGGACTGAAAAAAAGGCAGCCGAAAGGCTGCCTTTTTTTGCGTCCTCCCCGCGCAGCGGGGATCTTAGCGCAGCGCGGCAGCGCTGCATCGTTGTTCCCCACACCGTGTGGGGACGCGACAAAGGGGGATATTCTCTTTCTCGAAAGAGAATATCCCCCTTACACCCCCAAGAGAAAGGACGAGGGGCCTTCCCCCTCGACCCCGCACATTGGCAGTTTAGGGCTCGAAGAGCTGCACGCGCTGCGCAATCGGGTGCGGTGTACATGGCTTCGCCATGAATCTTCTGCTATTCGTTACTGGTTGCAACCGCGCCTTACTATCGTGAGGCGCGTGCGACGGTAGTCTGGCGGCAGACTGCCTGCCGAATGCGGCATTGCTAACGCTCGCCGCATTGTGGAGTGCTCCGGTAGACGGAAATTAGGCTCTACTTCTACAAGATGGGCAGAGCGGCTGCGGATAATAGAAGCAAGTCAAATCGTATAGCAACTCTCAACGCGGCAACGCCGCACGCAGGCATTTCCATTCCGGAGGCATCAAGGTCATTCGAGCCTGAGACTGCCAATCTAAGCCTTTCTCTTGGGGTTCCAAAGGGGATATTCTCTTTCGCGAAAGAGAATATTCCCTTTGACTCTGCGGCGCGCACGCCGCATTTTCCCTCCGCGCTCTGCGCGGAAAGCAACCGCTCCCCCGAGGGAGCGCAAAAAAGAAGCAGCCCTTTCGGGCTGCCACTTTTTTACTTTTCACAAATGACCGGCTTTTGGCGGTCAGACTCCACAAAGGCCTTGGCCTTTTCCACCGTTTCCGCGCGGGGAAGCTTGACCTGCTCGCCGGTGCGCATGTCCTTGCAGGACACGACGCCCGCGTTGATCTCGTCTTCGCCGAGGAAGTAGACGTAGGGCACCTTGAGCTTGTCGGCGTAGTTCATCTTGGCCTTAAACTTCTTCTTTTCCGTATAGATCTGCGTGCTGACGCCCGCGGCGCGAAGGTCGGTGGCGAGCGAGATGGCCTCGCTCAGGTCCTCGGTCATCGGCAGGATGAGCACGTCCGCCGGCGCGGTGCAGATATCGCTGTTGAGCAGCCCCTGCTCGCCGAGGACATAGAACAGGCGCGTCACGCCGATCGAAATGCCGACGCCGGGGAGCTTGCGGTCAGTATAGTACTCCGCAAGGTTATCGTAGCGGCCGCCGGAGCAGACCGAGCCGATCTCGGGGTGGTCGAGCAGCGTCGTCTCGTACACCGTGCCGGTGTAGTAGTCGAGGCCGCGCGCGATGGTCAGGTCGACCGCGAAGTTCTCCTGCGGCACGCCGAACGCGCCGAGGTACTTGGCGACGGTCGTCAGCTCGTCGAGGCCCTGGTCGAACATCTCGTTGCGGCCGCGGTACTTTTCAAGAGAAGCGAGCACCTCTTCGTTCGTGCCCTTGATGCCGATGAAGGCGAGGATCTCATCCGCCTTTTCGCCCTCGATGACGTAGTCGTCGACCAAGATCGCGCGCACGAGGTCAGGGCCGATCTTTTCGATCTTGTCGACGGTGCGCATGATATCGCCGGACTTGTCGGAAAGGCCCAGCATCGCGTAGAAGCCGTTTAAGATGCGGCGGTTGTTGATGCGGATCTGGAAACGGGACAGGCCGAGGCGGGAGAAGACGGTATAGATGATGGCGGGGATCTCGGCGTCGTTCGTGATGTCGAGCTCGCCGTCGCCGATGACGTCGATATCTGCCTGATAGAACTCGCGGAAGCGGCCGCGCTGCGCGCGCTCGCCGCGATAGACCTTGCCGATCTGGAAACGGCGGAACGGGAAAGCGAGGTCGGCATAATGCAGGGCAACGTATTTCGCCAGAGGCACCGTCAGGTCGAAGCGAAGGGACAGGTCGCTGTCGCCCTTGGAGAAACGGTAGATCTGCTTTTCGGTCTCGCCGCCGCCCTTGGCGAGCAGCACATCGCTCGCTTCGATGATGGGCGTGTCGAGCGGGGTGAAGCCATAGACGCCGTAGGACGAGCGCAGCACCTCCATAAGGCGCTCCATCTGGGTCTGCGGCGCGGGAAGCAGCTCCATAAAGCCGGATAAGGTGTGAGCTTTGATCGTTGCCATGATAGTGTGTGTCCTTTCCTAATAGAATGTATGGACAGCGTACTGTACTGTGGTGGCACAGCAGCGTATCGGAGTGGTTGACAGATATTTTACGGTACGGCGCAGGGATTGTCAAGCGTCCGCGGCCGTTTTTTCCACTTTCGAGACAGTATAGCATTTTCCGCGTGGAATTGCCATAGCTTTCGCCGCCTGCGGTGCAAAAATTTTTCTTTCCGTCGCAGACAGTGTTCACGAAAAATGAAGATATCCGCCAAAAAGCACGAATTGCGCTTGACGGAACTGCCGCTTTTTGTTACCATAGAGACAATATCAACGGGCAAGCTCCGAAAACCGAGGTTCGCCCGCAAGCAGCTTCCGGGCAGCCGTCATTCGGCGTCCGCTGCGGCCACACCGCGCGGGCAGGAGTCGATCCGATCGGATCGTTGAGGAGGAACGTTGGATGTACCAGAGCAAAATGAAAAGCGAAGAGACCGATCACCTGTTCAAGGCAATTTTATCTTTGAAAACGGAGGAAGAATGCTACCGCTTCTTCGACGATCTCTGCACCTTCAGCGAGATCGAGGCGATGTCCCAGCGCTTCGAGGTGGCGTCGCTTCTCGCCGATGGTAAGACCTTCACGCAGATCTCGCAGAAGATCGGCGTTTCGTCTACGACCATCACGCGCGTCAATAAGTGCCTTTGCTACGGGGCGGATGGCTATAAGCTGCTGCTTGAGCGGGCAAAAGAAGAAAAGTAAGCCATTCATCATTTTGATCAGAGCAGGCGCTAAGCGCCTGCTCCTTTTTGTCTGTTTTGCTTTATTGCGATGCCGTAAAAGCATATCAGCATAACATCACGTCATCCCGATATAGAAGAATTGACTAAAATATTTTTTGGAATCTACGCGAATTTTATTGCTTTTGCTGAGCAGGTATGTTACAATTAGTTCACAAATAGATTAGGGCATGGGAAACAGCGTGCAAGAAACCGTTGCCCGACGGTGCTGTTGCCTAAGTTCTGTGTCTGTTTTTCTGTGGGACCCCTCCACAGAAAACGCACGTCCCCGCGTGCGGTGTGCAGCGTGTTCGTCATGGGGAGGAGCGGCTTCCCGCTTCCTGACGGGCAAGTATTTTTATGAAGAGAGAGGTATTTTATCAATGGCAAACGAAAAGAAAGTCGCACGGGAGCCCAGTTTTCTGCTGGCGTTAATTCCCATTGTGGCAATGATCGGGTTCATGCTTTACTGCTTCCTCGGTCATTCCGAATCCGGTTACCATGACGCCCATATGCCCCTGGTCATGTCCATCGTCGTCGCGTGCATCGTCGGTCACTTCTGCGGTCACGACTTCAAGGATATGCTCGCCGGTATGATCGAGCGCCTGAGCGCTTCCATGGAAGCGGTCCTGATCCTCTGCACCGTCGGTTTCCTGGTCTCGAGCTTCATGGCCTCCGGTGCGATCCCCTCCCTGATCGTCTACGGTCTGGATCTGCTGACCCCGAAGCTGTTCCTGCCCATCGGCTGCATCCTCTGCGCGATCGTCGGTATGGCGTGCGGCTCCTCCTGGACCACCACCGCCACCATCGGTCTTGCGTTCCTCGGCATCGGCGCGGGCCTTGGCATCAATCCCGCCCTCACCGCCGGTATGATCATCTCCGGCGCGTATGTCGGCGATAAGTTCTCCCCCCTGTCCGATACCACCAACCTCGCCGCGGCTGTTGCCGAGACCGGTCTTTTCGACCACGTTACCGCGATGGTCTCCTCCACCGGCCCGACCTTGGTCATCGCCCTCATCCTCTACACCATCATGGGCCTGAACATCGACGCCAGCGCCTACGATCCGACCGTCGCCCAGTCCATTCAGGACGCGTTCCGCGAGGCCTTCGTGATCTCCCCCGTTCTGCTCATCCCCATCATCGTGGTTATCGTGATGTGCATCCTGCGCGTGCCCGGCCTCGTCGGTATCGCCATCTCCGTTGCCACCGCGACCATCTTTATGATGATCTTCCAGCCCACCGACATCTACGGCTCCCGCGCCTTGGGCGACATCTTCAACATGCTGCACAACGGTATCGTCGTTGAGACCGGCAACGAAGTCGCTGACTCCATCCTCGGCAAGGCCGGCGGTATGAACGGCACCATGTGGACCATCAACCTCATCCTCCTCGCGCTCGCCTACGGCGGTGCTCTGGAGCGCTGCGGCTGCGTCGAGCGTCTGTTCGGCGGCCTGAAGCACAGGATCCACTCCGTCGGCAGCCTCATCCTCGCGACCCTGCTGACCTCCATCTTCTGCGACGCCACCATGTGCGACCAGTTCCTCGGCATCGGCGTTCCCGCCCCCATCTATGCTGACAAGTACGACGAGCTCGGTCTCGGCCGCAATATGCTCTCCCGTTCTCTGGAAGATGCCGGTACCCTCTGGGCCGTTATGTTCCCCTGGACCGGCTGCGGCGCTTACCAGACCGGCGTTCTCGGCATGAGCCCGCTGGTGTTCTTCCCGTATGCGTTCGTCAACCTGCTCAACCCCGTTTACGCCTATGTGACCGCTCTGTTCGGCCGCAACATCTTCTGGGCTGACGGTTCCTACACCAATATCTTCGGCAAGACCAAGGCCGGCAAGCCCGCCGGCGCTCCCGAAGAGGCTCACGCCAAGGCCCTTGCGAACCTCGAGGCTCGCCGTGCCGCCGGTAAGGCCCCCAAGATCAACGCGTAAGCCCCCTTCCCCGCTTTACTTAGAAAGGAATCACCGCTGTGAAACATTCGCTTCCCTGGGAATCCGTCCCGCCTCCGATCTACCCCGCACAGTCATCGCTCAAGCCACGTAAAAAGTGGGTGCAGACCGGCGGATGGATCTTGGTTGTCGTGCTGCTGCTGTTCGGCATTTCGACCCGCAGCAGAAATCCGCTGCTCGCCTTCGTCTCGCTCGCATTCTCAGTGCTGTATCTGCTGACGCTGATGACCAAAAAGGACGCCGCTCTCACGAGCCGCGGACTTGAGATCTTCTACAACATGCAGTTTACCACGCACTACGAGTTCTTCCCCTGGGAGGACATCAATGCGATCGTGTGCGAGGACCGCGGCCATGCCGACATGGTGCGCCTGCACATCGGCCACGGCAACACGGAAAAGGCTCTCTTCTTCCCGCGCGAAGACCTCGACGAGATCTACGCGTTCATCAAAAAGAAGAATCCGGCGATCCGCATCATGGATTATGCCGCGCCCGAACCGAAGTCCAGCAAGAAGCACAAGAAGTGAACAACTGTGACCTTTCCACAAAGAATCAAAGGCGCCCCGCAAAAGCGGGGCGCTTTTTTTATCTATTCTGTCTAATTCTATCACTGTACCCTGATAGTGTGTTATCCAAATATGGTGATAACGAACAACAAAGAAAACTTTTTCCAGCAAAAAACTATTGATTTTGCACAAAAATGTGCTATACTGTTTCCAGAACGATCCTGTGGGACTTTTCCACAGGCGGAGCGCCATCCACGCACGGGCATGCGCGGAAAGTAAGGGGAACGCTTCGACACGTTTCTTGCACCTGAGGCGGTTCGGGCGACCGGACACGCCGACCGGGTCACACCGGAACTTTGAGAAAAGAGAGGACACTACCATGATCATGAATCCTACCGCGATCAAGCATGTCGTCGTCGATGGCCACAGCCTGACGCTCGAATCCTTCGTCGCCATCGCTCGCTACAATGCGACCGTCGAGCTGGCTCCCTCCGCTCTGGAAGCCATGAAGAAGTCCCGCGCCCTGGCCGAGAAGATCGCCGCTGAGGGCCGCGTCGCTTACGGCATCACCACGGGCTTCGGCGAGTTCCAGAAGGTCGCCGTCCCCAAGGAGATGAGCAATCAGCTCTCCACCAACCTGATCCTCAGCCATTGCACCGCCGCCGGCGAGCCGTATGCTGACGAGATCGTCCGCGGCATGATGCTGCTGCGTGCCAACGCTCTGTGCGGCGGCGTGAGCGGCGTTCGTCCCATCCTCGTCGAGATGCTGCTCGAGATGCTCAACAAGGGCGTGACCCCTGTTGTCCCGCAGAAGGGCTCCCTCGGCTCCTCCGGTGACCTGGCTCCTCTCGCTCACATGACGCTCCCCATGCTCGGCAAGGGCGAGGCCATGTACGGCGGCGTGAAGATGCCCGGCGCTGAGGCCATGGCCAAGGCTGGCATCAAGACGCTCGACACCCTGGTCTCCAAGGAAGGCCTCGGCATGACGAACGGCACCTGCGCGATGACCTCCGTCGGCGCTCTCGCGCTGTACGACACCATCTGCGCTGCCCAGCTCGGCGACGTGATCGCGTCCATGTCCTTCGAGGGCCTGACCGGCCTGCGCAACGCCTTCGACCCCCGCATCCATCAGGTGCGCGGCCAGAAGGGCCAGATGCTCGTCGCCGCGAACATGCGCAAGCTGCTCGACGGCTCCGAGATCCTCGACAACTGCCAGAAGGACCGCGTTCAGGACGCTTACGCCCTGCGCTGCATCCCGCAGCTGCACGGTGCCTGCCGTGACGCCCTCGATTACGTCCGCGAGAAGGTCGAGATCGAGCTCAACGCCGTCACCGATAACCCGCTGATGTTCCTCGACGACGAGGCCGTCATCTCCGGCGGTAACTTCCATGGCGAGCCCATGGCCCTGCCGTTCGACTTCCTCGGCATCGCCGCGAGCGAGCTGGCCGACGCTTCCGAGCGCCGCACCGAGCGTATGGTCAACCCTGCGCTCTCCAACGGCCTGACCGCGTTCCTGACCACCCAGGCCGGCGTCAACTCCGGCTTCATGATCGTTCAGTACGCTGCCGCTTCCATGGTCAGCGAGAACAAGATCTACGCTCACCCCGCTTCCGTCGACTCCATCCCCTCCTCCGCCAACCAGGAGGATATCGTCTCCATGGGTACCACCGCTGCCCGTAAGGCCAAGATGATCCTGCAGAACACGCAGGACGTCCTCGCCGACGAGCTGATGACCGCCTGCCAGGCCATCGACATCCGCCGCCGCCTGAACACCCACGGCCAGGGCATGACCCCGCTGCATGAGGCTCTCTATCAGCACGTGCGCGAGAAGGTCGCTTTCTATGAGATCGACCGTGAGATCTGGCCCGACATCCGTGCGGTGGAAGCGATGATCCGCTCCGGCGAGCTGCTGGATATCGTCAAGGAGTATATCCCCGACTTTGAGTAAGTCAAAATTGCGTCTACGACGCAATTTTGAGACCTTTCATTTGGGCCATCAGCCCAAATGAAATAGGGGCTTCAAATATTTTCGCTCACCGCGAAAATATTTGTAAGGTGTCCCTGCGGACGCACATGTCGTCCTCCGGGACAATCCAAATTGTTTGCGGCGTGCACGCCGCAAAGTGGTCGCACAGCGCAAATTGTAGTGGTTATACCGAGAACGGCATAAACGCTGCACAAAGATTTGTGTTTTGACACGAATTGACAGGATGTAAAAGAAGGTGTAAAGTTATTTTGGCTTTACACCTTCTTTTTTAGGAGGAACTTACTGTGGAACTGAACATTTTACGGGCGGACCCAGCGGGGAACATTACGGTGTTCGTGCTCGATCCGGTCGAAAAGGTACAGCGCGCGGCCATCGCAGAGAAGATCATGGCGATCCCCGCGCTCAAGGCCGAGCAGGTCGGCTACGCCTGCGCCGCCGAGGACGACGTCGACGGCCACATGGAGATGATGGGCGGCGAATTCTGCGGCAACGCGACGCGCGCCTACGGCATGTATATTGCCCAGCAAAAGGGTGGCCTTTCCTCGGTCAGGCTGCGCGTGAGCGGCTGCGACCATGTCGTCACTGCGCAGGTCGATCTGAAAAGCGGCACGGCGCGCGCTGAAATGCCCTGTCCGCGCAGCGTGAAGCGTGTCACGGTGAATGGTCACGAGGGCACGCTCGTCGACTTAACAGGCATCGCCCACTTCGTCGTTGAGGGCGTGGAGCCGAGCGAAGGGTTCTTCCGCGCGGCGGAGCCGATCTTTTCCGGAATTGCAGGGCTTGACGCCTGCGGCGTCATTTTCCTCGATGCGGAAAAGCGCAGCATGACCCCGCTCGTCAAGGTCATCGAGACCGACTCCCTCGTCTGGGAGGGCAGCTGCGGCAGCGGCAGCGTCGCCTGCGCCGTCGCGCAGAGCGAACGCATGGAAAACGGCGGTTTTTCGTGTGAATACCGGCAGCCCGCGGGTGCGGTCCGCGCAAGCGTCGAGCGCCAAGGCGGAAACGTCATCGCCGCGAGCATCGGCGGCGAGGTCACGCTGGATGAGCCCATGCGCATCACGCTGTGACGCGGCAGAGTGAAATGAAAGCCGGGCGCTGGCAACTTTCGCTTTTCTCATTTTGACCTTTGCCGCAAGCGTTGAAAATTCGTCCAAGAATCTCCCGTTTTTTCTTTTTAAGGCACGCGAACCAACGCTTAATTTTTTAAGGTTTTTGGAAAAAAGAGGCTTGCAAAACAGTTTACCTTTCTCTATCGTTCGGCTATAATTGATTTTGTCAATAAGAGACAATTCTTCGCTTTTAAATACATAATTTTTTAGGAGGTATTCCCCATGACCGACATTGAGATTGCCCAGGCACATGAAATGAAAAAAATCGTCGACGTCGCCGCCAAGGCCGGCATCGATGAAAAGCACCTCGAGCTCTACGGCAACTACAAGGCCAAGCTCGACTTAAGCGAGATCCGCAAGCTGCCCCGCAAGGCAAAGCTGATCCTCGTCACCGCTATCAGCCCCACCCCCGCGGGCGAGGGCAAGACCACCACGTCCGTCGGCCTTGCCGACGCGCTCAACAAGCTCGGCAAGAACACCATGGTCTGCCTGCGCGAGCCCTCTCTCGGCCCCGTGTTCGGCGTCAAGGGCGGCGCTGCCGGCGGCGGCTACGCTCAGGTCGTCCCCATGGAGGATATCAACCTGCACTTCACCGGCGACTTCCACGCCATCGGCGCTGCCAACAACCTGTTGGCCGCCCTTCTCGACAACCACATCCAGCAGGGCAACGTGCTCGGCATCGACCCCCGCAAGATCGTGTGGAAGCGCGCTGTCGATATGAACGACCGCCAGCTCCGCCACATCATCGACGGCCTTGGCGGCAAGGCCAGCGGCGTGCCCCGCGAGGACGGCTTTGAGATCACCGTCGCGAGCGAAGTCATGGCAGTTCTCTGCCTTGCGACCGGCCTCGCCGACCTCAAGGAGCGCCTCGGCAAGATGGTTGTCGCCTACACCTACGACGACAAGCCCGTCACCGCGCACGACCTGAAGGCTGAGGGCGCGATGGCCGCGCTCTTAAAGGATGCCATCAAGCCCAACATGGTCCAGACGCTCGAAGGCACTCCCGCGTTCATCCACGGCGGCCCGTTCGCCAACATCGCCCACGGCTGCAACTCCATCCAGGCCACTGAGACCGCGATGCGCCTGAGCGACTACACCGTCACGGAAGCAGGCTTCGCCGCCGACCTCGGCGCCGAGAAGTTCCTCGACATCAAGTGCCGCGCCGCGGGCTTCCACCCCGACGCTGTCGTCATCGTTGCGACCGTCCGCGCGCTCAAGTATCACGGCGGCGTGCCCAAGGCCGAGCTCAACAGCGAGAACCTCGAAGCTCTTGAAAAGGGCCTGCCCAACCTCCTCCAGCACGTCGACAACGTGAAGAACGTCTACGGTCTCCCCTGCGTCGTCGCCATCAACGCGTTCCCGACCGACACCAAGGCCGAGCTCGACCTCGTCGAGAGCAAGTGCCGCGAGCTGGGCGTCAACGTCCGCCTGAGCGAAGTGTGGGCCAAGGGCGGCGAAGGCGGCCTTGCGCTGGCTGAGGAAGTCGTGCGCCTGTGCGACGAGCCCAACCACTTCCAGTTCGTCTACGACGTCAACGACAGCATCGAGGACAAGCTCAATGCCATCGCTACCAAGGTCTATCACGCTGACGGCGTGGTCATCGCCGCTTCCGCCAAGAAGCAGCTTAAGCAGCTCACTGAGCTCGGCTTTGACAAGCTGCCCATCTGCATGGCCAAGACGCAGTTCTCCTTCTCCGATGACGCCAGCAAGCTCGGCGCGCCCCGCGGCTTCAAGATCACCGTCCGCGACCTCAAGGTCAACGCCGGTGCGGGCTTCCTGGTCGCCAAGACCGGCGACATCATGACGATGCCGGGCCTGCCCAAGGTCCCGTCCGCCGAGAAGATCGACGTCGATGAAAACGGCAAGATCACCGGCCTGTTTTAAGAGAAACCCTGCAATATATCGCAGATTTTACCCTTTTGATTTACTGGGAAGAGGCGGGATGACCCGCCTCTTCCTGAAACCTTTTATTCTGATTTTACCGATCCGGGGAGGAACGCTATGAAGATCGCAGATATGAAAGTTACCGAGCTCATCAACGAAGTCGGTTCCGGCACTCCCGCCCCCGGCGGCGGCGCGGTGGCGGGCCTTGCCGGCGGCGTCGGCGTGGCGCTGACGATGATGGTCAACGGCCTGACGCTTGACAAGAAGGGCTTTGAAAACGACCGCGAACGCCTTTTGGACGCCATTGCCAAGGGCAATGAGCTCAAGGAGCGCTTCATCGATGTGATGAACCGCGACAGCGAGGTTTTCGACGGTCTGATCGAGTCTCTTGCCCTCCCCAAGGATGATGACGCGCACAAGGCCATCCGCCGCGGCGCGGTGCAGGCAAGCTTCCGCAGCTGCACGCAGGTGCCGCTGACAATGATGGAAATTTGCTCCGAGGCCATCGACCTGTGCGCCGAGCTTGTCGGCACGACGAATCCGAACGTTGTCAGCGACCTCGGCATCGCCGCGCTCACGCTCAAGACGGCCATGCAGAGCGCGTGGCTCAACGTGCTCATCAACCTCTCGTCCTTAAAGGACAAGGCGTTCCGCGACGAGTGCTGCCAGAAGGGCGAGGCGCTGCTCGCGCACGCTGTACCCATCGCCCAGGAGAGCTACGAAAAGGTGCTCAAGGTCATCACCGAAAAGTAAGCGCTCTGCCTTCTCGTTTTTCGTCATTCCACGCCGTCCGCCGCGTCAAGCACGCGCCGCGGACGGCGCGCTTTTTTCTTTCCTGAATTTTTGCAATTTACAGTAGCATTTTGCAGATTTTGTGGTACAATACCATCGGTTCATATTTTATCGATCTAAATACTGCACGAAAGAGGCTTTTTTCATGGATTTTGTTGCAAACGGCTCCAAAAACGTTGAAATTGAGACGTCCACGGGCGTCTATCTGCGCCACGCCATCCAGACGCACTTTGTCGAGATCGGCGAGGATTACATCGAACTCGTCAACCGCTACGTCAAGCCCCTCTACGAGGAGGGCGACCTGCTGAGCATCAGCGAAAAGATCATCGCCCTGTGCCAGAAGCGAGTGGTCTACCGCAAGGATATGAAAATTTCGTGGCTGGCGAAATTCCTCAGCCGCTTTGCCATCCAGCACAACAGCGCCGGCATCGGCGTGGGCGAGGTGTGCAAGATGCAGTTCGCCATCGACGAGTGCGGCGCGTGGAAGGTCCTCTGGGCCGCCATCTGCGCGGGCTTTGGCAAGCTCGTCGGCAAGCACGGCATCTTCTACGATATGGTCGGCATGGAGGTCACGGGCCTCGACGGCTTCTACCCCGACGTGTTCCCCGTCTACGGCGATTACGGCATCCGTATTCCGGAAAATCCCTCGGGCGTGTGCAACGAGATCTATGAGAAGACCGGCGTGCGCGCGATGATCGTCGACGCGAACGACTTCACGCGCGACATCCTCGGCAAGGGCGACAACGTGACCCTCACCGACGAGCAGCTGTGTGAGATCATCCGCGATAACCCCGCGGGTCAGGATGACCAGTGCACGCCGTTTATTCTGATCAGGAAAAAACAGTAATTTCCCCCTGCGGGGGAAGCGTGTTGTTTCCCTGCTGGCAGGGAAACGGATAAGGGAGGGATATCTCTTTTTCGAAAAGAGATATCCCTCCCTTGCACCCTCCCAGAGAAAATTCACATTGCAAGCGAGCAGTTCGAAGAGGTGCGGCGCTTGCCGAATCGACTGCCTGCGCGCGGCGTTGCCGCGGTTGGTATTCCTATACGATTTGATTTGCTCCTATCTTCGCTGCCGCTCTGCCAGTCTTGTAGAAGTGCAGCCTAATCACCGTCTAACGGAGCACTCATCAATGCGGCGAGCGCAGCAATGCCGCATTTCGCAGGCAGTCTGCCGCCGAGGTAACGTCACTCGCGCCTCACGATAGTAAGGCGCGGTTGAGAGTTGTCACGAAACGTAGGGATTCATGGCGAAGCCATGTACACCGCACCTGATTCCGCAGGCTGAGCAGTTCTTCGAGATTGAGACTGCCAATGTCGGGGGTCGAGGGGCCCTCCCCTCGCGTTCTCTTGGGGGCCCCCTTATTCCGTGCAGCGCCAAAGGCGCTGCTTTTTCCCGGAGACCTTTTTAACCGTTTCGGAAAAACGCTTCCAACTTCTCTGTGCTGTCATCTCCGAGAAACGCATGAAGCGCCGCATCCATCGCGCTGCGGCCAAAGTCGCTGTAAATGCCCACATGCTCGACGCCCTCGTAGAAGCGGACATTTCTTGCGCTGTGGCTGGGCGCGGCGTCGTAGGCTGTACCCAGTGCTTTGGCGGTTTTCAGCTCGTCGTTCGCGCCGCCTAAATCGCGGCAGTCGTACAAGAGCCGCGCGAGCGCCGCGTGCGAAGCCGCGCTGATCTTGTCGAGCTCGCTGACCGTGCCTTTTTTTCTGAGGCCTGAGAGCACCGAATGCTTCCACTGCAAAATGTCGATGGCCGACTTCATGTCCTTTCGTGCTTCGAACACATTGGCAAAGCCGTCGCACACACGCACGAGCGACATCACCGCGCGCAGCAGCGCCATTGAAAGATAGGGTACGCCCTCCTCGCGCCGCTCCTTGACGAGCGCGAGCAGACAGCCGATCTGGTCGTCGAGCAGCCCGCAGGCGTTGTTCTCCTTGAAGAGCGCGAGCGCGCGTTCCCAGTCCTCCATATCGAGCAGCACGTTCGCCATGTCGAGTCGAAGCGACATTTCGCTCACCTGCGGGTCGCTGTTCTGCGGCAGCAGACGGATAGCGTGCGTCAGTAAATCGAGCGCGCGGCGCTGCAAGGCCTTGTCTTTCCGCGTGCCGCCCGTCATCTCGAAGAGCTTGGCACACTCGTAGACGACGGTAAAGGTGTTCGGAAACTTTTGCAGCGCCTTTTCCGCCTCGGCAAGGCCCTCGTCATATCTGTCCTCGCGGCGCAGGACCTTCAGCCGCTCGCTGATGCTCTTTCGGTCGTTCGAGCGCAGCCGATAGCCCAAAAGCGCGTCGACCGACAGGTCGAAAAAGTCCGCGAGCTCCATCAGCATCGGGATCTCCGGAAGGCTCTGCCCCGTCTCCCTTAATTAAAGATATTGTTGGGTAAAAAAGAAAAGTCAGTCGATTTTGCCGATGAAGCGGTAGTAGATTTCTACTTCCTGCTCACGGCT
>ERZ827522.1079-NODE-1079-length-27141-cov-6.622093_pt1 | contig 27141 bp, 25 predicted proteins | sample MGYA00519580_ERZ827522 | MGnify/ENA primary metagenome ERZ827522 (study PRJEB31778, sample SAMEA3449340) | human gut metagenome | biome: human gut; feature: human-associated habitat; material: faeces | place: United Kingdom | collected 2010/2012 ... | reverse complement strand
CGGCGTCAGCTTCCGAAGGATTTCCGCCGCTTCCTCGGCGGTGTAGTGATTGTAGTAGGCATCCAGTGGATGCAGCATCTCCTCGTAACGCAGGGTCGCTATCTCGTAGCCCTCCATATCGCCGAGGTGTTTTGCTTTCTGCTTCAGCAGGCTCAGTTCGTTGGGGCGGATGTCCTCCAAGGGCAATTCGCCTGACAGGATTTTCTCCTGACGCGGCGTGTACGCCGTCCCATACTGCGGTTTGTACTCTGCGCTGTCCCTGTCTTTGAAGGAAAAATACGGGTCTTTTCTGCTCATAAAAATCACCTCCTGTTACAGAAAATTCTATAACAGGAGGTCTTAAATTGGTAGCACACGAGAAAAGAAACCCAGCACAACTTTTTTGCGCCGTTCCCACACAAAACGATTTAGCTCTCAGCTCCCTGCTTTTTCCTGCCCAACCCACACAAAAGTTGGGATACCCCTTTTCCGCAGAGCGCGGAGCTGACTGGACAGCAAAAGGGCTTCCCTGTGGGAAGCCCTTTTGAATGCGCGTGTGCGCTACAGCGCCCGCAAAAACTCCGGCTTCAGGTCCCGGCGACCGTCCAGCGCCGCGGCAATCTGCGCCAGCAGCGCCTTCCGGTCACCGTTCAGTGTGCCCTTCAGCGTCAGATAGTTGCTGGCATGGTTGGCGCGGAACACGGTTCCTTCGCTGTCCACGTGCTGTAAAAACAGCTCTGTTTCCTTCAGTACCTCCAGGGGGCTGAGCAGCGTAAAGCTGCCCTCCCGCACCCAGGCCTCCAGCGGCGTTCCCGGCTCCACCATCAGCGTCAGCAGCCCCAGATAGTCCGGCTTCATTTCGCTGACGGCTCTGGCTGTGTCCGCGGCGTGCTCCCGCCAGTGTGCCACGCTCCCCAGCCCGGAGATGGCCGTCACCGACAGCGCCAGCCCGCACCGCCGGGCCTTCTGCCCCGCCGCCACGATCTCCGCCGCCGTGTGGCCCTTCTGCATCTTCTCCAGCACCGCGTCGCACCCGGACTCCAGCCCCATATACACCATCTGCAGGCCCTTGCTCCGCAGCAGGCGCAGATCGTCCTCGGATTTGATCTGCAGGCTGGTGGGGGAGGCGTAGCATGTTACCCGCTGGCACTCCGGAAACAGCCCATAGACCAGCCCCAATATCTCCACCAGGTCGCCGGTCCTCCGCATCAGTGCGTCCCCATCCGCCAGAAAGACACGCTCCACCCGGCGGTATACCCGCCGTGCCAGCTCGAAGTCCTCCCGGATCTCGTCCATGGGCCGCATGGCAAAGTGCTTGTCGTCGTACATATCACAGAAGGCGCACCTGTTGTGACTGCACCCATAGGTCACCTGCACGATCAGGCTGTACGCCTCGCTGGGCGGTCGGTATACCTTTCCCTTATAACGCATGGTCATCACTCCTTTTGCTGTATTATGCCATACTTCGGGCGCTTTGAAAAGGGGGCATATTCCAGCACCGCCCCACATAGGCTGTGACATCTCAACAAACGAGGTGTACTATGGAGCTGAATTACAACCGCGTGGAGCTGCGGGGCGTGGCCGAGGACGCGCCGTTGCTGTCCCATGTGAACCACGGCTGTGCGTTCTACCGCTTTACCCTGTCCGTCCTGCGCCTGTCCGGTCAGGCGGACAAGCTGCCCGTCATCGTCCCCCGGCCGCTTCTGCTGCTGACGCCGGTGTCCCCCGGCGACGGCGTACATATCACCGGCCAGCTGCGTTCCTTCAACAACAAAAGCGGCCAGGGCAGCCGTTTGGTCATCTCCACCTTCGCCCAGACGCTGACCCATGACGCCGACGAACCGCTGAACCGCATTTTCCTCAGCGGCGTGCTGTGCAAGCAGCCCGCCCTCCGCCGTACGCCCCTTGGCCGCGAGATATGCGACATGATCCTGGCGGTGAACCGTCGCTACGGCCGCGCCGACTATCTGCCCTGCATCGCCTGGGGCGCCGTGGCTCAGCAGGTGTCCCTGCTGCACACCGGTGCCCGGCTCACCGCCGAGGGTCGGGTCCAGAGCCGTGTCTACTCCAAAACGGAGAACGGCGTCACCACCGACCGTACCGCCTATGAGGTATCCATCATGCGTCCGGCGGACCGGACGGAATTCCCGGAATGACGCGCTTCCTCCGTCCATTCCCGCCCATTCTGCGGCACTGTCCGCGCCGAAAAACCGGCATTCTCCCTGTTGCGCCCCGGCTGGTATTATGGTAAAATTCCTGTAAAGAAGTATGTTACAAGGAGAGCCTCCATGCGCCATTCCAGCCATCTGCATCTGCATTTCCACACCCACCACCGCGCCGCCCGTTATGACGTGGACATGACGAAGGGCAGCATCACAAAGCATCTGATCAACTTTGCCCTGCCGCTGATGGTGGGCAATCTTTTTCAGCAGCTCTACAACATGGTGGATACCTGGGTGGTGGGCAACTACGTCAGCAACGAGGCCTTTTCCGCCGTGGGTACCGTCACCCCTATTATCAACACGCTTATCGGCTTTTTCCTGGGATTGTCCAGCGGTGCCGGCGTGGTCATCAGCCAGTATTACGGTGCCGGCCGCGAGGATAAGGTCCGCCAGGCGGTCCACACCTCCCTGGTGCTGACGCTGCTGATGGGCGCGGTCTTCACCGCCGCCGGCATCGCCATGACGCCCCTGATGCTCCGCCTGATGAAGACCCCCGCCGAGGTGGCACCGGAGCAGACCACCTACCTGACCATCTACTTCGCCGGCGTCATGGGACTGCTGCTCTACAACATGGGCTCCGGCATCCTTCGCGCCGTGGGCGATTCCCGCCGCCCCTTCTACTTCCTGCTGGTGTCCGCCGTGCTGAACACGGGATTGGACCTGCTCTTCGTGCTGAAATTCGGCATGGGCGTGGAGGGCGTGGCCTACGCCACCATCATCGCTCAGGCGGTGTCCGCCGCGCTGACCATCTGGGTGCTCATGCGCACCGCCGGCTGTATCCGCGTGGAGCTCCGCGCCCTGCGTATGACCTGGTCCGTTCTCCGTCAGATCGTGTCCGTGGGTATACCCGCCGCCCTGCAAATGGCCATCACCGCTTTCTCCAACGTGTTCGTCCAGGGCTATATCAACTATTTCGGCCCGGATTGTATGTCCGGCTGGACGGCCTATACCAAGGTGGACCAGCTGGTGATCCTGCCGGTCCAGTCCATCGCCATGGCCGGCACCACCTTTGTGGGCCAGAACCTGGGCGTGGGCGACACGGCCCGGGCCAAGAAGGGCGTCCGCACGGCGCTGTACCTGTCCTTCACCGTCACGGCGGTGCTGTTGGTGCCGGTACTGCTGTTGGCCCCGGACCTGACGGCGTTCTTCAACAGCAAGGCCGAGGTGGTGTCCTATGGCGCGTTGCTGCTGCGGCTGCTGTCACCCTTCTATTTCTTCTTCTGCATCAACCAGATCTACTCCGCCGCCCTCCGCGGCGCGGGCAACAGCCAGGTGCCCATGTGGATCATGCTGGGCTCCTTCGTGGTCTTCCGCCAGATATACCTCTACATCGTGGCCAACTATGTCTCCAACGAGATCATCCCCATCGCCATGAGCTACCCCGCCGGCTGGTTCGTGTGCAGCGTGGCCACGCTCATCTACTACCGCTTCTGCAAATTCGACAGCCATCGGCTGGTGGAGGACGTATGATGGACAAGTGTGAGACCTGCGTGTGGTATGTATATGACGAGGACTACGACGATTATATCTGTGACATGGATCTGGACGAGGACGAACTGGCCCGCTTCCTGGCCGCCGATACCCGATCCTGTCCCTATTGGCGTCCCGGCGACGACTATATCACCGCGCGAAAGCAATAAAACACACCCCCAGGCGGTCCTGCCTGGGGGATGCGTGCCTGTTCCGCCGAAAAAACACCACCCATTGGGTGGTGTTTCCTGTTTCCTGCAGTGCCTCGTCAGGCCTCACGCTTGCGGCGGCGCAGCAGCGCCGCGGTGCCGGTGTAGCTTATCAGCGCCGTTACCGCGTAGGGCGGCAGTTCCGCGTCCACCAGCGTCTTTCTGCCAGCAGAATGTAGTAAGCTTTGCGTTCGAGCCTTCACTGACGTTGGGCGAGCTGCTGTAGTTTCAAGTCTGCCCGCTGGGAAACTTCGACCAGTCCGGCGTATAGGCGTGCTTGCCGTTGTCCGCATACGGCAGCGTAAGCGCGACGGTGTCAAGACTGTCGCGCCAATTCTGAAGCGTGAAGATTTGACTGCGGCAGCGTGGACGGCATCTTCGGAAGCAAGACAAAGGCCGCCGTGCTGGCGTTCCAGAAGGCCAACGGTCTGGGTGTGGACGGCATCGTCGGCCCCCTGACGTGGGCAAAGCTGGGCTAAACGACACGGACGGACGAGATGCCTGCATAGAATAGAACCAATACCGCAGGAGGGGGACGGAAGCTTCCGTCCCCCTCCTTTTTCAACGGTTTCAACGGGCTGGGCGCTCCGCATAAGGCTAAAAACAAGGCTAAAGCCTGCTTTCAGGCATGAAAAAACTCCCGAAACACAGGCGTTTCGGGAGTTTTGGTTGTCATGCCATATCAGAATAGATTTCCCGTCTTCCGCAAGAAGAATCTCTTGATTCTTCGTCGAATAACAATTGGAGCATATGCGAGGCTTCCTTTCTGGCGGGCAACTGCTTACAATAGTCTTATTGCTTAAAAGGAGATGAGACTATGCCAAAAGAATATCCCGCTGAATTCAAGACCAAGATTATCAAGCGTTACCAAAAGGGAGAATCCATTCAATCGCTCAGTCAGGAATTGCATATCGCGCAAAGCACACTCTACGACTGGAGAAGAGAATACTGCTCCATCAAAACAGCAAATCGTACCTACACGCCAAAAGAGTTCGACACCCTTTCAAGGCGGCTGGAAAAGTTGGAGCATGAACTGGAGATCATTCGGCTCACTGGGTACATATCAAATGTGCCCTTGCAGAAAAAGCTGGTCTTCTTGGAAAGCCTCTACCAAAAGTCAGACAACCCGTATAGTGTCTACGAGCTCTGTGAAGCGTTGGATGTTGCCCGCGGAACCTTCTACAACCACATCTTCCGCCGAGCCGACCGCAGCAAGCGCGATCAAGAGCAGGCGCGGCTTATGCGGCTGGTACAGCAGGTTTTTGATGACAGTGCCCAGCGATTCGGCGCCGAAAAAATTCGCATCGCTCTGACCGAAAGCGGCATCCGGGTCAGCACCAAACGCATCGCGGCGATCATGCAAGAGCTTGATCTGCACAGCATCCGCCCAGACGCAAAAAAGCAATTCAAGAAGCGTCAACAGTACAAAAAACAGAATCTACTGGAGCAGCAGTTCACTGCGGAGCGTCCCAACCAAATCTGGGTCAGCGATATTACATACTTCAAAATCAACGACTACTGGCTCTACTTTTGTATGATCCTCGACCTTTTCTCCCGCAGGGTCATCGGCTATCGGGTGTCCCGCAACGCAAGCACTCATCTGGTCACAAGCACCTTCCGGGACGCCTATCAAGCACGAGGCAATCCCATTGGGCTGACCTTTCACAGCGATCGCGGCGCACAGTATACCTCAGCCACGCTTACGGAACTGCTGCAAAAATGCGGTGCGAAACAGTCCTTTTCCGCTACAGCACGGCCCCATGACAATGCGGTCGCCGAAGCGTTTTTTGCTTCCTTCAAAAAAGAGGAGGCGTACCGCAGGGAGTACACCTCGGAGCAAAGCTACCGCAAAAGCGTGGCGCAATATGTCCAATTCTATAATGAGCTGCGTCCCCATCGGACCTTGAAATACAAGACCCCACAGGCTTTTGAGGAGGCGTACTGGGCGAGTTTATCGTAAAACTGTGTTCAAATAACGACTTTGCGTAAAAATATTCGTTTCACATTTTGAGAGTTTTCACCTTCACTCATAAGAAGGGGATAAGAAAAAAGCCTTGACTTCTCAAGGCTTTGTGGGCATAAAGAAGCCCGCTTTTCGATAAAAATGTTCGAAAAGCGGGCTTCATTCATATGGAGCTGCTGGGCGGATTCGAACCGCCGACCTCATCCTTACCAAGGATGCGCTCTACCTACTGAGCTACAGCAGCATATATGGCGACCAAGAAGGGGCTCGAACCCTCGACCTCCAGCGTGACAGGCTGGCGTTCTAACCAACTGAACTACTTGGCCATGTGCGCTTTCGTCTTGGAACTCAAGCTTGCTTATTATAGCAAGTACCGCGCAGAATGTCAACACCCATTTCCTGTTTTTCCTGCAATTTTTTCAGAGGGCGGCGGGTAATCGCCGCCCTCTGCTCTATTTACAGTTCCCGGGTTACAGTTCCCGGGCCTTGAACCACTTCACGGACAGCGCCCAGCTGCCGACGAATATCGCCAGTGTAATGATGATGACCGGCAAAATCGGAAGTACGGTCAGCACCCCTCTTACCGATTCGGATGCCATCAGCACCCCGCAGGTCGCCGACGCGATCATCACCACAGCGATATACACCGCGCGCCCTTTTGTGGCGCCGAATTTGAACATAACCGGAAACATCAGTGCCGGAACGCCCAGCCCCACCGCCAGCAGCAGCGGAATCAGTGTCGACAGCGGCACGGCTGTACCGCCGGCCACAGTAGGCTGCCCGGTAAGCGCGCTGATAAGCAGCACCAGCGTGATGATGAGCGCCGTCAGCACAGCGCTGGTAACATACTTCGCCGCTACAAGCTGCCGCCGACCTATCGGCAGCGTATCACAATAGGCCAGCCAGCCGTCCCTCTCGTCGGCACTCAGCAGTGATGCCGGCAGAGATCCCACAAAAAACACCGGATACAGCAGCCATAGCGGGTTCGCACCTCCACCGCCCTTGTTCAGAAAGGTGAGGCCGAAAAATATGACCACCAGCAGGATATATGACTTGCCGTACTGCCATAGGCAGCGGCCCTCCTTATAAAACAATCCCTTCATCTCACACCTCCTTTGCCATGAACACGAACAGATCCTCAATATTCACCTGTCCCAGCGCCATGCCGACGGGTACCGCGTCCCGCCGCACCAGATACTCCGTGCCGTAGGGCGTGGTGTGCCGCCCGCACACCGCCGCCGGGTCAATGTCCTCTGCACCGCCCCGCAGGATGCCGTACGCCTCCGTCAGCCGGTCCTTTTCCTCGCACAGCAGCAGCCGCCCCTTGTGCAGGAACGCAATGTAGTCGCAGATCTTCTCCAGATCGCTGACAATGTGACTGGAGAGCAGCACGGCGTGCTCTTCATCCCGGGTAAAGTCTGCAAAGATGGTCAATATCTCGTCCCGCACCACCGGGTCAAGACCGCTGGTGGCCTCGTCCAGCAGCAGAAGCTTCGGCTGATGGCTCAGCGCCACAGCCAACCCCTGCTTCATCTTCATACCGCGGGAGAAATCCCTGAAGGGCTTATCCTCCGGCAGCGCCAGCCGCCGCAAATAGCCGGCGTACGCCTCCGGCTGCCAGTGCGTAAAAATGCCCGCCATCATACGGCCGATCTGCTGCGCGTTCATGTACTCCGGCAGTCCCACCTCGTCCAGCACCACGCCGATGTCCTCCCTGTCCAGGGCGGTCATCGCTCGGTTATCCTTTCCGTAAACGGCGATGGTACCGCCATCCCGCCGCAGGCCGTTCAGTATCAGCCGTATGGTGGTGGACTTTCCGGCGCCATTCTCACCAATCAGCCCCATAATACAGCCCGCAGGCAGCGTCAGCTCCAATCCCTGCAGGAGAAAGTCACCTCTCCGCTTCGTCAGTCCGTGTATTTCCAATGCATTCATTCCGTTTCCTCCCTCTGGAGACGCCACATCTCGTCCAATTCATTCTCTGTCAGCCGGCAGGCGGACGCCAAGCGGCGGATCTCCTGCATATGGCCCTCTATCTTCTTCAAATTCTCCTCCCGCAGCAGTTCCGTGCTGCGCTCCGCCACGAAGCACCCCTTGCCGGGCAGCGTGTAGATGAACCCCTCGCTCTCCAACTCGTCATAGGCCCGCTTGGTGGTAATGACGCTGATACGTAGATCCTTGGCCAGCGCCCGTATGCTGGGCAGCGCCTCGCCCTCGGTCACCTGTCCGGACAATATGGCGTCCTTGATCTGACTGTATATCTGGTCGTAAATGGGCGCGCCGCTGCGGTTGTCGATGTATAGCTGCATAAGAGGCCTCCTTGTGCAAACTGTATATGAACAGTATACACAGTTAATTCCGATTGTCAATAGCAAATTTCTGTGGTACAATATCCGGCAGAAACGCAGTACACACAAAGGAGCCCTTCATGTATATCGGAAATGTAGAAATACACTCCAAGCTGTACCTGGCACCCATGGCCGGTGTTACGGATCTGGCCTTCCGCCAGATATGCCGCGAGCTGGGCGCCGGTATGAGCTGCACGGAGCTGGTCAGCGCCAAGGCGCTGTGCTATCAGGATAAAAAGAGCCGCGGCCTGCTGAAGCTGGCGCCCAACGAGCGTCCCGCCGCCGCCCAGATCTTCGGAAGCGACATCCCCTGCATGGCCGAGGCCGCCGTCATCGCCGCCGAGATATCCGGCGCAGACATTATCGACATCAATATGGGCTGCCCGGTGGGCAAGGTAGTGGCCAACGGCGACGGCTCTGCCCTGATGAAGGATCCGGAGAAGGCTGCCCGACTGGCCGAGGCGGTGGTCAAGGCCAGCCCCGTACCCGTGACGGTGAAAATGCGCCGGGGCTGGGATAAAGGCAGTATCAACGCCGTTGAGTTGTCCAAAATGCTGGAGCAGGCAGGCGTCAGCGCCATTGCCGTCCACGGCCGCACCCGCGCCCAGATGTACAGCGGTCAGGCCGACTGGACCACCATCCGCCAGGTGAAGGAAGCGGTATCCGTGCCGGTCATCGCCAACGGCGACATCTTTTCGGCAGAGGACGCCGTCCGCATTTTACAGTTCACCGGCGCGGACATGGCCATGATCGGCCGGGGCTGCTTCGGCAACCCGTGGCTGTTTCAACAGGCCCAGGCAGCGCTGGAGGGCCGTCCCATTCCTCCCCTGCCGCCGCTGGCGGAGCGGTGGGACACCGCCGTGCGGCAGATCGAACTGGCTGTGGAGGACAAGGGCGAGCACATCGCCCTGTTGGAGGCCCGCAAGCAGCTGTGCTGGTATCTCAAGGGCGTGAGCCACGCCAATTACTATAAAGAACAGATCGTCCGCCTGACCACACTGGAGGAGCTGTACCGGGTGGCGGCGGGTGTCAGGAGGGATCTGCGATGAACAATGAACAGGACATCCTGCGCCGCGCCCAGCAGGGCGATAGCGAAGCTTTCCGCCTGCTGGTGGAAGCCTATCAGACACAGGTATACCGTCTGGCCCTGCGGATGTGCGGCGAAGCGGCGGCAGACGACGTGACCCAGGAGGCGTTTCTCGCAGCATGGCGGGCACTTCCGGAGTTCCGCGGTACCTGCCGCTTCTCCACATGGCTCTACCGCCTGACCACCAACGCCGCCATCGACTGGCTCCGCCGGGAGAAGCGCCATCGGGGCATGGATGATGTCACCGAGCTGGAGCTGCCGGATGACGGCCCCGGCCCGCAGGACCAGGCAGAGCAGGCGGAAGCACAGCAGGCCGTCCGCCGTGCGCTGTCCCGGCTGTCAGAGGAGCACCGGCAGGTCCTGCTGCTGCGGTATATGCAGGAGCTGGACTATGCCGAGATCGCCGCGGCGCTGGAGATCAGTGAGGGCACCGTGAAGTCCCGCATCAGCCGGGCCAAGATGCGGCTGCGGGAATTGCTGGACGGCAGCGGGAACCTTTTTGACGGTGGGGCCGTCTTACAGACAGAGATCAGTGAAAGGAGGGAGCAGCCGTGACACAGCAGCCCTTTGACCCGATGGACAAATTGCTTCGCGAAGCGCTGGCGAGCGACGCCCTGCCGCCCTCCGACCTTACGGACCGCATTATGGCACAGGTGGAGAGAACGCCTCAGGGCGGCAGCGCCGCCTCCAATCCCAAACGCAATTATAAGAAGTGGTTGCTGACCGCCGCCGCATGTCTGGTCATCGTGGGCGCGGCGTTTCCCCTGGCGCTGCAAGGCCGCGCCGGCCGGACCGATCACGCTGCAGATGATGCCGCCACCGCCGATACGAATGCCGACAACGACATGGTCAGCAGCTACTACGGTGGAAACCGCAGCGATGTGCCAGATGGCACCGCGCCGTCTGACGGCACCGGCGGAGACACCGAGCAGGCACAAAAGAACAACTCCGCACACGACCAACCCTTTGACCCGATGGACAGCGCTCTGGACCATGCGGCCGCGCTGCTGGAGCAGCAGGGCTGTACGCTGGAGGTCCTGGCCCGTGCGGATGATGCGGTGCAGGTAGCCATTGCCGATGCGGACACCCATCCCTCCGGCAATACGGACCTGCTGAAAAATGCCATGGTGGCCTCCGGTTTCGCGCTGGAGGGCGACTGGTATGTGTTGGAACAGGAGGAAACGACCCCGTGAAGCTACACACCAAGCAACTGACCCTCGCGGCGCTGACCGCCGCCGCCTACGCCGTTCTCAGCTATTTCGGCTCTATTTTCGGCATCACCTACGGTCCTATCCAGTGCCGTTTTTCCGAGGCGCTGTGCGTCCTGCCCTTCTTCCTGCCGGAGACGGCCTGGGGTTTGGGCGTGGGCTGCCTGATCGCCAACCTGCTCAGCCCCTACGGCGTGCTGGACATCGTGGTCGGCTCCGCCGCCACACTGCTGGCCGCCCTGCTGACCGCCCGGTGCCAAAAGAAGTGGCTGGCCCCTCTGCCGCCAGTGATCGCCAACACCGTGCTTATCGGCCTTGTCCTGGCCTATGAGCAGGCGGGTACCTCCGCTGCTTTCTGGCCCACCTACGCCTTCAATGCCCTGACCGTGGGTCTGGGCGAGGCCGTGGCCTGCTATGGCCTGGGCGGCCTGCTGCTGTGGCGGCTGGACAAGAGCAATGCCTTACAGCGCTATTTGCAGAACCGATGAATGAAAAAGCCCTCCTTAGGCCAGACGGCCTTTTCGGAGGGCTTTTTGCCGCAAACGCTGCTCTGCGGACCTGAAATGCACTCCGGGCCGGTTGCAATCCACGGCGCGTTGTGTTACCATAACACTTACTACGATGCCCCTCGGGTGCCATTAAAGGACGTATACGTTGTATGAACGAGAGAGATAGAAAAAAACATACCGCCACCTCCCGCCTGGACACCAGTTCTCTGCCCCGCGGCCCGCTGAACTGGGTATTTTTCCCGGCGGCGCTGCTGTACCACGAGTTGCTGCTGCGGACCTTCGACAGGCAGAGCACCTTCTTTACCGGAACACTGGTGCTGGTGGTACTGTTCGCACTGGGCGCAGGGCTGTTCTGGAGTCTGCTCATCAATCTGTTCCGTCACCGCCAGGCGGCTACCATCGTCTCTATCGCCGCCACCACCCTGTGGACGGTGCTGGTGTGCGTGGAGTACTGCTGCCGCAGTTACTTCAAGTCCTACTTCGCTCTGTCCTTCATCGGCAACATGGCCAGCGATGTAGTGGGCGGTTTCGGCGACACGGTCCTGCCGAATGTCGTGCTGCCCCGCCTGCCCTTTATCCTGCTGGCCTTTGTTCCGCTGGCACTGTGCATTCTGCTGCGCCGGCGCATCGTCACCGAGCAGCGCATGGGCCGCTGGTCCCTGCTGTTCCTGCTGGTCGTATGCCTGCTGTTCGGCGGCATCGGCAGCGGCCTGGCCCGCTGGGGCACCTATCACGACGCCTATACCTACAACTTCACCACCGACACCGGCGTGACCCACTTCGGGCTCAACGCCAGTGTCCGTCTGGAGATCACCTACGCCATTTTCGGGCACCCCAGCCCCCGGCTGCCGGACACAGACACGAAGACAGATGTGCCGGATGACACCCCTGTTGTCACAACGCCGGTGGTCTACGGCGAAAATACCATGAACATCGATTTTGCCGCCCTGGCAGAGAATGCCTCCAGCAGCGCCGTGGCCCGTATGTCCGACTACTTCGGCTCGCTGACGCCCTCCAAGCAGAACGCGTACACCGGTATGTTCCAGGGCAAGAACCTCATTCTTTTCACCGCCGAGTCCTTTTCTCCCTGGTTCATCAGCGAGGAACTGACGCCTACCCTCTACCGTCTGACCCACGAGGGCTTCGTGTTCGACAATTTCTATCAGCCCGGCTGGGGCCAATCTACCACCGGCGGCGAGTACGCGGTGATGACCGGTCTGCTCCCCACGTGGGTCAACGGCAATGTCAGCTTCTACGCCACAGCCAACAACAGTATGCCCTTTGCCCTGGGCAATCAGTTCCGGGCTCTGGGCTACACCACCGCCGCCTACCACAACAATATCTACAACTACTACCGCCGGGACAAGACCCATCCCAACCTTGGTTACGACTATCAGGGTCAGGGCAACGGTCTGCAGCTGACCGAGGACGGCAGCTGGCCCTACTCCGATCTGGAGATGATCCAGAACACCATCACGCAGTATATTGACACCTATGTACAGAACGGCACACCCTTCCATACCTACTACATGACCGTCAGCGGCCACGGCGGCTACGGATGGGGCCACGCCATGGCCGCCAAAAACCGTGCCAAAGCTCAGGCCGCCTATCCCAACGCCTCCCCCCAGGTCCAGGCCTATGTGGCCGCCAACCTGGAGCTGGAGAACGCGCTGGCCTACCTGGTAAACGCACTGGAGCAGGCCGGTATCGCCGACGACACCGTCATCTGCCTGGCCGCCGACCACTACCCCTACCTACTGTCAGAGACAGACACGGACTATTATAACGAGCTGCGGGGCTTTACGGACTCGGAGCGTGACACCTCCCGCTACCGCAACGCGCTGATCCTCTGGTGCGGCGGCATGGAGGAAGCTGTTACCGTATCCGAACCGTGCAGTGCCGTGGACATCGTGCCCACGCTGAGCAATCTGTTCGGACTGGAATATGACTCCCGTCTGCTGTCCGGCCGGGACGTGCTGGATCAGGACTACGACCCCGCCGATGCCTACGGCAGCATCCCGCTGGTGATCTTGCCCACTGCTGCCGGCAACAGCTGGGCCACCGCCGCCGGCGTGTATGAGTCCTCTACCCGCACCTTCACCGCCAACCCCGGCGTCACGGTGCCGGAGGGCTATGTCAACGCCATCAACGACCGTGTGTCCCTGCAATACTACTACGCGGAGCTACTGGTGACCTATGACTATTACGCCATTGCCCTGGGAGACCGTGCCCCCAACGCGCCGCAGCTCCCCGATCCCTCTCCGGCAGAGGATACGACACCGGATGAAGCACTGGAGCAGCCGGACTACATAGAACCGGAGACATAAGCAGCGAGCGCCGTCCTGTCGGATGGCGCTCGTTTTCCTATATACTCAGCGGCTACCCATGCCGCCCACCGTTGTCTCCGCACCGGATCTCGCATCTTCCTCGGATACTGGCTTCGCCGCGGCCGCCGCAGATATGGGACGTCCACCGTCCTCACCGCCAACGCCGAACAACTCATACACCATGCGGCGCAGGATATAGCGCCTGTGTTCACGCTCATGCAGTCTCATTTCCGTTGTTATACCCCCATTCCTCCGCCGCCCGGCTGGCGGTGGGCACTCTGCTGTCTGTCATTATAACACCGCACACGGTCGAAGCGCGGCAGAACGCGTCCGCTGCCGCCATCTTCGTCACAACAGGCGAAAGCGCCCCATCTGGAGCGCTTTCGTTCTTTCTGTACACCAAATTCGTCAATGCCGACCCACGCGGTCCCAGTCCGCTTCGTTTTCGTACAGGAGGCGGGTCCCCTCCAGATACTGGGAGTCCATCGGGTTACTGATAGATACCGCCGCCTTGTACTTCTCCAGCGCACGGCGGGATTTCTCCGGCGGCTGCACAGTGCCGGCACCGGCAATACACCCGCCGGGGCAGGCCATGCCCTCCAGCAGATAGCCGTCATACTTGCCCGTCCGGGCGATACGCAGCATCTTCCGGCACTCGTTCAGCCCCTCCGCGGCGGCGGTCTTGACCGCCACCTCCGGGTGCAGGCGGTGGATCACCTCCTCCACCGCCTTGGCCACGCCGCCGCCGGCGGCAAAGCCTACGCCGGGGGCACTGGCCTCGTAGTGGGAGGGCAGATCGGGAATCTGGCTGAAATCGATGCCCTTGGCCTCGAACATTCCCCTCAGCTCCTCGAAGGTGATGACAAAATCCACATCACTGCGGACACTGCGGCGGCTGGCCTCCAACTTTTTGGCGGCGCAGGGACCGATAAAGACGACGCGGCACCCAGGCCGGCGGCGCTTCTGCAGCCGCGCTGTCAGCACCATAGGCGTCATGGTCATGGAGATATATGGCGCAAAGCCGGGAAACTCCTTTTTGGCCATCACAGACCATGCCGGACAGCAGGAGGTCGCCATAAATGGCTGCTTCTCCGGCACCATACGCAAAAACTCCTCGGCCTCCTCCACCGCGCACAGATCGGCGCCCACGGCCACCTCCTCCAACGCGGCAAAGCCCAGCTGTTGCATGGCAGCCTTGATCTGTCCCGGCGTTACATTGTCTCCGAACTGGCCCCAGAATGCCGGTGCAATCACCGCCACCACCTCGTCGCCCCGACGGATGGCGTGGATCAGCTGGAACAGCTGGCCCTTATCCACGATCGCGCCGAAGGGGCAATTCACCAGACACATACCGCAGCTGACGCACTTGTCATAGTCGATCTTGGCGTGGCCGTACTCATCCTGACCAATGGCATTCATGCCGCAGGCCTCCTGGCAGGGCCGGGTAAACTTGATGATGGCGTGGTAGGAACAGGCATCCCGGCATTTGCCACACTTGATGCACTTATCCTGGTCGATATGCGCCTGTCCGCGTTCGATAGCAATGGCCCCTTTATGGCAGGCATTCTGGCAATGGCGGGCCAGACAGCCCTGGCAGGCATTCGTGACCTCATAGTGAGTAGGCGTGCAGCCGTTACAGGCGTATTTTATGATGTTCACCAGTGGAGGATCGTAGTACTTCTCCGCGATGGCACTCTCCTCCACCCCGTCGCTGAGCAGGCTGTGCTCCGCCACCGGCCGCAGGGGCAGGCCCATAGCCAGCCGTATGCGCTCGCCTACGATAGCCCGTTCCAAAAAGATGGACTCCCGTTGGTTGCCCACCTCACCGGGAACGATCTTGTAGGGCAGCTTTTCCATGCGGCGGTAGTCTCCGCCCTCATAGGCCAGCCGCGCCACCTCGGCAAACACTTGCTTACGCATATCCGCGATGGAGCATTTAAAGTTTCTCATAGGTACACTTTTCCTCCGAAACGCCCAGTCTTTTGTTACTATTATAACAAATTCATTATGGAAAACAATGTGCAGTTGCGAGAATTTCTATCGCCGCGCGAATGTTTCCTCATGCAACCTGCACAGCCTTCCGCCACAGCCGTTAAGGCGTTGTTAAGATGCCTTTTATCTCCGGTCCCGCAGGGCCTCCTCCAGCTTGTGCAGCGCCTTTTTTTCAATGCGGGACACATAGCTGCGGCTGATACCGTAATGGGCCGCCACCTGCCGCTGTGTCTGCGGCAAATGGCCGTCCAGGCCGTAGCGCCGCCGCAGGACATCCGCCTCCCGAGGAGTCAGCTCACGGGCCAGCAGCTGATGCAGCAGACGTCGGTCCTCCTTGCTTTGCAGCTCCTCCAGCATGGTGTCCTCTTCTCCCACCACATCGCCCAGATACAACGCGTCACCCTCCGGTCCCGTGTCCAGCGCCTCGTTCAGCGACACCTCACCCTGCAATTTTTTCTGTCCCCGGAAGTACATGAGGATCTCATTTTCTATACAACGAGCGGCGTAGGTGGCCAGCTTGATTCCCTTGTCAGGGCGGAAGGTATTGACCGCCTTGATAAGCCCGATCGTTCCGATGGAGATCAGGTCCTCCTGGTCAGTGGACTGCGTGTAATACTTCTTGATGATGTGGGCCACCAGGCGCAGATTGTGCTCCACCAGTATATTCCGGGCCTCCAGATCCCCGGCGGCACAGCGCTCCAGGCACTCCCTCTCCCGGGCAGCAGACAGGGGCTTGGGGAATGACCCGGCGGTACCGGTCAGGTGCAGGGACAAAAACAGGCTGTTGCACAGCAGCAACAGTGCAGCAGACAGCATACGCATCGCTCCTTTCACAACACCCTATGCCCTATGGGAATGTCCCTATACAAAAAGAACACGGACGGCAGCGTCGTCCGTGTTACAGTTCCTCCTCCGGAAGGGCCTCTCCCTCCTCGCCATTGCCGAAGGCAATGGCCGTCCTGCCGTATTTTTGGCGGATAGCATCCACGGCCTCCTCCAGCTGCTCCTGCCGCTGACCGCAGGCCTGAGCGGTACTGTCCAGCAGATCCAACTGTTGGAAAGTGCTGCACGTCTCGGTGACGTACAGCGCCGTTACGGTCATGGAGCGAAGGCGGGCAGGCGGCTTCCACAGCTGCCGGGCCAGGTCCGCAGCCGCACGGTAAATATCCCGGACCAGATGGGTAGGCGCGTCCAGGCGGGCCTGACGGCTGAATGTTTTGAACGATACGTCTTTCAGCGTCACGCTGACGCCGCCGGCATACAGGCCGTGGCGGCGCAGGCGGGCGGCCACACTGTCGCACAGAGGCATCAAGCCGGCGCAGATCTGTTCCCAGCGCACCAGGTCGTCGGGGAAGGTAGTGCCGTTGCCCACGGACTTGACCGGATCGGCGGCGTGGCGGGGCTTGACGGGACTTTTGTCAAGACCGTTGGCGTATTCCCACAGCTGGCGGCCCATCTTTCCCAGCAGCTGTTCGGGCATGGAGGGGTCGCAGGCGGCCAACTGACCGATGGTTTCTATACCGTATTTTTTCAGGGTCTGGGTGGCGGCGCGGCCGGCGTACAACAGGTTGCCCAGTGGCTGTGGCCAAACGATATTTTGCCACCCGTCTACCGGAATGACCGTTGTAGCGTCCGGTTTTTTCATATCGCTGCCCAGCTTGGCAAACACTTTATTGAACGAAACGCCCACAGAAATCGTTAATCCTGTCTCATTTTTTACTGTTTTTCGAATTTTATTGGCCAGTTTTTCCGCGTCGCCGCCGAAGAGGTGGAGGCTGCCGGTGACATCCAGCCAGCTCTCGTCGATGCCGAAGGGCTCGATCAGGTCGGTGAAGCGCTCATAGATGTCGTTGACGCGGACGGACCACATTTTGTACAGGTCGTGATGGGGCGGCAGAAGCACGAGGCCGGGGCACTTCTTTTTGGCCTGCCAGACCGTCTCAGCCGTTTGTATTCCGTACTTTTTGGCGGGTTCGTTCTTGGCCAGGATAATGCCGTGGCGGGTCTTCGGGTCGCCGCAGACGGCCACCGGGACCTCCCACAAAGCGGGCTTGTCCAGCAGCTCCACAGAGGCGTAAAAGCTGTTCAGATCACAGTGCAGTATGATGCGCTCTCCCATGCTTTTCACCTCCCGGCACAGCAAATTTCTTTGGCAGTATATGATACAATGTCTGTACCTTTTCTATATTTTCTTTATACTTTTTATGTGCTCCTCATGCGCCTTTTCATGCGCCTTTTCATGCACCTTTTATGCGCTGTTGGGTCAGGTTCTTTTTCTCTTCCTTCCAGCCCCCCTTTTCGGGGCCAAAAACGAAGGATCGGACGGTCGTCTTCATGTGCGCCCCCTGCACAGGGGGCGCACACAGGTGGCTGTTCAATAGCCGATCCGACGGTCCACCAGACGCAGGGGCTTCTCACCCCGACCGTAGCGCTCCAGGTCCTCACAGAAAAGCTGCACATTTCGATCGCGGGTGTAGCCCAGGCTCATCTGACCGGAGATGTGGGGGGTGATGAGCAGGTTCTTCGCCGTCCAGGCCGGGTCGCCGGCGGGGATGGGCTCCTGCTCAAACACATCCAGAGCCGCGCCGGCGAGACGGTCGTGGTTCAGGGCGTCCAGAAGGGCGGCCTGGTCGATGGCGCTGCCGCGGCCCACGTTGACCACATAGGCGGTCTTCGGCAGCAGAGCGAGGCGCGCCGCGGAGAGAAGCCCCTTCGTCTCACCGGTGGCGGGCAGGGCCAGGGCCAAGATATCCGTATCCGGCAGGAGGGCGTCCAGCTCATCGTTGGTATGGATCTCGTCAAAGGCGGGGTCGGCGGCCTTTTTGGTGCGGCGGACACCGCGGACGGCGGCAGCACCCATGGCCTTGGCGCGGCGGGCGAACTCGGTGCCGATATCGCCGGTGCCCACGACGGTGATGGTGCTGCCCATAATGGAGCGCATGGGAAGCACCCGGCCCCAGCGGCCGGCGGCCTGGTCGGCGCAGTAGGCCGGGGCGTGGCGCAGGAGCATCAGCGTGACCATGACCATGTGCTCGGCGATGGTGACACCGTAGGCGCCGGAGGAGTTGGACAGCATGACCTCGGGAGAGGGGTACAGGCTGTCGTCCAGATAGGCGTCCACACCGGCGAAGCTGCCGCAGAACCACTTGAGGTTCACGAAGTCCTTTAATTCACCGGGCTTGGGCATACCGTAGATGACCTCATAGTCACCCCGCTTGTCCGCGGGGACGGCGGCGGGGGCCGCGTAGTAGTCCACGGTGAAGCCGGCGCGGGCCGCCGTCTCGTCGATGAGCCGGCGGTGCTTGGGCTCGGTGAAGCTGTCGTAGATGGCGATCTTTCTCATGTTGTATATACCTCCAGGAGTTTTTCCGCGCAGCGCATCCCGTCGGCGGCGGCGGAGAGGATGCCGCCGGCATAGCCGGCCCCCTCGCCGCAGGGGAATATGCCGCGTATATTGGCTTCATAGTGCGCGTCACGCACCAGGCGTACCGGGGAGGACGAGCGCGTCTCCACGCCGGTGAGCAGGGCGTCCGGGTCATCGTAGCCCCGGAGCTGACGGCCCAGGACCGGCAGGGCCAGGGCCAGCGTCTCGCTGATAAAATCCGGCAGACAGCGGCGCAGGTCGGTATAGACCACGCCGGGGCGGTAGCTGGGGCGCACGATCCCCGGTCCGGCGGAGGGACGGCCTGTCAGAAAGTCCGCCACCCGCTGGCAGGGGGCGGCAAAGCCGCCGGTGAGGGCGTAGGCCGCCGTCTCCAGCTGCCGCTGGAGGGCGATGCCCGCCAGGGGATGGTCCGAGGGGAAATCTGCCGGCGTGACATTCACCAGCAGCGCGCCGTTGATGTTCTCCCCATCACGGGCATAGACGCTCATGCCGTTGGTTACGGTGCGCCCCGGCTCGGAGGCGGCGGCCACCACCTGGCCGCCGGGGCAGACGCAGAAGCTGAAGGCGCTGCGGCCGTTGGGCAGGTGGCAGGACAGCTTGTAGGTGCTGGGCGGCAGAGCCGGGTGGCCCGCCAGAGAACGGTACTGGGCGGCATCGATGGCCGACTGGCGGTGCTCGATGCGGACACCCATGGCAAAGGGCTTGGGCACCATATACAGTCCGACGCGATGCAACATTTCAAAGGTATCCCGGGCGCTGTGACCCAGGGCCAGGAGCACATGGCGGGCAGGCAGGTCATAGGTCTGCCCGTTCTGGCAGACGGTGACGGCGCTGACCGCGCCGTCCTGTATCCGTATATGCTCCAGCCGGGCGTTGAAGCGTATGTCCGCCCCGGCCGCCTCCAGCTCCTGCCGCAGGGCTTGCAGGGCGATGTGGAGCTTATCGGTGCCCACGTGGGGCTTGGCGTCGGTCAAAATGGTATCCGGTGCGCCGCAGCGGACCAGCGTCTCCAGAATGAAGCGGTGGCGCAGGTCCTTCGTACCGGTGTTCAGCTTGCCGTCGGAAAAGGCGCCGGCGCCGCCCTCGCCAAACTGGACGTTGCTGTCCGGGTCCAGCGGGCCGCCGGACCAGAAGCGCTCAACGTCCACCTGACGGTGTTCTACCGGCCGGCCGCGCTCCAATAGAATAGGGCGTGCGCCGCAGCGGGCCAGCACCAGGGCAGCGAACAGTCCCGCCGGTCCCGCGCCCACCACGATGGGCCGGACCGCCGGGGCCGTCACCGGCGGCGGTAGGAAGTACACTTCCTGTTTGTAGACAGATACGCGCTTATCGCGGCAGCGGCGCAGGACCTGGGCCTCGTTTTTTACAGAGACGGACACCGTGTAGACAAGGGTCAGGTCTTCGCGGGCGTCAATGGCCTTTCGCAGAACGGTACAGGCGGTGATATCCGCCGGAGCCACGCGGAGCAGCTTGGCACACCGGGCGCGCAGGAGCGTCTCCTGCTGGCCGGGGTGCAGGCGCAGTTGGTCGATACGGAGCATGGGTGCGTCTCCTTTTTATAGGATCGGGTGGGGGAGGCTGTTTTTTGCCTGCGGGCGGGTGTTCAAAGAAAGTTCACGGTTTTTCTGCAAAACTTAAAGGTAGAATTAAGGAAAGCGAGTATGCTATAAAACAGAAAGAGCGATGAGCCCCTTCGAAGCAGGCACCCTTCTTCATGTCTGCTTTCTCCATCATACCACGCTTTCCCCTCGGCGGCAAGATGGGAGAGCGCTCCTTATACGAAACTGCGACACAGGAGGTCATTACGATGTATAACGACGAATTCAACAACAACGATATGTACCGCTTCACCAACCGGGAGGTGCCCCGCGACGACTACGCGCCCGCACCCCGGCAGGAGAACACGTATACCGCGCCGGTGAAGAAGCAGGGCTTCTTCCACAGGACGTGGGTGAAGGTCACGGCGCTGGTGCTGGCCTGCGCCGTGGTGGGCGGCGCAGCGGGCTACGGCGGCGCTGCGCTGGCAGGCGGCAGCACCTCCGGCGGCAAGACCACCATCAATGAGAGTGACCGCACGGCCACTGCCGTGCAGATCAAGAAGGTGGACGGCCAGACGAAGATGCAGCCCGCCGAGGTCTATGCCTCCACGGTGAACTCCACCGTGTCCATCAACTGCTCCACCACCACCAACGTGTTCGGTCAAACCACCCAGTCCGCCTCCAGCGGCAGCGGCTTTATCATCAGCGAGGACGGCTACATCGTCACCAACTACCACGTGATCAGCGGCGCCTCCTCCGTGAAGGTAACGCTGTATAACGGCGACACCTACGATGCCACCGTCATCGGCGGCGACAGCGACTACGACGTGGCGGTGCTGAAGATCAACGCCGCCGGGCTGACCCCCGTGACATTGGGCAACAGCGCCGATGTGAACGTGGGTGACTCCGTGCTGGCCATCGGCAATCCCCTGGGCGAGCTGACGTTCTCCATGAGCGGCGGCTATGTGTCCAGCTGCAACCGCGCCATCAACGTGGACGGCACCCCCTTCAACATGATCCAGGTGGACTGCTCCATCAACCCCGGCAACTCCGGCGGCCCCCTGATGAACCTGTACGGCGAGGTGGTGGGCATCGTGTCCGCCAAGTACTCCACCTACTCCTCCACCACGGTGGAGGGTCTGGGCTTCGCCATTCCCATTGACGATGTGAAGTCCATCATCACCGACATCATGGAGAACGGCGCCGTCACCGGCAAGGCATACATGGCCGTGACCGTGGGCACCATGAACTCCCAGATGGCCGCTCAGTACAGCATCGACATCGATCAGGGCGTGTTCGTCTACTCCGTTGTCAAGGGCGGCGCCGGCGACAAGGCCGGCCTGCGCCTGGGCGACGTGATCACCAAGATGGGCGACACCACGCTGACCAGTCGTCAGAATCTGTCCGCGGCGCTGAAGAGCTACCGCGCCGGCGACACCGCCACCTTGACCGTGTTCCGCGACGGCAGCTACATCACCACCGACATCACCTTCGACCAACAGCCCCAGATCACCGGCACCGACACGGAGGAGGACACCTCCTCTCAGGGCGGTAATAACGGCGGTTACAGCGGCCAGATCCCCGAGAACTGGCAGGAGTTTTATAACTACTTCTTCGGCAACCGGGGCTGATATCGGTCCCGCGCGGCGGCGCAGCTGACCACTGCGCCGCCAGGATACCACGATCTTCTTCACATTCTTCATGTTTCCCAGCACACATTCGCTTCCCCCGCACCGTCCCTGCCGGAGCTACCCCGCCGGCGGGGACGGTTTTTTGCGCGGTTGCAAGGCGTTGACAGATATGGTATAATTCTTTATTGGTATACTATGTGGAAAAATGAGGAAACGACTATGGAAGTAACACAGGGCGCACCGTTTGAGAGCTTTGGCCTGTCAGAGGCCACCATGCGCGCCATACGAAATAAGCACTACACCGTCAGCACCCCCGTGCAGGCCGGGTGCATCCCCCCCATGCTGGCGGGGAAGGACGTGATCGCCAAGGCTCCCACCGGCACGGGCAAGACCATGGCCTTCGGCATCCCCATCATCGAGCGCATCGACCGGGAGAGTGAGGAGGTGCAGGCGGTCATTCTGGCACCCACGCGGGAACTGGCCATGCAGATCACCGACGAGATGCGGGACATCGCCGTGTGCCATGAGGGCGTTCGGCTGGTATGTCTGTACGGCGGACAGCCCATTGGCAAGCAGATCGACGCGCTGAAGCGGCGGCCCCAGATCGTGGTGGCCACGCCGGGGCGGCTGAGCGACCACATGAAGCGGCGGACCGTGAATTTGAAGAGCGTGCAGACGGTGGTGCTGGACGAGGCGGACCGGATGCTGGACATGGGCTTTATCCACGACGTGACGCGTATTCTGGACAAGATCCCCAGCCGGAAAAACCTGGGGATGTTCTCCGCCACCATCTCGCGGGAGGTGATGGACATCTCGTGGGTATACCAGCGGGACCCGGAGGAGATCACGGTGCAGGCCACCAAGGAAAACAAGCCGGACATTTTGCAGTACCGGCTGGAGGTGCCCTCCGACGGGAAGGTAGACGCCATTGCGAAGATACTGGTGCATGAGAGCTATGACCGGGTGATCTGCTTCTGCAACACCAAGGGCAGCACGGAGCGGCTGACAAAATTTTTGCAGATGCGGGGCGTGGACGCCCAGTGCATCCACGGGGACATCCCCCAGCGGAAGCGGGAGGAGGTCATGCAGCGGTTCCGGGACGGAAAGCTGCGGGTGTTCGTGGCCACGGACGTGGCCAGCCGCGGCATCGACGTGGACGACGTGGACGCGGTGTTCAACTATGAGGTGCCGGAGGAGAACGAGTATTACATCCACCGCATCGGCCGGACGGGACGGGCCAAGAAGCACGGCGTGGCGTACACGCTGCTCAGCGACTTCCCCAGCCGGCTGCGGCTGGACAACATCGCGCGGAACACGCGGAGCACCATCGTGCCCGCCGTGCTGGGCGAGGACGGCAGCGTGACTGTCGGCGAGAAATGAGAAAAGAGCGCACTTCAGCAGGCGGGTCCTTTTTTACGGAACGGCAGCAGGTGGGCGCCGTTGGGCCGCGCGGGTTGCTATTTCGCGCGGTGTGTGGTACAATATACATATATAACCGCAAAATCCCGAAAAGGAGCGAAGATAATGAACGAAGAGTTGAAGAATATCCTCTCCCGCGTGGACCACACGCTGCTGGCACAAGGTGCCACCTGGAATGAGATCAAGGCCATCTGCGATGACGGTATCAAGTACGGCTGCGCCAGCGTGTGCATTCCCGCCAGCTATGTGAAGCAGGCGGCGGAATATGTGGACGGCAAGATCGCCGTCTGCACCGTTATCGGCTTCCCCAACGGCTACGACACCACCGCCGCCAAGTGCTTCGAGGCTGCCGACGCGGTGAAAAACGGCGCGTCCGAGGTGGATATGGTCATCAACATCGGTTGGGTGAAGGACGGCCTGTACGACAAGGTGCTGGAGGAAATCAAGGCCATCAAGGGTCACTGTGACGGCAGACTGCTGAAGGTCATCATCGAGACGTGCCTGCTGACGGACGCGGAGAAGATCGAGCTGTGCCGCGTGGTGTCCGAGTCCGGCGCGGACTACATCAAGACATCCACCGGCTTCGGCGGAGGCGGCGCCACCCGTGAGGACGTGGCGCTGTTCAAGGCCCACGTGGCGCCCCATGTGAAGATCAAGGCCGCCGGCGGCATCGCGGATCTGAACGACGCCAAGGATTTCATCGCCCTGGGCGCGGACCGTCTGGGCACCAGCCGTATCGTCAAGGCCGTGAAGGCCATGGAACAGTAAATATAAGGAGGAACCACTATGCCGACTCCCCACAATAACGCCAACAAGGGCGATTTCGCCAAGACCGTTCTCATGCCCGGCGATCCGCTGCGGGCCAAGTTCATTGCCGAGACATTTCTCACCGAGCCGAAGCTGGTGAACAACGTCCGCGGTGTGCAGGGCTATACCGGCACCTACAAGGGCGTGCCGGTGTCCGTCATGGCCAGCGGCATGGGTATCCCGTCCATCGGCATCTATTCCTATGAGCTGTACACCCAGTATGATGTGGAGAACATTATCCGCGTGGGCAGCGCCGGTGCCATGCGTGCCGACCTGGAGCTGGGCAGCGTGGTGGCCGGTCAGGGCGCCTGCACCAATTCCGACTTTGCCAGCCAGTACGAGCTGGGCAGCAGCTACGCGCCCATCTGCGATTTTGAACTGCTGATGGCCGCGGTGGAGAGCGCCGGGGAGCTGGGCGTGAAAATGCCCGTGGGCAACCTGTACTCCTCCGACACGTTCTACGACGCCGCCGGGCGCAACATGCGCTTCGCCAAGATGGGCGTTATGGCCGTGGAGATGGAGGCCGCCGGTCTGTACTGCACCGCCGCCTATACCGGCAAGCGGGCGCTGGCCATCTGCTCCATCTCCGACAACCTGGTCAACGGCACCGAGCTGTCCGCCGATGAGCGCCAGACCACCTTCACCAACATGATGAAGATCGCCCTGGAGGTGGCTGTGAAGATGGCCGCCAAGAAGTAAACAACGGTCACGGCAGCGCGGGAGGATATCTCGCGCTGTCGCTATGTGTGATACATTTGTGCATTTCGCGCAAACAAAATGTAAATTTTTGATGACATTTGTTTACATTTCTACCGCAAAATGCGGTTTTCACTTGCCAAAGGCGAAAAAGTCTGCTATAATGCGCAAGGCACAGAGGGAGGAAGACCCCGTGCCGAAATGATGGTTTTCCCGCCGCAAGGCGCGAAAATAAAAAAATTGAGGAAGGTAGAATAACCATGAAGAAGTTTCTTGCTATGATCCTGGCTCTGGTTATGGCGCTGTCCCTGGTCGCTTGCGGCGACAAGAAGGACGACCCCAAGACCGACGACAACCAGGGCGACAACCCCGAAGTCACCGAGATCACCAACGCCGACGAGATCGCCGACGAGATGACCTCCGAGGATGGCAAGTACGAGATCGCTTTCGTCACCGACGTGGGCCAGCTGAAGGATAAGTCCTTCAACCAGGGCACCTTCGACGGCGTGAAGCTGTACGCTGCCAACAACGGCCTGAGCTACAAGTACTATCAGCCCGCCAACGGCGACCAGGCTACCGATGACGACCGTTACGATGCCATGAAGGCTGCTGCCGAGGGCGGCGCCAAGGTCATCGTGGCTGCCGGCTTTATGCAGGCCACTGCCCTGACCAAGGCCGCTGCTGAGTTCACCGATGTCAAGTTCGTGTTCGTGGACCGCGACAGCGCTGTGACCACCGAGGACGGCACCGCCCTGAAGAACGTTCTGGGCATCTGCTTCCAGGAAGAGCAGTGCGGCTATCTGGCCGGTTACGCTGTTGTTAAGGAAGGCTACACCAAGCTGGGCTTCACCGGTGGTGGCGGCGGCGACAACCCCGCTTGCTGCCGTTACGGCTACGGCTTCGTGCAGGGCGCTTCCGCTGCTGCTGCTGAGATGGGCGTGAAGGTCGAGATGAACTACTCCTGGCTGTATGGCGCTTCCTTCTCCGCTTCCACCGAGCTGCAGACCATGGCTTCCGGCTGGTATGAGAACGGCACCGAGGTCATCTTCGCCTGCGGCGGTAATATGTTCCAGTCTGTCGCCGCTGCCGCTGCCGCTAACGACGGCGCCGTGGTGGGCGTGGACGTTGACCAGTCCAGCCAGTCCGATACCGTTATCACCTCCGCTATGAAGGGCCTGTCCGCCTCCGTGCAGTGGGCTTGCGGCAAGGTCTATGACGGTTCCTTCGACGAGATCGGCGGCACCTTCGTGACCCTGGGCGCCAAGGACAACGCTGTGGGCCTGCCCACCGCTACCTGGTCCCTGACCAAGTGGACTGTGGACGACTACAACGCCATGCTGGCCAAGATGGCCGATGGTTCTCTGGTCGTCGACAACGACTACTCCAAGCTGGACAGCACCGACAGCCTGACCCTGAACCTGGTCAAGTAATCGGAACGTACTTAACAAAAAAAGAGACGCCTACGGGCGTCTCTTTTTTTTGCGTCAAGCGCCGTGATGCGAGGCGTAAAACGCCGCTGTTTTTCTTGCAATCTGTGCATATATGCTATATAATAAATTTATGCCTTTATCGCCATTAGGCAAAATAATAGAGGAAAGTAGGTGGCGGCATGGATAAGACTCCCACGTATGTGATCGAGATGCTTCACATTACCAAGGAGTTCCCCGGCATCAAGGCCAACGACGATATCACCCTCCAACTGAAAAAGGGAGAGATCCACGCGCTGCTGGGCGAAAACGGCGCCGGCAAATCCACGCTGATGAGCGTGCTGTTCGGCCTGTACCAGCCCGAGGCGGGTGAGATACGCAAGAACGGCCAGACGGTGAAGATCAACGATCCCAACGATGCCACGGCACTGGGTATCGGCATGGTCCACCAGCACTTCAAGCTGGTGGAGGTATTCTCCGTGCTGGACAACATCATTCTGGGCGCCGAAACGACGAAGTGCGGCTTCCTGCAGAAAAAGGAAGCGCGGAGGAAGGTCGAGGAGCTCTCCAAGCGGTACGGCCTGCACGTGGACCTGGACGCCAAGGTGGAGGATATCACTGTGGGTATGCAACAGCGTACCGAGATCCTGAAGATGCTCTACCGCGACAACGAGATCCTCATCTTCGACGAGCCCACCGCCGTGCTGACGCCCCAGGAGATCGACGAGCTGATGGCCATTATGAAGAACCTGACGGCGGAGGGGAAATCCATCCTCTTCATCTCCCACAAGCTCAACGAGATCATGGCGGTGGCGGACCGGGTGACGGTTCTGCGTAAGGGCCGCTATGTGGGTACCGTGAACACCTGCGACACCAACAAGCAGGAGCTGTCCAACATGATGGTGGGCCGCCCGGTGCAGCTGG
>ERZ827522.1053-NODE-1053-length-27595-cov-4.701126_pt1 | contig 27595 bp, 18 predicted proteins | sample MGYA00519580_ERZ827522 | MGnify/ENA primary metagenome ERZ827522 (study PRJEB31778, sample SAMEA3449340) | human gut metagenome | biome: human gut; feature: human-associated habitat; material: faeces | place: United Kingdom | collected 2010/2012 ... | reverse complement strand
CTTGCCCACCGTGGCGGACGCTTCCCGGCACCGCTGAACTCGCTGAAGAACTAGCTGAGGGGGACTGGCGAGGAGCCCCGGGGAGGGCAAATATATAAGGTCGCCTGCTCGGACAGTCCTGACTCGCACGGAGAGCACATTAAGTGCTCTCCGGCTCGTGCGGAACTCGCGATCGACCTTATGCCCCGCCCTCGGGACTAAGGATACATGGTAGAGGCGCGTGTGCCCCAAAATTCATTGGCTGGTGACCTATTCCATGTCCCGCGGTGGCTCATCTTCACCACCGGTTAAAAAAAGAAGTACCAGTTGGGGCCGGTACTTCTTTTGGTGCGTCGATATTTGGTTGTAGCTTTTGCCGTTGGCTTACAGGCCGCAGGCTGATTTGAGTTCTTCGACTCGATCGGTTTTCTCCCAGGTGAAGTCGGCGTCTTCGCGGCCGAAGTGACCGTAGGCTGCCGTCTTTTCGTAGATGGGGCGACGCAGATCTAGGTCGCGGATGATTGCGCCCGGGCGCAGGTCGAAGGTCTTCTCTACGGCCTCGACGATCTTGTCCTCGGCAACATTCGCGGTACCGAAGGTGTCGACCATGATTGAGAGGGGCTTGGAAACGCCGATGGCGTAGGCAAGTTCGACTTCGCAGCGGTCGGCAAGGCCGGCGGCGACCACGTTCTTGGCGACCCAGCGCGCGGCATACGCGGCGGAGCGGTCAACCTTGGTGCAGTCCTTGCCGCTAAAGGCACCGCCGCCGTGACGGCCGTAGCCGCCGTAGGTGTCGACGATGATCTTGCGGCCGGTGAGGCCCGTGTCGCCCATGGGGCCGCCCACGACAAAGCGACCGGTGGGGTTCACGTAGATGTCTGCGTTGTCCCACGGCATGTTCTCGGCGTCCATGACCGGGGTGATGACGTGCTCGATGAGGTCGGCCTTGATCTTGCCCATGTCCTCGATCTCGGCGGCGTGCTGCGTGGAGATGACGATGGTCGTTACCTCGACGGGCTTGCCGTCTTCGTAGCGAACGGTGACCTGGGTCTTGCCGTCGGGACGCAGATAGGCGAGGGTACCGTCGTGACGCACGGCGGCCAGGCGCTCAGCCAGACGGCTTGCCAGGTAGTGCGGCATGGGCATGAGGGTCTTGGTCTCGTTGGAGGCATAACCGAACATCATGCCCTGGTCGCCGGCACCGATCAGGTCGATCGGGTCGGTGGTAGCGCCGGTCTGGGTCTCGAAGGACTCGTCGACGCCCTGGGCGATATCGGGCGACTGCTCGTGGATGAGGCTCATAACGCCGCAGGTGTCGCAGTCAAAACCGAATTTGGCACGGTTGTAGCCAATGCGGCGGATAACGCCGCGGGCGATTTCCTGCACGTCGACGTAGGCCTGGGTGCGGATCTCGCCGGCGACGATGACGGTGCCGGTGGTCACGAGGGTCTCGCAAGCGCAGCGGACGTTCTCCACGTTGGCAGGCACGCCGTTGGGGGCGATGTAGCCCTGCTCCTGGAGCTCTATTTCTTTGGCGAGGATTGCGTCGAGGACGGCGTCGCTGATCTGGTCAGCGATCTTATCGGGATGACCTTCGGTCACCGACTCCGACGTAAATACGAAGGACCCGTGTTGGGGTGGGATGGAACGAAGTTCTTCTGACATGATTGTCCTTTCAAAAACGTGTCCCGGCGACCGTTACCATTCCGCCGAGCTCTCTATGCAAGGACTCATCATAGCGCGTAAATCAAACATTCACACCCTTTCCGCACCTACTCATTGGGGACAGACTTAAATGACCAGCCTTACCTAAATGCCAACAGGTTGCCAAAGACTGGTCATTTAAGTCTGTCCCCAATGAGTGAGTCGGTGCCCTTTGTGCGGAGGTTGCTTTGATGCTTTATACTGGTGCGGTTAGACATCCATCCTGCAATCGAGGAGATATCCATGGCATCAGACGTTCGCGTCCGCTTTGCACCCTCACCGACGGGCAAGCTGCACATCGGCGGCGCCCGCACCGCTATCTATAACTGGGCTTTCGCCCGTGCTAACGGCGGCACGTTCATCCTGCGCATCGACGACACCGACCCCACCCGCTCCACCGACGAGAACACGCAGATCATCCTGCGCGCCATGCGTTGGCTGGGCCTGGACTGGGACGAGGGTCCCGAGGTGGGCGGCGATTTTGGCCCCTACGCCCAGACCGAGCGCCTGGACCTGTACAAGCAGGCCGCCCAGAAGCTTTGGGACGAGGGCAAGGCCTATCCCTGCTTCTGCACCAAGGAGCAGCTCGAAGCCGACCGCAAGGCCGCGCAGGAGCGCAAGGACCCCTTCCAGGGCTATCAGCGCCGTTGCCGCGATCTTGATCCCGAGGAGGCCCGCCGTCGCATCGAGGCCGGCGAGTCCTACGTCCTTCGCATCAAGGTGCCCGAGGACCGCGGCGACGTCGTCATCCACGACGCCGTCCACGGCGAGGTAACCTTCGACGCCAAGGAGCTTGACGACTTTGTCATCTTCCGTTCCGACGGCACGCCCACGTACAACTTCGCGACCGTCGTCGATGACGCCATGATGAAGATCACTCACGTCATCCGCGGCGACGACCACCTGTCCAACACCCCGCGTCAAGTCATGGTCTACGAGGCCCTCGGCGCGCCCGTGCCTACGTTCGCCCACATCTCCATGATCTTGGGTGCCGACGGCAAGAAGCTCTCCAAGCGCCACGGCGCCACCTCGGTGGAGGAGTACCGCGACGCCGGCTACCTGTCCGACGCCTTCGTCAACTACTTGGCGCTGCTCGGCTGGTCGCTCGACGGCGAGACCACGATCATCCCGCGCGATGTCCTGGCCAGCAAGTTCTCGCTCGACCGCATCTCCAAGAACCCGGCGACCTTCGATCCCAAGAAGCTCGATTGGGTCAATGCCGAGTACATCAACGGCATGTCCGATGCTCAGTTTGCCGACGAGATCATGGTCCCCGAGCTGCACGAGGCGGGTCTCATCGAGGGCAATGTCGAGTACGGCGAGGATTGGATCGACGCGCTTGCCGCCATCGTCAAGCCGCGCACCAAGATGCCGGCCGACGCCGTGACCGTCGCCGCTCCCATCTTCGCTACGGCCGAGACGCTCGAGTATGACGAGAAGTCCGTCAACAAGGGCCTGGCCAAGGAGGGCATGGGTGCCATTCTGGATGCCGCCAAGGCCGCTCTCGAGGGCGTGAACGAGTGGACGGCTGCCAACATCGACGCCGCGCTTGAGCCGCTGCCCGAGCAGATGGACCTTAAGAAGCGCGTGGTGTTCCAGGCCGTGCGCGTCGCCGTCTGCGGCAACATGGTGAGCCCCCCGCTGGGCGAGACCATGGCGCTCGTCGGCCGCGACGACTGCCTGGCGCGTATCGACCGCGCCCGCACGATGGCGCTGTAGCAGCCGCGTAAACGCATGTATCCGAGCCCCGTTCACCCGAGCGGGGCTCTTGTTTCTGAAGACGCATGGGATGGGAGGTATAGGGGCCATGGCCGAGCAACTGTCGCTGTTTGGTTCGCCGGAACCGGAGGAGACTCCGGCCAAGCCTGAGTTCGCGCCTGAACCCGTCGCCGCCTATGCGAGCGTGGTCCTCGACATTCCCACCCGTGCACTGTCCGAGCCGTTTGCCTACGGCATTCCACAGTCCCTTGCCAACGAGGCTCAGATTGGGTCTACGGTCCTGGTCCACTTTGGCAACCGTGCCGCCGCGGGCTATATCGTCGACATTGCGTCCGAGCTTGGCGACCTGCAAGGTAACAATGCCCTCGATCCCGCGCGTATCAAGCCTATCGAGGCTATCCTCAGCAAGCCACTCTTTACCGCAGAGGCCGCCCGTATCGCACGCTGGATGAGCCGCGAGTACGTCGCAACGCTTTCCGAGTGCCTGCACCTGTTTTTGCCCCCGGGCGGCAGCCCTCGTGTGGTCAAGGGCGACGACGGCGCGTGGACGGTTGAGCGCGCCGCCGTCAAGCCTATCCAAAACCGCTGGGTCATGCTCACGCCCGAGGGTTTCGACTATACGCCGCCCAAGACTGCTGTCCGCCAGCGTCAGCTCATCGAGGCACTCCAGTGCGGGCCGGTCACGACGCGCGACCTCAACCTGCTTTATAACAGTATGTCGGCGACCATCAAGGCGCTCAAAAAACGCGGCGTCGTGGTGGTGGAGGAGCGACGTGCGTGGCGTGGATGCAGCGAGCAGACCACGCTGTCCTCGGCAAGCGGCAAGGCGCCGGTCGCACTTACCAACGGCCAGCAGCAGGCGCTCGCGCAGATTGAGCGCGCCCGTCTTGACGCCCACGGCGACGTGGTCCTTGTCGACGGCGTGACCGGCTCCGGCAAAACCGAGGTTTACCTTTCCGCCATCGAGCGTGTGCTGACAGCTGGCCGTTCGGCCTGCGTACTCGTCCCCGAGATTTCGCTGACGGCCCAGACTGTCGGCCGCTTCCGCTCGCGTTTTGGCGAGACGGTCGCGGTCTTCCATTCGCGCCTTTCGGCTGGCGAGCGCCTGGACCAGTGGGATATGGTCGCCAGCGGTGCGGCCCGCGTGGTCGTCGGCGCCCGCTCGGCGCTCTTTTGTCCGCTCAGCGACTTGGGCCTCATCATCATCGACGAGGAGCACGAGACCAGCTACAAGCAGGGCTCCAGTCCGCGCTACCACGCGCGCGAGGTGGCGGCCGAGATGGCGCGTCGCTATCGCTGCCCACTTGTGCTGGGCTCCGCTACGCCTTCTGCCGAGGCCCTCGACCGCAGCCGTCGCGGTACGTACAACGGTGTCACCTGGACGCGTGTGGAGATGCCCGAGCGCCCGGGACACGCCGTTCTGCCCACGGTCCGCATTGCCGACCTGCGCCATGAGTTTTCTCACGGCAGCCGCTCCATGTTCTCAAAGCCGCTGATGGAAGGCTTGGAACGCGTGGTCGAGCGCCGCGAAAAGGCCGTGCTGTTGCACAACCGCCGTGGCTTTGCGCCGTTCTTGATGTGCCGCGAGTGCGGATGCGTCCCCACCTGCGATCACTGCTCCACCGCGCTTACGTATCACGAGCGCACGCACACGCTGCAGTGTCACACATGCGGTTCGTCTTGGCGCGTGCAGCCGTATCCCGCGCCCACGAGCCGTTGCCCCAAATGTGGCAGTCGCTACCTGGCAAAAATGGGTCTGGGCACTCAGCAGATCGAGGACGCACTGCACCAGATGTTTCCCGAGGATGTCGCCATTATTCGCATGGATGCCGATTCCACGCGCGGCAAGGATGCGCACAAAAAGCTGCTCGAGCAGTTCGATGCGGCGGATTGCGCCGTGTTGCTGGGCACCCAAATGATCGCAAAAGGTCTCGATTTTCCTGAGGTCACGCTCGTGGGCGTGGTCAATGCCGACTTCGCCCTCAAGCTGCCGGACTTCCGCGCAGGGGAGCGCGCCTACGACCTGCTGGAACAGGTGGCGGGCCGTGCCGGTCGCGGCGATCGTCCCGGCGAGGTGATCATCCAGACCTACCTGCCCGATGACCCGGTAATTCGCGCCGTCGCTGAGCACGACCGTTCGATCTTTACCGACTACGACCTGGACCAGCGCCGCGACGCGCTGTACCCGCCGTTTGTTCGCTTGGTCAACATCTTGGTGTGGTCGGCGAATCGAGACGACGCGCAGGACTACATCGGGCGCGTTGCAAAGCTTCTTAAGCGCCGCTGGCATGCCGCCGCGCCCGACTTTTTGCGGGCGGGCAGCGCGGTACCGCAGGTGCTGGGCCCGGCTTCGTGTGTAATCGAGAGAGCCAAGGACCGTTACCGCTTCCATCTGCTTGTGAAGTCGCCCGTGGGGTACCATGTCTCTGATGATATCGACGCCTGCCTCAAAGAGGTGGGCTCCGTGCGTGGCGTGAGCGTGAGCGTTGACGTCGACGCCTATGATTTGATGTAACAACCCGAAAGGATGGCCATGGAAGCCAACGGAATCGTACTGTCGCCCGACCCTCGTCTGCGCCAGGAGTGTGCCGTCATCGAGGAAATCACCCCGGCGATTGAGGCGCTTGCCGAGAAGATGAAGAAGATGATGTTCGAGAACGGCGGTTGTGGCCTGGCTGCCCCGCAGATCGGCGAGCTCATTCAGCTTGTCACCATCGACTGCGACTACAGCGACAAGAACGACTACGATCCGTACGTGCTCATCAATCCCGTCATTGTTGAGCAGAGCGACCATCTGGTGCCCTTTAGCGAGGGTTGCCTTTCCATTCCTGGCATTAGCTGCGAGATCGAGCGTCCCGACCATGTCGTCGTCGAGGCGTACGACCTGGATGCCAACCTGATTCGCTACGAGGCCTCGGGCGATCTGTTCTGCGTGTGCCTGCAGCACGAAATCGACCATCTGCACGGCAACACTATGTTTGAGCGACTGAAGCCGATGCAGAGGATCAAGGCCGTCAAGGAGTACCAGGACGCCCTGGCCCGCGGCGCTCGACCGGGCGAGACGGAGTAGGTCCCACCGTCCCCTTCCGCCGCAGGGCTTAGGTTTTGCTCCATGCTCAAACAGTCCTGCTTGCACGAAGAGCACATTAAGTGCTCTTCGGCTCGTGCGGAACTGCGCGTGGAGCAATAACCTAAGCCCTGCGTCGGAAGGGGACTGCGTTTTCGTGCTCCTCTTCGCCCGGGTGCCGTCGGGCCAGGGAAGGGCGTCTTCGCTGATAGATGCTTTGTTGGAAGAGCTGCTTTTATTGCGGCTCTTTCTTTGGTTTTGGGTATATTTGTTCTTGTTGAATTGTTATTGCGGATGGGCTGGGTACTTGGCTTTCCGCTGTTATTTGTAGCCGTCTCGGCTTTGGTTGAGAGGAGACGATCTTTATGCGTATTGTGTTTATGGGTACGCCCGATTTTGCTGTGCCTTCGCTGACTTCGCTTGTTGAGGCTGGCAATGAAATTGTGCTGGTTATTACTCGTCCTGATGCTGTTCGTGGGCGTGGTAAGAAGCTTGAACCGTCTCCTGTTAAGGCCAAGGCGCTTGAGCTGGGGTTGCCGGTTGTTGAGGCTAATCTTATGACGCCGGAGGTTGTTGAGGCGCTTCAGGCTGCCCAGGCTGACATTTTCTGTGTGGCTGCTTATGGTTGCATTTTGCCTGATGAGATGCTGCATATGGCGCCGCTCGGTATTGTGAATGTTCATGCGTCTTTGCTGCCTCGTTGGCGTGGGGCTGCTCCTATTCAGCGTGCGATTCTCGCTGGTGACGAGGTTGCTGGCGTTTCTATCATGCGCATTGGGCATGGCGTGGATACTGGTGCTTATTGTACTCAGGCTTCCACGTCGGTTGCCGGTAAACATGCTGAGGCGCTGACCATGGAGCTTGGTGAGCTTGGCGGCAAACTGCTTGCCGATACACTTCCTTCACTTGCCGATGGTTCGGCGGTTTGGACCGAGCAGGATGAGGCGCTCGTTACCCATGCTGCCAAGATTTCCAAGCAGGAGATGCGTCTAGATCCGCAAATGACGGCGCTTGATTGCGTGCGTCATGTGCTGGCCTCATCCGATACCGCGCCTGCTCGTTGCATGATTGCCGGTAAGACGGTTCGTGTGCTCGATGCTGCGCCGGCTGATGTGTCGCTTGGCGAGGGCGCCGTTGACGTTAAGAACAAGCGTGTTTACCTTGGTCTTTCCGATGGCCCGGTTGAGTTGCTCGAGGTTAAGCCCGATGGCAAGCGTGCTATGGCCGCTTCCGCTTGGGCTGCCGGCCTGCAGGGTGCCGATCTTATCTGGGGTGTTTTGTCATGAGCAAGCTGTCTCCCGCGCGCAAACTTGCGCTCGATGTGCTAATGGAGGCCGATCGCCGCGGTATGTATGCGCGCGACGTGCTGTCCTCTCGCGCATCTGCCAAGGCTATTGACCAGCGCGATTCCGCTTTTGCCGCTCGTTTGGCACTGGGCGTTGCGGCTACCCAGGGTATTTTGGACGAGCTGCTCGATCAGTTTCTCGATAAGCCTAAAAAGGTTGCGCCGCGTGTTCGCATGGCACTTCGTATCTCGGCCTTCGAGATGCTCTATCTGCATACGCCTGGCCGCGTTGCGGTGAGTCAGGGCGTTGAGCTGGTGCGCAGCGGAGCTAAGTCTGCCGCCGGTTTGGCCAATGCCGTGCTCCATAAGGTCGCGGACAACGTTGAGAACTTTGCCACGGCGTCCGATGTAGATGAGTCTGAGCGACGCTTGGTTCGTCTGTCGCGCCTGATGGGTCTGCCGCGTTGGCTTTGCGCTCGTATTATGGCCTCGTTCGATACCCCAGAGGGTGCGCTCAACTTTGCTGGCAATCTGGCCCCCGCGCCGCTGGCCCTGCATGAGAACGCCTTTGCGACCAAGCCCGATCCGTATATCTCGCAGCTCGTCGCGCCTGTCTTCCCGGGCTGCCATGCCCCGGTTGATGCCCAGGTTACCGTTGCTTCGGGTGTGTTTGAGCGTGCTGCCGCGGTGGCATCTGATCTCAACGCGCAGCTTATCGCCACGGCTGCCACGCGCCCTGGAAGCTGCCTTGAGATTGGTGCCGGTCGCGGCACCAAGACCTATGTGATGATGTGCCAGGCCAAGCGTGCGGGCTATGAGCGTCAGCATACGGCGCTCGATCTGCATGATCGCAAGTGTGATCTGAATCTCGCTCGCCTGCATAAGGCCGGTATTCAGGGTGTTCGTACGGTTTCGGGTGATGCCTGCGAGCTTGATGAGGTGCTCACATCGTTTGATGCCATGCTTGGCGAGCCGGTTAAGTTCGACACGGTTTTTATCGATGCGCCGTGCTCGGGCACCGGCACCATGCGCCGTCATCCCGAGATCCCTTGGCGACTGACCGAAAAGGACGTGACGGTTGAGCTGCCCAAACTGCAACTGACGATGCTCAAGGAAGCTGCCGCGCGCGTGGCTGCCGGCGGCGAGCTCATCTATGCGACGTGCTCGGTCTTCGACGAGGAGAACACACAGGTGGTGGACGCGTTCCTTGCTTCTCCCGAGGGTGCCGGCTTTAGCGTGGCGCCGCTTTCCGAAGCACAGATTCTGCAACTCCCCGAGTTCGATCAGGCCAAGAAGCTCGTTTCCGTACGCCAGAACGATCGAGGCCTCTTCCAAAGCGTTCCCGTAAACGCCGACTCCTACGACGGCCACTTCTGCGCCAAACTGGTCCACAAGTAACGACTAAGTTGCGGTGAAATAGGGATTGAAAAGCCGCTTCTGTCCGCCAAACAGTCCTTATTTCACCGCAACTCACAAGGAAACCTGGGTAGCGGGACCGCTTGTCTCTAGTGGTTGTGCGGGCAATTGGCGCAGCAGCCGCTCGTGGCGTTGGTGCTGGAGCCGCCACTGCGCTGGTCGGTGTTGTAGAAACCGCTGCCGTCGAACTTAATGCCGCTGGCCGAGAACGTCTTGGATGCCGGGGCACCGCAGCTAGGGCATACGACCTCGGGCGTCTCGGACATGGGGTGCTCAACTTCAAACACGTTGCCGCAGCTCGTGCACTTGTAATCGTAGCGCGCCATAATACTTCCTTTTCAGCACAAAGCGGGCAGATCGCTCTGCCCGCAAAAATTCAAACAGCTATAACTGTACCCTATATCGGGGGTTTTATCACGCTTCGCCCCAGAATCTATGGGTGCTGCGCAGGAGCTTCGCAGTTTTCTCCTCAGCCGCAGCAATGTCGGCCTCCTGCGCCTGCCAGGTCCAGTTGCCCGTGGCCACGCCCGGCACGTTCATACGTGCATCGTCGCCCAGCCCCAGCACGTCCTGCAGCGGCATCATCACGAGCGGAGCATCGCTTGCCAGGGCGTTGCCCATGAGCTCGCTTGCCAATGCAATGCCGCTCGGGTCGTCGCCGCCCGCAAAGGAATGCGTGCACCATCCGGCAAGCGTTGAGGTGTCGTGCGTCGAGGTGTACAGGATCTTGCCAGGCGTGGGATGAATTCCGCAGCGAACGTCGTAGTTGCTAAACTCCAGCACGTCCATGCCGGGGAAACCGCAGGTCGAAGCCATGGCGCGAACGCCAGGCGTCAGATAGCCTAGATCCTCGGCGATAAAGTTGAGCGGACCAAGCTCGTCGTAGGCGGTCTGGAACAGGTCCTTGCCCGGGCCAGCCAGCCAGCGGCCGTCGGCACAGGCCTTGCCGGCAGGGATGCTAAAGTAGCTGTGGAAGCCCAGGAAGTGGTCCAGGCGCACACGGTCGTAGAGCGCGAACGCACGACGCAGGCGATCCATCCACCAGCTATAGCCGTTTTCCTTCATGTGATCCCAGCGGAAGGTGGGGTTTCCCCACACCTGGCCCTCGGGCGCAAAGTTGTCGGGCGGCGCACCCGAAATCTCAATTGCCTTGCCGGTATCGGACAGCCAGAAGTTCTCGGGCTCGCTCCACGCGTCGGCCGAATCGTCCGAGACATACATGGGGATATCGCCGATGACCTCGATGCCCTTCTTGTGTGCATAGTTCATGAGCTCGCACCAGGCAAGGTCAAAGCGATACTGCATGTACGCCTGCAGTTCGGCCTCGTCGTGGAAGCGCTTGTCATCGATCAGGTGCTCGTTGTAGCGCGCGACATCCGCAGGCCAATCATGGCGCGACAGTCCCTCAAAGTGCTTCTTTACCGCCATGTAGACGCAGTACTTTTCGAGCCAGTCGGCGTTGCGATGTTTAAACGCCGTGTACAGCGGGTCGGCATCCTCGCCGCCGCGGGTCTTCCAGGTGACGAAGTCGGCAGCCAGCTCCTCGTGACTCTCGGGCAGCAGGTCAATATTGCCCGCAAAGGCCGAAGGCCCAGCGTAAGGGGAGCGGAAGAAGTCTGTCGGGTTGACAGGCAGGACCTGCCAGTAACGCATGCCCATGGCGGCCAGATGGTCGATAAAGCGACGCGTGGGCGCACCGATTGTGCCGGGCTTGCCGTCATCGGTCGGTACCGACGTGATGTGGCATACGACGCCCGCGCCGTGGTCGAGCGGCTCCTGCAGGCGCTTCTCGGCATGGTGATAGATGATCGAAGAGCCCAGCGGGTACAGGTCGAGCGTGACGGTACCGTTGTGGATTTCGCACTCGTGGCCGCTGATCACGTCGCTTGCGCATTCGCCGAGCGCCGGAATCGTCACGCAGTGCGAATTGCGCAGGCTGCGGTTGATGATAACCGTCGCGGCCTCGCCGTCTTTGCCCGTGCGGGTGTAGGCCAAGACGTCGTCGTTGAGCGCAAAGGCCTTGATCTCGCCATCGACCATAAACGGTAACGCGCGGCGAATGGCAGATGCGTTCTTAACGATGGCTAGCGTATCGAAGTCGTGGAGTTGGTCCTTGGTCGGCAGGGTGCGGCGGTTGCCCGGATCGGTGAGGCCCTCCAAGCCGTACTCGTCGCCATAATAGATCGAGGGCACGCCTGGGAAGGTCATCTGCATGAGCGTCGCCAACCAAAAGCGGCTCTTGGCCAGGCCCATGGAGTTCTCGTCCAGGCGCCACTTGCTGCGCTCGCTCTCGGGCAGCTGCGACTCGTCGGGACCGCCGCCGAGCACCGAGATAATGCGCGGACGGTCGTGGCTCGAAAGCAGATTGAGTGCGCAGGCCAGTGCCTCGCGCGGATAGTTCTCGCGCAGGGTTTCGATATCCTCGGCTGCCTGGTAGGCGTTCTTGTAGCCCATCAAAAAGCCGATGACCATGTCGCGGAAGGGGTAGTCCATAGCAGAGTCGAGCTCGGAGCCCTGCAGATAGCGGCGCAGATGGCCATAGCTGATCTTGTTGGAGGCGTCCTCCCAGACTTCGCCGAGCAGCAGCGCATCGGGTTTCTCGGCGAGCACGGCTTTTTTGATCTCGGCCAGGAAGTCGTCGGAAAGCTCATCGGCCACGTCCAGGCGCCAACCATGGGCACCGGCGCGCAGCCATTTGCGGATCACGCCGTCCTTGCCCAGGAGCCGCTCGCGCACCAGTTCGGAGCTCTCGTTGATGGCGGGCATGTTGCCCACGCCCCACCAGCAGTCATACGAACCGTCTTCATGGAAGTAAAACGCATCGCGCCACGGCGAGTCCTCGCTTTGCCAAGCACCGACGCCGGGATAATTGCCGTAGCGGTTAAAGTAGATCGAATCGTCGCCCGTGTGGTTGAAGACGCCGTCCAGGATGATGGAAATGCCGAGCTTCTCGGCCGCCTTGCACAGCTCCGTAAAGTCCTGCTCGGTGCCCAGAATCGGGTCGATCTTGGTGTAGTCGGCCGTGTCGTAGCGGTGGTTGCTCGCGGCCTCAAAGATGGGGTTGAGGTAGATGGCCGTAAAGCCTAGCTCGGCAATGCGGGGCAGGTCATTTTGGATACCCTTGAGCGAGCCGCCGTAAAAATCCCAGGTCTTGATGGAGCCGTCTTCGGCACGCTCGTACTCGGGCGGTTCGTTCCAGTCCTCGACCATGCGGCGCTGGATTCCTTTGCGCGGTTTTTCAACTTCGGCAAGCGTGCGTTCGCGCCAGTTTTCGTCGCGTGCATAGCGGTCGGGGAAGATCTGGTAGACCATACCGCGCTCGTACCAAGTGGGACGGTTCTCTCGGTGCTTGTAGACGGTAATCTGGAAGGACGGAACCTCGGCGTAGTTGTAGGTCACACCCTCGCCACCGGTGCGACCCTGCGGTGCACCCAGGCGTACCGCAGGCTGGCCCTCGATGTTGCAGATAAAGCTGTACCAGATAAGACAGGGCTCAGTGCACTCAAGCTCTACGGTAAATATGCCGTCGCCCTCGTGCGTCATGGGATATAGAGACTCACCGATTTCATCGACCCAGGTGCGCAGGGTGAGCGTTGCCTGGTTGGGGTCGGCATCCTCCAAAATCACCGATAGCGAAACGGAAGTTCCAGTGGTCACAGCGCCAAACGGAGTACGAAACTGCGGCAGACGGCTGTTGTGAATCAATCTCATAATACGGTCCAGTTCAATAGAATCACGGCCTGCGGGCCATGGGCTTTACGCACAGGATGTAAGTATATCTTTTGTACACAGGCTGTATAAACAACATCCGTTTACCATCGGCGAACGGTTGTCCTAGAAAATCGTTTTACCATTCAAATTATCGCGATATTCAGATGTGCCTATACCGATACTATTTGTAGCCAAACAAAAGTAACCCGGTTTACTACGACGAATTGAATGATCTCAACCAGGGTCATTTTGGTGATATTAAAACCGCAGGTAGAGGCGTTGCCAATTTCGTAGATTACCCGCCGTGGTCGGCTGGAGCCATTTTGTCGTAGTAAACCGGCCCTCTTTTTAATACAGAAGTTCAACCAAGAAGAGGGCGCCTAGTTGGGGCGCCCTCTTTTGCTTTGAGGATTAAGTTTTAATCGTCCTGACTAGTGACGCTTGCGGGTGGCCGTTGCCTTACGGACGGAGGTCTTCTTGGTCGGAGCCTTTTCCTCGGCCGGAGCGGCGGGGGAGACTGGGGCCTCCTTTGCGGACTTGGTCTTTGCCGTAGCCTTCGGAGCGGTCTTGACCTCAGCGGCCTTCGGTGCCGGCTCGGCCTTTACTGCGGGCTTGTCCTCGGCCTTAGTTTCTGCCTTGGGAGCAGCAGCCTTGGTCGTGGCCTTCTTTGCCGTCGTCGTAGCGCGCTTGCGCGTGGTGGTCTTGGCGGCCGGCTTTGCCTCGACAGCTGCCTTGGCCTTGGGCTCGGAGGGCGCCTCCTCGACCTTGACGGCGGGTTTTGCAGCAGCCTTCGGGGTCGTCTTCGCGGCGGCCTTCGTCGTAGCAGCCTTTGTCGTCGTCGACTTCGTTGCCGTGGCCTTCTTGGCGGTCGTGGTCTTGGTCGTGGTCGTCTTCTTGGCAGCGGCGGTCGTACGCTTGCGCGTGGTCGTTGCCTTGGCAGCGGTGGTCTTGCTCGCAGCGGCCTTGGTGGCCGTGGCCTTCTTAGCCGTCGTCTTGCGGGCCGTCGTCTTCTTGGCGGCAGGCTTCGCGGCGGACTTAACCTCGGCCTCGGCCGCCGGCTTCTCCTCGGCCTTAGGCTCCTCAGCAGCAGCGGGCTTCTTAACGGTCGCCGCAGGCTCCGCCTCAGCAGCAACCGGCTCATCGACAGCCGCAGCCTCCACAGCCGCCGGCCTCTCAATCTCCGGATGCATAAAGAAGTACAGGTCCAGATACTTGTCGGCCGAGCGCGTCCAGCTAAAGTCCTGGCTCATGGCCTGCGTGACCAGCTGATTCCAGGCCTCGCGATTATCCCAGAACAGGCGTGCCGCACGGAACACCGCGTCGCCCATCTCATCGCCGTTAAAGTTGGTAAATGAGAAGCCCGTGCCCTCGCCGGTAAACTCGTTATACGGGATCACGGTGTCCTTGAGGCCACCGGTCTCGCGCACGATGGGCAGGGTGCCGTAGCGCATGGCGATGATTTGCGACAGGCCGCAGGGCTCAAACTTCGAAGGCATCAGGAACATGTCGGCGGCGGCGTACATACGCTGCGACAGCGCCGGGTCGAACTCGATGCGCGCTGCCATGGTGCCGGGGTACTTGTCCTGGAAGTAGCGCAGGCCGTCCTCGTAGTCGCGGTCGCCGGTGCCCAGCACGGCCACCTGAACGCCGCCGGACAGGATGCGGTCGAGCGCGTACATGACCAGGTCCATGCCCTTCTGGCGCGTCAGGCGCGTGACCATCACCATAAGCGGGCGGTCGTCGCGAACCTCGAGCCCCAGCTCCTCCTGCAGCTTGGCCTTGCACACGGCCTTGCCGGAACGGTCCTCCACGGTGTAGTTGGCGGCAATGCGCTTGTCGGTCGCCGGGTCAAAGCCCGCAACGTCAATGCCGTTGAGGATGCCCTGCAGCGCATAGGAGCGCTCGCGCAGCACGCCGTCCAGGCCCTCGCCAAACTCGGGCGTCTGGATCTCGCCCGCATAGGTGGGGCTCACCGTGGTGATGGCATCGGCATAGTGCAGCGCGCCCAGCATGTAGTTGATGCTGCAGGCGTCGCAGCGCAACTGCGTGGCGGCTGCAGGAATATGCGCCACGCCCAGGATGTCCTCCATCACGGTGTCACTAAACTGGCCCTGGAACGCCACATTGTGGATCGAGAACACGGTCTTGACGCGGTCGTACAGCGGCAGGCCCTGGTAGAACTCGCGTAAGAACACGGGCGCCAGCGCCGTCTGCCAGTCGTTGCAGTGCAGGATATCGCACTCAAAACCCTCGGGCAGGTGCTGCAGGCTCTCGGTGATGGCCTTGGAGAAAAACGCGAAGCGCTCGCCGTCGTCAAAGAAGCCGTACGGATAGTCGCGCGCAAAGTAGCGCTCGTTGTCCACGAACATATAGGTGACGCCGTCGTGCTCGAGCTTCTCCAGCCCGCAGTACTCGTTGCGCCAGCCCAGGCTCACATAAAAGTCGGCAAAGTGCTCCATCCGCGCCTTGTACTCGTCCTTGATGGTGGCGTACTTGGGCACCATCACGATGACCTCGGCGCCGGCGCGCACAAGCGCCGCAGGCAGCGAGCCAGCCACGTCACCCAGGCCACCGGTCTTAACAAACGGTGCGCACTCGGCCGAGGCAAACACGATCTGCATCTTTTTGCTGGAATCAGCCATATTGTCTCCCATGTTGTTATTCGAGAATAGCCGCCAGGCGCGAACCGGGCGGCTATTCTACATGTTACGAGCGATGTTGCAGTGCCAACGTTAACGTACGATGGTGGTGTCGGAAGTTAACGGAGCCTTGCCCAGCACCAGGATGTTCTCGGGCGTGCCGCGAAGCTCGGTGTTGGTGGGAACCACGTTGTTCTTGTCCAGGATGGCATTCTCGACGCGGGCGCCGCTCTTGATGATGCAGCTCTGGTTGATGATCGAGTTGGTCACCGATGCGCCCTCCTCGACCACGACGCCGCGCGACAGGATCGAGTTGCGCACGGTGCCCTTGATGATGCAGCCGGCCGAGATAATCGAGTTGCAGGCGTGGCTGCCGGTCGCATAGCGCGAAGGCGGCACGTCGTGAGCCTTGGTCAGGATCGGGCGCTCGGGATCGAAGAGCTGGTCGGCTACGGTCTGGTCGAGCAGGTCCATGCTGCGGCGATACAGCGACTTCTCGCTAAACACGCCCACGACCTCGCCCTTGTACTCGTAGCTGCACACGTCGATGTTGCCAAAGTCGCCCTGGAGTGCCTCGAGCAGGTCCAGATAGTCGGCGGCCTGGTAGTGGTCGATGATCTCGAGCAGCGTCTCGCGGTTGACGATGCAGCAGTCCATGGAGGCGTTGTCGCCGTACACGACGCCGGCGCTCACGCCCGTCAGGCGGCCGTTCTCGTTAATCTCGAGCTTGGTCTCGTCATCGACGTTGCGCGTGGCCTTGCAGTACACCACGGTCATCTGGGCACCGGAGTTCTCGTGCGCGTCGATGATGGTGTTGAGGTCCATGTTAAAGATGATGTTGGTGCCCATCATCACGACATAGGGTTTGTCCGAGCGCTGGAACAGCGTCTTGTTGGAGATGATGTCGCGCAGCAGGAAGCGCATGCCGCCCTTAGTGGTGCCATACGCGTTGCCGGGCACCATGAACAGGCCGCCCTTCTTGCGGTCCAGGCCCCAGTCCTTACCCGAGCCCACGTGGTCGATCAGCGAGCGGTAGTTGCCCGGCATGACGACGCCGACGGTCTTAATGCCGGCATTCATCATGTTGGACAGCGGGAAGTCGATCAGGCGGTAGCGGCCCAAAAACGGAACGGACGCGATGGGGCGGTCCTTGAGCAGCACGCTGCCGTAGGTCGAAGAGTAGTTAGCGGTGATATAACCGATGGCCTTGCGATTGATCATCGGATCATTCCCCCTTCCCGATAACGACGTCATTTCCAACGACGGCCGTATCCTTGGTGGTATCGACAGAGCCGAGCTTCACGCCCTCTTCGACCGTGGAGTTCTCGCCCAAAATAGCGCGGCAGATGTGCGCGCCGCTCTTAACGTGCGCACCCGGCAGCAGCACGGAGTCCTCGACCACGGCGCGCTCCTCGATGATGACATCGGTCGAAAGGATCGAGTGGCGAGCGGTGCCGTAGATCTTGCAGCCGTTGGAGACCAGGCAGTCGTCCAGGCGGCCGTCCGGGCCAATGTAGTGCGGCGGACGCGTGGTGATGTTGGACATGATGGGGAAGTTCTTGTCAAACAGATCGAACTCGGGGTTGTTGCCCAGCAGGTCCATCGAGGTCTCGTGGAAGCTGGCGATGGTGCCGACGTCTTTCCAAAAGCCGTGGAACTCGTAGCTGTACAGGCGCTTGTTCTCTCCGAGCAGCTTGGGGATGATGTCCTTGCCAAAGTCATGGCTCGAGCGCTGGTCCAGAGCGTCCTGCTCGAGCGCCTCGATCAGGACGTCGGCCGAGAAGATGTAGATGCCCATGGACGCGAGGTTCGAATCGGGCTTCTCGGGCTTCTCGGCAAACTTGGTGATGCGGCCGTCCTCGGGGTCGGTGGTCAGGATGCCAAAGCGGCTGGCCTCCTCCCACGGCACGGGCATAACGCTCACGGTGAGGTCGGCGTTGTTCTCAATATGCGTCTTGAGCATCTTGCGGTAATCCATGCGATACAGATGGTCGCCCGAAAGAATCAGGACGTACTTGGGGTCGTTGGCCTTGATGTAGTCGAGGTTCTGCGTAATGGCGTCGGCCGTGCCCGCATACCAGGCGCCACCGGTCTGCGTCTCGTACGGCGGCAGGATCGACACGCCGCCGTCGCGGCTGTCCAGATCCCACGCCTCGCCGGAGCCCACATAGGCATGCAGCAGGTAGGGGCGGTACTGCGTCAGAACGCCCACCGTGTCGATGCCCGAGTTGGAGCAGTTGGACAGCGAAAAGTCGATAATGCGGAACTTGCCACCAAAGCTAACCGCCGGCTTAGCGATCTTTTGGGTGAGTGCCCCCAATCGGCTGCCCTGTCCTCCTGCGAGGAGCATCGCGATGCATTCTTTCTTACTCATCGATTTCTCCTTCTGTCATCGATGTTCTTAAACCCATTAGCGACGGGCACGGCGCTCGGTCGCGCCCGTCGAGTAATGCCGTGCTGGCATAAGGGAGCTCGCGCGCCTTTACGCGTGCCAGATCTCGTCGCGGTACTCGCGAATGGTGCGGTCGCTCGAGAACCAGCCGGAGGAGGCGGTGTTGAGCAGCGCCTTGCGGTTCCAGGTCTCCTGGTCGCCATAGCTGCCGGTGAGCTTCTCCCATGCATCCACGTAGCTGCGGAAGTCTGCCATGACCAGGTCGGGGTCGTTGTTGTTCATGAGCTCGTTGTAGATACTCTCGAAGTTGCCCGAAAGACCCGCAAAGGTGTTGTCCTTGAGCTCGTCCATCACGCGGCCCAGACGCTCGCGATCGTTGTTGAGGGTATCCCACGCAAAGTAGCTGTTGGATGCCCAAAGCTGCTCGACCTCGGGAGCGGTCAGGCCAAAGATGGCCTCGTTCTCGCGGCCGGCCAGGTCGGCGATCTCGATGTTGGCGCCGTCGAGGGTGCCCAGCGTAATGGCGCCGTTCATCATGAGCTTCATGTTGGACGTGCCCGAGGCCTCCTTGCCGGCCGTGGAAATCTGCTCCGAGATCTCGGCGGCGGGGTAGATGAGCTGGGCGTTGCTCACGCGGAAGTTGGGGATAAAGCAGACCTTCATGACCTCGTTCACGCGGGCATCGTTGTTGATGACGTCGGCCACGGAGTTAATGAGGCGGATGGTCTCCTTGGCGAAGGTGTAGCTCGAGGCAGCCTTGCCGCTAAAGATGAAGGTCGTCGGCGTCACGTGGAAGTTGGGATCGGCGATGCGACGGTTGTAGATGTCCATCACCTTCATGATGTTCATGAGCTGGCGCTTGTAGGCATGGAAGCGCTTGACCTGAACATCAAAGACGGTGTTGGGGTCAATGACCAGACCGGTCTCGGCCTTAACGTAGGCGGCCAGGCGCTCCTTGTTGGCGCGCTTGGAGGCACCCACGGCCTTCAGGAACTCGGGGTCGTCCTTAAACTCCTTGAGCTTCTCCAGCTCAAAGGCGTCCTTGAGCCAGCCGTCGCCAATGGCATCGGTGACGAGCTTGGCGTAGGTGGGGTTGGCCTCGGCAAAGAAGCGACGGTGCGAGATGCCGTTGGTCTTGTTGTTGAACTTCTCGGGCGTTAAGGCATAGAAGTCCTTGAGCACGATGTTCTTGATGATGTCGGAGTGGATCTTGGCCACGCCGTTGACGCTGTGGCTGCAGATCACGGACAGGTTGGCCATGCGAATCTCGCCGTCCCACAGAATGGCGGTCTGGCGCAGACGCTCCTGCCAGCCCTCCTGCGTGGTGTCGAACGACTCGTGCCAACGACGGCTGATCTCGTCGATGATCTGGTACACGCGGGGGAGGAGCTTGGAGAACGTGCCGATGGGCCACTTCTCCAGAGCCTCGGGCAGGATGGTGTGGTTGGTGTAGCTCACGACCTGCGTCACGATGTTCCAGGCGTCATCCCACTCGAGCTTCTTCTCGTCGATGAGGATGCGCATGAGCTCGGGGCCGCACATGGCGGGGTGGGTGTCGTTGGTGTGGATGGCAACAAACTGAGGCAGCAGCTCCCAGTTCTCGCCGTGCTCCTTCTCAAAGGTGTCGAGCAGGCTGTAGATGCCGGCCGAAACAAACAGGTACTCCTGCTTCAGGCGCAGCAGGCGGCCGTGCTCGCCGGCGTCGTTGGGGTAGAGGATGGCGCTGATGGCCTCGGCCTCGGCGCGCTCGGCGTCGGCCAGGGCATAGTCGCCGCGATTGAAGGCTTCCAGATCGAAGTGCTCCTCGACCGGCTCGGCGGCCCAGACGCGCAGCTTGTTGACGGTCTCGCCAGCATAGCCCACCACGGGGATGTCATAAGGGACGGCCAGGATGTCCTGCGTGTCCACCGTGCGGTAGAACGTGCGGCCGTTCTCCTCAAAGCCCTCGACATGGCCACCAAACTTAATGGTCACGGCCTTGTCCTGACGACGGACCTCCCAGGGATAGCCGTGGGTGAGCCACTCGTCGGTGGCCTCGACCTGGCTGCCGTTAACGATCTCCTGCTTAAACAGGCCGTAGCGGTAGCGCATGCCGTTGCCGTAGCCGGCGATGCCCTCGGCTGCCATGGAATCCAGGAAGCACGCTGCCAGACGGCCCAGGCCACCGTTGCCCAGAGCCGGATCAGGCTCCTGGTTCTCGATGACGGACAGGTCGAAGCTCATGTCGTCGAGAGCCTCGGCGACCATGTCGCGCACGCCAAAGTTGAGCAGGTAGTTGTCGAGCAGGCGGCCGATCAAAAACTCGATCGAGAAGTAGTACACGCGCTTTTTGCCCTCGGCGGTGGCGCGGGCGTCGCTCTTGGTGGCAACGGTGCGCGCCTTTTCGGCCACGAGCTTGGCCAGGGCGTTAAAGCGGTCGAGGTCGCTGGCGGCCTCGACGCTCTTGCCGCTAATGCTCATGACGGCATCGCGATAGAGCTCGGTAAACTCCTGCTTGTTGTCGAAGATCTTATTCATACGTTCCTTTCCCCCGGGGATGTTTCTCCCGGAACGGTTATGACTTGTATCCTACGCCCTGTCGGGGCGGGTGATTACAGCTGTAACGGCTTTGTTACGCTTTCTTGGCAGGAGCCTTAACAGCTGCTGCCTTGGCCTTGGAAGCGGCCTTTTTGGTGGTTGCCTTCTTGGTCGTGGCGGACTTGGCCGAAGCCTTGGCGGCGGGCTTGACAGCCTTCGCCTTGGCCGGAGCCTTCTTGGCAGTCGCGGCCTTGGGCTTCACCGAGGATGTACGCTTCTTGGGCGCAGCCTTGGGCTCCTCAACCACCGGCGGCTTGTAGCTGCTGGGACCGCGGCGCTTAAGCACCACGCCTGCCAGGCCGGGCACCTTAATCTCGATGGAATCCATTTGCCCGTTCCAGGGATAGGGCTCGCTCGAGCAGGTGTAGGGCTCCTCGCCGGCATAGCCGCTGCCGCCAAACTCGGGACGGTCGGAGTCAAAGATGACCTCCCAGTCACCCTCGCGCGGCACGCCCACGCGGAAGCTCTCGTAGCTCGCCGGGTCAAAGTTGATCAGGATCACCAGGTCGTCGTCGATGTCCTCGCCCTGGCGCACAAAGCTCACGATGGACTGCTTGGAGTTGTCCGCATCGATCCAGGTAAAGCCGTCGTCGGTGTAGCCGCGCTCGTACAGGGCGGGCTCGGCGGTGTACAGGTGGTTGAGCGCCTTGATAAACGCCTGATGATGACGGTGGGTCTCGTACTCTTCGGTCAGGAACCACTGGATGGACTCGTAGTAGCGCCACTCGATAAACTGGCCGATCTCGTTGCCCATAAAGTTGAGCTTGGCACCGGGGTGCGTCATCTGGTAGAAAGTCAGCGTGCGCAGGCCGGCAAACTGGCGCCACCAGTCGCCCGGCATTCGGCCGATCAGCGAGCACTTGCCGTGCACGACCTCGTCGTGGCTCAACGGGCAAATGAAGTTCTCAGTAAAGGCGTACATAATGGAGAACGTGAGCAGGCCGTGGTTGCCGGGGCGCCACGGAAAATCGGTCTGCATGTAGTGCAGGGTGTCGTTCATCCAGCCCATGTCCCACTTGTAGTGGAAGCCCAGGCCGCCGTCCTGCGGCGGATAGGTCACGAGCGGCCACGCGGTGGACTCCTCGGCCATCATCATCACGTCGGGGTAGTGCGCCTCTACAGCGCAGTTGACCTGGCGGATAAACGCGCTGGCGTCCAGGTCCTCCTCGGTACCGTACTTGTTGAACTTCTTTTGGCCGGGATCGTCAATGCCAAAGTTGAGGTACAGCATGCTGGACACGCCGTCCATGCGAATGCCGTCCACGTGGAAGTTCTCGAGCCAGTACAGCACGTTGGAGACCAGGAAGGAGCGGACCTCGCCGCGGGCGAAGTCGAACTTGTGCGTGCCCCAGTTGGGATGAATCTCGTGCTCAAACAGCATATGGCCGTTAAAGGTGGCAAGGCCGTGGGCGTCGGCGCAAAAACCGCCGGGCACCCAGTCCATGATCACGCCGATGCCCGCCTCGTGGCATGCATCGATAAAGTGCATGAGCTGCTGCGGGTTGCCGTAGCGCGACGTGGCGGCGTAATAGCCGGTCGTCTGGTAGCCCCAGGAACCGTCGAAGGGATGCTCCATAAGCGGCATGACCTCGATGTGCGTATAGCCCATGTCGCGCACGTAGTCCACGAGCTCCACCGACAGATCGTCGTAGGTGTAGAACTCGCCGCGCTGCGCGGGGAAGGGATCCATGGGGCCGGGGTAGTTGCCGTACTCGTCCGGTTCGCCCTGCGGCGCGTCGCCGTGGCGCTTCCACGAGCCAATATGCACCTCGTAGATGTTAAGGGGCTGCGACATGTGGTTGTGGCCGGCACGGCGCTTAAGCCACGCGGCGTCGTTCCACTGGTAACCATCGAGGGTCCACAGTACGCTGGCGGTACCCGGGGGGCACTCGGCCTTAAAGGCGTACGGATCGGCCTTGTAGAGCTTTTTGCCCTCGTTGGTCTCGATAAGGTACTTATAGAGCTGGCCCTGCTCGGCACCGGGAATAAAGCCTTCCCAAATAGCGCTCGTATGCATGGGCACCAGCGGGTTGGCTTGCTCATCCCAGTCGTTAAATTCGCCAATGACATGGACGCTCTTTACGTCGGGCGCCCAAACGCAAAAACGCCAGCCGCGCGTACGGTTCTGCGTGTCGGGGTGAGCGCCCATCTTTTCCCAGCTGCGCTCCCACGTGCCGATGCCAAACAGGTAGACATCGTCCTTGGTGAGCTCCGGTGCATGCGGGGCGGCTTTACGGGTAGCGGGCTTTTTGGTTGCTGGCTTTAGCTTTGTATCGCTCACGTTTGATCCCATCATGACACGGCAGCGTGTTGCCTTGGTGACTAGATGCGAAAGGTCCAAGGCTGCACGAATCGAAGGGACGGCGATAGTTCTATGATTCGTTCCACCTCGCGTGCTCGGTGGAACTTTCGGCAGAAACTACGATAACACCTGTGCGTTAGTTTTATGGACGAAAGCGGATTTGCGGGGGCGTTTAATCGGTAAGCGACATGTTTATACCACTGCCAGAATTGCTGTGGTAAAACCCTTGACAGTTTTACCAATTAGGGTTTCAAAACTGATAGGCTTACGTTTGGTAAAACGTTTTTAGCAGGTTGTTTACCATTTGACATCGAAAGGCTCGTTTATGAACCACATCGCTGCTCCAAGTGTTGCTTTTATTTTCGATTGCGACGGAACACTGGTTAATAGCTCCCCCGTCTGGGGCCATGCGCAGACCGAGTTATTGCGCCGTCATGGCATTGATGTGACGGTCGACGATTTTGCCCAGTTTGAGCATTTGTCGCTCGAGGATGAGTGCCAGGCCTATCACGACACGTGGGGCATTGGCGCGAATGGCGAGGAGCTGTATCGCGAGCTGGGTGAGATTCTGATTGATGGGTACTCCAAGGTGCCGCCGCGCGAGGGACTCCTGGCATTTTTGGAGCAGGCGAAGGCGGCGGGCATTGCCATGTGCGTGGCTACGTCCACGCCGGCCGAACTGGTGCAGTCCGCGCTCGCTAGTGCCGGGCTCGACGCTTACATGGAGTTTGTTACCACGACAGGCGAGGCGGGGCGCTCCAAGCAATTCCCCGATGTGTACGAGCTGGCGCTGCGTTGCCTGGAAGAGCGCCATGGGCACAAGTTTGAGCGCGCGTGGGTGTTTGAGGATGCTGTCTTTGGGCTTAAGAGCTCTGGCGCTGCAGGCTTTAAGCGCGTGGGCGTCTATGACCCGCGCGGCCGTATGGAGCGCGACGAGGTGCGTTCCAACTGCGACATCTTTATCGACAACTATGAGGACCTGGACCTGGCCCGCGTGCTTTCGTTTGAGGGCTAGGCGAGGGCCATGGCTCGTAAAGTATTAGTGGTTTGCGGCTCGCCGGTGGTGGCGAGCGCGGATCTGCTTCGCCAGCTGGCAGGGGAGTGCGACCACATCGTAGCCGTAGACCGCGGCCTGGACGCCCTGTTGGGCGCTGGCCTGAGCTGCGACGTCTACGTGGGCGACGCCGACACCGTTAGCGATGAGGGACGTGTTCTGGTCGATGCCGCTGCCGATTTTGAAGTAGAACGCCACAACCCCTACAAGGACTACACTGATCTAGCGCTAGCCCTAGACACCATCTGCCGCCGCTGGCCGGGTGCCGAAGTGGTGGCAACCTGCGCCACCGGCGGCCGCCCGGACATGGCCCTGTCTGTGTTAGGGCTACTGGCAGGCTATGCGGACGCCCCCGTCTGGATCGAAGAAGACGAAGTGACGGGCAGAATCCTGCACCAAGACGAGACCTGGACCATCGAGGGCGCCGAGGGCAAAACCTTCTCCATCATCGCCATCGCTCCCAACACCGAGGTAAGCGAACACGGCTTAGAGTGGGGGCTGGATCATTCCCCACTAGGACTCTTGGCCGACACGGGCATCTCAAATATCGTCAGGATAACGGCCAAGATCCAAGTCCACCAAGGCGTCGCGATCGCCTACCTCTACAAGTGAGGCATCGCCGCGTGAGGGTTTTATCGGGACGGTGGGTTAATTAGCTATTTTCGGCGAAGCCAAAAATAGCTAATTCAGCCCCGTCCCAGGAAAACCCGTAAGTAAGAGATTCAACCCAAAAAAACTTCTTGCACAACTAAGAATCTTCCCCTATAGTATCTCCTCGTCACGGGGGCGTAGCTCAGCTGGGAGAGCGCTTGACTGGCAGTCAAGAGGTCAGGGGTTCGATCCCCCTCGTCTCCACCATCGTGAATGTAAAGGCCACTCGATTGAGTGGCCTTTTTTATTTGCGATAACTTTTGATTCCCATTTGGGGAGAGACTCCAAATGGGGATGTTCCAAAGTCGCCAGATTGAAACCTGTCCCTAAATACGAGGTTGTGAACCAGCCTCTTCATCTACTCCAAAAAATTCATAACCAGCGAGACCATGGACTCTTTTTCTTCAGGTCTCGACTCAGCAATCATGAGCGCGACAGCAACAAGCGTGCTGTCTGCGATTCGTTTGTCTAAGCCGCGAAAAAGCAGTCCGTTGCGATCTAGATAGTAGAGAAAGAGGCTGCATCCGATTCGCTTGTTTCCATCGAGAAATGAATGGTTTTTGATGATGAGGTACAACAGATTTGCTGCTTTTTCCTGTACGGATCGATAAAGGTCTTGGCCACCAAACGACTGGTTGATTACCGAGATACTGCTGCGGAAGGACTCATCTTTTTCTACGCCAAATAGGTCGCTCGTAAATCGGCTGCGCATTTGGGCTATTAATCTCATACAGAGCTCGTATTCGAGTGTGTATACCCCAGTTTGTCCCTTGGGCCGATCAATGGATTCTCGATCGTACTCATCGAGCAGTTTAAAGACATCCATATAGCTCTCAACGATATCGAGTATCTCACGAGAGCCGAGGTCCTCGGGTAGACGTTCGATAATCTGAGCGACTGTCCCTAGTTGCTCGAGTCTACGTTCGTTTTCAACGTGTCCTTGTATAATAAACTTGTTGAGCACATTGGTTGCCCAGCGACGGAATTCAACACCGCGTTGAGATTTAACGCGGTATCCAATGGACAATATCATGTCTAAGCTGTAATGATCAGTTTGATATCTTTTGCCGTCAGCAGCAGTTGTCGCAAATTTTGCGACAACTGAATCATCGTCGCTTAATTCCTCTTTTAAAGCGTTGTTGATATGCTTGCCGATTGTTTTGACATCCCTATCAAACAGCGCTGCCATCTCATTGCGGGTCAGCCATACAGTTTCGCTTCCTTTGTCAATCACAACAGGAATCGTGACCTCTCGGTCGTTGGATTCAAAGAGAACAATCTGATTTCCATTCATTTTCGCGCTCCACATCAATCCATTGGGCACATGCATGTCCAATTCGATACTCGATTGTCTGCCGAACTTTATGGGTGCCGGCCAGCAGGGGCGCGTACCTGCCTAAGGGCTCTGAGTGACGGTCTCTGTAAATAAAGCATCCATCTCGCCGATACGTACCATTGGGGGCCTCCGTACCGGCTCACGTTGCCCGTATACCTTTGACTCTATTCTATCAGATATAGAACGCATGTTCTATATCTATTCTCCTCCATTTTCTGAGAGCCTCGTACTTGGAGACGGGATCGTCAACCTCGCCCGATAAACCTTACGCCCACATCTAGCTGCATCCCAAAAGTTGCCCAACAATCTGCCTCAAAATGCGTTGACTCTGTAGTCAGGCGTGTCTATTGTGCAATGGGCTTCTTCGCAATGCGACGCCCACGCTAACACCCATAAAAAGTTGCGCAATTACCTTCCCGGTTTTGTACAAAGTTTGTTAGCCAAACATATTAGTTTGAGCAATTCACACCGCCAGCGATACAACTCAGGCAGTAATCGTCAACCCACGCACCCCCATAAACCTGCGGCAATGTATGCAAGACGGCTCAATATCCCCCATAACCACGGCAAATCAACAATATGTTGCTCAACACGCCCCAAAACGTATGGGCCACCTGCTGTGCTAGGATACCTAATGTTACATGGGTTCAACTGTGCTCACGGCTCTAGTAAGTCGCAAAGCGCAGGGTCGATCAGCATCCGGCCGTAACGGCGGTGCCAGAAAAACCACGAGCTCCAATAGCGTCGTCATGTGTATCGCATCGAATGACTTTGTTCTTGTCTATGTGATGCTGTTCTTTCGACGCGATATTTCATGACAAATTGCAGCAGTCCTGCAGCTGTTTGCGTGCGGTCCAGTTTTGTTCCCGCTTGACTGGGTCGCACGCAGCCAGCTGGGGACGCGGTCTTTTTGCGATACACGTCCGCGTCTCTAGCCACTGCGCTTATACATACCGTTCACGGTGGGGCAGAGCCACGTGCTGGTCTAACTGGGCTCAGGGTTTGAATATGGAGCGCCTTCGCGCACAAGCGCCCTGGCGAAGCCATACCCAAACCCCGTGAGCCACACGTAAGACAGAAAGGGGATGGTGCTCGTGTGGTATGTGATTCAGGTCATTAACGGTCGCGAAGACGTAATGCGCGAGCGCATTGAGCGTGTGGTGCCGGGTGGCGCCATGCAGGAGCTCTTTTATCCCCAATTTCAGACCGAGATCAAAGTACAAGGCGAATGGGTCGATACGACCAAGCCGCTCTTTCCCGGTTATCTTATCTGCGATACTGCAGATCCCCGCACCGTGCAACAGTATCTGCTGCGCATGGACGACTTTGCCCGGGTCCTTTCCCAGGACGGTCAGTTTGTGCCGCTGGCAAAAGAAGAGGTCCAGCTCATTGGCAGCTTTACCCATAGGGGAGACAGGGTAGTGCCCATGAGCGAGGCCTTAAAAGACGGCGACCAGGTTGTGGTGACGGCAGGTCCGCTGCTGGGCCACGAAGGCCTGATCAAATCCATTAATAGACGTAAATGCACGGCTTATTTGGAGCTCAACCTGTGCGGCCGGCGCGTAACCACCCGCGTTGGCCTCGCCGTGCTTTCGGCCGAGCAGCGCACAGTGCGAAACCTTAAAAAGGCGATCGCCTAAGTACGGGCGACTGTTTAACGGGACAGGGAGGATCCCCGGGGGCGGGGACGTTGGTTTGAAAGAAATTTTGTCAGATAAAACCGATTTTTCAGCAAGTGCGCCAGTGGGGGCCGCGCTCGTTGC
>ERZ827522.1049-NODE-1049-length-27606-cov-5.922181_pt1 | contig 27606 bp, 23 predicted proteins | sample MGYA00519580_ERZ827522 | MGnify/ENA primary metagenome ERZ827522 (study PRJEB31778, sample SAMEA3449340) | human gut metagenome | biome: human gut; feature: human-associated habitat; material: faeces | place: United Kingdom | collected 2010/2012 ... | reverse complement strand
GGAAGCGGCGCTCCAGCGCGGCATCCTTCTCGATATACTTGCGGTACTCGTTCAGGGTGGTGGCGCCGATAACGCGGATCTCGCCGCGGCTCAGGGCGGGCTTCAGAATGTTGGCGGCGTCCACGGCGCCCTCAGCAGAGCCTGCGCCCACGATGGTGTGCAGCTCGTCGATGAACAGGATGACGTTGCCGTCCTTCTTCACCTCATTCAGGGTGTTCTTGATGCGCTCCTCGAACTCGCCGCGGTACTTGGTTCCGGCCACCATACCGCTGAGGTCCAGCGACAGGATGCGCTTGTCCAGCAGCTCCTCGGGCACATCGCCGGCGGCAATGCGCTCGGCCAGTCCCTCGGCGATGGCAGTCTTGCCTACGCCGGGCTCGCCGATGAGCACGGGGTTGTTCTTGCTGCGGCGGGACAAAATCTGGATGACCCGCTGTATCTCGGTATCGCGGCCGATAACGGGGTCCAGCTTGCCGCTGCGGGCGGCCTCGGTCAGATCGCGGGTGTACTCAGCCAGCGTCTTGTTCTTCTTGTCCGCCTCGCGGTTAGGGGCAGAGGCACCGCCAGCGGCAGCCCGGGGCATATCGTTGAGCTTCTTCAGCACAGCGCTGTACATCTTATTGGGGTCCACGCCCACGGTACGCAGGATACGCAGGCCCATGTTGCCGCCCTCACGGAGCAGGCCCATCAGCAGATGGGCGGTGCCGATGGCGCTGCTGCCCATGCGGGACGCCTCGGACACAGCCAGCTCCACCACGCTCTTGGCGCGGGGCGTCAGGCCCTGGCTGGGCGCGGCGCCGGAAACGCCCTTGCCCACGCTGCGCTGCAGCACGGAGCAGACCATTTCATCGGTGACGCCGAACTCACTGAGCACGCGGTGGGCGATGCCCTCCTCCTCACGGATCAGGCCCAGCAGCAGATGCTCGGAGCCAACATAGCCGTGGCCCAGGTCCTCGGCAGCCTCCTGGCTCAAACGCAGAACTTCCTCTGCACGGGGGGTAAATTTATTCTCAGACATAAAGGAACACTTCCCTTCGATTTGTTATGTAGTGCGGCGCAGCCTTTAAGAGGCCTTGCCGTTCAGGGACTTCAGCTCGTCCCGCAGGCGGGCGGCATCCTCATAACGCTCCTCCGCCACCGCGTTGTGCAGCTGCGTCTCCAGCGCATTGCGCCTACGCTCCAGCGCCAGAGACATAGCCTCGTCCTTCGGCAGCAGCTCCTCGGCGGCGCTGCTCTCCGGGCCGGCGCTCTGCGCCTGCTCCAGCACATCCACCGGCTGAGGGAACTCCGTCAGCATCCGGCTGCCGAAGCCGCCGAAGAACGGCTCCAGCATGCGGAACGGACGGTCGAACCAGTCATCGTCGAACCAGCTGCTCATGCGGCGCTCTACGGATCCGGCATAGCCCATGGCCCGGGCACAGTCGGGGCAGAGGTGCGCCTCGGTCACCCTGCCGTTGATATTGGTCTTATAATGGAACGTCGCTTCGTTCTTTCCACAGCGATCACACTTCATAATCATAACCTCCTTACGCCGTCGTCAGACGGAATGGATCAAAACTTGCTTGTATATGTCAGCCCGCAGGGCATCCCGGCTATCCGGAGAGGCACTCTGCAGAGCCCGGCTGCCGGTGGCGGACAGCAGCGCCTGTCCCAGCTCGTGGCTGACAGCCTCGGACTGGACCAGGTTCTGGGCGATCGCCCGTGCGCTGGCCGCGTCCAGCCTGTCGCCGATACTGTTGATAACGTGCATCAGCAGCGTCTGGCGGTCCACCTGCACCCGCGTGATGCGGATGTAGCCGCCGCCGCCCCGCCGGGACTCCACGATGTAGCCATGCTCCGGCGAGAACCGGGTGGACATCACGTAGTTGATCTGGCTGGGCACGCAGTTGAACCGCTGCGCCAGGTCGGCTCGCTGTAGCTCCAGCGCACCGCCCGCCTGGTCTAACTCCTGCTGGATGAACCCAGCGATAATATCGGAAATACCCAAATCCTCGCCGCCTTTCGTTTGCATCTCTCGGTCAAGCTCGGCTCATTTGACTTTGCCTTTCTTTGACCTTGAACATATATTACACCACCTTTCCTACTTTGTCAATAGGGTAATTTGACTTTCTTTGACTTTTATTGTAAACAATTTGTGAACAGCCAAATGCATCTCTCTGCGGCAATTTTGCCGTTTGCAACCTGAAGTTGCTATACAAACGAAGCTACATCGGTTATAATAGCACCAACAGGCATATCAACAGAGAAAGGAACCGTCTATGAAGAATACAAATTGGAACGACCCCAACTTTCAGGGCTTCGGCCGCCAGCCCCGCCCGAAAAAGGAACGCAAAGCCGTGGGCACGCCCCTGGGCCGCACGCTGCTGAACATCGCCGTCACGCTGGTGTTCGCCGCGGTGTATTTCTATATCGTTCTGCCGCCTATCAGTCTCAAGAGCGAGGATTTCTACGTCTTTGTACTGCTGGTGTGCGCCGTGTACGGCGGCTGTGCCATACTGACCTCCGGTTTTCAGGGCACCGGTGCCAAGGGCTACTTCACCTTTTTGAAAAAACAGTGCACCGTGCCACTCATTGCGGCCGCCGCGCTGATCGCCACGGCGCTGGTGGGCGCGGTGATCGGCTGGCAGCTGTTCCGTGCCGGGGACTACCGCGACCTGCTGACCGTTACCGACGGCGACTTTGCCGCCGAAGTGGAGGAGATCAGCTATGACCAGATCCCCATGCTGGATGCCAACTCCGCCACAAAGCTGGGCAACCGCAAATTGGGTGAGCTGGCGGACATGGTCTCCCAGTTCGAGGTGGCCGACGACTATACCCAGATCAACTACCAGGGCCGCCCTGTCCGCGTCACGCCCCTGCGCTACGGCGATATCATCAAGTGGCTGAACAACCGCGCCGACGGCCTGCCCGCCTATCTGCTTATCGACATGGTGACTCAGAACGTGGAGGTCATCCGTCTGGACGAGGGCATCCACTACACCACCGCCGAGCACTTCAGCCGCAACCTGTACCGCCATCTGCGCTTCCACTACCCCACCTATATGTTCGACGAGCCGGCCTTTGAGATCGACGAGAACGGCGACCCCTGGTGGGTCTGCCCCCGTGTCAGCCACACCATCGGTCTGTTCGGCGGCCGTGATATCATCGGTGCCGTACTGGTGAACGCCGTCACCGGCGAGAGCGCCTACTACAAGACCGGCGACGTGCCCAACTGGGTGGATCACGTCTACACCGCCGAGCTGATCATGCAGCAGTACGACTACCACGGCGCGTATGTCAACGGCTTCATCAATTCCCTGTTCGGCCAGCGGGACGTGACCGTCACCACCGAGGGCTATAACTACATCGCCATCGGTGACGACGTGTATATGTACACCGGCGTCACCTCCGTGGTGTCCGACGAGTCCAACATTGGCTTTATCCTGTCCAACCAGCGCACCAAGGAGACGCGGTTCTATCTGGTGGCGGGCGCCAAGGAGTACTCCGCCATGGACAGCGCCCAGGGTCAGGTGCAGCAGATGAAGTATACGGCCACCTTCCCCCTGCTGCTGAATATCTCCGACCAGCCCACGTATTTCATGGCGCTGAAGGACGCCGCCGAGCTGGTGAAGATGTACGCCATGGTCAACGTCAGCCAGTACCAGATCGTGGCCACCGGCGACACGGTGGCCCAGTGTGAGGCCAACTACCGCCGCATCCTGGCGGAGAAGGGTCTGGTATCCGCCGATGACGCCGACCTGCCCCTGACGGGCCAGAACGAAGTCATCGGTGTGCTGGAGGATATCCGCTCCGCCGTGGTGGACGGCAATACCCTCTACTACCTGCACCTGACCGGTGACGAGCACTACTACGTCATCTCCGCCGCGCAGCAGCCGGAGGCGGTCATCTTCAATGTAGGCGACAGCGTCGCCATTCGGTACGCTGAGGGCGAGGGTACCATCCTCACCGCCGACAGCGTCACCCGCACCGCCGCGCAGACCGCTCCCGTTGTCGAGGAAACCGAGACTGACGGTGCCGCGTAAAAGCGCATAAAAAAGAGCACCCCCTTGCGGGGGTGCTCTTTTTTGCATCACTTGATCTCCACGACCTCGTAACCGGCGTCGGTGACAGCCTTCTTCAGCGCCTCGTCACTGGCGTTGCCGGTGACGACGGCGGTCCCGGACGCCAGATCCACGTCCGCCTGTACGCCCAGGGCGGTCAGCGCCTTCTCCACGTGGGAGACGCAGTGGGCACACATCATACCCTTGATAGTGATGGTCTTTTTCATAGCGGTATCCTCCTTACTGCTTTCGTTATTATTTATATTTTGCACCAGCTGTGGCTCTTTTGCAGTCGGCGTTCCCTCCCGTCTGCGGCCCCTCCAGCCCCGCAGACGCAGGGCGTTGCTGACCACGCACACGCTGCTCAGGCTCATGGCCGCGGCGGCGATCATGGGGTTCAGGGTGATCCCAAAGGCCGGATACAGCACACCCGCCGCCACCGGGATGCCCACAGAATTATAGAAGAACGCCCAAAACAGGTTCTGACGGATATTCCGCAGGGTGGCCCGGGACAGGGCTGCCGCGTCGGCGATATCCATAAGGCTGCTCTTCATCAGCACGATGTCCGCCGACTCGATGGCCACATCCGTGCCCGCGCCGATGGCCAGGCCCACATCCGCCGTCACCAGTGCAGGGGCGTCGTTGATGCCGTCGCCCACCATGGCTACCTTCTTGCCCTCGGCCTGCAATTCCTGCACCACCCGGGCCTTATCCTGTGGCAGCACCTGGGCGATGACCCGGCTGACGCCCACCTGCCGGGCAATGGCGTCCGCCGTGCGCTGGTTGTCGCCGGTGAGCAGCACCACGTCGCAGCCCATCTCCCGCAGGGCGGCAATGGCGGCGGCGCTGTCCGCCTTGACCACGTCCGCCACGGCGATGACCCCCATCAGTGATGTACCTGCGGCGATAAACAGCGGCGTTTTGCCGTCCTCCGCCAGTCTGGCCGCGCCGGACTTCATCTCCTCGCTGACGGCCACGCCGGACGTCTCCATAAACGCCTCATTGCCCGCCAGCAGCACGATACCCTCCGCCCGGGCGGTGACGCCTCCGCCGGCCACAGCGGCAAACCCGGACACCGGCCGCAGGACCAAACCGCGCTTTTCCGCCTCGGCCACAATGGCCCCGGCCAGCGGGTGCTCGGAAGGCTTTTCCAGCGACGCGGCGGCGGACAGCAGCGTATCCTCGGTCATGCCGCCGGCGCACAGCAGATCCGTCACCCGGGGCTTACCCTCGGTGACGGTACCGGTCTTGTCCAGCACCACCGTATCCACCCGGCCCATCAGTTCCAGGCTGGCAGCGGACTTTACCAGAATACCCTGCTCCGCCGCCTTGCCCGTAGCCACAGTGATGGCCACCGGCGTGGCCAGGCCCAGAGCGCAGGGGCAGGATATCACCAACACGGCGATGGCGATGGACAGGCAGAAGCGCACACCCATGCCGCCCACCGCAGCCCACAGGATAGCCGCCAGCAGCGCGATGGAAATGACCACCGGCACGAACACGGCACTGATCTTATCCGCCAGACGGCTGATAGGTGCCTTGCTGCTGGCGGCCTGCTCCATCAGCTGAATGATCTGGGACAGCGTGGTATCCGCACCTACCCGGTCCGCCGTCAGCTCCAGATAGCCGCCGGTGAGGATGGTGGCGGACACCGCCTTGCCGCCCACAGTCTTCTCCACCGGCATACTCTCGCCGGTAAGGGCGGACTCGTCCACGGTGCCGCTGCCCGCCGTCACGGTGCCGTCCACGGGGATACGCCCCCCCTGCCGGACGATGACCGTCTCGCCGGCCTTGATGTCCTCGGTGGGGACGGTGACCTCCTTGCCGTCCCGGCGCACCACGGCGGACTCCGGCGCCAGCGCCAGCAGGGCGGTGATGGCTCCGGTCGTCTTGCCCTTGGAGCGCTCCTCCAGGTACTTACCTACCGTCACCAGCGCCAATATCATGCCCGCTGACTCGAAGTACAGGTCCGGCATACCCGTGACCTTTCCCGCCGCCAGCAGGCCCATCTCGATCAGGCTGTACACCAGCCCCGCCGCCGCGCCCAGCGCCACCAGCGAGTCCATATTGGGCGCACCCTTGAACAGCCGGGAAAATCCCACGGTGAAATAACTGCGGTTCAAAATCAGTATGGGCACCGTCAGCGCCAGCAGCACAAAGGCCGACAGCAGGGGCCGCGTGTGCATGAACATGGGCACCGGCAGCCCCATCATGTGCCCCATGCTCAGGTAAAACAGCGGCACCAGACACACCACCGACCACAGCAGCCGGCGGCCCATGGCCTTTACCGCCGCGTCCTGCTCCGCGTGCAGGTCCCGCCGGGCCTCGCTCTCCGGCGCGGCGCCGTAGCCCGCCGCCGTCACGGCGGCCACAATGGCGGCGGGGTCCACATTTTCGTCCCTGTCGCACACCAGGGAGCCCAGCATCAGATTTACCGACGCGCTGTGTACGCCGGGCACCGAAGCCGCGGCCCTTTCCACATGGGCGGCGCAGGCGGCGCAGGTCATGCCGGTGATGACGAATTTCTCTGTCATACTGCCATCTCCTTATTTCATCAGCTTTTGCAGCGTGGTCACCAGCTCGTCGATGACCTCGTCGTCCCCCTGTCGGATACCATCCGCCACGCAGGTGCGGATGTGGGTAGCCAGCAGCTCTTTGCTAAAGCTGTTCAGTGCCGCGCCCACGGCGGATACCTGTATCAGAATGTCGGGACAGTAGGCGTCCTTCTGCAGCATCTCCTGCAGGCCCCGCACCTGCCCTTCAATGCGGCACAGGCGGTTCAGGAGTTTTTTCTGCTCCTCTGGTGTGCGGTGCTTGGTCTTTCCCTGGCAGCAGCAACAAGTATTTTCCACAGTCGTATACCTCCTGGGGGTATTTTTTGATCACGGTCGCATTATATACCCCCACTGGGTATTTGTCAACGTTTTTCTTTGGGCCGCACCAGCAGCGCCGCCAACAGGGAAAACACCACCGCCGCGGCGATGCCGCCGGAGGTGGCGGTCAATCCGCCGGTGAGCACACCCAGCAAGCCGTCCTCCGCCACCGCTTTGGCCACGCCCTTCGCCAGGGAGTAGCCAAAGCCCGTCAGCGGCACGGTGGCCCCGGCGCCGCCCCAGTCCACGATATACTGATACACACCCACAGCCTGCAGCAGCACACCTGCCACCACATAACCCGTCAGAATACGGGCCGGGGTCAGGCTTGTCTTGTCCAGAATGATCTGGCCCACGGCGCACAGCAGCCCGCCGCAGAGAAAGGCATTGAGATACTCCATCACGCATCCTCCTTCGTCCGGTCCAGCACCACCGCGTGGCAGATGCCCGGTATGCTCTCCCCTTGAAATGAACTGGTGGGGCTCAGCAGCGCCCCGGTGGGGGCGAACAGCACCCGCCGCCACCGGCCCCGGCGCATCTCCGGCAGCAGATAGCCGCAGAGCACCGCCGCAGAGCAGCCGCATCCGCTGCCGCCGGCGTGCATATCCTGTCTCTTCCGGTCATAGAGCACCAGTCCGCAGTCGGTGTAATTCTCCAGCGCCACGCCTTCCCGGGCGAACAGCTCCAGCACGATGCGGCTGCCCACATCGCCCAGGTCGCCGGTGAGGATCAGGTCATAGTCCCCGGGTACGGTGCCGGTGTCCCGGAACACTGCCTGCAGGGTGTCGAAGGCCGCCGGTGCCATGGCCGCGCCCATGTTGGTCATGTCCGTCACACCCAGATCCACGATGCGTCCCCGGGTCACATGGGTGATATACGGTCCCTCCGCCTGGGCCCCCAGAATGCAGCACCCCGCCGCCGTGGCCGTCCACTGGGCAGTAGGAGAACGCTGGCTGCCGTAGGGCAGAGGCATCCGATACTGCCTCTCCGCCGTGCAGAAGTGGGAGGAGGTCTGCGCCGCCGCCATACGGACCGCGCCGGAGGCCACGGCCATAGCGGCCAGCGACAGTGTCTCCCCCATAGTAGAGCAGGCCCCATATACCCCGTAGAAGGGAATATTGAAATCCCGCAGGGCAAACGTGGCCCCAATGTTCTGGTTCAGCAGATCCCCGGCGAAGGCGCAGTCCACGTCCTCCGCCGCCAACCCGCCCTTTTGCAGGGCCAGACGCAGGGCATCCGCCTGCATCTGTGCCTCGCCCTGTTCCCAGGTCTTTTTCCCACAGAAGGCGTCCGTCCCCACAGCGTCGAAGCAGCCGCCCAGCGGCCCCTCGCCCTCCAGCTTTCCCGCCACCGCCGCAAAGCTGACCACTCCCGGCGGCTGCAAAAACCGGCAGGTCTGCCGGCTCAAGCGTTTTACGTCCATGATACGCACCTCGCAAACATAGCATTGGCCGTAGTGTGCACCATTTACGGGAAAATATGAAAGCGCCGTCCCTCGGGACGGCGCTTTCACAGATCTTCAAAACACCAGCTGTACCAGCAGCATATAGCAGGCGGTGCCCGCCAGGATGGACAGCAGCGTGTTCCACCGCCACAGGTGCAGCCCGGCTGTCACCGCCACGGCGATGGCCTCCGGAATGCCGTGGCTGCCGCCCAGAAGGTCGGTGCTGCGCAGGCTGTATACCACCAGCAGACCCATCATGGCCGGCGGCAGCAGCCTGCCCAGGTCCTCCACCACCTTCGGCAGCTTCTTGTCCCCAGAGAACAGCAGGAACGGCGTCCATCGGGTGATCTGGGTGGCCAGCGCCACCATCGCCACGATGATCAGGGAATGTATCGTGTCTAGGCGCATAGCTTCCTCCTTCCCAGCAGCAGGACCGCCAGGGTCAGCACCATGGCCGGGATGACCATGTTGTCCGCGCCGAAAACGGCCAGACCCGCCACAGCGCACACCAGACCGGCAGCGCCGGGGGCACGGTTCTCTTTCTTGACGACCTGCTCGATGAACAGCACCACGAACAGCGCCGTCAGGGCAAAGTCGATGCCGGTGATGTCAAAGGTGATCAGCCCGCCCAGCAGGCCACCCAGCATGGAGAACGCCACCCAGTACAGCCAGGTCAGGAAGCTCATGGCAAAGTAGAACAGCGTGGGGTCCGTGTCCTCCGGCGGCTCCACCGAGGAGGAGAGGGAAAAGTTCTCGTCACTGAGGGTATAGATCATAAAATACCGCAGCCTGCCCAGTCCCCGGTATTTGGGCAGCAGCGCCAGCGAGAAAAACAAATGCCGGGCGTTGACCATCAAGCTCAGCACAAAGGCCTGCAGTGGATCAAAGGCCGTTGTCAGCAGCGTGATCGCCACATACTGCATACTGCCGCAGAAGGCGAAGGCACTGACAAAGCCGGCCCACAGAAAGCTGTAGCCCTTGGAGGCCATCAGCACGCCGTAGGCCATGCCTACGGCCAGATAGCCGGTCATAATGGGGATGGTATGGGGAAACGCCGCCTTCACCGCCGCGGCAAAGCTCCTGTTCTGCACGGTATCACATCCTTTGAAGCGTGGGATAACGGCGCCATTATAATGTAAAACTCTTTTTCCCGCAATACTGGAAAACAGCGAATAAATGGTATATAATACAGGAACTTGTTGTGACTTTTGGTTGACAAAGGAGCGTATGTCATGGAAGAAATGCGTAGCTTTGGATATATCTGTCCGGCCTGCGGCAAGGCCGTGCTGCACAGCCGCAGCGTTTTCGCCCTGAACGCCGCCGCGGCGCGGATGGAATGCGAATGCGGGAAAGAAGCTCTGACCGCCGAGACGGACGGCCTGCGCTTCCGGCTTCAGGTGCCCTGCGGCGTGTGCGGTGGGCACCACCAGGCGGAGTGCGACGCCGGTGCGCTGCTGCACGGCCGGGGCATCGGCCTGGCCTGTCCGGCAAAGCAGGAGCTATGCTGCTACATCGGTGAGGAGACCCAGGTGCGAAAGGCCATGGAGGGTCTGGCCCTGCGGGTGGCCAAGGAAAAAGCGTCCCCCGATGAGGCCTTCACCGACAACGTCATCATGTATGAGGTGCTGTCCGAGCTGAAGGACATCGCCGCCCGGGGCGGTATCGCCTGCGCCTGCGGCAGCCACGAATATACCATGCAGGTGCGCCGCGGCGCGGTGGACCTGACCTGTGCCAAATGCGGGGGACGCCTGCGCCTTCCCGCCGCCACCGACAGCGACCTGGATGATCTGTGCTGCCGCATGACGCTGACCATCCCGGGGAGGTAACATGGGCGCTGTCTTCTGTTTTCTGCTGTTTCTGGCCGCGGTGGCTCTCTGCATCCTTTTGGGCCAGTCCCTGATCCTTGCGATATGGGTGGGCATAGCAGCCTTCGCCGCCCTGGGCCTGCGCCGCGGGATGACCGTGCGGGCCATGTGGGACGCCGCCTGGGCGCAGGGCCGCAAAATGTGCTGCGTGATCGTGATCTACATGCTCATCGGCGCCATCACCGCCCTGTGGCGCAGCGCCGGGACCATCGCCTTCTTCATCTATCACGGGCTGCGCATCATCACGCCGCAGCTGTTCCTGCTGGTGACGTTCCTGCTGACCAGCTTCATCTCCTACGCCCTGGGCACGTCCTTCGGCGTGGTGGGCACCCTGGGCGTGATCCTGATGGCCCTGGCCCGCTCCGGCGGCGTCAGCGTGGCCATCACGGCGGGGACCATCGTGGCCGGCGCCTACTTCGGCGACCGCTGCTCGCCGGCCTCCTCCAGCGCCACGCTGGTGGCCGCCGCCACCGATACCAAGCTCTATGACAACCTGCACATGATGCACCGCACCGGCTGGCTGCCCTATCTGGTCAGCCTCGCGGCCTACGCCGCCCTGTCCGTAACGCACCCGCTGGCCATGGTGGACAGCGGTGTGCTGGACCAGCTGTCCGGCACCTTCAGCCTCAGCTGGTGGACGGCCATCCCGGCGCTGCTGATCCTGATCCTGCCGCTGTGCAAGGTCCCCATCCGGCCCACCATGGCCGTCAGTGCGCTGACGGCGCTGCTGGTGACGGTGTTCGCCCAGGGCCGCGCTCTGCTGCCCACCCTGCGGGATGCGGTGCTGGGCTACCTCCCCGCCCCCGGTGCGCTGCACGACGTGCTCTCCGGCGGCGGCATGATGTCCATGGTCTCGGCCACCATCATGGCCGTCAGCGCCGGGCTGTACGCCGGGCTGCTGGGCGGCATGGGCGTGCTGAACGGCGCGGCGCATCTGGCCCAGCGCCTGGCCCGGAGAGCCGGGCGGTTCCCCGCCTGCGCGGCGATCTCCGTGGTGTGCAGCATGGTGTTCTGCAACCAGTCCACCTGCGCGGTGGTGTGCAACCAGCTGCTGGAGGACGACTACACCAAGCGCGGCCACGGCAGGGGCGAGATGGCTCTTGACGTCGAGAACTCCGGCATCGTCCTCGCGCCGCTGATCCCCTGGAACATCTCCGTGTCCATCCCGCTGGCCATGCTGGGCGCGGACATGTCCGCCATCCCCTACGAGATACTGCTGTACGCCATCCCTCTGTGCTATTGGCTGACAAAGCGCCGGGTCTACCCGCCGAAAGGAGACGACTGCTATGATACGATTGCTGAGCCGCTGGCTCATTCCTGACCGGGACAACGTGTCCTCCCCCGCCGTCCGCCGCGCCTACGGCACCCTGTGCGGCGCTGTGGGCATCGCACTGAATATTCTGCTGTTCATCGGCAAATTCTTCGCCGGACAGCTGTCCGGTTCCATCGCCGTCACGGCGGACGCCTTCAACAACCTGTCCGACGCCGGCTCCTCGGCGGTGACGCTGCTGGGCTTCCGTCTGGCGGGCAAAAAGCCGGACACCGACCACCCCTTTGGCCACGGCCGCATCGAGTACATATCCGGCCTGATCGTAGCGGGCCTGATCCTGCTGATGGGCGTGGAGCTGGCCAAGTCCTCCTTTGACAAGATCCTCCATCCGGAGGCCGTCACCTTTTCCCTGATGGCTATCGCCATCATGGCCGCCTCCGTGTGCGTGAAGGTCTATATGTGGCTGTACAACCGGGCCGTCGGCCGGAAGATCAAGTCCGCCGCCATGGAGGCCACCGCCACGGACAGCCTTTCCGACACCGTCTCTACCCTGGCGGTGCTCCTTGCCATGCTCATCGGCAAATGGACCGGTCTGGCGGTGGACGGCTATGTGGGCCTGGTGGTAGCGCTGTTCATCCTGTTCTCCGCCTACAAGGCCGCAAAAGAGACCCTGTCCCCCCTGCTGGGGCAGGCGCCCGACCCGGCGCTGGTGCAGCAGATACGGGATATCGTCCTCTCCAACGACACAGTGCTGGGCGTACACGATCTGGTGGTCCACGACTACGGCCCCGGCCGTCTGATGATCACCCTCCACGCGGAGGTCCCCGCCCACGGGGACATCATGGCCATGCACGATGTGATCGACAATATTGAAAAGGAACTGATGGAGAAGCTCCACTGCCACGCCGTCATCCACATGGACCCCATCGTCACCGACGGCTCCGTCACCGCACTGAAGGAGCAGGTGGCCGCGCTGGTGAAGCAGGTGGATCCCGGTCTGACCATCCACGACTTCCGCGTGGTCCGGGGCACCACACACGATAACCTGATCTTCGACGCGGTGCTGCCCTTCTCCAGCAGCAAGACCCCGGCCCAGGCAGCGCAGGAGATACGCGCTCTGGTCCGCGCCATGGACGGCAATTACTACGCCGTGGTCACGGTGGAGCACAGCTACACGGACTAAGGGCAACACCGCACAGTGAAAGCCGCGGTGCTGCCCGAAAAAAACCGTGCGCCTGCGGCGCACGGATGAGAGTCCTTATTCCTATTCCCACGTCTGCCATATCTCCGGGCAATAGCCCACGGTGGCCTGCTTCCCATTGCGGACAATGGGTGCGGCGAACAGCTCCGGGTATTCCAGCAGCTTTTCCTCCGCCGCCTGAGGCGTGATATAGGCCATGTACAGCGCCTCATACGCCCGGCAGTCCTTGTCCACCAGCGCGTCGAAGCTGCCCACGGCCGCCCGGATGGAACGGTACTCCCCCGGCGATACACCCTTGCTCACAAGGTCGATGTACTGGTACTTGATGCGGCGCTCCTTGAACCAGCGCTCCGCCTTTTTCGTGTCGAAGGACTTGCTTTTTCCGAAGATCTGAATATTCATAGCGTATGCTCCTTACAAAAGAAATGGAGGGACAGTATGGACGAAACCATCCGCAGACTGAAAGAACTGACAGACGCCAGTGACAACATCGTGTTTTTCGGCGGCGCCGGCGTGTCCACCGAGTCCGGGATACCGGACTTCCGCAGTGTGGACGGCCTGTATCACCAGAAATTCAAATACCCGCCGGAAACCATGCTCAGCCACACATTTTACGAGACGCACACCGAGGAATTCTACGACTTCTACCGGGCCAAAATGCTGGCCCTGGACGCCCAGCCCAACGCCGCCCACCGCAAGCTGGCGGAATGGGAGCGGCAGGGGAAGCTGAAGGCCGTCATCACCCAGAACATCGACGGCCTGCACCAGAAGGCCGGCAGCCAGGAGGTCCTTGAGCTCCACGGCAGCGTGCTGCGGAACCACTGTACCCGCTGCGGGCAGTTCTACGGCGTGGAGCGCATCGTGAACAGCCGCGGCATTCCCCGCTGCACCTGCGGCGGCATCATTAAGCCGGACGTGGTGCTGTATGAGGAGTCCCTGGATGAGGACGTGATGGCCCGCGCCATCCACTATATCCGGCAGGCAGACGTGCTCATCATCGGCGGCACGTCGCTGGTGGTCTATCCCGCCGCCGGACTGATACAGTACTACCGCGGCCATAAGCTGGCGGTCATCAACAAGGGCGGGGCCGGCAGCGGTCTTGGCGCCGCAGTCACCATCGACGGCCCTATCGGCCAGGTCATGGCCCAATTATAACACGCAGCGCCCCGGCACGCAAGCCGGGGCGCCGTGCTATTGCGAACGCCGTGCCGATGTGCTATACTATATGTTCAAAAAAACACCAAGCGAGGCATAGCATGACCACGAAAGATTATCAGACCCGCAGCCCCCTGCGGATATTCCTCTCCTACTTCAAGCCCCACCGGCGGCTCTTCGCCCTGGACCTGTCCTGCGCGTTCCTCATCGCCTGCATCGACCTGGCGTTCCCGCTGGTGTCCCGCGCCGCCATGTATACCTGGCTGCCCCAGCGGCAGTTCCGGGTATTCTTCATCGTCATGGCGGTGGTGGTGGCCGCCTATGTGCTGCGCTCGGCGCTGTACTTCGTGGTGGCCTACTGGGGCCACACCTTCGGCATCCGCGTAGAGGCGGATATCCGCCGCGATCTGTACCGCCACATTCAGGAGCTGGGCTTCGACTTCTACGACCGCAACCGCACCGGCCAGCTGATGAGCCGCCTGACCAGTGACCTGTTTGAACTGACGGAGCTGGCCCACCACGGGCCGGAGGATCTGTTCATCTCCCTGGTGACCATCGTGGGCGCGCTGGCGGTGATGTTCACCCTGCGCTGGGAGCTGGCGCTGGTACTGCTGGTGCTGCTGCCTGTCCTGCTGACCATGGCCCTGCGCCGCCGCCGGCAGATGAGCGCCGCCTCCCGGGCTGCCAAGGTCAAGACCGGCACCATCAACGCCGCCATCGAGTCCGGCCTGTCCGGCGTGCGGACCACCAAGGCCTTTGCCAACGAAGAAGCCCAGCAGCAGCGGTTCGACGAGGCCAACGAGGTGTTCAAGACCGCCAAGCGTGGCTTTCACAAGGAGATGGGCCGCTTCAACGCGGTGATGGAGTTCTGCACCGGCATATTGCCGGTGGCGGTGATCGCCGTGGGCGGCTGGCTCATCATGGGGGAGAAAATGGACTATGTGGATCTGATCACCTTCTCCCTATACGTCACCGCCTTCGTCAGTCCCATCCGCAAGCTGGCCAACTTCGCCGAGATGTTCTCCAACGGCTTCGCGGGCCTGCACCGCTTCATTGAGCTGATGGCCACCGAGCCGTCCATTCAGGACGCGCCGGACGCGCAGCCCCTCGAACATGTACAGGGCCGCGTGGACGTGAACGATGTCTCCTTCGCCTACGGCGAAAAGGCCGAGGTGCTGCACAACGTGACGCTGCACATCCCCGCCGGCGAGACGGTGGCGCTGGTGGGGCCCTCCGGCGGCGGCAAGACCACCCTGTGCCAGCTGCTGCCCCGGTTCTACGATGTGGACAGCGGCAGCATCACCGTCGACGGCCGCGATGTCCGCGCCGTCACCCAGCGCTCCCTGCGCCGGGCCATCGGCATCGTGCAGCAGGACGTGTTCCTGTTTGCCGACACCATCCGCGAAAATATCCGCTATGGCCGCCCTGACGCCACCGATGCCGAGGTAGAGCAGGCAGCGCGGCAGGCGGAGATCTACGACGATATCTGCGCCATGCCAGACGGGTTCGACACCTATGTGGGTGAGCGGGGCGCGCTGCTCTCCGGCGGGCAGAAGCAGCGGGTGGCCATCGCCCGGGTGTTTCTGAAGGCCCCGCCCATTCTGATACTGGATGAGGCCACCTCCGCGCTGGACAGCGTGACGGAAGCCCGCATCCAGGGCGCCTTTGACCGTCTGGCCCGAGGCCGCACGACACTGATCATCGCCCACCGGCTGTCCACCATTCGTTCGGCCGACCGGATACTGGTGATACAGGACGGCGTCGTCGCCGAACAGGGCTCCCACCAGGAGCTCCTGGCGAAGAACGGCGTGTACGCCACACTGTACCGCACGCAGAATTTGGGGGCATAGCATGGACAGACGAGAACTGCTGGACAGAGCCGCCCACAGCCCGGAGGAACGGCTGCTGCTGAGCCGCGTGTGGGATAAGTGTGAGCAGTGCCGCACGCGGAACATTCCCACGGCCACAGGCTTTCTCTCCCCTGCGGAGCAGGCTGCAGCGCAGGGCTTTCTGGTGCTGCTGGGCGCGCGGGAGTCCGGCATTTTCTGGGGCGGCTATGACGGCGCGGAGCGAAAGCGGCTGCTGTTTCTGCCGGAGTGGATGGCGGAGCCGGACGGCACGGAGGTCGCGGCGGTGCGGGCCGCGTGCCGCAGCGGTGGCGACCTGACCCACCGGGATTTTTTGGGCAGTTTGATGGCTCTGGGATTGACCCGGGAGAAGATAGGCGATATACTTGTGGAAAAGGGCGGCTGTCAGGTGCTGCTGGACCCGTCCATGACGGATTTCCTGCTGCAGAACTGGGACAGCGCTGGCCGGGAGAAGCTCACCGTAACGCCGCTGCCGCTTTCGGCGCTGGCGGTCCCCCATGCGGCGGTGAAGGAACTGCGGGACACCGTCTCCTCCCTGCGGCTGGACAACGTGCTGGCGGCGGGATTTTCTCTCAGCCGGGGCCGGGCGGCGGAGGCCGTGGAAAAGGGGTCCGTACAGGTGAACTACGTCACCTGTGTGAAGCCGGACAAGCCCGTGTCGGCGGGAGATACCATCACCTGCCGCGGTCTGGGAAAATGCGTATTGGACAGCGTGGGCGCTCCCACGAAAAAGGGCCGCCTGCCGGTGGACATACGGCGATACATATAAGGGAGAAACAGCTATGGACGAGAAGAAGATAGCACGCATCAACGAGCTGGCCCGCAAGGCCAAGGCCGAGGGGCTGACAGACGCGGAGATCGAGGAGCGCGCTGCACTGCGGCAGGAGTACCTGAACGCGGTAATGGCCAATGCCCGCAGCGTGCTGGAGAATACCTATATCGTGGACGAAAAGGGCAACAAGCGAAAGCTGCGGGGAAAGGGAGAAGGGGAAGCATGAGCTACGAATACGACGAGAACAACGGTCTTCAGCCGAAGCCGCCGAAAAAGAACAATAACGACCTGGGTTCGTGGATATTCATCGCGGTGATGTTTGCCGTGGCCTGGCCTGTGGGCCTGATCCTGCTGCTGAGCAAGCTCAGCGAGGGCGGCGGCAGGAAAATGCGCCAGCAGGCGCGGGATGCGTGGCAGCGGACAGCGGCGGGCAGCGCCGAGGCGAAGCCCGCGCAGGCGCGCGCCTCCGCGGCGAAGAACACCGTCCGCAAGGTCACAGAGACGCCGAACTACTCCGACAAGGGCGCCAAAACCATGAAGATCATCGGCGCGGTGCTGGGTATTCTGGGCTGCGTGGCTATGCTCAGTGCCGTCAGCGACAACCTGTCCTACGCCTACCACTACAACGAGTGGTGGTACTTTGCCCGGCAGCTGTTCTATCCCCTGGGTATGATGGCCGGCGGCGCGTCCCTGCTGCTGGGCAGCGGCGCCATGAAGCGCCGCCAGCGGCGCTTTGCCACCTACCTCCGCACCGTCGGGCAGAAGCAGGCCGTGCCCCTGGACTATCTGGCCCGGGCCGCCGACGTGTCCCGCCGCCGGGTGGAGAAGGACGTGAACCTGATGCTGGAAAAGGGCCTCTGGGGTGACGAGGCCTATATCGACATGGGCAGCGGTATGCTCTTCAAGTCCCAGGCCGCCGCCACGGCGTACTTTGATGCCGCCCACCGCGCCAAGGCGGAGCAGGGTCAGCCTGCACAGACCGCGCCCGCGCCGGCGGGCTACGCCGCCATCCTGGCCCAGATCCGCGAGCTGAACGACCGCATCGCCGACGAGGCCATCAGCGCCAAGCTGGACCGCATGGAGCAGGTGTCCGGCCGTATTTTCAAACTCATTGAAGAGGACAAGGCCAAGCGTGACGCCGCCGGCACGTTCCTGAACTACTACCTGCCCACCACCCTGAAGCTGCTGGAAAACTACGCCAGCTTCGAGGAGGCCGGCGTCAGCGGCGAGAACCTGAGCCAGGCCAAGGCCAAGATCGAAAAGACCATGGACAGCATCGTGGCGGGCTTCGAGCACCAGCTGGACGAGCTGTACCGCACCGATGCCATGGATATCGACAGCGATATCCGGGTGATGGAGACCATGCTGCGCCGGGACACCGCCAGCGTAGCGGACGACTTCGGCCTGAACGGCAGCAGCGCCGTGCAGCAGCGGGATGAGTAAACGAAAAGGGAAACGCAGCGCGCCTGCGTTTCCCTTTTGTGCTTGCGGCCCTTTTCCGCCCCCGCCGCGGCACAAAAAGCGCCTTGTTTGTTGACGGGACGGGAAAAATGGGGTACAATGTCGGTAACGTTACCAGCGACCTGTTTCGCGTCCTTTGACGGAACAGGCGTGCTACCATAGAGCAGACGAGCAGAGTGAGAGAAAAGGAGCTGAGCACATGACGCGGCACCCGGCCCACGACATCTACACCTACCTCGGCGCGCACCCGGCGGAGCAGGGCTTCACCTTCCGCGTGTGGGCGCCCCACGCCCGCGCCGTAGCGCTGGCCGGGGACTTCAACGGCTGGCAGCCCCGGCCCATGACCCGGCTGGATACCGGCGTGTGGGAAACGGCGGCGGAAAACGCCAAGGTCTACGACGCCTACAAATATGTGGTCACCGGCGCGGACGGCCGGGTGGTCTGGAAGGCCGATCCCTGTGCCTTCCACGCGGCCACCCGTCCCGGGACAGACAGCAAGGTCTACGACCTGTCCGGATACCAGTGGCGGGACGATGACTGGCGGCGGCAGCGGCTGGAAAAGCCGCCGGTGAACGGCGAGCTGCTGATCTATGAGGTGCATCTGGGCTCGTGGAAGCGCCACGAGGACGGCTCTCCCCTGAGCTATGTGGAGCTGGCAAAGGAGCTGCCCTCCTATGTAAAGGCCATGGGCTACAACTTCGTAGAGCTGCTGCCGGTGACGGAATACCCCCTGGACGACAGCTGGGGCTACCAGTGCACCGGCTACTTCGCCCCCACCAGCCGCTACGGCACGCCCCACGACTTCATGGCCCTGGTGGATGCCCTGCACCGGGCGGGGCTGGGCGTGATACTGGACTGGGTGCCCGCCCACTTCTGTAAGGACAGCCACGGGCTTATCGAATTTGACGGCACCTGCCTCTACGAGTACGGCGACCCCCTGAAATGGGAGCACGCCGGCTGGGGCACCCGTGTATTCGACTTCGGCAAGCCGGAGGTCCGGGAATTCCTGCTGTCCTCCGCCGTCTACTGGTTGAAGGAATACCACATCGACGGGCTGCGGGTGGACGCGGTGGCGTCCATGCTGTATCTGGACTATGACCGGCAGGGCGGCGCGTGGCGTCCCAACAAGGACGGCGGCCGGGAGAACCTGGAGGCCATCGACTTCCTGCGTGAGCTGAACCGGGCAGCCTTTGCCGCCGACCCGGCGGCGCTGATGGTGGCGGAGGAGTCCACCGCGTGGCCGCTGGTCACCTATCCGCCGGAGCAGGGCGGTCTGGGCTTCAACCTGAAGTGGAACATGGGCTGGATGAACGACCTGTGCCACTATCTGAAGATGGACCCCTACTTCCGCCAGTTCCACCACCGGGACGTGACGTTCTCCATGGTCTACGCCTTCTCGGAAAACTACGTCCTGCCCCTGTCCCACGACGAGGTGGTCCACATGAAGGGCTCTCTCCGGGGCAAGATGCCCGGCGACGACTGGCGGCAGCTGGCCGGTGTAAGGAGTTTCTGGGCCTATATGCTGTGCCACCCCGGCAAAAAGCTGCTGTTCATGGGCAGCGAGCTGCCCCAGTGGCACGAGTGGGACTTCCGCGGCCAGCTGGACTGGTATCTGCTGGACGATCCCGCCTGCCGGGCCAGCCATGAGTGCCTGCGGCAGCTGAACCGGCTGTATAAGCGCAACCGGTGCCTGTGGGAAAACGACCGGGACTGGGACGGCTTTACATGGCTGGTGGCCGATGATAACCACAACAACGTGCTGGTGTTTCTGCGGCGGGACCGCAGGGGCCACGAGCTGATCTGCGCGGTGAACTTTGCGCCGGTGCCCTGGGACAACTACCGCTTCGGCGTGCCGGCAGCGGCGCGTTATGAGGTACTGTTCAACACGGACGACGCCTGCTGGGGCGGCAGCGGCTGCGCCCTTCCGGCAGGCAGCCGGATCGACGTGGACGAGATCCCCTCCCACGGGCGGGAGACTTCCCTTTCCCTGACCATCCCGCCCTTGGGCGCGGTGCTGCTGCGCCGGGAGGGAAAACGCCCCCGGAAAAAACAGAACACAGGAGGTACGCAAGGATGAAAAAAGAGTGTGTGGCGATGCTGCTGGCCGGCGGCCAGGGCAGCCGCCTGTACGTGCTCACCGGCAGCATGGCCAAACCCGCCGTGCCCTTCGGCGGCAAATTCCGCATCATCGACTTTCCCCTGTCCAACTGTACCAACTCCGGCATCGACACCGTGGGCGTGCTGACCCAGTACCGGCCGCTGGAGCTGAACACCTACATCGGCAGCGGCCAGCCCTGGGAGCTGGACCGTGTCAACGGCGGCGTACATATCCTGCCGCCCTACCAGAGCGCCGGCGGCGCCGTCTGGTACAAGGGCACCGCCAACGCCATCTACCAGAACATCGGCTTCGTGGATCTGTACGACCCGGAATACGTACTGGTGCTCTCCGGCGACCACATCTATAAGATGGACTACTCCCTGATGCTGCGCCGCCACAAGGCCACCGGCGCCGACTGCACCATCTCCGTCATGGAGGTCCCCTGGGAGGAGGCCAGCCGCTTCGGCATCATGGCCGTGGACGGTGATGATAATATCACCGAGTTCGCTGAGAAGCCCAAGGAGCCGAAAAGCAACCTGGCCTCTATGGGCATCTATATCTTCACCTGGAAAAAGCTGCGCCAGTACCTCATCGATGATGAGACTGACCCCCGTAGCGACAACGACTTCGGAAAAAACATCATCCCCGCTATGCTGCGAAACGGTGAGAAGATGTCCGCCTACCGCTTCGAGGGCTACTGGAAGGACGTGGGCACGCTGGACTCCCTGTGGGACGCCAACATGGATATGCTCTCCCCCGGCTCCGGGCTGAACCTGCTGGATAAAAAGTGGCGCATCTACGGCCGCACGCCCACCTGCCCGCCCACCTACATCGGTAAAACGGGCGATGTGGGCAACAGCGCCGTGGCCAAGGGCTGCACCGTGCTGGGCGAGGTAAAGAACGCCGTCCTCAGCACCGGCACCACCGTGGCCGAGGGCGCGTCCGTCTCCTATTCCGTGGTCATGCCCGGCGCCGTCATCGAGGCAGGCGCGAAGGTGTCCTACGCCATCGTGGGCGAGGGCTGCCGCGTAGGCAGAAACGCCGTGGTGGGCGGCGCCCCGGGCAGCGTCCCCTTTGAGGACTGGGGCATCGCCGTGCTGGGGCCCCGGACCTCCGTGGCGGACGGCGCGGTCATCGAACCGAAAATGATGCTGGGCGAAAACGGCAAGGAGGTGCGGCCATGAACGGAATGCACGGGATCATCTTCTCCTACGACAAGGAAAACGGTCTGCGGGAGCTCATCGAAAATCGCGTCCACGGCTCCATCCCCTTCGGCGGTGACTACCGCATCATCGACTTCATCCTCTCCAGCATGGTGAACGCCGGTGTCACGGACGTGGGCGTCATCATGCACGGCAAGTGCCAGTCGCTGCTGGACCACCTGGGCAGCGGCAAGAGCTGGGACCTGAGCCGCAACTTCGGCGGTCTGACGCTGCTGCCGGCCTTCGCCTATAATGAGCAGCACCGCGGCGACGGCCAGTTCCGCGGCCGCGTGGATGCCCTGGGCAGTGTGATGAACTACCTGAAGAGCATCCGTCAGGACTACGTGGTGCTGTCCGACAGCGACACGGTCATCAACGCGCCCCTGGAGGACGTGCTCCGCCGCCATATCGACACCGGCGCGGACATCACCGCCGTCTGCACCGCCGTCCCCGGCGACGGGCAGGACACCTACTTCCGGCTGGACGCCCGGGGCCGCATCACCGACACGGCCTACGGCCTGCACACGCCGGAGGGCTATCGCTGCCTGAACATCTTTGTCCTGCGGACCGAGCTGCTCATCCAGCTGGTGACGGAGTGCCTGAGCCACAACCGTTACAGCCTGCGGCGGGATATCCTTCAGGGCATGAGCAGCCGCCTCCATCTGCAAAGCTATGTCTACGACGGCTACGCCGCCCACATCAGCACCCTGCAGAACTACTACGACCGCAGCATGGAGCTGCTGGATACCGCCACCCGCAGCGCCCTGTTCTGCCCGGACCGCCCGGTATACGGCAAGGAAAACGACTCCCCCTCCAGCTACATCGACCCGGAGGGCGGCTGCGTCAACTCCCTGGCCGCCGACGGCTGCGACATCCAGGGCAGCGTAAAAAACTGCGTGCTGTTCCGCAACGTGCGTATTGAAAAGGGTGCCAGCGTGGAAAACTGTATCCTGTTAAAGGACACGGTGGTCAAGCGCGGTGCCATACTGCGGGGCGTGATCACCGACAAATACGTCACCGTCAGCGAGAATGTGACCCTGATGGGCCACGAGCGCTATCCCATCGTCATCGCCAAGGGCGCGACGGTGTGAGAGAAAGGAGCCTGCCATGAAGCTGCTGTATGTGACCAGCGAGGCCTATCCCTTCTGCAAGACCGGCGGCCTGGCCGATGTGGCCGGCAGCCTCCCCCCCGCCCTGGCGGCGGAGGGTGTCGAGACCGCCGTCATTCTGCCCCTGTACGACAAGATCGGCCCCCAGTGGCGGGAGAAAATGACCTTCCGCCGGTATATCTACGTGGACCTGGGCTGGCGGCATGAGTACTGCGGCCTGTTCTCCCTCTATGACCGGGGTGTGACCTGGTACTTCGTGGACAACGAAAAATACTTCCGCCGCGGCCGCCTGTACGGCGAGTTTGACGACGGCGAGCGCTTCGCCTTTTTCAGCAAGGCCGTCGTCGACCTGCTGCCCAGCCTGGACTGGATGCCGGACATCCTCCACTGCAACGACTGGCAGACGGCGCTGGTTCCCATCTATCTCAAGGACGCGGCCACCCGCTGGTGGGAGATACGCCATATCCGCACGGTGTTCACCATTCACAACATTGAGTATCAGGGCCGCTACGGCAGCGACAGCGTAGACCAGCTCTTCGGTCTGGATCGTGGCTGGTACGATGACGGCACCCTCCGCATGGACGGCGACGTGAACCTGATGAAGGGTGCCATGCTCATGGCGGACGCCGTCACCACCGTCAGCCCCACCTACGCCGCCCAACTCCATGACCCGGCCTATGCCGAGGGGCTGGAGAGCGTGGTGGACGCCATCGGCTGGAAAATGCGCGGCGTGGTCAACGGCATCGACACCGTCACCTACGACCCGGCATCCGACCCGGCGCTTCCGGCGCATTACACGGCGGCAGACCCGGCTGGCAAGGCCGTGTGCAAGGCATCCCTGCAGGCTGCCCTCGGACTTGCCCAGGAGCCGGACACGCCGCTGATCGCCATGGTGACGCGGCTGGTGGGCCACAAGGGGCTTGATCTCGTGCAGCAGGCCATGGACGGCATTATGGCCGCCGGCTGCCAGTTCGTGGTGCTGGGCACCGGTGACCGGGGGTATGAGGATTTCTTCCGCTGGAAAGCCGGGCAGTACCCCGGCCGCCTGTCGGCCCAGATCCTGTACGCCGAGGACCTGTCCAGGCGCATTTATGCCGCCGCCGACCTGTTCCTGATGCCCTCCCGCAGCGAGCCCTGCGGCCTGAGCCAGATGATCGCCATGCGCTACGGCGCGGTGCCCATCGTGCGGAGCACCGGCGGTCTGGCGGACACCGTGCGCTCCTGCCAGGTGGGGCAGGAGGACGGCACCGGCTACCTGTTCGGCGACTATGACGCCGGGGCCATGCTCTCCGTCATCGGTCAGGCCACCGGCCTGTACCGGGGCGACCGGACAGGCTTCGACACCGTTCGATACCGTGGCATGACCGCGGACTTCAGCTGGGGCCGCAGTGCGGCGGCCTACCGGCACATTTATGAGAATCTTTGACCCAAGGAGGAGTTACCCGATATGACCTACAACAAAGAGACCCTGAAAGAGGCCATCGTGCAGAAGCTGCGCCTCAACTACGGCTGCACCGAGCAGCAGGCCACCGACGGCGAGATGATGAAGGCCTGCGCCATGGTCCTGCGGGACATCATGGCCGAGCACGGCGTACAGACCCGCGAGGAGACGGCTCACGAGGAAAAGCGCAAGGTCCACTACCTGTCGCTGGAGTTCCTGATGGGCCGCAGCCTGATGAAAAACGCCTTCAATCTGGCGCTGCTGGAGCCCCTGACCGCCGCCATCGGCGAGCTGGGCTTCAAGGCGGCGGATATCTTCGACATGGAGCCGGATGCCGGTCTGGGCAACGGCGGTCTGGGCCGCCTGGCCGCCTGCTATCTGGACAGCATGACCACCCTGGAGATCCCGGCGACGGGCTACTCCATCTGCTATGAGCTGGGTATTTTCAAGCAGAAGATCGTGGAGGGCCAGCAGGTGGAGCTGCCCGACGACTGGATGCAGCTGGGCGACGCGTGGCTGCTGCCCAAGCTGCAGGAGGCCGAGGAGGTCCGCTTCGGCGGCAAGGTCCGCACCCGCTGGGACAACAACCACCTGATGGTGGTCCATGAGGACTACACCCGCGTGCTGGCCATCCCCTGCGACATGGAGATCGCCGGCTATGACACCGACCATGTGAACACCCTGCGTCTGTGGCAGGCCCGCAGCCCCAAACCCATCGACATGAAGCTCTTCAGCGAGGGCCAGTACCTCCATGCCGCCGAGGAGCGCGCCATGGCTGACGCCATCAGTCAGGTGCTCTACCCCGAGGACAACCACTACGAGGGCAAGTCCCTGCGGCTGAAGCAGCAGTATTTCTTCGTGTCCGCCACCATTCAGTCCATCACCCGCAAGCACATCCAGCAGTACGGTACCCTCAAGAACTTCCATGAGAAGAATGTCATCCAGATCAACGACACCCACCCCACGCTGGTGATCCCGGAGCTGATGCGTATCCTCATCGACGATGCCGGCATGGGCTGGGACGAGGCCTGGCACATCACCACCCACTGCGTGGCCTACACCAACCACACCGTGCTGTCCGAGGCCCTTGAGGTCTGGCCGCAGCAGCTGTTCGAAACGCTGCTGCCCCGCGTGTGGCAGATATTGCAGGAGATCTCCCGCCGCTGGCAGCAGCAGGTGGAAGACTTCTTCCACGACCCGGTCAAGACCGCCAAGCTGGCCATTATCTGGGACGGCGGCGTCCGCATGGCCAACCTGTGCATCGCCGGCAGCATGGCCGTCAACGGCGTCAGCGCCCTGCACTCCGAGATTTTGCGGAAGGACCTGTTCAAGGACGCCTGCCAGATGATGCCGGACAAGTTCAAGAACGTCACCAACGGCATCGACCACCGCCGCTGGGTGCCCCAGATCAACCCCGGTCTGGACGGACTGCTCCGTGACCTGATCGGCGAGGGCTATCTCACCCATCCGCAGGAGCTGAAAAAGCTGGAGGCCTACGCCGGTGACAAGGCGGTCCTTCAGCGTCTGGAGGACATCAAGCATCAGAACAAGCTTGCCTTTGCCGCCTTCGCCAGGAAGCACCAGGGCGTGGTGCTGAACACCGACGCCATCTTCGATGTGCAGGTAAAGCGCCTTCACGAGTACAAGCGCCAGCTGCTGAACGCCCTGCAGATCATCTACCTGTACCAGCGCCTGCAGGATGACCCCAGCCTGGACCTCCCGCCCCAGACGTTCCTGTTCGGCGCCAAGGCCGCCCCCGGCTACGCCGTGGCCAAGCGCATCATCCACCTCATCAATTCTCTGGCCGACCAGATCAACAGCGACCCGCTGTGCAAAGATCGGCTCCAGGTGGTGTTCCTGGAGAACTACCGCGTCTCCCTGGCCGAGGTCCTCATGCCCGCCAGCGAGGTCAGTCAGCAGATCTCCACCGCCGGCAAGGAGGCCAGCGGCACCGGCAACATGAAGTTTATGATGAACGGCGCGCTGACCGTCGGCACCCTGGACGGTGCCAACGTGGAAATGCACGACCTGCTGGGCGACGACAATATGTTCCTCTTCGGCCTTCATGCCGATGAGGTGGAGCACCTGCGCCATACCTACGACCCCAACCTGCTCTACCAGCGCGACCCGGTGCTGCGCCGCGTGCTGGACCAGCTGAAGGTTGGCTTCCGGGACGGCGTTACCTACGAGGACCTGTTCCAGCGGCTGGTCACCGGTGTGGACGGTCAGGCGGACCAGTACATGGTCCTGGCCGACTTCGCCGCCTACTGCGAGGCCGAATCCCGGATGCGCCACACCTACCGCGACCGGGAGACGTGGAACCGCATGAGCCTCACCAACATCGCCCGCAGCGGCGTCTTCGCCGCCGACCGGGCCATCTCCCAGTACGCCGACACCATCTGGCACGTGCCCTACAAGCAGTAACGCACAAGGGAGCGCCCCGCGGGGCGCTCCCTTTCTTCGCCGCGCCTTCAAAGCCGCGCGGGAAACCTGCCCATATGCCGCCCCGGTAAAATCTCTATTGTAATCCCGGAGAAAGTAGTATATAATACTCCATATTATCGTGTGTTATTATGCCATTTCCGCAGAAAGGAAGTCCGCTATGATAAAAGTCCCCACCGAAAACGGCGAGATCACCATCAGCGACGCCGTGTTCACCACCATCACCGGCGCGGCCGCCACCAACTGCTTCGGCGTCAAGGGCATGGCCCAGCGCAGCATGACTGACGGGCTGGTGCATCTCCTGCGGCCCGAGGCCATGAGCAAGGGCGTCAAGGTCACGTACAATGACGACGGCACCGTGTCCATCGAGCTGCACATCGTCGTGGAAAACGGCGTCAACATCGCCACAGTCTGCCGATCCATTATGGGCGAGGTCAAGTATGTGGTCAACCTCAACACCGGCGTCACCGTCAAAGCGGTGAATGTCTGCGTGGATTCCGTCACCGTGTGACGCGCCCGGAAGGAGAACAGACATGACAGAAAAGATCAGCGGCGGCGCCTTCAAGCAGATGGTCGCCTTCGGCGCCGCCTGCATCACCGCGCAGAAGCAGGCCATCAATGACCTGAACGTATTTCCGGTGCCCGACGGCGACACCGGCACCAATATGTCCCTGACCATCCAGACGGCGGTGAACGAGCTCCGCAAGGCCGAGCCCGCCACCGTGGACGAGGCCGCCAAGCTGACGGCCTCCGGCCTGCTCCGGGGCGCCCGGGGCAACTCCGGCGTCATTTTGTCCCTGCTGTTCCGCGGCATGAGCAAGGTCCTCAAGGGCCACGACACCGCCGACGGCGCCCTGCTGGCCGAGGCCATGCAGGAGGGCGTTTCCACTGCCTACGGTGCGGTGATGAAGCCCGCCGAGGGCACGGTCCTCACCGTCTCCCGCCTGGCCGCCCAGCGTGCGCTGGAGGCCGCCGGCGAGAAGAACGACGCCGAGTTCGTACTGGACGAGGCCATCAAGACCGGCTATACCACCCTGGCGGAGACCATCGAGATGAACCCCGTGCTGAAAAAGGCCGGCGTGGTGGACGCCGGCGGCAAGGGCTACCTCATCATTCTGGAGGGTATGCTCCGCGCCCTGCGGGGCGAGCCCGTCCCCGAGGTCGCCGATACCGCCGAGGAGAAGGCGGACTTCGCCGCCATCGGCGACGAGGATATCACCTTCGCCTTCGACACCGTGTTCATCGTCCGCAAGACCTCCGACAAGCCCCTGGACGGCCTGCGTGCCTATCTGAACAGCATCGGCGACAGCCTGGTCATCGGCGAGGATGACGAGGCCTTCAAGGTCCACGTCCACACCGACACCC
>ERZ827522.1029-NODE-1029-length-28044-cov-3.844225_pt1 | contig 28044 bp, 16 predicted proteins | sample MGYA00519580_ERZ827522 | MGnify/ENA primary metagenome ERZ827522 (study PRJEB31778, sample SAMEA3449340) | human gut metagenome | biome: human gut; feature: human-associated habitat; material: faeces | place: United Kingdom | collected 2010/2012 ... | reverse complement strand
TCAGCTCGTCCGCGGCCTTCATCACCTTGTCTCTGGTGGCTTTCGACACTAGGTCAGGGCGCGTGAAGGAACGAGAGACGGTGGAAATGGACACGTGCGCGAGTTGCGCAACATCCTGAATGCTACTGCTTTTCATCGAGTCCCCTGTACAGTGATTGCTTGAATAATGTAATGCTACCTCCCCTCACCATTAAGACCGTGTTCTTGTCCAATTTGCAACTTATTCATTACAAACGTTTTCATAAAGTGGTGGTAGTTGGGCATTGCGTGGAATATAAGCGTTCTCTAGAGATGGTTTTGGTGACAACGTTTCATATTTTGCCGTGCGTGACATGCGAAAATGACAACGTTTGACATTTGCAGTCATGCCGTTTATCATGACTGATGTAAGCACTGGAGAAACAGGAAACAATGCTGTGGATGGTTCCTCTGGGGAATGGAATTCCCGCCCGCGTTGACGCGGTACGCGGAATGGAGAAGGAAAGAAAGCAGGCAGGCTATGATCAGCATGGCTGGCAAGGCGATACGAAAGTGGTGGGCGCTCTTCGCGCTGCCAACGTTCGCCGCGTTCATCATCGGGTTTGTGATCCCGTTCATCATGGGTGTGTATCTGAGCTTCTGCAAGTTCACCACCGTCACCGACGCCGAATTCGTCGGTCTGAAAAACTACAAGAGGGCTTTTGCCGATAAGGAGTTCCTGCACGCGCTGGGCTTCTCGACGGCACTGACCATCATCACGACGATCGTGATCAACGTAGTCGCGTTCGCCATCGCATACATGCTGACCAAGGCCATCAAGGGATCCAACATCTTCCGTTCGGTGTTCTTCATGCCGAACCTCATCGGTGGCATTATCCTGGGCTACATCTGGATGCTGCTGCTCAACGGCATTCTCGCTCACTGGGGCCGCGCGTTGACGTATAGCGCAACCTACGGCTTCTGGGGCTTGGTCATCTTGGTTTGCTGGCAGCAGATCGGCTATATGATGATTATCTACATCGCTGGTATGCAGTCGCTGCCGACCGACGTGCTCGAAGCGGCTTCCGTGGACGGCGCAAACGGCACCCAGACCATGTTCAAGATCATCATTCCGCTGATGATGCCGTCTATCACCGTATGCTCGTTCCTGTGCGTCACCAACGGCTTCAAGCTGTACGATCAGAACCTTGCATTGACCAACGGCGCTCCGTCGAACATGTCTGAAGGTCTGGCAATGAACATTACCCGCACGTTCTACGGCCGTATGGGCTGGGAAGGCGTCGGCCAAGCGAAGGCAGTGCTGTTCTTCATTCTGGTGGCCATCGTGGCGCTCATCCAGAACAAGCTCACCACGAGCAAGGAGGTGGAGGCATGAACTCCGGAGAAAAAGTCAAGCACGGCGCACTGTGGTCCGTACTGTTCGCGGTGGTTTCGCTGGCGTGGATCTTCCCGATCGTGCTGGTGATCATCAACTCTTTCAAGCAGAAGGCGTATATTTCTCGTAACGCGTTCTCCCTGCCGACCGGTAAGGCGTTCGTTGGACTTGAAAACTATACGCGTGGCCTCGATACCACGAACTTCTTCGCCAGTTTCGGCTGGACCCTGCTCATCACTGTCGGTTCCGTGGCGCTGATTCTGGTGTGCACTTCGATGTGCGCATGGTGGATCGTCCGCGTGAACAACTGGGCTGCAAAGCTGCTGTACACGTTGTTCCTGTTCAACATGATTGTACCGTTCCAGATGGTCATGTTCACCCTCTCCAAGCTGGCCGATATGCTCAAGCTCAACACCCCGTGGGGTCTGTGCTTCGTGTATCTGGGCTTCGGCGCTGGTCTGGCCGTGTTCATCTTCACCGGTGTGGTTAAGGGCATTCCGGAATCGCTGGAAGAATCCGCCATGATCGATGGTGCTTCCGTGCCGCGTATCTTCTTCCAGATCGTTGTGCCGATCATGAAGCCGTCCATTGTGTCCGTGGCTATTCTGCAGGCCATGTGGATCTGGAACGACTACCTGCTGCCGTACCTGACGCTCGACCTGGGCAAGTACAAGACCATTTCCGTGGCGGTGCAGTATCTGAAGGGCGGTTATGGTTCCGTGGATATGGGCGCCATGATGGCATGCCTGGTCATGGCCATCATCCCGATCATCATCTTCTACCTGATCTGCCAGAAGTACATCGTCAAGGGTGTTATGGCTGGAGGCGGTAAGGGCTGATCTTCGATCAGCCCTGAGGGAACAGCGCAGTGCGCTGTTCCCAGGCTCCAGCCCGAGCGGCTATGCCGCGAGGGTAACGTTGAGCCCGCGCGTAGCGCGGTCCTTAATTGCAGGGCCGAAGGCGGCGCGGTGAAGGGCTGATTTTCACCCAGAAAAATTTAAGGGACTGATGCGAATCAGTCCCTTTTTTCGTGCCTAATTACTTGCTGATGTACTTGCGGAAGACATGCTCGAGAATCGGCGAATGCAGCATCAGCATCGTGCCATACCCCAGTATGAGCAGCAGGAACAGGCCCTGCGGCATGTAAACCCAGCTGGCCACGAGCAGCGCCACGTACACCGCGTCGATCGCAACCAATGCCAACGTGTGGCCGATGTTGCTCACGCCGAACACAAAAGCGTTGCCAAGCGTGCGCCAGAACGAGTTCTCGAACCGCGCCTGCAACGCCCACACCCATTCGAAACCGATGAGCCACACAATCGTCAACGCGAATTTCGGAATGAGCAGCGGCGTGATCTGCAGCACGATCCACGAGTAGACGCACAGCGTGCCGGTCGTGCCGAAAATCAGCCAATAGCCGGTCGATTTCGCAAAATTCGAACGGAACGCCTTGAAATAATTGCGCGTCGCCGTGCCTTCGCCGGACAGCGTGCGACGGACGGCGTCGTGGCCGGCGGTCAGTGCCGCGCCGATCGTGATGATCGGAATGCTGGTGACGAGCATCAGAATGTTGATCCAGATCGCGTCGACGGCGTCGCTCAGGCCGCGCATAAAGCCGGAATCGGGGGAGAGGAACTTCATAATCGCCTTTCGTATGGCATCCGTATAGCAACGTATGCAAGTCGGATCTTCTTGCGATTCTACTCGACGCACGCCATCTTGCGATTGGCCGGTTTGCGCCGTGCGGTCGATCGTGTGGTCGGTCGGTTTGTGCGGCGCGTTCGGCTGTACGAACGGCGATGCGGCTGACCGGTTTGTGTGGCGCGGTCGGTCGTGCGGTCGGCGACACGATCTGATGGTTTGCGCAGCGCGAACGACGGCACGAACGATCGCACCGCCGGCCGGTCTGCGCAAACGGAAACGCGATTGCCCGCGCGCCCCCGCAGCAGACGCCCTGCAATGCTATCGTTGTCAGCGGTACAACGGTTGCAGGCACAGACGAAAGGGGCATAATGACCGCGAACAACATGCGTGACGATTGGTGGAAGCAAGCCGTCGTCTACCAGATCTACCCGCGCAGCTTCAAAGACGTGAACGGCGACGGGTTGGGAGACATCGCCGGCGTCACCGAGAAAATGGATTACCTGAAGAATCTCGGCATCGACGCGATCTGGCTGAGCCCGTTCTACCCGTCCGACCTGGCCGACGGCGGCTACGACGTGATCGACTACCGCAACGTGGACCCGCGCCTCGGCACCATGGCCGATTTCGACGCGATGGCCGCCGCCGCGCATGAAGCCGGCATCAAGGTGATCGTCGACATCGTGCCGAACCACACGTCCAACAAGCACAAGATGTTCATCGAGGCGCTCGCCGCCGGCCGAGGTTCGGCCGCACGCGACCGCTACATCTTCCGCGAAGGCCGCGGCGAGCACGGCGAGCTGCCGCCGAACGACTGGCAGTCGCTGTTCGGCGGCCCGGCGTGGCAGCAGGTCGATGACGGACAGTGGTACCTGCACATGTTCGCCAAGGAGCAGCCGGATCTGAATTGGAAGAATCCGGACGTGCACGAGGAATTCAAGAAAACGTTGAGATTCTGGTCCGACCACGGCACCGACGGCTTCCGCATCGACGTGGCGCACGGCTTGGCCAAGGACCTCGATTCCGTGCCGCTGGCCGACATGGATCCGGCCGCGGTGCAGCATGTGCTGCCGGCGGACGGCGCGTTCAGCCCGCTGTGGGACCGTCCGGAAGTGCACGACATCTACCGCGAATGGCGTCAGGTGTTCAACGAGTACAATCCGCCGCGTTTCGCCGTCGGCGAGGCGTGGGTGAAGGCCGAATCGCAGCATCTGTACGCGTCCACCGACGAGCTTGGCCAGGTGTTCAATTTCGAGTTCGCCGAAGCCAACTGGTTCGCCGACGAGTTCCGTACGGCCATTGCTGACGGCTTGCGCGCCGCCGAGGAAACGCACGGTTCCACCACGACGTGGGTTATGAACAACCACGATGTGCCGCGCAGTCCGTCGCGTTTCGGTCTGCCGCAGGTGAAGGACGCTCCGTACCACCAGCTGGCGCACGATTGGCTGTTGCGTGACGGAGAGACCTACCGCGAGAATCGTGAGCTCGGCACCCGTCGCGCCCGCGCAGCCGCGCTGATGGAACTGGGCCTGCCGGGTTCCGCCTACGTGTATCAGGGCGAGGAACTGGGCCTGTTCGAAGTGGCGAACATTCCGTGGGATCGTCTTGAGGATCCGACGCCGTTCAACACCCGTCGCAACTTCACCGACAAGGGTCGTGACGGCTGCCGTGCACCGATGCCGTGGAAGGCTGCCGATTGCGGCGAACCGGCTTCGTGGAGCCCGGACTTCATCACCGGCGGCACGTTCGGTTTCGGCCCGGAGCAGGGCGATTCCGCCGACGCGCACTTGCCGCAGCCGGCCTGGTTCAAGGATTTCGCGGCCGACGTCGAGGCCGATGACAACGGTTCCATGCTGCACTTGTACCGCAAGCTGTTGCAGTTGCGACAGACGGTGCTGACGGCAACCGGAGACACGTCCGCCGACCTGCTGGACATGGGCGATACGGTGGTCGCCTACTCGCGTCCGGCCACGGAAGGCCGTCGATTCCTGTCCGTCACCAATTTCGGCGACGAGCCGATCGCCCTGCCGGACGATGCGGTCGCCATCGCAAATTCCGTGCCGTTGACGGATGACGGCAAGCTGGATAGCGACGCCTCAGTCTGGCTGCTGCTGGGCTGATCGACCGCTGAACCTGGCCGCTCCCAAATCGCCTTGCGTATATGAAAAATTCCGGCCCTCCACAAGGAGGACCGGAATTTTGGTTTGTAAGGAAAGGGGAATGGTAAGTCTAAACGCTACTTCTCGCCGTTCATGATGGCGGCAAGCGATTGCACGCGCGGCAGATCGAACACCTCATCGGTGTGCACCACCTTGAGGTCCGGGCCTGCCAGCGGCACACGCCAGTTGGAGTATTCACTGGACGTGCCCGGCTGGTTCTGCGTGCGCGTCTCGCCCACGCCATCCACCAGCGCGGCCTGCAGCAGCACGGACGGCGACTTGAGTAGCATCTTGTGCATCGCCTCGACGATTTCCTGGATGTGGCCTTCCACATCGCCCGCCACTTCCGGCGTGATCAGGCCGGACTCCACGAGACGGTCCATCATCGCGTCGCGTTCGGCGGTGGCGGAAGCCTGGAACTCCTCGACCGGGCCGGACAGCAGGTGCAGCTGTTCGCGCAGCTTGACGTGCTCGAACTGCAGGTAGCCGGCGGTCGGCGGCAGGTCGTGCGTGGTGACGGAAGCCAGCGCGTACTTGCGGTACGTGGACGGATCGGCGTACGGGTCGCCGGCGTTGGGGGAGTCGTCCACGCGGGCGAACCATTCCACCATGCAGCCCAGCAGGCCGTGCTCGCCGAGTACCGTGCGTACGTAATCAGGCACGGTGCCCAGATCCTCGCCGACCACCAAACCGTTCACGCGGGACGCTTCAATGGTCAGGATCGCGATCATCGCCTCATAGTCGTACGTAACGTACGCGCCACCGCGCGCGCCTTCGCCCTGCGGAATCCACCACAGACGGAATAGGCCGAGTACATGGTCGATGCGCACCGCGCCCGCGTGCGAGAACATGTTGTGCACCATCTCGCGGTACACGCCATAACCAGTTTTGGCCAGATAATTCGGATTGAACGGCGGCTGGCCCCAATCCTGACCCTGCTGGTTGTAGAAGTCCGGTGGGCAGCCCACGGTTACGCTGCCTACTGCGAAACGTTCCGGATTCCACCACACGTCCGCGCCGAGCGAGTGCACGCCCACGGCCATATCCTGCATGAGGCCGAGTGCCATACCGCTGTCACGGGCGGCGTTCTGCGCGGCTGTCACCTGCTCGTCGGCGATCCACTGCAGCCAGCATTCGAAATCGACCATATCGGCGTGCTCGCGCATGAGCTCCACCACTTCAGGCGAATCGCGGTTCGTGTCCTTGAACCACGTGCCTTCCCACGGCGCGCCCCACACCTGGAACGCCACCGACCATGCGGCGAACGCGCGCAGATCCGGACCCGCGGCCTCCTTGAACGCGTCGAACGCGGCCTGACGCTCGACGGAACGCGGCACGTTGTACACAAGCTGCAGCGCCTGGCGCTTGTGCCACCAAGCGGAATTGATGTCGAGCGGCTCGATACTGTCGTTGGCTGGCGAGGCTTCCGCGTGCAGACGCGCCACTTCGGCCTGGTCCGCCTCGTTGAGTTCCGCATATTCAGCGATATCCTGCGGACGGATGTACGTCACATTGAGAAAACGACGCGATTCGGGAAGATACGGCGACGGCTCCAGCGGCGGCACCGGCGCGGTGGCGTGAATCGGGTTGATAAGCATGAAATCGGCATGCGATTTCGTTGCCGCGTCGGACAGCAGCAGCTTCAGATCGCCATAGTCGCCCACGCCCCAGGATTCAGCGGAACGGATGGAATACATCTGTGCCATCCAGCCCCAACGTTGCTTTTCCGCTACTGCTGGCGGCAGTTCGATGCGTGCCGGTGCGCAGATCAGCGCGGCTTCGGCGTGCAGCGGGCCGGCATCGACGGCCAGCGTGTGGTAGCCGGCGGGAATATCGTCCGGCAGCGTCAGTTGCAGCGAGCCGTCATCTGCGTTCGAGCCCGTCAGATACGCGGTCAGATCGCCCGCATATTCCGTGCCGTCTTCCAACGTCAGCTTCAGCGCCACGTCGTTTCCTTTCGCGCGGATTGGCGTGACGGCTTCCTTGCCGATGAACTTCACGACGGTCGGCTCAACAAGTGTGTCTGCGATGCGCTGCTGGGTCGCCGCATAGGAGGCGGTGATCGCTTCGTCGCTGGATGCGTCCACGCCGAGTGCGGCCAATACGGAGACGAGCACTTCGTCGCGGATTTCCACATAGGTGCCGAGCTGGTCGATATACGACGTGGAAATGCCATTGAGCTTGGCGAGCTGGATAAGAGGCCGTGCGATGCGTTCTGCGCTTTCGGTCTGCTGGGTCTGTGTCATAGGTCCCTTCTTTCCGCGCCGTTTGTGACGGCTGACATGCTACATTGCTTGCGATTGCCGCAGCTTCGATGCTGGTGGCATTCGCACCAAAGATAACTATATCACGGTATGATATCGTTTTCAAAGCGTGTTTTGCGGTAAGAGAGTGTTGCTATATTGCGATTTTGCTCTAATTTCAGGAATATAGATAACCGGAATTGTTTTTCCATATTGACTATCGTTTGCAATACGAAGGCGCAGCGCTCCGCATTGCAAACGATTATTCCAACGGGGCATTGCTCGTCTGCTACTCGGCTTCGAGAATTGCAAAGCTTTGCAGACCTAGACGCAGCGAAGTGCCGCTAATTTCGTTTTCGCCGATGCTGAAAATCGTCCGATAACTACCATCTGGTAACTGCAAAGCTTTGCAATCGCGGCTTGGATTGACGGCTATGATCAGCTTCTGCAGGTGGGTGGAACGCTCGAAAACGAACACTCTATCGCGTTCGATTGCATGGAACGTAGCCCCCGACCGCAAGGCGTCGCATTCCCCCTTGACGTGGAGTATGGAGCGCACCGTATGCCACAGTGATTCGGCGTCGGCCTGCTGTGCGGCGACGGTCGGGGCGTCGGCGGACGGGTCGGCGGGCAGGTAGCTGCCACCGGTCACATCGCCAGCCCGAGTGTCCGATTCTGCAGAATCGGACACGTGAAGTGCTCCGGATGCGTCGTTCGCACCCCACTGCATCGGTGTGCGCGAACCGGTGCGCACGTAGCCGCCTTCTTTGCCGGGCAGTGCGCGGTATCGCATGCCGATTTCGTCGCCGTAATACAGGAACGGCACGCCCGGCATCGCGAACAGCGTGCAGTATGCCAGGGCGATTTCGCGCTGCGACAGTCGCGGCGCCACGCGTGCGGTGTCGTGGTTGCAGGTGATGAAATTAAAATTTCCGTCGGCCGTTTCCGCTTCGCGCAGACGCGGCTCGTACTCGTCCAGGAATTCGCTGATCGGCGTGCCGGAATCGGCGTTGAAATAGCTCTTGTCGCCCTTGCGGCTCAACGGGTCGTCCACGTTGCGCAACAGCATGTTGTAGCCGTTGGGAACGCCGTCCCAACGCCAATCGAGATAGAAATCCATGTCGAAGCCGGCGGCCATCGACTCCTCTGGCCGTCCCCATTCCGAAACGAACGCGGCTTCGGGGAAGGCCGGGCGGATCCGGGCGAACATGTACTGCCAGGTGCGGATGGTGTAAGGCTTGCCCTCATCGTCCTTTTTGACGAGGCTGTCGGCCATATCCACGCGGAAGCCGTCTGCGCCACGGGAAAGCCAGAACCGCATGACGTCCACCATCGCGTCGCAAGTGGCCTTCGCGTCCGGACCAAGGGCTGGCTTCTGCCAGCTACGTTCGGGGTGCGCGAAACCGTAGTTGAGCGCCGGCTGGCATTTGAAGAAGTTCAAGATGTAGGTACCGTTGCGGGGCGATTCGCCGCCGATGAATGGCAGTCCGTCGCCACCGGAGATCCATGAGTCTGTCCAGATGTAGCGGTCGGAATAATTGTTTCGCTCGACCTTGCAACTGCGGTGGAACCACTCGTGTTCCTCGCTGGTGTGGCCTGGCACGAGATCGAGGATCACGTGCATGTCGCGCCGGTGGGCGGCGTCGAACAACGCAATGAGATCGTCGTTGGTGCCGTAGCGTGATGCCACCTTTTTGTAGTCGCGCACGTCGTAGCCGGCGTCTTTGAATGGCGAGTCGAAACAGGGATTGAGCCAGATCGCGTTGCATCCGAGATCCTTGATGTAGTCCAGTTTTAAAGTGATTCCGGGGATGTCTCCGATGCCGTCGCCATTGGAGTCGACGAAGGACTGTGGATAGATTTCATAAAAAATTGCGTCGGCAAGCCATTTGGGGTGGGGGTGTTTCGCGGGGGGAAGCATGAGGGTGTGTCTCCTTGATATTTCGCGGTTTGCGGTGTTTCTTTGAAACAATCATAACGCTGAATTGCAAACGTTGGCAGAAACGTGCTACACTAACAATCACTGATACATTTTTGGTGGCCCCAGTGTTGTTGGTAATCATCCAAGAACGATGATGTGAACGTATGCAGGGTTTTGGTCCGTACCATTTAACCGGAGATGTTGAGGAACACAAGGTTATGTGAGGAAAGGAAGATCAATGAAGATCGATTGGAAGAAGGCAATCGGACTTACTGCTGCCGTTTCTATGCTGGTTCCGCTCGCTGCGTGCGGTGGCTCCTCCGACGGTGGCGATAAGAACGCTTCCGGCTCCACCGAGGCCGTCACGCTGAGCGTGTGGGCCCCGCAGGAAGACCAGGCCAAGGACACCAACTGGCTGGGCAAGGTCGAAGAGAACTTCGCCAAGGCGCATCCGGAATACAATATCACGTGGAAGAATGACGTGGTCTCCGAAGGCGATGCTTCCAAGCAGGTCAGCACTGATCCGTCCGCGGCGGCCGATGTCTATATGTTCGCTTCCGATCAGTTGGGTGTTCTAATGGACGCCAAGGCCATTGGCCAGCTGGGCACCGACGCTGAGAAGCAGGTGAAGGAACAGAACGGCGACCTCGAAGTCAACTCCGTCACCGGCACCGATGGCAAGCTCTATGGCGTGCCGTACACCGACAACACGTGGTTCATGTACTACAACAAGTCCAAGATCACCGAGGATGAGGCCAAGGACTTCGATACCATCCTTTCCAAGGCCAAGGTCGCGTTCTCCCTGCAGAATTCTTGGTACATCAACGGCTTCTATGATGGCCTGAGCCTGTTCGGCGAGAAGGGCAATGATGCTGACGCAGGCATGGTCTTCCCGAAGGACGGCGCCGATATCACCTCTTATCTGGTTGATGTGGTCGCCAACCCGAACTTCTCCAACGACGATGGCGCTTCCGGCCTCGCAGCCATCAAGGATGGCTCCGCCGACGTGCTGTTCTCCGGTACCTGGTCCGCTAAGGACGTGAAGGAGGCCCTGGGTGACAACTACGCCGCCACCTCTCTGCCGACCTTCACCGTGAACGGCCAGAAGAAGCAGATGAAGTCCTTCGCCGCCACCAAGGCCGCTGCTTACAACCCGAACGCCAAGAACCCGAAGGCCGCCGCTCAGTTCGCGGCTTACCTCGGCTCCACCGAAGCTCAGAAGCTGCACTACGAGATGCGCGCCATCCCGCCGACCGACAAGTCCCTGTCTGATCTGACCACCGACGACGTCGCAGCCAAGGCCCAGGCCGACACCATGGCCAACACCGCCCTCCTGCAGTCCGGTCTGTCTGGCATGAACGATTGGTGGACTCCGGCCGAAACCTTCGGCAAGGCCCTGGTCAACAAGGAAATCACCAAGGACAACGCTGCCGCCAAGTACCAGGATTGGGTCAAGCAGGCCGGTGGCAAGATCGCTGAGTGAAATCAGTAATTCTAAAAATCCAATAACTGAAGAATGCAGGTGGTTGGCACTGCCAAATCCCCCCAGCCATCCTGCAGCTTTGAGAGACGCTTCGAGTCGCGGTGTCTCTCTCCACTTTGCATAGTGGCTCACTCCTCCTCCGAGCTTTGCATTCCCGGGCAAGGTTTTTAAATTCTCCTTCCCCTTGTCCGGGAGCAAAGCTTTTTTTATCTTTCAATATCCATATGAGAGGGCAGTCGAAATGACAGCAACAACTCTTTCCCCGCGGGAGATGAAGCGCCTTCGGAAGCAGGGTGCTGATTATGTTTCTCCGTCGCCTTACACGGTAAGGGCGGCGTTCCGGCGTGGTGACCTGTTCACTAAGCTTTCCGCAGTGGTGTTTGGTCTTGGCGATATCGTGCGCAAGCAGTATGTCAAGGGCATTGCCATGCTGGCGCTGGAAATCGCATACTTCGTGTTCATGGCAATCAATGGTGTGGACTATCTTTCCAAGTTGCCGACCTTGGGCACCAATGCAGGCGGCAAGAAGCTGGTCGACGGCTTCTGGGTCTACACCGAACCTGACCGTTCCGTGGTCATCCTGTTGTACGGTGTCGCCACTCTGGTTATCACCGCTGCCTTCATCGGCCTGTGGGTCATGTCCGTGCGCTCTGCATACAAGTCCCAGGTGCTGCTCGAGGAGAACGGCAAGGCTCCGAGCTTCATGGACGATGTCCGCGAGCTGCTCGATGCCAAGGCTCACGTCCTGCTGATGTTCCTGCCCACGCTGGGCATTGCCGTGTTCACTGTGCTTCCGTTGATCTTCATGATTTCCATGGCATTCACCAGCTATGACCACAAGCACCTCGTGCTGTTCCACTGGGTCGGCTTTGAGAACTTCGCCAAGGTCTTCTCCAACAGCGGCGGCACCGTTAACGCCGCACTGTTCGGACGCGTGCTGGTGTGGACCTTGGTCTGGGCCTTCTTCGCCACCTTCCTGAACTTCTTCTTCGGCATGTTCGTGGCCATGATCATCAACCGCAAGACCACCCATTTCAAGGGTTTCTGGCGTGCCTGCTTCTCCATGTCCATCGCCGTTCCGCAGTTCGTGTCCCTGCTGGTCATGCACACCATGCTCCAGCCGCAGGGTGCGGTGAACCGCATGCTGCAGACGTGGGGTTGGATTGACGGCCCGCTGCCGTTCTTCACCGACGCCACTTGGGCCCGTGTCACCGTAATCGTCATCAACCTGTGGGTCGGTATTCCGTACACCATCATGCAGATCACTGGTATTCTGCAGAACATTCCGGCCGATCAGTATGAGGCGGCGAAGATCGACGGTGCCAACTGGTGGCAGATCTTTACTAAGATCACCATGCCGTACATTATCTTCGTGCTCACCCCGTATCTGATCACCACCTTCACGGGCAATGTGAACAACTTCAACGTCATTTACCTGCTGTCCGGCGGCGATCCTACGCCATTGGGCGATTCCGCAGGCTCCACTGATTTGCTTATCACCTGGCTGTACAAGCTGACCGTGGACAAGCAGGATTACAATCTCGGTGCCGTGATCGGCATCATGACCTTCGTCGTGTTGGCCATCGTTTCGCTGATCACCTACCGCAATTCCGGCTCCTATAAGAATGAGGAGGCATTCCGATGAGCAACAAGCATTCCGCAACCAAAGTGGAAAGCCACGGCCTTCTGCACGACCAGAAGATCCGCCGTATCACCGGCGACGTGTTCGCCCACTTGTTCCTGGCCATTCTGGCCGTCATCTGGCTCGTCCCAATCGTATGGGTGTTCGCGGAGTCGTTCAATAAGAACACCGCCCCGTACACCAGCTCCTTCTTCCCGAAGGAGTGGACTCTGGACAACTATAGGGTGCTGTTCACCGACCGCAACGTGTTGGACTTCCCGAAGATGTTCGGCACCACGTTCATCATCGCCTGCTTCACCTGTGCGATTTCTCTGATCTTCGTGCTCTCCGTGGCATACTGCATGAGCCGTATGCGTTTCCGTGTGCGCAAGACTTTCATGAACGTTGTGCTGATTCTTGGCATGTTCCCGGGTATCATGGCCGTCACCGCCATCTACTTCATCTTGAAGGCCTTGGGCCTGTCAAGCGGCACCATGACTACCGTGGCGTTGATTCTCGTGTACTCCGCCGGTTCCGGCGCTGGCTTCTACGTGATGAAGGGCTATATGGACACCATTCCGACCTCGCTGGACGAAGCCGCCCTGCTCGACGGTTGCACCCGTTTCCAGGTGTTCCATAAGATCATCATCCCGATCTGCAAGCCCATGATCGTCTACCAGGCCATCATCGGCTTCCTGACCCCGTGGCTCGACTTTGTCATGGCCAAGGTGATCTGCCGTACGCAATCCAACTACACCGTGGCATTGGGCCTGTGGCTCATGCTGCAGAAGGAATATATCCAGAACTGGTTTGCCCGCTTCGCCGCGGCCGCGGTCGTGATCTCCGTTCCGATCGCCATCCTGTTCATTGTGATGCAGCGCTTCTATCAGGAGTCCATGTCGGGCTCCGTGAAGGGCTAAAGAAAGGCAAAGGATATGACGCTCGTAGACAGCTTCGCACAGCCGAACACGAGCGTCGCCGAACCGTTCCCGCTGTGTCTGGAACGGCCGCTGGGTGCCGTTGTTACTGAAACCGGCACCCAGTTCGCTCTCTGGGCTCCTTCCGCACAGAAGGTGACCCTGAGACTGTTCTCGCGTGGCTCCATGGGGGAAAGCGGCGACGCTCTGATTGGACAGTACACGATGCGTCCGGAATCCGATGGTTCCTGGACGTACGATTTCGCCGACAACATGCACGGCGTGTATTACGACTTTTTGATCGAACGCGATTGCGGTTCCGTCGACCGCATCGCCGACCCGTGGGCGCGCGGGGCCGGTGTGAACGGCCGGCGCAGCATGGTCGTGGACTTCAGCCGCACCAATCCGGATGGTTGGTACCGCGACCATATGCCGGACGTGCCGCTTGCGCAGACGGTGGTCTGGGAAACCCATGTGGGCGATTTCAGCAATGATCCCGCCGGCGGTTTCCCCGAATCGCATCGGGGCAAGTATCTGGCGTTCACCGACGACGGTACGTCTCTGGACGGGCATCCTGACTTTCCCACGGGCATCGCATATCTCAAGAAACTTGGCGTCACCGCGGTGCAGCTCATGCCGATTTACGATTTCGGTTCCGTGGACGAAGAGACCTGCGATCGCTACAACTGGGGGTACGATCCGGTCAATTACAACGTGCCGGAAGGCTCGTATTCCACCAATCCGTTCGACGGGTCGGTGCGCATCCGCGAAGTGAAGCAGATGGTGCAGGCGCTGCACAACGCCGGCATCAAAGTGATCATGGACGTGGTCTACAACCACATGTTCTCGCCCGATAATTGGTTTGAGCGGTCGGTGCCGGACTATTTCCTGCGCCGTAAGCCCAACGGCGCGCTGGCCAACGGATCCGGCTGCGGCTGCGATATGGCCACCGAACGCAAGATGTTCCGCCGGTTCATCGTGGAATCCGTGACGTTCTGGGCGCGCGAATACCACATGGACGGCTTCCGTTTCGACCTGATGGGTCTGATCGACGTGGACACCATGAATGCCGTGCGTGCTGCTCTGGATGAGATTCCCGGCCGTGGACGCGACATTCTCATGTACGGCGAACCGTGGTCCGCGGGCGCCACCGCGCCGCTGCCCAGCGACACCGTGCTGGCTGACAAGTCAGGCCTGTCGAAGCTTGACAGTCGCATCGGCCACTTCTGCGACACCACGCGAGACACCATCAAGGGCCATGTGTTCTTCTCGGACCGCCCGGGTTATGTGAACGGTGGCATGCACGAGAACGTAGCGGCTGCGCGTGAGGCCGTGGACGCGTGGCGTCGCGGCAAACATTCGGAAGGAGTGGCAGGCCAGGTCATTCAATACGTGTCCGCGCACGACGACCTCACGCTGTGGGACAAGTTGTGCGCGAGCTTTGCGGCTGGTTCGTTGGGCAGCACCGTGGCCGAAGGCGTTAACGAAAACACCGTGGATGTGCCAAAAGTCATGTATGACGCCGATTTCTCGGCGGAAGGGCTGGCCGGTGTCGGTCCGCAGATTGCGGCCGCGCTGACCGACGTGATGGACGCCAACAAGCTGGCTGTGGGTATCACGCTTACCTCCGCTGGCATCCCGTTCATGCTGTCCGGCGAGGAGTTCGCACGTACCAAATTCGGCAGCTCTGATTCTTACGATTCCGCCAAAGAGCTTAACTGGCTCGATTGGAACCGTGCATGGCAGAAGCGCGATTTGATTGAGTATTACGCGAAGTTGATTGCATTGCGCAAGTCTGATCCACAGTGGTTCGACGGCAATCGCAATATCGTCGATACGGAAGGCGACGAACTCGTGTTCCGCGTCGGCGATTATCTGATGGCCGCCAATCCAGGCAGACACGTCGGCGTTATTGACGTGGCCGTAACGGGTTTGGAACCGATTGGCGGAATACGGAGATACTGGTGTGGTCTCGGCTCGTCCGTCAGTCCGGTGGAAGGCAATGTGAGCGCAGGTGATGGCGATTATTTGATTGTTCCACCGCATACGTTTGCAATCTGGCGGTTGCAGTAATACTCTCAGTAGGGAAGCTACAAAACGGCGACCGCAAAGCTGCGGTTGCCGTAACAGATACGGCAATGGGGCCGGAAAACCAGAAAGGATACGAGAAGTGGGAGCCGGAGCTCATAATCCACGATATGAGGTGGTATTTTTCGACCTCTACGGGACGTTGATCGACATTCGTACAGACGAACAGAGCGAAACCGCCTGGCAGGCGCTATATGACTGCGTTTGCGAACTGGGTGCCGACTACGAATCGGTCGACGAAATGCGCGAACGCTTCGAAAAACTTGAGGCCCGCGAAATGGTCCATCAAGCCGATCGTGCAATCGTCCGTAACGGATGGGATGAATTCGATATCCTGCCGGTCTACCGGTCGCTGCTGATGAACCGTAGTGAGGAGGCTGAAAAGAAACTGGCACTGCCGCAAGCCGCGCTGAAAGCCGCATGGGCGTTCCGGCAGGGCAGCACCAGCATGATCCGCCTGTATCCGGGCGCACTCGACATGATCGAAGCATTGCAGGAGGCCGGCGTCGTCGTGGCGCTGCTAAGCAACGCACAAGCCTGCTATACTCGCCCCGAACTGGAAATGACCGGCTTGGCGAACGTACTGGACGACGTGATTATCTCCAGCGAAGAGAAAATCCGCAAGCCTGCCCGCGACTTGTACATGTTGGCTCTCGACCGCGAGTTCGTAATCGCAAAAAACGCGCTCATGGTGGGCAACGATGAAGCAAACGATATTATCGGAGCCAATTCCGCCGGTCTCGACGCAGCATACTTCCGTACGGAAATTTCGCCGATGAGCGACCCGCCCAAGTCGGAGCATGCGGTATGTTCGTTTACCGGTGCCGACTACGACGGTCTGCTGAAATTCGTGCTGAACGCGTGAAACGCGCGTAGGTTGCGTCTTGGGCGTACTGGGCGTCTTGGGCGCACGAAAGGCCGTATGCGGAACTGAGGAGGACATATGGAAAGCTATGTCGATCAGGGTGCTGGAGCTGATTCGATTGAACAGATCGGATTCGGCGGCGCTCGCCGTACCAAGAAGAAGCACCGCGGACTGACGGTGTTCCAGCTCAAGGTCATCGGCGCTGTGGCGTTGGCTCTGTCAGCTGGTAGCACCACCATTGTGCCGCTGTTTTTCGGTTCCGACGTCAATAATATGACGTCGCTGACGGCGATGGTCTTAAGCGAGGTCGTATCTTGGTTTGCTATTCCGATTTACGCGTGGCTGCTGGTGCAGGGTTTCCGTGAAACACATAGTCGCGTCGCGTACGGCCTGCAGCTGTTCATCCTCGCCGTGGTGTGTGAGGTGCCGTACGACCTCTGCACGTCGCATAAGGCTTTCGATTTTGGCTCGCAGAACCCTGTTTTCGGTCTGTTCATCGCGTTCGTTGTGCTTGCCGTGTTGGATTGGGTGGCGGCGCGCTACCAGAAGTCAATGAAGATTGTGCTGTCGGTCGGTCTGGTGTTGATCGGACTGTTGTGGGATCTGCTGCTGCGCGTCGGCCTGCGCCAGCATATGATGAGCGTCGGCTCGGTGACGCTTGGTTTCGTGCTGATTTTCACGTTGATGCGCCAGCATGAGAATTCGATGATGTTCACTGCCGGCCTGTTTGGCGCGGTGATGATGATTATGCCTGGCATTGGCGTTGCATTCGTGCATTATTACAACGGCGAGTTGGGTTATAAGCGGCAGTGGACGAAGTGGGCTTTTTACGCGGCTTATCCAGTTATTTTGATATTTTGTGCTATTGGTGCAACATTAGCGTGATTTTTGACAACGTTCGCAGTATAATAGTAGCAATATGGGAGAGCATTGCCGCTCGGGCAAGTGTTTCCAAGGCTGGGAACGTTTGTGATTATGATGCAGAAACCGCAAAGGGGTTGAGAGATGGATAGAGCAGGCATTCGCGAGGTGGCCAAGGCCGCGGGTGTGTCGATTTCCACGGTGTCGCGCGCGTTCACGCGTCCGGAACTGGTGTCCGAACGTACACGTCGCAAGGTGCTGGAAACTGCCGACAAGCTTGATTTCAACATCTCCCGTTCCGCCACGTCGCTGAAATCCGGCCAATCGTACCGTGTGGCGATGCTGATGAATGAAGAGATCACTAGCTGGTTCAATACGGAAGTGTTCGCTGGAATCGAATCCGTCATGCATAATGCCGGGTATGACGTATCGCTGTTCCAGCATGTCGACACCGCCGAAAATCGCAAGGAATTCTTCACGAATTTGCCCGTCCGCCGCAACGTGGACGCCGTATTCGTAACGTCGTTCGGCGTGGATCCGAAGGAAATCCAGCAGCTCAAACGCATCCACGTGCCGATCATCGGCATCAATACGCCGACGCAAAGCGGCTTCGACGCCACCATCTCCATCGACGATGAGGACGGCATGTTCACCGCCGCCCAGCATCTGATCAATCTGGGGCACAAGAATATCGTGTACGTGTGCTCCGATGCGGTCGATTCCATTAATTCCTCCATCGATGCGCGAGGACAGGGCTTCATCCGCGCCTGCAAGACGATGGGGGCCTCCCATGACTTCAAGTGGCGCGTCGTCTCTGTGCCGCGTGGCAAGACCTTCGCCGACTCGGCGTTGACCGCGCTGCTTGCGTTGGACGAGTTCCCGGACGCGATCTGCTGCCAGATGGATATGATGGCGATTCCGCTGGTGTTGCGTTTGGAACGTTACGGCCACCACACGCCGAGTGACTATTCGATTATCGGCTTCGACGATTCGCCGTACGCCGACACTGTGAACCTGACCACCATGCGCCAGGATCCGTATGCGATGGGTCGCGCGGCCGCACAAAAGGCCATGAAGCTTATCGAAGGCAAGCCGCTTGAGAACGCGCATGAGATTGTGCGCGCCCAGCTCGTACTACGCGGCACCGATTCCGTGTACGGCACTGGCCGCTGAGAGCCGAGTCTCATTGTCCTTCTGCAGCCCGTCAATGCCGACGGGCTGATTGTGATGGCCCGGGGTGGATTGGTAGGGGATACCCCCACTGTAGTCACGGTGTGTGGCATACGTTTTCAGGAAAAAATGAAACAATTTGCAGTGATGTGTTTCATGACACGCCAATCGGGGGCTGATGAATGATGAATTTCATTCAATGATCAGCATGTGTTTTTGATTTTGCAATCGTTGACAAACCTTTGAATATCAGGCTTTAAAGCGTTGTCCCCGTGAGAGGGGACGAAAAAACGTATCGAGGGAGGGGGTGTGGGTTCTTTCTGTTTCATTTTGTTTTCATAACTGCAAAGGTTATCATAGTAAACCGTAGGTCAGAGAAAAAGGGAAAACAGAGGTTTCCGGCTGTGTTGCCGGAGATGGGAACAGCGTAGAAGCTATACGTAAAACAGAAGTGATAACGGCATTATGCAAAGGATATCAACCCTCGAGTTGAGGGGCTCAGAAGGGTGAACACTTTGCGGATAGGGGACAAGATGAGGCAATGGCGTAATGGTGCCGGCAACGCACCACGACACTATGCAGGAACGCGATCGGCATCCGGTTGCGCGCTTTCGCGTACCCGCTCGCTGACCGCCGCCGCCATAGCGGTAGCCATGATGGCCACCGTAGCAGTAACTTCCCTCCTCCCCGCCTACAATGCCAAAGCTGACGAAAGTCACAATGACGGCGCAATCTGCACGCCTACCAGCATTTCCCTCGGCACCGATACAGGTAGCGGAACTGTGGATTCCGGAATCGCCACATATGTTGGCGGTGATATGTATGTAGGCCGGAAAGCCTCATCCGGCAATATGAATAACGTCAATGGGCCGTTCGGTTCATACGCTGCCGAGGCCGAAGGTCTGACCGCTGTGAACGGCAAGTTGCTTATGCATCCGCTTAAGGGGCTATGGACTTCGTATTACACGGATAAAGATGGCGCGAAGAATGGTTATGTAAAAGACTACAAAGGCTTCCGTTTTGGCATTGTGGGCTTTGGCGGTCAGTATCGTCCGGCAACAGGTTCCTCCACGCTTGAGGTGAGAGGTAATAGCTCCGATAACGACATCAGTTGGGTCGGCGGTGCGCAGGCTTGGGGTAATGCCGGATGGGTCGGCCAGACCAAGACTTCGGAGCCAAGTTATACGGCTAACATTGCTGGCGCTTCAACCAACGTGTACGGCGGTTCGTCCAATGGCATTCTCGGTGCGTCTGACGGCTCGCAAAATACCAATAAGAATAAGTACGACCAGCGCAATTCTGTTTACGTGCCGAGCGATACAAGCGGTACTGTCAACTGGAATCAGAACGATGATCAGATTGGCTCTACTGGCGAAACTTTTGATGGTTTCGGCTCGTATATCAAGACGTTGTCGGACAATCTGAGCAATCTCAGCAAGCAGCAGTCAGATAGCGTCTACGTGACTAATGCTAAGACAACTTACAGCGACGAGAACTACACCAATTTGGTACGCACCAAATTTGATGGCACGTATTCTTTCACCATTAACAGCGGACACGAGAAGATCATTGAATTCGTGGGCAACGGTACGTCCTCCATGCAGGTGTTCAATCTGCCGGCATCCACACTGAATGATTCTTCTTCTTCGTATTCTGGTGTCAGCTTCTCGTTCAAGAACATTCCGGACACTTCTTCCGTGGTCATTAATGTGACCGGTGAGAATGTGGACTTCCACAATGGTTGGCGCTTCTGGTGGACGGATACGAACGGCACGACCAGTGAACTGGGCGGTTCCTATATGAAGGCTGCCTATGCCAAGCGCGCTCAGCAGATCATGTGGAACTTCGCGGATGCGAGCAACGTGGTCATCCGAGGTGGTCAGGGTAGCGGCACTACTACGCGTACAGGAGTGAATTCCGCGGCGGAAAGCAACGATGACGTGTGGGCCGGCACGTTCAATATGGAAACCAAGGATGATCCGGCCGCGGGTATGCTCGGCAGCATCTTGGTACCGAACGGTAGCTTTGAATCGCATGTGAGTACCAACGGCCGCGTATGGGTCGGTGGATCGTTCGCCATGTACAACCCTGATGCGGTGGGCAACACCAATAACGGTACGTTCTACCCGTTCATAAACTATGAACGAAGCCATTCCGCTTCGGCTCTGGATATGGACCAGGAACGCCATAACCTGCCGTGGAACGGCTCGTACTCCACGCAGTGCGCGGCTATCGCTTGGGATAAGGTCGATGCTTCCACCCAGGCAGCATTGGGCGGCACGACCTGGACGGTGTACGCTTCGAAGAGCGATGCACAGAACCAAAGTAACGCGCTTAAGACAGTTACGGATAACGCGTATGGTGACGATGACTCCAATAACGGCTCGTTCAGCATCGGCGGTTTGAATCCGAACGCCATCTACTACATCCGTGAGGTTTCCGCCAATAACACGGCCTACGCCACGAACACCAACATCTACGCCATCACAGCTGGTGGTGAGGGGTCTACGGCTCGCGTTGTCACGAATGTTTACGACTCAGAAGGCAATGAGATAACCGACTCCAACAAGAAGCTGCTTCCGAGCGCGGGTGACAATTCGATTAACGCTAAGAGGAGCGGCACGTCCATCGAGTGGTCAAAGGTTGATGGCACGGATACCGAGACACTGCTTGGCGGCTCTGCGTGGACGCTCTCCAAAATGAATGGCAATACTGCTGAGCAGTCTTGGAACATTACTGACGACCAGTCCGGTACAGAGGTCAAAAACATTACGATTGCGGATGCAGACGGTAATACCGTTACGTCCGCGTCATTTACCGATACCACCCCGCAGCAGTTCACTGCAACCGCTTATGACCAGAATGGTCAGGAGATCAGTGGCGCCAAATTGAAGTGGTCGTCCGGCGATGCCACCGTTGCTTCGGTCAGTGAGACAGGCATCGTCACTCCGACCGGCGACGGTACGACGGCAATTACCGTGAAGTCGGCTGATGGTAATGCCACCGCATCGTTCACCGTCAATGTTTCCGGCGTAGAGGCTTCCGTCTCGATTAGCGGCTATACCAATGGTCAGGAAATCAGTCTTGAGAAGGGCAAGACCCTCAAGCTGACTGCTTCCGTGGCTCCTGAAGGCAACAAGGTTGAATGGTCCACCTCCAGCGCGGGTGACGTCTCGCTGAGCGCCTCTACTGGCACATTCGTCACGTTGACCGCGAACCGTGTGACCTCAAGCCCCGTTACCATCACGGCCACGGAGACTCACGACAAGACGTTCACCCTGAGGGTGACCGTGACCGCCAAGCAGTACCTCACGCTCTACTTCCAAGCACAGAACAACTGGCCAGCGAATAATGTCAAGGTGCATTACCGGACCACGAACGACGCTGTTTGGACGGATATCAACATGACGCAAATGGATGGCTCCTGCAACAGTTATGCATATGCGAACATTCCGTTGACGGGTAGCAATGCGATTGACTCGACCAGCCAGTTCGGATTCGAGTACATCAATGGAAACGGTTGGTATGGGGCTAGCGGGTCGTCTGACAGCGTTCCAAAGGAAGGCAACAACTTCAAGTTCACCAACGGTAGTGAACTTCCCGATGTTGTGGTGATTTCCGCCGGACCGTCGTATTCGAACAAGGCTCCTTCGGGCTGTGCTGTCACCTCTACTGCCGCGTATAGTAGCCGTCGCGTTACCTCCCGTAGTGGTGAGCATCGTGCGGTTTCGGCTGTGCTGCGCGCTCAGGGTAGTGTGCTGAACGCGGCGAACGAGACTGTCTCCACCAAGGTGGATGAGGACACGGCTGCTGGCAAGTTCAAGGTTTCCGACCTTGCGAATGGCACGTACCAGCTGAAGGAGAAGGCCGCGCCGAACGGTTACGAAGTGTCCGATACGGTGTACACGATCACCATCGCCAACGGAACCGCTACTTGGAGCTCGGCGTTTGGCGCAGATAACACTGGCAACAAGATCGCGAACACTCGTAAGACTGGTAGCGTGACGTGGACCAAGGTGTCTTCGGACTCCAACAATGCCAATCCGCTTCCCGGCTCCCAGTGGACCCTCAAGCAGACGAAGACCTTCTCTTGGGAGAATGGCGTGGCCAAGTACATCGATGCGGATGCCACGCTTGGCACTGTCACCGACTGCGTGAACGACGAGAACAACGTCGCCGATTGCTCCACCCAGACCGGTGAATATGTTGATTTGGATGGTGCCTCCGGCAAATTCAAGATCAGCGGCTTGGTCTGGGGTGAGTACCAGATCATCGAATCCAAGGCTCCTGACGGATACGATCTCGACACCACCCCGCATACGTTCCGCATCGGTCCGCTGGAAGGCGGCACCATTACCGGCGATTGGTATGCGAACACCAACTTCGAAACTGATGGCAAATCTTCTTATAGCGATGCTTCGCTCACCGTCAACGGCGGCAACGTCGAAAACAAGCCGGGAGTGATTCTGCCGGGGACTGGTGGAGCTGGCGATTATTGGATTTACGCGGCGGCTTTGGTGGCTGCGTTGATAGGTGTTGTTGCGGCTGGAATGGCCCTCAAGGTCAGGAGGCGGCAATGATGAACTCGTCTAGGGGAAGGGGGCTGGACCGTAGCGTAGCGACCCCAATGCCCACTAGGCAATAACTGAACACACATAACTGAAGATTCAAGATTTCAAACAAGAAAGAAAGGGAGAACAATGAATAAGGTTCTCAAAGGCCTCGTCGCTGTGGCAGCCACCGCGGCAATGGCCGTCGCCGGTTTCGCCGGCGCCTCCACCGCTATGGCAGTAGATGGAAATACCGTTAATGTGACGGTTCCAGGTGCCGACTCGAATCTGAACGGTCACGCTTACACCGCATACCAGATTCTTTCTGGTACTCAGGCCACGTCCGGTGGCGCGCTTGGCGATGCTGCATGGGGTTCTGGTATTAATGACGCTGCCTTCCTGGAAGCGTTGAAGGCTGATATTACTATCGGCGAATATTTCATGAATGTGACCGACGCCAAGGGTTTCGCGGAGGCGCTTAGCAACACCGCCAACTTCCCGCACGACGGTGCTAATACTCGTCTCGTTGCCAAGATTGCCATGAAGAACACGAAGGGCGCCGGCACCGCTCTTGCTGCTGGCAGCAGCACTCAACTGGACAAGGGCTATTACCTGATTGTCGATTCCACTACCGATGGACAGACCGTGTACAACCCGGCTGTGCTCGCCATCACCAGCAACATCGAAATTGAGGACAAGACTGACGTTCCGACTCTTGAGAAGAAGGTCCAGGAGAACAAGAAGGATACCACTGACGATACCGCTTATGGCTCCAAGTTCAACGATGTGGCCGACTACAACATCGGCGACGAAGTTCCGTTCCACCTGATCGGTTCTGTGCCGGACATGAGCCAGTACGAGACCTACACCTACAAGTTCACCGATACCTTCGATAAGGGCTTCGACGCGGTGAATACCAATAATGTCAAGGTCTATCTGTCCAACGATAAGAAGCTTGATCTTGAAGGCGAAAGCCCGGATACAGATATCACTTCGTACTTCTCCGGTACAAACGGCAGCATCCAGTACACCGCTGCTACTGAGGCACAGGGGGAGGCTGCGGGAACCAAGGCAACTCTGACGGTCTCTACCAAGGACTTGAAGAAGGCAGCCACCTACAGCAAGAGACAGCCACAGTATGTGATTGTGTCCTACACCGCCAAGCTGAACGCAAAAGCTGAGATCGGTCTGCCGGGCAATGTGAATGAGGCCTACCTTACTTACTCCAACAAGCCTGATCAGTCCGGCACTGGTAACAACAACACCAACGACACTCCTCACGATAAGGTCATCGTCTTCACCTACGGTCTCGACGTCACCAAGGTTGATTCCAAGGATGGCAACACGAAGCTGAATGACGCCGAGTTCAAGCTGAAGAATTCCGATAACAAGTGGGCCACCATTACGGATGGAAAGGTCACTGGCTGGACAACTACTGAGAATGATGGTTCTGTTCTGAAGTCTGATGCAGAAGGCAACTTCAAGGTTACCGGTCTCGACGATGGTACGTACACTCTTGTGGAAACCAAGGCTCCGGCAGGCTACAACCTCCCGGCCGATGGCTTCTCCGTTACGCTGAAGGCAACTACTGCGAACGACCAAACTTGGGATGGAACTGCTAACACAGCTCTGACCGACCTTGCCGTCAAGGTCGATCAGACTAATGGCACTGGCAACGTCGACACTGGTCTTGGTGCAATCACCATCAAGAACACTCAGGGCTCCTCGCTGCCGTCCACCGGTGGCATGGGCACCGTGCTGCTGTACGTGGCTGGCATCGCCGTGTTCGTGCTTGCTGGCGCGACCCTGGTGATGGCTCTGCGTCGCCGCAACGCCTGATCCTCCGGATTCCATAAGAATCTGAAGTAACCATGCGAAACCCGTGAGCCGCGTTGACGCAAGTCAGCAGCGGCTCACGGGAATCGCAATACATAATTTAAAAACTAAAAATTAAATAATAACTGAACCCACATATGCTGGGCTGGACCACCTCAATCCCTTGTACACTGCCTAATTTTCTTGAGTATCCAGCCTGGCTCCATATATTTTCCGGTTTGCCGTTGGGGGCGAATCAAACATGCTTACTTTCCAATCCACAGAAGAGGGGTCGGCAATGAAGGAACGCACGATCGCAAGCCGCGTCATCGCCGCATGCTGCGCAATCGCCGCCACATTCGCCGCGGCAGCCTGTGCATTCACTACTCGCGATGCCGTCGCGGCTCCAACAACAGACTCTGCCAGCGGCAGCATCGCCATTTCGTACCACCATAAGAGCTCGGACTCCGAAACTGGCGACGATTCTACCAACTTCGCCATTTCGGACGCCAGCTTCAACCTCTACAAAGTCGGGCAGATCCCGGCAAGCGGCGGCGCCACCTTCGAACCCGTCGCACCGTTCACCGACTCCACCGCCTACCCCGTCGACTGGTCGAAGATGACCGGCAAGGACGCGCAGGTGTGGCGAGACATGGCCAATACGCTCGCCGGACTCATCGCGGTGAACAAACCCGACGCCACGGCAACCGGCGTCACCAACGCTTCCGGACACCTGACCTTCACCGGACTGTCCGACGGCTTGTACCTGGCCGTGTCCGACAGTGTTGACGTGAAGGTCACCAACGCTTCCGGAAAGAACCAGACATGGACGTGCTCTTCCGGCAGTATGCTCGTCGCAGTGCCCGAAGACGGCGTCTCCGGCGGGTCGCGTGTGCTGAGTATCGAACCGAAAACCGAATGTGTGGCGCAACCGCCGAAAACCGTGGAACGCACTGTGCGCAAAATCTGGAATGACCGGAACAATTCCGACGGCAAGCGCCCCGAATCCATCACCGTGAAACTCCTGCGCGACGGCGAGCCCGTGGAAAACGTGAAGCTGAACGAGTCCAACAAGTGGACGCATTCGTGGACGGATCTCGACGCGGACCACGAATGGACCGTGGTCGAAGCGGCGGTGCCCGACGGCTACACCACCATCTCCGATGTGGAAGGCGACTCCACTGAAATCACCAACACGCACACGCCACCCACCACGCCGGACCAGCCGCACACCGGCGCCGACGTGCAGCAGGCCGCTTGGATTGCCGTGGCCATCTTGGGCGCGGGCTTGGTGCTGCTGATCGTTGCCAAGACGGCTTTGCGGAAGCGGGCGTAGCATAAATAACGTGACGGATGAATCGGACGCCAAGCCAGCTGCGCAAGTCGAATTGGATGCGCAGGTTAAACCGGGTGCGCAGGTTAAACCGGCTGCCAAGCATAAGAAATCGAATGCGCTGCTCAATGTGATGATTGCCATCTCCGCAATCGCCATGATCGGCGCGCTGGGTCTCATCGCGTATCCGACATTCAGCGACTGGTGGAACCGCATGCACCAGTCATACGCCGTAGCAGGCTACGTGGAACAAACCAAAGACATGTCCGGCGCCGAACGCAAAGCCATGCTGAAAGCGGCGCACGAATACAACGAACGGCTCGCCGCGAACGGCGATCGGTGGCACATGACCGACGCGCAGAAGCGCGAATATGATGAAACGCTCGACGTGACCGGCACCGGCATCATGGGATATGTGACCATCCCGCGCATCAAAGTGAAACTGCCCGTCTATCACGGCACCAGTGACGGCGTATTGCAGATCGCCGCCGGACACCTGGCCGGAACCTCGCTGCCAGTAGGCGGAGCGACCACGCACGCGGTGGTCTCCGGACACACCGGCCTGCCGTCTGCCCGGTTGCTCACCGGCCTCGACGAACTGAAAAAAGGCGACACGTTCGCATTCCACGTGCTCGACGAAACCTACACGTACCAAGTGGACCAGATCTCAGTGGTGCTGCCGAGCGAAATCAGCAAGCTGAATATTGAGTCCGGGGCCGATTACGCGACGCTGATTACGTGCACGCCGTACGGTGTCAACTCACACAGGCTGCTCGTGCGCGGGCACCGGATTCCGAATCCGAAAGTGCCAGACAAGACGCAATACGACGAGCCGGGCGAAATGACAGCCGTGGCGGCTGCGGTGATCGGACTGCTCGTGTTTGTGGCTGGCTGCGCTTTTGTGGGGCTCGCGCGGCTATGGCGACGCTCCTGGATTGTGCGGCACGGGTTGTGCGCCGGGGCCGGCGCGCGCCATTCGTCTGGTGTTCGGGGGTAGTGTCTAGCCTAGCGCCGCCGCAGGCCGGTGACATCGCTTCTCCGGTGTGCGGGGGTGTGCGTCTGGTCGTGCTCGGTATGTGGTGCGTGGTGTTTGTGTGCTTGTGGTACGTGTTGCGTTTCAGTGTGTGTACTTGTGTTTGCGTGCGTGTGCATGTCTGATGTTGCGCAGGGGTGTTGTTGCGGTGCGCATATGGCCTGAATCGTGCTGAAGCATGGGTTGTGAGCGGATGGGGGTATTATTCGGCCTGTTTCGGACGCTTTTGATGCCCCTTTTCGCTCATGACTTGCGATTTTGCCGGTCCGCGCGCGGTCGTGTGCGTACGGGGGTGTGTGCAATGGGTCTTGCGTGGGTGTAGGCGCGCGGGTGTGCCGGTGTAGGCGTGCGGTCGTGGTTTTGGCTGGATATCTGGCTTATAGATGGCGGATTTGGCCGGGCGTCCGGTGGTATCTCGCTTATAGGTGGCGGGTCGGTTTGGGCAATAGGTCGTTAGGGGGTAGCATGCATGCCCCCTAGATGTCTTGTTTCCGCAAGGGGCCGCCATCTATAAGCGAGATACCATCCGTCGATCCCGCGAATCCGCCATCTATAAGCGAGAAAGCGCGTGAACCGGGCGCTGCGGCGGCGAAATCGCAAAATTATGGAATCGGCTGATTGCTGCGCGCGGCAGGTGGGTAGTATCGGGCGCGGAAGACGTGGAAGGAGCTGCCATGTGTGATGAAGGGGAAACTGCGGATCGGGCGGATGCCGTACGGACGGAATCGCAAAAGATGGAATCGCGAGCGGGGGAGACGGCGCTTGACGGGTCGGCGCGCAGCATCATCGTGCTGATTGTGGTCGGCATGTTGGTGGGGGTGCTGTCGGGCACGTTCGGCATTGGCGGCGGCACGGTGATCGTGCCCGCGCTCGTCTGGCTGGGGCTATCTCAACGCAACGCGGCCGCCACGTCCATGCTGGCGATCGTGCCGACCTCCATTTCCGGCGTCATTTCGTACGCGACCGGCGGGCACGTCGACTGGCTCCCCC